>ERZ773022.196-NODE-196-length-55967-cov-6.688421_pt1 | contig 55967 bp, 44 predicted proteins | sample MGYA00580839_ERZ773022 | MGnify/ENA primary metagenome ERZ773022 (study PRJEB29015, sample SAMEA2738020) | human oral metagenome | biome: human oral; feature: human-associated habitat; material: dental | place: China | collected 2044 ...
CTTAAAATATTCTTACGAATATTCTTCGCGTGTAATTTCAACTCTTCAATTACCATTATACGTCCTCCTGTTTTTATTCTGTTTTTATATTAACATGTTCATTCTAGATACAAAAGTTCTTTTCCCTAACATTTACCAAAAGAGGATAAAGTATTCATTTATACGAAATATCGTTCATAAAACATTTCATTTTACATTATTTTTTCTATACTATTCTTATGAAGGTACTGATATGAAAAATAGTTTATTAAAAGAAATATCCATCCATGCATTCACAGAGTTCAAACTTGGTAGTGCTGAATATCCTGATTCTAATACCGGTTGTACTGTCATCCTAAGTGAAGCCGGTTACCCTACCGGCATCGATATTCGTGGAGGTGCTCCTGCATCAAGAGAAACTGGCTTATTAAATCCATTAGCAGCTAATGATGGAGTACATGCAATTGTATTATCTGGAGGTAGTGCATTCGGTCTAGATACAGCCAGTGGAGTCATGAACTTCTTAGCAGAACGTAATATTGGTTTTCCAACATCTGCAGGTGTAGTTCCTATTGTATGTGCTTCTTGCTTATTTGATTTAAACCGAAATCTAACACAAAAGTACCCAGATGCAAGTCTTGGCTATCAAGCCTGCAAAAATGCATATAATGGAATCTTTGAAGAAGGAAGACACGGAGCTGGAACTGGTGCAACCATTGGCAAGATCTATGGCCCAAAACAAGCATCTCTATCCGCACTTGCAACCTATGCAGTACAGTTGGGTGAATTGAAAGTCGGAGCTATTGTTGCCGTCAATGCGGTTGGTAATATCTATGATCCATCAAGTGGCAAGATTCTCTCTGGAATTCGCAATCTCAACAACGGAGGATTTATTGATGCGGAAGAAGCATTATATACTGCTATATTAGGCCGTAATCTTTTCCATCAAAACACAACCATCGGTGTGATTCTCACCAATGCGAAGCTAGATAAAACGGCACTCACAAAAGTTACCGGTATGGCACATGATGGATATGCACGTGTCATTAGACCTGTACATACTACATTTGATGGTGATTCCATCTATGCAATGAGTTCCTGCTTAGTACAAGCAGATATCAATGTGGTAGGTACAATTGCTGCACATGTCATGGAAAAAGCAATTCTAAAGACCATAAATTTTAGTGAATAGTCAGGAGCTAATTGATTATGAATGAACGTTTACAGAAACAAATAGATTTCATCTTAGAAATTGATAAAGAGAAGAATATTTTCCGTCAGACCCATTTAACCAATCACGGAAGAAATGAGAATGATGCTGAACATGCATGGCATATGGCAATCATGACCTACCTATTAAAAGAACATGCAAACGAAAAGATCGATGTAGCTAAAACCATGATGATGTGTCTCATCCATGACATCGTTGAAATCGATGCAGGTGATACCTACGCATATGATACAGAAAATCTCAAAACACAAAAGGCAAGGGAGGACATTGCCAAAGAAAGAATTTATGCAATCCTACCAAGTGATCAAAAGACAGAGCTCATTGCTCTATTTGATGAATTTGAAGCAAATGAAACGCCTGAAGCAAAGTTTGCTCACGCAATGGATAACTTCCAACCACTCTTATTAAACAACTCAAATGACGGCGGTGACTGGAAGGAACATCAAGTCACTGCTGAAAAGGTATATGGCCGTCAATTTAAAACAAGACTTGGTTCCGAAGCTATTTATGAAGTAACGGATCATATCCTTCAGAGTCATATCAAAAAAGGTAATCTAAAATAACTTGCAAGCATGTAAAAGTCTCCGTAGGCTTAGCAATCCCTAACAGAGACTTTTTTAGTTATTTTCTTAATACTTCTTTCTTGCAAAGTAGATTCCAACACCTACAAGAGCTGTGAAAGACAATGCGGAAAAATCAATAGGTACAACTGGATGTTCTGTACTTTCCTGAATCTCTGACAACTGCATATTAAATTCTATCGGCGGTTCAGCAAATTGAATCGGAAATTCTTGTTCCTCAATTTCTTCTATAAACTGCTTTTCAGCTTCTTTTTCTTCTATTACTTCCTCATCAGCAACTGGTTCAGTAACTTCAGCAACTATTTCTCCAGTTCCTCCATATAACCGCTCATAGATTTCATCTGTCATCGTGCCAGTTCTGCCTCTGCCAGCTCCACTTCCGTTCGATCAGTATTATATTTTTCTAACTCTAGCTTTGCCTGATTTAACATATCTTGTTTTTTTGAATGATACTTTCATCTAATCCTTCTATAATGGCCTCTTCTAATTACTTCTCCCAAATTTTAATCTCTAAAACTATTTTAGAAATAATACGTACAATAATTTGTGTATAACTTGACGCGTCTTACAAACAATTCTTACTTTATCCAAAGTGTAGCACAAAATCATTTTTATGGACGATATTCTTTTTTTCTAACAAATTCAGTCAATTCGTCGAAATGTTTCACTGTACAACGGTTTGTCTGCCACCTGTTAAGATTCCCGAAAACATTGGAGATATGCAACTTAATATAAAATAAATCAATGCAGATACAGAAAGTGTTAGTAACAAAATTACAAAACGCGATCCAACATTATATACAGTTACGGAGAAATTCTGCTTAATATAAAAATCGTATATTATATCTTCCTATTCTATTCCCAAATCTGACGCGACAAAATAAACCCTCTTTTAGATATTTATATAGATTCCCTTCGTTTTACTAGCATTTATTTAAAAAGTCTACTATATCTAGTTACAGATTATATCACCAAACCTAGAAATTAGTAGACTGTATTTTAATCATATTTTGTTAAATTATACGTATTTACAACTCTAAGCGTATTTTGAACATATGTTGAACTAGTCGCATATCCTGCTTGCTTAATATAAGTCAAATACTCTTCAGGTGTTGTAGCCGTTTTAATCTTTGCATAGTTAGGAAACTTCGTAAACTCAAAATATCCACGTACCCCTTCCTCAATACTGTTATAAACTCTAAAGTTGTCACGAACATTTGTGTATGTTCCAGGAACATATTCTTCCTGCGTAGCCATATTAACTGATTTTCCTTTCCAATATGGCCCCGCCTTCAGGCCAAAATAATTATGGTACTTGGCAGATAAAGATGATCTCCCCCAATTGCTTTCAAGGATTGCTTGTGCAATAATTCCACTATTAACTTTGATACCATACTGAGCAGAGTATTTACGAACATAGTACGCTATTACTTGAATAAACTCCTCATTCGTGTAATTTTCTCTAAGCGTTTTAGGTGACGCATTCTTCCCATATATAAAATAGATTTCTTCTCCTGAATCGGTTTTCACCCAGCCATGGGCATAGTATCCATTGATTGCATATATGCCATTTACCCAACCATTTGCATAGTTGCCATCCTTATATATACGCTCTTGTCCTGCAAATGTCTGCAAGCCTTGGGCAAGTAGACCGTTGATGAATAGATGTTCACCATTGCCATCTGTACCCATACCAGTTAAACGTTCGCCATCTTTATAGAATAGATAATACTTCCCATCGATTGGCTCTTTGTGAAATATCCAACCATTTGCGATATAGCCACTTACATAATATATGCCATCTCGGTAACCAGTGACCGGATTTCCATTTTCATATAGAAGATCTACACCGTTATAATTGTGCATTCCTTGCGCAAGTAAACCATCAATAAATAAATGTTCACCATCAGCATCAGTTCCCATACCAGTTAGACGTACTCCATCCTTATAGAAGAGATAGTAATAGCCATCTACCGGTTGTTCATGAAAAACCCATCCATTTGCAGGCTCATCTCCAACATAATAGAGTGAACTTGTTCTTAAAGTTCGTAGTGCAACTTGTTGTTGGTTAGTATTTTTTACAACTTCAGTTGCATGAACTTCATATAATTTTGCGGTTGAAGAGCAAAAAACAGATGCGATCATCAATTTCGCAAAAATGTTCATTGGTGTAATCTTTCTCATTCCTTCAATCCCTCACTTTATAAGTATTTAAATATATGCTATTACGAAAGTATTTTATTATCAACGAATCGCTGTTGTCAAATTTACCTATATAAGAATTGATTCGCTTTATCAAATTTTATTTAAATACAACATAAGAAGTGTAAATACTCAATCCCTATGAAAGTAAAAAATCTAGATTAGGAACATCTAGATTCATAATACGATTTGATTGCTTTCACAAAGACAGCATTGTCAAATTCATCTCTAATTGCAACTCGTATAAATTGCTTATTGAGCCAACTTATCTTTGGCGTCAAATCTTTTATAAAAATATTCTTTTCAAGCATTGATATACACAAGTCTTTTGAAGTACCTTTCAGAACTTCTATCGTTACGTAGTTAGCTTCACTAGGAATAACTCTAAACTCCTTTACTTCTTGAAGATCATCTACAAAAACTTTTCTTGCATGCTTTATATTTTCCAAAGCGGCTGCGTAATCTTTCTTATATTTTTCGTAAATTTGCAGATAAAATTCTCCAAACGAATTAATATTCCAAATGGAAACATCCTTTTTGATATGCTCAATCAAATTAGTATTTGACGTACATAGCACACCTAATCTTACACCAGGAACTCCATATGATTTTGAGATACTCTTTACAACAATCAGCTTGTCATATAAATTTAAGTACTGCTCATCTATGAAGGATGAATCTTCTTCCTCGGCAAAATCCACGAAACTTTCATCAAGTATAAAAGTAATATCTTTTTCCTTACACCAATTCAAAAGTTCAAGTACACCAGCTTTTCTTATATAGTTCCCTGTTGGATTATCAGGGTTAATCAGCACCAATGTCTTGATATCCTTATCGGAATAAAACTGTATTAAATCACTTGCATCATAGCGAAAATCATCATTATTTGGAATATAGATAATTTCATTTAACTTATCATATCTATTTGGATATTCTTCAAATGTTGGTCTTATAAAGCCAACATTCCCTTGCAATGTTCCCATGACAGATTTAATTAGTTCTGCAGCGCCATTTCCAACCACAATCTTATCAATAGAAACCCCAAATATTTTTGCACATAATGATGAATTTACCTTCAATCCTGAAGGATACTGCTCCAAGAGAGTTTTAAAACTATACTGAAACTCGTCAATCATCTTTTGAGGAGGGAAATACGGATTTACAAGATAACAGAAGTCTAGAAGTTTTGGATATCTCCAATATCCACCATATCTTGCTTGAAATTTTTCAAGCTTCTCTTCATTTTTTGAAAAGATAGAACTTGCAATATCTAAATCTTGTTCATCATCAATTTCATACCACTTAACACTATCATCAATGCATTTCGCTTCAATATGATTCTTGCCAAGCCCGATTATTATTTTTAAAACAGCTTCATAGTAATCGTTCTTTCCATTTGTACTCATAAATGCCTCTAAAAATGGAAAATATATTTTTGACGAGAAATCTTTAGAGAATTTATAAATATTGATTGTTTTATAGTATTGATTAGCATCATGAAAGTTGAATTCTTTTCCTGATACAAACTCTAAAATTTCTTCTTTTTCGTTTATTTTGAGGCAAGTACCATCCATCCATGGTTCATATTTTGCTACTAATGCTAAATTAGCTCTAGTATCATTTAAAATTGTATCAATCATCTCATCGTTAAAGATAAGATCCGATTCTAATGTTATTGTATCTTCCTTTATCATTTCATCTTTAGCAAGATACATAGAGTAGATATTATTGGTCTTATCATAAATATCGTTGTTGATAAAAAGAATTTCTGTATTTAGTTTTAGACTGTTTATATATTGGATAAAGAAATCACTCTTATAGCCTGTAACCACAATGATTCTTGACAAATTTTTAGAATCCAAAATACGTAACATTCTTTCAATTAAAGAAATACCATTTACTTCAACCATTGATTTAGTGTTATTTTCAGTTAGTTTTTTTAATCGACTGCCCATTCCAGCAGCTAATATTAATCCTTGCATATCATTATCCTTATCTATATTTATTAAAAATCAAAAATGACGGGAATTTTGGGATGAAACATGTCGACTTAGGAGGTAGTATACATCCACTGTCTGAAAGATGAGAAAATTCTTCTAGAGATAATGCTGTAACTTCCAGCAAGACATCCTTACTATCTAGATTCTTTCTCTTATTCTCTAAGTCATATTCCATCACATACTCAACATTAGAGAAATTTAAAATTCTAAACGCTGTTGAAATAATCTGTGTATTCAATCTATAAACGTCATTATTCCAAAATAAATCACCCTCTACAACTTTTAATTTTACTAAGAATGAATCATCCTGATATGTAATTTTGACATATCCTTTCGACAATTCACCATCAGGTAAAACCCCAAGCATATTTACCATAAAATTCTTCGCTTTTTCAAAAGAGGAGGCATCAACGTTTTTTATAACTCTATTGATTGGTAAAATCTTGATTTCTGAAAATCCCAAAAAGCAAGTTAGGATACTTTTTTTATTACGTACCATTGATGTTGTATATAGACGATGATGCCCATCTGCTACATACATTGTTTCAATATCATCATACTGTTCTAGTATCTTTTTTGCTTCATCACCAATAAATTTAAACAAGGTGATTTGTTCATACTCATATTTCTGGGCAAATGTCCCTGATGACACAATTTCTTTTAAATCTATCTTTTTTTGATGTGTCACCAAAACAGGTGCAGTCTCAGCGTTATAAATGTGAGAATTTGCAATCATTCCTTGTACAGTATCTGGCAGAATCAATTCATGGCATTTGATTCTTTCATCCACATACTCTTCGATTGGAAGAGATGCAACTAAACCATAAGAGCCATTACAATTAAATATATATATACATTCAGGATTCTTCTCTATGCTTTGTTCATTTAACTTCTTTTTTTTACTTTCAGAAAGAAATAGAGTATTCTCATCAAAATTTATTTTTCCATCTTTAATATTTGCTAAATTTATAAAATCTGAATCATAAATATTACCAGAGATATTTACATAACTTTCCTTTATCAAGTCTATTTTCATTTCTAATCTCCAAAAAATTATTCGTAATGATTATATCATAAATAAATGTGTTTATTGCACTTCCAACCGCTGATTTTATAGACAGTAAAAACCAAGTTATATTTCATCCCACGCAACATTCTCATTCTCAATCAAAAAGGATACCAAGAAATTGTATGTGCACCCACCTCGATATCCTTAACTCTACAGTTAAATAAATCACAAATGATTTTTTATGTTGATTTATTTTATAAATATATGACTTACTCTTTCTCCGCGTACAGCCGATGCAAATCTTAACCTTGTTGTTTCTAAAATCTTCTTCCATGCAGGAATCACTTCTGGGTTGTCCAATACATGCTTCAAGGCTTCATACAAGCTATCATCATCTAATTGACATACAATCCCACACTGACTATCATCAATAATTTCCTGAGCGCCACTCACGGCAGTCGATATGACAGGTATTCCTAATAATATAGCTTCTACGCAAGCTGTACTATATCCCTCACTAAATGAAGAACATATAAAGACATCCGCCTTTGACGTAAATTTATGTGGGTTGGATTGAATCCCTAACAGCTTAACAGTATCTTCTAATTTTTCTTGATTGATTTTATCTACCAACTGTTGATGTTCAACACCATCCCCAATAAGCCAAAGAGAAAATTGATATCCACCTTTCTTCAAACGATTTGCAACATCGACAAGACGTAAAAAACCTTTTTCCGGCGTTTGTCTACCTACTGCTACAAATATCGGTTTAGTAGATAGATATTCACCAATTTCTTCTTTTGATAATTCTAAAAGCTTATCTTCATCAATGATGTTGTAACAACAACTAACATTGATGGTACCATGAGACTCTTTTCGTAAACGTTCTGCATTGAATTTGGAAACACAGAAAACCTCATCAAACTTAGGATATTCCTTTCCTAATGTTAGTCCTTCATCATAACCATGCATCCATGCATAGTGTTTTGCCTTTCGATTCGTAGAGTTAGCAATCATTCTTGTTGCGAGTCCATATTGGAATGCAACTTCAATGTCATAATTTCCACCTACAATCTTTTGATATAAGAAGTGGATTGGCATTGCATTTACAATCTTATCTAATCCTCTAAAATAAAATCCCAAAGTTTTTTGTATATGTATATGTGGTTTCAATAGTTTCACAAAGTTTGCATCACATCGATAAATTGGAATAATCGTAATATCAAAAATATTTTCATCTAAAAAATTACATAACTCCACTAAAACTCTTGCAACACCATCTGCGTATTGAAGATTATTTAATACAAAAACAATTCGCTTTTTCATGGTCTACTCCACATAGTTATATAAATATTCCGGCAATTTCTCTGCAATCTCATCTGCTTCTTTTTGGTATTGTGGATTACTGATCCATAGTTTCGTATTCTTTATAGATTTTGCTGGATCAAACCCAGATTTTGGAGAAACATGTTGTTCCTTTGTTAAACCTAACCAGTCCATAATTCTTGTTGTTGTTTCATCGTACTTATAAATCAAATCCTCAAACTGGACTAAGATTGCATACTTTGGATCATACACTTCTGTTTTTCTATGTTTTCGAATATATGCAAACCATTTACAGTATAGATCTACACTTTCACAAGGGACAACCGGATCTTTCCACATATATTTAGCAAGAATATACAAGTCACGTGGATCACGATCCACAACTACCACTTTAATATCATTAAAATATCTGATAAATCGTTTGATATTTGATGGCGGTACAATTTGATCGACCATTAAATATGGTTTGTGCTCCTTGTTCGCAATTGTTAATAACTCGTTGATATATTCTCTTGTATATGTTAAAAATTGTTCCTCGGTCGGATACGAACAATAAGTAATCTCATTTGGCAATGGGTTTGTAAAAACAACATCCTCAGGACTACCATGTAGCTTACTCATGATTTTTTCCGGAAGACGTGTTAAATAATAATAAAATCTTCCCTTATCATATAAATCATAGAACCAATATCCTTTAAAAGTAAAATCGGTCAAACGATCAATATATTTATATGATATCTTCTTGTATTGATTATCAAAGAAAGGTTCATATCTCTTATTAAACTTCGTACCTGCATTAAAATCCGTTAATTTTTTGAATCTTTTTAATGCATGTCCTGAATTATGACGATTATGATTCTCTACTAGATTATATTCTAAATCTGAGATACCATCTGGATCTTGTACAAAACGAAATTCATAATTTGTCATCGAATAGATATTATTAAATTCACTCAAAAAATCTGTAATTGCACTGGATCCTGTCCCATGATAAGAAGCACAACTAATCACCTTCATATTTTAAATCCTCCCCATCAACCTATTTATGCAGTAACTTTGCTTTTGTAATATTCAGTATATTTGTAATCATTTCTCTACTATCTTTTTGTACCCATAACATTCCAAAATAAATTATGATACATAGGAAAATCGAAAGATATAATAAGATACCATTCGATATAAAGCATCTCATAAGTAATGCCATAACGCTCATCACCATTGTTGCAATAACATAGCTCTTAATTGTCCTAAAAATCTCAAGAACTGTGATGTCTGATACCATTTGTGCAAATAAAGTTTGTACAATTGGTAATTGGATACGAACCACACAACTTGTTATCACCAATGCTACAAATCCATATTTTGCACTAATATACAGTGCAGGAATCATCAAAATTGCTTGTATCATATTATTGGCAAATAATAGTTTAGGTTCTCCTTGGGATAGAGTTATCGTTCCACTCATATCATGGAAAATAACACTCTCAGAAAGAATGAATCCCCAAAAACCAATGAGCAGATACGCTTCTTTCCACTGGCTACCTAATAGAATATTTGTAACAACATCACGATATATCAAAATTCCCGCACCCAATGGGATGACAAGCAATCCAATATACCGCAGAAATTTATAATATATTTTTTTATATTCTTCTCTATCATCCTGAAGATGTGACAAAGCAGAGAACAATACGCTAATTGTCGCTGCCGATATGATGGATGTAATCTGAGAAACCATCGTTGTAGAGGTTTTATATATACCAAGATAATAGTCATTAAAAGTTTTACCAATAATGAAGATACCAATATTTGACACCATCCATGCGGATATTGTTTCTAATAATGTCCACCCACAGAATACAATCATTTCTTTAAGCTTATCAAAACTATACACAAATCTAGGTTTCCAACTTGACAGATACGTTAATAAAACAGCATTGCATAACTCACCTACAATGTTACCAATTATAAGTGCCCAGTATGAGAAGCCCGTCAATGCAAGTGGAATTGTAACTACTAGCGGTACAATTTTAACTGCTATGCGTGCATATGATATTCCCCTGAAATCTAGATGTTTACGAAATAATGCAGTCTGAATACTGCTAAATGAAGTAAGTGGTAAAATTGCAGCACCAATATAAATAACTGAACCTAGACCTGGGTTGCCAACCATTTCTGCTAACTGATTTGAAAAGATAAAAATGAATAACCATAGTAGAAGAGAAGCAGAAATATTTGTCCAAAATGCTATACAAGTTGATAAATCTTCATCTTCCTTTGTTTTAAACTGATGTTGTACTACATATTTTTGGAATCCTGCATCTGTAAAAATATCCGCAAAGGATACAATCATCGTCACTGTCGCAACAACGCCAAATTCTTCTGGCACCAGAATACGTGCTAGGATCATATTTGTAATAGGAGATATAATTTTTACAATAATTTCCGTGAAGATAGACCATTTTGCAGCACTACCGACACGTTCATTGATATTACCCATAAAAACTCCTTACTTGGTCAAGATACTCTTCTTGAAACACATTTTACTGATTTTTGTAAATAGCCAAAATATAAACACAAAGTAAAACAAATAATTAAATAACTCATAGACACCTCGTCTAGGTAAGGTAAATAGTGCATATGTCATAGACATCTGTACATAGTAACGAAATGGTGTTAATTCGTTCTTTGTACAATTAAGCACCAATGCTACAAGAATCCCTATTATAAAGATAGCAATAATACCAAACCACGCAAAATTATAGTATGCTTCCGCCGTCAAACTATAACCAATACCAAATGTTGCTTTTGTGTACTGCGTTAGCCAACCTTCATTTACCGTATTTGTGATGGCATGTAATAATCCACTTGGATCTACAAACGTCGGAAAAAAACCCATGATAGATGCAAGATATGATAAACCGTTGGAAAAAGCAATCGAATTCGGTGTTGCACCAACAATTACCATTAGTGGAAAGCAAGACCACCCACAACTACCAATAAAGTTAATTACTCCTCTAAAAGCTGAACTTGGAGTGCTCGCCGTAGAATCAACTAAACGTGCTTCCCCAATATAGGATGCTAAAACCATCAATCCTAAACCTGCAAAAATAATTAGTATTAATATATGTGGCTTGATTTTTTTGGCACTGTTCATTTTTAATAACATTAATGTACCTGCCAATCCTAAGCCAATGGTTCGTTGACCCACTACAAGATATGCAAGGATGTGAATAATCATCAGCAATTCATATATAATCTGCGTCTTTCTCTTATTTGAATTTAGAATCCACAGCAAAATCAAAGAAGGTGTATAAAATATAGAAATACGATTAAAAATACCTAGCTTAGCAATGAAATCTGCTGTACTTCCTATGCGAAGTGCTTCATAACCATATCGAACAGCAAACAAAACTTGTACAGAAGTCATAATAAGTGAAGCCGGCAATGAAATCCAAAAGAGGAATTTACCTACTTTTTTAAGATAATCCGTATTCATATCATCCGATAATATGAACTGTTGTTCTTTAACTCCAACAAGTATACCAGCAAGCATTAATGCCTGAATTGATAAAAGCGTAAATTTAGCTACTATTAAAACATCATTTTTTGATGCAAATTGTGAGTAAAAGGGATGCTGAAATACATAATCATATTGGACTCCTAATCCATATAGGTAGAATTGTCCAAATTGAAAAACACAAAATGAGATAAAAAACAAAGAAAACGCAGTAAAGATTTTTTGGTTAATCGCTGCATATAGAATGAATAAAATCGCACTCACAAAAAAACCATACAGCCCCCAGAAACGAAGACTATCAACCCTCAGTCCAAAGGCTATAAACAAACTGAATGCTAGTAATACTAGATTTATATACACACCTATTACACGATATTTTGTTGTATGAATTTTTGACATCATAGGTTCTTACCAAACTTTCTCTTGTGATAATAACGGATGAGTGTCTGCGGTACGAGTCCGTGAAGAATATGCTTAAACGCATAATAGTTTTCACTGACTGGCAATCCTAATTTCTTTCTCCAATAAAGTGCCAGTTTACAAGCGTCAATGCGGAATTGAAACTTACGCTTTTTCATTGAAGTACGATTTTCACGATAGTTTAAAACAATCTCATCTAGATTGTATGCCTTCTTATTTGCATACATTAGCTTACACCAAAGGTCATAATCCTCTGTACGACTTGTTAAAGGTGAAACCGTATATCCACTCACTTCAACAAGATCCTTCTTGCGAATCATTACTGTTGGATGAACAATAGGATGATAACGGTAGATATTACGAGCATTAAGTTCAACAGAGCACTTTCTGACACCCCAGATACCATCCTCATCGAATAGTTTGATATTCGCTGAAACAAGTGAAACATCTGGATGCGCATCCAAATATTCGACTTCTTTTGCAAGACGCTCTGGCAACGAAACATCATCATCATCCATGCGTGCAATATATTCACCACGTGTACATTCAATACAACGGTTTAAAGATGCAGCTAAACGCAAGTTTTTCTCGTTATGAAGAACTTGGAATTTATCCGGATACTTTTCTGCATACCTCTTTAGAATCTGATATGTGTTATCCGTTGAACAATCATCGCAAATAACCAACTCCCAATCTTGGAACGTTTGGTCTAAAAGAGATTGAATTGCATCACTGATATATTTTTCGCCATTATAACTGGCCATAATTACAGATACTTTATACTGACTCATTCAATCCTCCTTTACTTAATTTTTTCGATTAATGAATAAATCTCCTTCATCTTCGCCATAACTGCTTCTAAAGAGAAGTTTTGAATAAATGCTTGATTGGATGCTTTATAACTCACCCAATCGCCATCCAATACTTTTCGGATGGCACGTAAGCAGCTCTCTGTAGAGAACGGATCAAACAATTCTCCACGACTTTCATCTATTAAATCTACATTTCCGCGAATCTTGCTAATCACACATGGAAGCCCTGTTGCCATCGCCTCCATCAAACTCACCGATAGCCCCTCGCGATAGGACGGAAATACAAAGATATCTGACATCGCGTAGATTTCCGATACATCCTTACGATAGCCTAGTATATGCACTCTATCTGCTACCCTTAACTCTTCCGCAAGCTTTTGGTTATAACCATCTAGATGATCAATACCAACAATTGCGTAATGTACATTCTCCGGTAGCTGTGTTAATGCATGGATTACTCGTTGGTGATTCTTATTTTCATTGAGTTCTCCAACGCTAAGCAATAACGTACAATCCGTAGGAATATTTAATTCTGAACGCTTCTTTTTTACATCGATTTGCGCTTTACCAAATTTATTTAAATCGATGCCTACACCAGGTATATACATCGTATGTTTTGCATGCATGTGATTCTTTGCACGCATGTAATCTTCTTGATTGATTGTAATTAAGATATCCGTCATAAATGACGCATACCACTCAGCCGGATATAGTAGTACCCAATTTTTCTTTGGAGCACCTTTGAAAAAATGGAAACCATGTGCTGTATACATCACTTTTGTATGTGTACTACGTCCTACAAGTCTTGCGATTAAGCTTGCGATTGGTGTATGACAATGGATAAAAGAAAACTTTTCTTGTTTTACAATTTGCTTTAACTGTTTGTAACACTGATAATTTTTAGGATCGGTGATTTTACGTGAAAAAGGGATTTGGTAATATACCACATTCTTTTCTGTTAATTCCCTTTTGAAATCAGCAATCTCCTCATCAGAGATGTTATTTCCATCCACAAAATTGCACGCAACCTGTACTTCATAGCCCATCTTCTGTAGTAAATCAATTAATGGCATACAGAAGTACTTAATCATTGATGCAATTGTAGTTACAATCAATACTTTTCTTTCCATTTAATCCTCGATTTATTTTGACTTATCTTTGATAGTACCTGTACCGCCTTCAACAACCCCATCGTGTCTAGCAACACTAAAGATTGTCATAATAAAGCATTTACAGTCCATCATAAATCCCATCTTCTCAACATACTCACCATCAAGTTTTGCTTTTACAGGGATTTCTAATTCATCTCTACCATTTACCTGTGCCCAACCTGTCAAACCAGGTGTAATATCATTTGCACCATATTTATCACGTTCTTCAATCAAATCATATTGATTCCATAAGGCTGGACGTGGTCCAATAATTGCCATCTTACCAACTACAATTTGTAGGATCTGTGGTAGTTCATCTAAGCTTGTTTGACGTAAGAACTTGCCAATCTTTGTAATATACGCATCTGGTGAAGATAATAAATGAGTTGGCATATCTTTAGGTGCATCTGTACGCATTGTTCTAAACTTCCAGATATTAAAGTATGTTTTATTCTTACCAACACGCTTTTGTTTAAAAATAACTGGTCCTTTAGAATCTAATTTGATTGCTATGACAATCGCAATTAATAATGGAGACAATACGATTAATCCGCATACAGACAGAACTAAATCTATCAATCTCTTTATTGGTAAATAACATTTCTGTTTGAATGTAAGTGTATGTTTTTGATTCATATTACCTCCACTGGTATATCACTTATTCACTAATCTTTTGGCACGTATGTAGGCACGATATCTGAAACAATCTGCTTAATATTTGGCGATTCAGAATTCGCTGCCTTTTCCAACTCTTCTAATTGTATCATGAACTCATCATCGTCCATGGAGATTGGATGACCGATACTAATCATCTTATTTTCAGTAGTCTGCATACCTTCTTCATCCATCAAGCGCTCTTCATATAGCTTTTCCCCTGGACGCAAACCTGTATACTTCACTTCAATATCAACGTCTGGGATATAGCCAGACAAACGAATGAGCTTTCTTGCCATATCATCAATCTTCACCGGGTCACCCATATCTAATACGAATACATCTCCATCATATTCCTGCGCGTAGTACGCTGCTTGTAATACTAAGGCAACTGCTTCAGGAATTGTCATGAAGTAGCGTATAATATTCTTATCTGTAACTGTAACCGGTCCACCCGCTTCAATCTGTTTCTTGAATAATGGAATAACAGATCCACTAGATCCTAATACATTACCAAAACGTACTGCAGAGAACTTCGTATACTCTGTTGAGCCCTTTTCTTGTGCTAGACGACGAGAACGGCGGTTCATCATCTGAATAATCATTTCACATAGACGCTTGGAGGCACCCATGATATTAGTTGGGTTTACAGCCTTATCTGTACTAATTAATACAAACCACTTTACGTTATGGCGAATTGCAGCATCCGCAACATTGTATGTACCCATAACGTTGTTTTTGATTGCTTCATTAGGGCTATCTTCCATTAATGGAACATGCTTGTGCGCTGCCGCATGGAAGATAATATCCGGCTTGTATTCATCCATAATGCTATCAAGACGGGACATGTTACGAACACTACCAATTAATGTGATTAAATTTAAGGAATTCCCATACTTCTTCTTCAACTCAAGTTGAATCCAATAGGCATTTCCTTCAAAAATATCGAAGATAATCAAAGCCTTTGGCTGTTTCTCAGCAACCTGACGGCATAACTCGGAGCCAATACTTCCGCCACCACCAGTAACCATTACAACCTTGCCTTTGATGAAATTGCCAATCTTAGATAGGTCTGTTTCTACCGTATCACGACCTAATAAGTCTTCTACATCGACATCTCTTAAGTTCTTAATAGATACAGTGCCATTCAATAACTGATAAACACCCGGAATGGTCTGTACACGACATGAAGTAGAAGAACAGATATCTAGAATTTCCTTCTGCACTCTCTTTGGAGCAGACGGAATCGCTAGAATAATCTTGTTAATATCATATTTATTTGCTAAATCTGGAATGTCTTCACGGGTTCCTTCAATTGGAACACCATTGATATATTTCTTTACCAAGCGTGCATCATCATCAACAACGCAGAATACCTTTGCTTTTAGGAAAGGGCTATGCATATATTCCTGAATGATTTCACGTCCAGCAGCACCAGCACCAATAACCATAACTCTTTCTACAATTGCATCATCGGATACACCGTAATCTTTGAATACGCTTAACGCACGGTACATAAAACGTACCATTGTTGTAAAGCCAAAAGATAATAATCCACCAATAATATAGAAGGAAACCGGCATTTGAATATCGGTGATTAGATAGACCACAAATACACCTGCTTGTGCAAATACCCATGCATAAACGGAACGTAATAACTCATATGCACCAGCAAACTTCCATACTGATTGGTATAGGTGGAACATGTGTAACATTATAACGTCAATTAGGATATACCAAATTATGACACTGGCATACCCTGTTGTGTAATAACGATCAATCCATGAATAATGGAAATCAAAGCGAATCATTAATGCAAAGAAATAACTTCCCGCAATGATTGCCGCATCTAAAAGAGCCATCGCAATCGATACGTGTTGGATCTTATTTAGCATGCTTGATAGTAAACTATTTTTCTTCATACTATTCTTAACAGCCTCCTTAGTTATTCATCAGACTTTTTCTTTGGATACTGATGATCAAATAACGATAAGGCAACTACGATTAAGAAAGATAATCCAAATCCCGCCATAAATCCTTTTAGTCCAAAGCTCTTCAACGAAACTGGAGTAACACGAACTTTTCCAGGGGGCGTTACAATCTTTACAGTCGCTTGGCCCTTCATTAATTGAGAGATTTTCTCAGGTGCAACCTTAGCGAGTTCTTTGATAACTCTCTCTGTAGTCTCTGCATCCGACATACTTACAACGACCTCGATAATTTGTGTCTGTGTTTTCACTGAAGGCTTCAAAGTACTACGCAAAGTCTGTGCTTCTTCTTCAGAAAGGTTTGTATTCTGAATAACCTCATTCAGAATTTCACCACTCTTAAGTAATTCTCCAGCAGTATTTACTTTCAATAAAACATCTGCGCTTTCATTAGCAGTAATCTGATTTTCATCCTTTTCAGAGATAACATACATCGAAAAGCCTGCATCATATGTTGGCTTTTTCTTAATCTTTGCAAATGCAATGCCACCAATCATGCCTAAAATAGCAGCACCAATAATCCAGAATTTCTTATTGAAAATATTGTGGATTAATGTGCGAAGATCTAACTCCATATCCTCATCAAAATCTAATATTGCCTTATTGTTTTGTTCCATAACATCCTCCGTACTGTTATTTTAGTTTTCTGTTTTATCAATTGTTTCTTGGAAGCTATAACAATCTACCAAATCAACTTTTTCATAGGTTAAATCACCGAATACCTTTGAAACAATACCTTTTTGTATATGCTTAATCACAAGATTAAACACTTTTGTAAACCAAATTTTTTTACCATGGATTTTTGCAATTGCTTCAACCATTTCCTTTGTATTTACATACTCTTTATTCTGCGGGAAGAAGATTCCTTCCATCTGATTAGTGATAGCCTGATGAACGAATTCTGATAGGTTATCTACAAACAGCATACTTCTCTTATTTGTATAGTCTGGGAAAATTGGTGACTTCAACGCAAACTTACGTAAGCTTTGATAGTTTCCTTTGCAGTCTTTTCCATAAATCATTGGCGGTCTCAAGATTGCGACCTTGAAATTTTCATCTGCTAATTTAGAAATCAGATGATCTGCTTCTAACTTCGACTTCCCATATGCATTCTGAGGATCTTCTTTTGTCTGTTTTGTAATATGGCCAATTGTCTTTCCATAAACAGACATTGTACTAAGTATAACGAATTGTTTAACACCAGCTGCTTTTGCACATTCTGCGATTTTAACTACCAAATCTCTATTAACCGCATAATAAAGTTGACGATTTTCGTCCGTCTCTTTAATGTGTGCAATTCCAGCAACGTTATATACAACATCATATCCTATAAAGTTTTCTTTTTTCGGTTCATAATTCTGTGTTGGAATTGTATCAATCTGATATCCATACTTTTCAGTTAGATAAGTCTTAGCTTTCTCACCGATGTAGGAACCAGCACCCGTAATTAAAACCCTAGTACTCATATGATCCTCCGATTAATTACTCTTGAATGTTAATAATGTACCATTTTGATCAGCAACCCATTGGTTATCTTGGATACAATACCAAGTATATCCATCTGCTTGCTTTATTTCTTTTACGTAAAACTTTTGTCCATTCGTAGCAGTACCTACAACTGCACCATTAATACTTGGTGCACTTCTAATATTTAAAGCATCCGTCTTAATTGTAACTGTACCTGTTGTAGTGTCAGTTGTTTTAGGACCGGTATTTGGCTCTGTATTAGATGATGACGTATTTTCAGTTGGAATTGGTTGTCCATTCATCATGAGATTATATTGATATTGATATGCATTTTTCTCAGCTTGGTCTGGATAAACAACAGATAGTAGTTCGTTTGGAGCAGAGGCTGTGTATTCCATTCCATCTGTACCACCTACATGAGCTGTAATAATCTCCCACTTAATACCCTCATCCAGTGTTTGAGCAGCTAATTGATTAATCTTAGAAATGTCAACATTTGTTAAGAATGAGCCTGCAAGTGAAGAAAGAATATCGGCAAAATTAGGTATAACTGAAGGACTCGTTAATTTTTCAATGATTGCTTTCAAGACAATCTGTTGGTGTGCATTACGTCCCAAATCACCATCTGGTAAGTTATATCGCTCACGTACATATTCCAAAGCTGATGTAGAATCTAGAGTAATTTCACCAGCCGCAAAATAGTTATCTGTCCAATATCCTGTAAACTCTTCAGGGTTATAAATTGTTATTCCACCGAGTTTATCAATAATATTCAAGAATGTTGAGAAATTTACAATGAGGTAATCTTCCGCATTTGTTCCGTAGTAGTTATTAATTGTATCAACAGCATTCTGTACGCCCATGACGCCTGCATGCGTCAACTTATCGTAACCTCCTAATGCAACGTTAGGTACATAAGAGTCACGTGCAAAGGATCCAATTAAGATCTGTCGTGTCTTTGGATTTACAGTAACCATCATATTAACGTCGAAGCGACCTTCCGGCATCAACATACCATACTCATCGTTACCGCCAACAAACACTGTAAATGGAGCAGTATCCTCAGCTTTAGGCTTCTTTACTACTTCTGCTTCAATATCAATTTTCGCAAGTACAATCGTTTCATTCTCAAAATTGCTGAACTTTTCGTAATTCTTCAAAGCTGACTTATATGTTGTATTAATGAGAAGTGCAGACGCTTCATTGTTATAGAGTGCTTCAACCGCATTAATAATTGTTTTTTTCTTATCAAACTTAAGTTTTGTATCAAGCGTTTCGTCAATCCATGCAATTGCCTTATCTTGATTTTTTTGATCCGAAGCAGACTGGGCAGCAATTATCTTATCGAAGTAATCCTTTATCTTATCTGAAGTCGTTGTGTCTTGGAATATGTCTTTATGTTGTTCCTTATATTCTGATTTAAGCGCAACTATTTCATAATGTGTTGTATTGGAAGCGTTATTTGCATTCAACACATTCATCAAACTGCGATTTGTATTATAAATGTAAACTGAGGAAACAATAAATGTAACTGCCAAAATGGTATTGATTGCCAATACCACATAATTCTTTCTCGATTTCTTCTTTACAATTCTTCCATCCTCTTTTTGAACTCTTCTATATTTAAAACGTAGTAATGAAAGAATTAAAGCGAACAATGCTATCGCTAATGAAGCGACAATAATCATTGCTCTCCAACGAAGTGGAAGGAATGCTAATCTAAAAACAACTGTATCAAAGAGAATACACCCAGCAAATACAATTGCCCAAGTTACTAAGGAAATATTCAGTTTACTTTTTTTCTTTTTTTCTGACATATGTCTTCTCCAGTTAAATTTCACCATAGTGATTATACAACACATCACCGTATAACAAAAACCGCCTATTTATTTCACATTTTCTCACAAATTTAAGTTCAACTATGGATTACCATAGATATATCACTTTTCTTATCCTCATTTAGATAAAATAATGTAATCCATAATATCCAAAATAACGCCTGACGATAATTTACTAAGAACGTACTTTCCACCATTATCGTTATAAAACATATCCAACTGACTGTATCTAATCTCTTTAACCGTTTCTTAAACCAAGCCATTAATATTGTAAACGGGATGATTCCATAACAGAAGAATAGATTAATAAATGAGGAATGAATCTCATTGATTGGCTCTGGATAATAGCGCTCGTAATTCCCTTCTCCTGCCCCATATATAAAATACTCTGGATAAGTAATAATCTTTTCAGCAGCACGCTCTCGTAATATATCTTTGATTCCATCTGCATAGATAATATTATAAATTTTATAGCGAATACGATTCAAAGTTGTGTATTCCACATTTTCAATGCGGAAATCTGATGATGGCCAAAAATAATAACCAACTCCACTTGCAGTCAAGATTAGAACTAAGCAAAGAATTGCTTTACTAATATGGAATTTTTCACTAATAAAACGTAGAAAAGCAAGAGCATATAGAACAGCTAATCCCAATAATGCTGATAAAGACTTACTTTGAATAATAAGGAATATACCCATTACACTTGTAATTGGAAATAAATATGTATCAACTTTTTCGTGCTTTGTTAAATACGCTAGTACAAGAGCAATAAATACATAGAAACCGAGCTGATTAGGATCCGTGAAGGTTCCCATATATCTTGTCGCTCCTGTTTCCCACAGTTCATAGTACACTTTGCCCAAACCACTAAAATAAACCAAAAATTGGATAACTACGTTTGCATATAGAATATATCGAATCTGATCTATCAATTCCTTATTAATTCCACTGTCATAGGAATAGACTAAAACTCCCATATATACAAGATATAAGGACGAATATATAAATTGAGGGTCTGGAACAACCTTGTGATAAAAAGCATTTATCATAACCGCAAAGACTAAAAAGATGTAAAATAATTTATTCTTCTTTAGATTCGGCGTTAAAACTTGTGCTTTATAATCTCTATATACTATGCAAAAAAAATAGAGCATGAGAAAACCATCTGCAGGTTGAATCTGCCCCGATGCTCTGACATAAAACGGACGTAATAATATAAATAAAAGTAATAGGATATTTATCATAGTTCTCTCATTCTATCTAGTAAATTTTAGACTATTCCTAATAAATGAGCAACCGTAAATCTTCCTAACCTAATCATCCTCGCGAGTATAGATTTATAGATTTCTCAAGTTATACACTGTCATACGCGTATAACCAAAAGCCAACAAGTTACATAATAGAAAAAGCCTTCAAAAAATGTCCCTTACGTTATACAGAAACATCAAAAGGCTTTTGCATGCATATCGCTAATGGAATACAACACTCTTAGAATAACGTTCTTGTTTTTCTAATAAAACTTATTATGGTAGTACTGTTTATCCATTTGTTTCTTTTAAAAGAATTGTTTGTTTCTTATCATAAAACTTTTCAGTAATATCTGTAATGGCTTCTGATACTTTACTTTCAATATATGATCCATTTCTTTGTTTGACGATTGATCGAACAAACGAAACAAGCTCATATCGAATTCCTTCACCATCTAATTGATAGAAGTATCTCTTATTATTCTCGGCATTTTCGTATCGTATCTCAAAATAATCCGTCTTCCACCAAGGTGCTGGAACATATGCATATCCCTTTGTTCCAGAAATAATCAGTTCACCTTCAGATTTTACACGCGCACCCACCTTAACGGATGCGACCGCACCACTATATTGAAGATTAATTTTTGTAAATGCATCAAATAGATTATCTTGTGGGAACCAAGAATAAATTTGGCAATCGTTATACTCAGTCCCCAGGATTTGAAAAATAGAAAGTAATGCTGTAGGTGCCCACATATTAAAGTTACTCCAGCCAGCCTCAATATACTGTGGATCGTTAATATCCTTTAAACTTGTACATGTAGCATCCACTGATACCACATCGCCAATCTTTCCACTTTTTACCAAAAGTAGTAATCGATTATATGCTGGTGCATACGCTGTTTTGATAGCATCCATCAAAATGAGATTCTTTTCTTTGGCAATTTCTAGTAACTGTGTATATTCCGACTTTTTTAACGTAACCGGAGATTCACACAAAACATGTTTTCCATGCATAAGTGCAGTATGAATTTGTTCATAATGGTGTTGTGGTTTTGATACGATGTAGATTGCATCACTTTGATCTAATAATTCTTCATATGTATTTACATATTCAAGAACATTATTAGAAGTGCCATTTTTTCCATAAACACCTGAAACCTCGATACCATTAACAAATTTGCTCTCATTGAAATATTTTGTTAAAACTGTCGGGTTCCCACCTACAAATCCTAATCTTATTTTTCTATCCCCAGTTCGAATATCTGTACTAGAGATTCCCTGTGTACGTTCTAGATATACAACTTTGCAGTACTCATTTAAATAGTCAAATTTACCACGCCAATCAGAACCTACAGTAAAAATATCTACATCATAACGGCGAATATCATCAATTTTCTGCCCTTCGTACTCTTCGATGATAATTTCATCCGCAATATTAAGCGCCTTTACTGCTTCCACACGTTCAATTAATGATTGTTGAACATTGATTTTGCCACGAGCCATGTCAAAATCATCACCCGTTACACCAACGATTAGATAATCACCAAGTTCCTTGGCACGCTGTAATAAGCGTATATGTCCACGATGTAAACAGTCATACGTTCCATATGTAATTACTTTTATCATGAATTTATCCTTTCAGAATTATAAGATTCCTTTTTGATGTAGTTCTTTGAAGGCTAAGATAAGTTGATCATAATCCACAATAGTAAGATTCCCTAAATGACCGACACGGAATACGCTATCTGCCATATCGCCACCATTTGGACATACCCAAATATGATATTCATCTTTTAAGATACGAAATATTTCCTTTGCATTATTTTTTATCGGATGCAGTGGCGTAACACCATTTGGTAAAGATTCCGAAATAATTTCAAGTGGAAGACCCTTGATACTATTCCTAAAATAATCAGCAAGTTTCTTTACACGTTCAACTTCACTACTAACTCCACCAGCATTTTTGATTTCATGCAAACGTGTATTAATCTGTAAGAGAATACCTACCGCTGGTGTAAACGGAGTTTGACCTCTTTCAGCATTCTTCAAAGCATCAGCCAAGTTCAAATACATCGTACGAACTTTGCTATTTTCAACTCTTTCAATTGCTTTTGGAGATAAAATAATAACAGAAATCCCTGGAGGACAAGCAAGTGCTTTTTGTGAACCTGTAATCATAATATCTGCACCACAGCTTTGCATATCAAACTCATCTGCCAAAAATGCAGATACGCAATCACAAACATATAACATGTGATTCTTTTTGCAGAAATCACCTAACATTTCAGAGTCATATAAAACTCCTGTTGATGTCTCATCAATATTAACTAACAAACCTGTATATCCACGGGAATCATATTTTTCTAACATTTTTGCTGTTAACTTCTGCCCATGTCTTAGAGTTAAAGCGGTATATGGAATACGATGAATCTCACAAATTTTTGCAAAACGATCACCAAACGTTCCACCCACAATAACAAGTACCTTATCATTCTCATCGAAGCAGTTCATTACAACCGCTTCCATTGACCCGGTACTTGAGCAAGTCATAAACACACATTTACTATCCTTTGTTGCATTTGCAAATTCCATCATTAAACTAGCGTTATCCTTCATAACTTCAGAAAACTCTGCTGTTCTAAAATACGGAACTTGCTGTGCTCCCTGTCTACATACTTCGTCACTCGACTGAACTGGTCCAACTGTAAAATTAATCATCTAGTATCCTCCGTAAGATTACTTCTTACTTATGTTCACTATCAGCAAACACATTACTATTATTGAACACCATATTTGAAAGTGCAATTATCGATAACTCTTATTTTCAATTGATGCAGTGCTAAATAATTTTTTATTTCAAATAAATCCTTAGATACTTTCCACTATTTCTGTCTCTGCAAATAAATCTTTTCGGTCGCTGATACAATGAGCGTCAACTTATCGCCATCAAGTTCATAACTGATTGTTTGATCTCCACCGGTAATCTTTCCATCTTTCCAAGTAAAAGGTAATCTATCATTTAACATCATAAATGTACCTGTACCATCTTCATTGAAGATGATAAACCCTGTCACATCGCAGTTTTTAATCTCATCTTCTAAAATTGCAGTATTGTCCTTCTCTATTCTTGTTAAGATATATTTACCAACAATATCCGTATTCTTTGTATCTCGATTACATCCAGTAAGTATTCCAATCAACAGAATTACTGCCAAAAATTTTTTTATTATTTTATTTTCCATAAACACCGTTAGTCCATATAAGTAAGAACCCAAATTTTCTATTTAAAAATTACAACTTTACTCGCCACGTAGTTAAATATTACAACAAAAATATTAGAGATAAACTTTATAATCATTGCAGGAAATAAAAGCATATCCACAAATAAAAACATTATAGCTAAATCAATTATTCCAGAAATAAATCTAGCTCCAAAAAATGTTGCTATTTCACGCACAAGCACTTTTTTACCAAAGGAACGGCTCTCAAAAACCCACAACTTATTTGTTATATATGCAAATAACACTGAAATAATCCAAGAAAAAATCGTAGATAATACATTTGGAAAATCCAGAGAGATATAAAACATCCAATACGTCACAATATTGATTACTGTTGTACATATACCAAAAAATAAATACATTAAAATTGATTTATATTTTTCTAGCATATTTTTCATAATCCTGTTTTCCACTCCAATTAATGTCACCAGTATTTTTAAGTTTAAAACTATTCTGCTTTAGGCTAGTCATTTTGGCAATAGATTGATTGATAAAATCAATTAAATCGAACAATCCTAACGATCCAACCATGATAAACACTGGAATATAGGTGTACAAATATCTTGCCCGTGCCTCAAACAACATTTCAAACAAAAATAGACCGAGAAGAGACAAATACATAACACTATGATCATCCTCATCATTTTTCTTTAATGATATGGCTTTAATCACCATCAATAATAAGCAAGCTGTCCAGATGGTTTGTTGAGTAGTTTTTATAATATGATAGTGATTTCCTACTTCCATTTCATAATCTCCATTGTATACAAAACTTCTCAAAAATAGTGATAACTTATTATCAGTTGGAAATACTTCTCGATAGAAGCCCCCTTCAAATCCCCATGCAAAAGTTCCATCATTAAAAATACTAAGAGCTTTCTTTTGCATAATTTTAGCTACTCTCTTTGGCCCATATTGTTGTAATCGATCACTCAATCGAATAAGGATTGCATCCTTTTTCTCTTTTACACCATAATAAGATAATGTGTATTTCACATCATAAACATTATATCCACCATTTGCTTCTTCATTAAACCCCATCATTAGAAAGTGATATATTGGTGTTTCTAAATTAGGGTCAATTTTATATCCCATTCTTTCTGGAAGATGTTTATATGTAAAAGAAGAAACGAGAGATACAACTATCACAAGTGATATGACTCCAAAATTACTCTTCAGTTTTTTCAACTTCTCTGGTCTCAATATAAACTTAATCAACTCAATTATTACAATGGCAATAAACACTATAAAAATCTGTGGTTTAATACGATAACCCCAGTAACTTAATAAAACAATCAATGTCCACACTATATATTTATTAAATCTATATCTATTTAAATAAATCCATAAAATCAGCGTAGGGAAAATCAAACCCATTGAATCTGAATAAGCTATACCTGTCCAACCAGAGAATACAATTAATACAACATAAATGCCAAATCCGAACCACGCAATCGCAAATGATTTTTTTAAATCATAAATGATATGGAATAGTAAATATGCTGTAATCGTACAGAGAATGCTTTGCACAATTGTTAGACCAAATACAGCATATCTATAATCTAATATGCCTATAAATTTTTCTAATTTCATGACTGTCGCAAATATATAGGTCACCAGTATATTATTCGGATACAAAGAATAGTAATACTGATTTAATTGATCTATCTTGAAGTCTCTCAAAAGATACGAATCCGTCAAGATAATATTTGAATCCCAACCTGTCAAGAAAAAAGTATTCTTAAGTAATATAATTTGAAAAATAAAAAAGAAAAATAACACTATTAAAAAAATTCTTTTATGGTTGAAGTGTATATCCAATTGTTTTATCAAAAAATAAAATAAAATGACTAATGCGATGAATACAACAGCACTGATAAATATTCCTTTAGAAGATAAATCTGTTGTTACTTTACAGTAATACTCAAAATGACTGTAAAAGGTATTATTAATGATGACAAACAAGAATACAATCAGAAAAAATATTGAAATTATTTTTTGAAATGTCTTTTCCATACTATATTTCATTCTCCCATGTTCGTTCACTAATAATATACCGTGGCCGTTTTTTCACTTCCAAATATACTTTGCCTACATATTCACCAATCACCCCAAGGGAAATCAACTGCACGCCTCCCAAGAAGCACATGATTGCCAGTGTACTTGACCACCCAGCAATAGTTGTACCTAGAAAACGCGATACAATAGCCCATACTACACCAATAAAACTAATAAGCGATACGATTAATCCAAAATATGTAATTAATCGAATTGGCTTAGTACTTAAACTAGTGATACCATCAAAAGCTAGAGCAATCATCTTTGATAATGGATAATGTGATTCTCCCGCAATACGTATATGCCTTTCATAAAGAACTGAAGTACTCTTAAACCCAACCAACGGAAACATTCCACGTAAGAATAGATTTACTTCTTTAAAATTTGCGAATTCATTTAAAACTCGTGAGGATACCAATCTATAATCCGCATGATTATAAATCACTTCAGCACCCATGTAATTTAAAAGCTTATAAAATGACTGAGCTGTGAATCTTTTAAAAAATGTATCTGTTTCTCTTGAACTTCTAACACCATATACAATTTCACAGCCATCATGATATGCATCTACCATCTTTTCCATGGCTGTAATATCATCCTGGCCATCACAGTCAATCGAGATCGTTATATCCGCACAATCTTTTGCTTCCATTAATCCCGCTAATACAGTATTCTGATGTCCCCTATTTCTACTTTGTGAAATTCCAATAAAATGCTGATCACTCTTCGATAAATCTTTAATAATCTGCCAAGTATTATCTTTACTTCCATCATTTACAAATAAGATGCGGCTATCATCACTAATCTTATTCTTTTCAATTAGTTTTATTAATTCTTCTAAAAATAATTTAGAAGTAATTGGTAATACTTCCTGCTCATTATAGCAAGGAATAATGATATACAATTTTTCTTTCATAATATCCCTCAAACTGCCTCTAGATTTTTATAGCACACAATAATAATATCTATTCATTTAGTACATTTTATCGGTTTTTCATACTTTTGAAAAGTGATAATCCCCTTATCATACATAGTAATACCATCATATATAGCTATTTTTAACCATACAAAAATGAAGGCAGAATATCCTCCTTCATTTTATTTATGAAACAGTATCTAATACCATCTCTTCATATTGACGTGTATAGAGTTCATAATAGTAACCTCTTTGTTTCATGAGTTCTGAATGTGTACCACGTTCAATAATCTTACCATCACGAACAACCAAGATAACATCCGCATTTACAATCGTAGATAATCGGTGTGCAATCACAAAGGATGTTCTTCCCTTGATAACTGTATCAATCGCATCTTGTATTGCCTTTTCTGTAAGAGTGTCAATCGATGCTGTCGCTTCATCTAATACTAAGATGCGTGGATCTGCTAAGATTGCACGAGCGAAGGATAAGAGCTGTTTTTCACCGGTGGATAACATTCCTCCACCTTCACCAACATCACTGTCTAAGCCCTTCTCCATCTTCTCAATCACAAACTTTGCAGAAACAAGATCCAATGCACGCATGATTTCTTCATCCGTCGCATCCGGCTTACCATAGCGCAGGTTATCTCTGACTGTTCCAGAGAATAAGTGTGGTGTTTGTAAAACATAACCGATGTTGGAATGTAGCCAAAGCTGTGAACGCTCTCTAGCATCTCTTCCATCAATGAGAACTTGGCCCCTTGTTGGTTCAAAGAAACGACAAACTAGATTTACAAGTGTCGATTTACCAGCCCCTGTTTCACCAACAATTGCGACATTTGTTCCATGCGGTACATCAAGATTAAAGTTTTCTAAGACCATCTCATCTCCATCTGGATACTTGAAGTCCACATTCTTGAACGCTACATCACCAATAAGTGGTTCCCAATTTTCCTTCTTAGGATTGAAGGTATCTCCATACTTTGCGATAACTTCTGGTGAGTCCGCAACATCTGACTCTGTATTCACTAATCGATCAAAGCGTTCAATATTTACTTGAATCGAAACAAGTGAAGATATTGTAGTAATCACACTGTGTAGTGGATCCATAATACCAAGTGCATAACTCATAAATACAGATAATGTACCAATTAACATCATGTTATTAACTGTCAGTTTACCACCCTGCCACATTACGATCGCAAGAGCGATAGAGCTCATCATCGTAACTGTGGAATAGAAGAATGCCTGATAGCGTGCAGCTTGCACAGATACATGACGCATCTGTTCTGTATCTTTTCTAAATCCATCTCCAATAATACTTTCAATTACCATTGTCTTGATTGATCTAGCACCTGTAATACCTTCATTAAAGTCGCTTGTAATTTGAGAATTTAATTCACGGATATGGCGGTTTAGTTTTACAAGTCGTTTCTGGAAGAATGCGATAATAAATACTGCAAATGGGACTAGCACAAATACCATGCATGCAAGTCTCCAACTAATTCTTACCATGTTAATCATAACGAATAGGATATACGATCCATTCCAAACAACATCCATCATACGCCATGACATCAGTTCACCAATCTTACCACTATCACTCATTACTCTTGCATGAATGTAGCCAACATTGTTTTGGTTAAAGTACGCAAATGATAGTTCCTGTAAATGATTAAATGAAGTATTTCTAAGATCACGATTTAAATCCAACTCTGTCTTTGATACCCAGAATACACTAATAAAGTTCAGTATAACTTGAACAATCAATATTCCAATGTAAAGTACAATAAATAGCCCAAGTGTATCTAGAGTATTCTCTCCAACATAGTGATTTAATGCATACTGGTTGAATAGTGGATAACATGAATCTACTAAACTCGAAAATAATCCCATCAAAATCATCGCAATGATTCTGTACTTATACTTTTTCGCAAATGGTAGAATCTTCGGAATGCCAAAGTATGGAAGTGATATATTTTTATTTTCTTCTTGCATACGATACCTCCCTACTCACCCTGTTGTGATTGCATCTCAAAGATACGACGATAAATTCCCTGTTTCTTTAACAGTTGTTCATGTGTACCTTCTTCTACAACCCTGCCTTTATCTAAAACAATAATATGATCAGCTGCCATTAAAGTTGTAATACGATGTGAAATCAAGATAACAGTTGATCCAGAAATATTATCTTTGAGACCTGCTCTAATCTTCGCATCCGTTTCGGCATCGACTGCAGAAAGAGAGTCATCAAAAATCATGATTGGTGGTTTCCGTATCAACATCTGTGCAATTGCAGCACGTTGCTTCTGACCACCAGAAAGTGTAACACCACGTTCGCCAACGTATGTGTTATATCCCTCTTTAAAATGTGTGATAGCTTCATCCAAAGATGCAATCTTTGCAGCTGTACGAATTTCCTTCATATCTGCGGACTGTTTGGCAATCTTGATATTCTCCGATAAGGAGCGAGAGAAGAGATATGGCTCCTGTAATACCATACCGATATTCTGACGGATCCACTCAGCTTTCATATCTCTGATATCAACACCACCGATTGTAATTTGACCATGATCATCAGGTAACCTATATAGACGGTCTAACAGATACATCAGTGTAGATTTACCTGAACCTGTTCCACCTAAAATACCAAATGTCGTTCCTGCTTTAATTTTGAAAGAAACATTTTCCAATACTTCAGACGATCCATTTTCATACTGATAGGATACATTTTTAAATTCGATATCCTGTAGTAAATCAGGGGTAACCGCATTTGGCTTATCCTCTTCCATTTCAGAATTCATAATGTAACGTAAACGGTCGATGGAAATACCAGCCTTTGACATATTCGCAATTGTTCTTCCCAAAGAACGTACAGGCCATAACAATAATGAATTATATGCAATAAAGGCAATATAGTTGCCTGCAGACATCCCATTATTTACCGTGATGATAGCACCATATGAAATAACCACTAGCATCTGTAAATTAGAAATCATGTCAGATGACATCCAGAATGCAGATAACAGTCTCATCAAATGTGTCCACATATTTGTGTAGTGTTTATTTTGTTTTTCAAAACGTTCGCGTTCATACGCTTCACGACCAAATGCACGAACAACACGTACACCTGTTAAGTTTTCCTGGGCAATCGACGACAGCTTACCCTCTTCTTCATCCGCAACTTCAAATGCATTTCCGATCTTTGCGTGGAAGAACAAGCTATATCCGACAATAATTGGAATAAAAGCGGATGTGGCTAGTGCTAACTTTACATTGATTGAAAACATAAAGAATAGCACCAACACAATCAAGATAATGATACGTACAAGGTAGATTAACTGTTCAGATAAGAAACCTTTAATTGTATCTACATCTGATGTACATCTTTGAATAATATCACCAGTGTGATTTTCACTATGCCACTTAAATGGTAAATGCATGATATGTGTAAATAAGTCATCACGCATTGTCTTTACTAATTTCTCAGATCCCATCGCTGTAAATGACTGAAAGAAGTAACGACAAGATACCGCAAGTAACGCAACAATCACTACAACGATTGCGATTACCCAAAGGTTATGCCGTAAAAACGTTATCCCACCTATCGCATCAAGACAGTTCTGAATTAGTTCTGGTAATACAACTTCTTTATGATCGATTACTGAGTCTACAGTAAACGCAATAATTCTTGGATTAATTAATTCTAATAACGAAACAAGACAGGCAAAGAGGATAGAAAAACCAAAATATACTTTGGATCCCCTTAAAAAATGCCATATCATGCTTAATTTCGTCGGGAATTTCTCCTTCGACATATTCTTTCCCCCTCCTTCTGATAAACTCATATTCTACCAAACATAACTTCAAATTGAAAGAAGGCTCGAGCATCCTTTTTAGGAAACTAGAATAGAACCACCAATAAATTCACGAATAATTGAATTATTCGCAATGATACTGTCATCATCAATTGACTTAAAGCAAGAAAGGAATTGTAACATCCTCTGTGCTTCTGCATATTCAGCCTGGTCAGGCTGTACTTTTTCTAATAGTGGTGTTGCATATTTCTTTAATACTGCTAGTTCATATACACACTGGCTATTAAAGAATACGTCAGCTTCCTTATTGAATGGGAAGATATACTTTTCTTCCCCATGACGTACTGATGGCCATGATGAAATGGTAACCGCACCATCGCGTCCGCGTGTACGATTATCTCGAACCATTCTTCTTAACATGCGTGCATCTGTCGTTGGGATACGATGATGCGCATCAAGATTAATCTGTGTTAAAGGACTGATATAGATTTTAAACTTCTCACTATCATCAATCCCTTCTGTAAGCTGTGGATTAAGACCATGAATGCCTTCAATCACAATTGGTTGTGAAGCATCAATGGAAATAATTCTCTTCCCGAATATCTTCTTACCAGTAATAAAATCAAATTCTGGTAAATCCACTTTCTCACCATGCAGTAATGCATTCATCTGTGTTTCAAACAGATGAAGATCAACTGCTTCAAGCGCCTCAAAATCATATTTCCCATTTTCATCTAGAATCATTTCATCACGATTGACAAAGTAATCATCTGTTCCAAGATACAACGGATTTAAACCTATCACTTTCAACTGGATACATAGACGTTTAGCAAATGTTGTCTTTCCAGATGAAGATGGTCCTGCGATTAAAATAATTCTCTTCTTTGCGCTTTGAATTTGTTCCGCAATCATCGCAATCTTCTTTTCATGTAACGCTTCACTTAACATGATTAAATCCTTGGGTTCCTTCTTTTCAATCATGCGATTCAAGTCAGATGCAAAGCTAACCTTTAATAGCTTCTCCCATTGTGTTTCCTCAGAGAAAGCATCGTACAGTGATTTCTGTTCCTCATATGGAGGAATCTGATCTGGGTAGTTTGGGTGTGGAAAGCGCAATAATAATCCATTGCGATAACGACGTACCTCAAAAAATGGGATATCGCTTGTAAATGGTAATGCATGTACAAAAGACATCATCTTCTCATCCGCAAGTGTAATAATATAGACATTCTTTAAATCACTTGCGGTATTTAATAGGTCTACGCTCTTCTTATCCTTAGCATCCTGTAGAAGTTGGATGGCTCTATCACGGTCTACATACTCTTCTGTAATCTCTAGCTTATCCTCTACAAGTTCATGCATACGTGCTTCGATTTCTTTTGCAAGAGCATCTGTCACATTCCCAGCATGAATCACAGTGAATAATCCCTTGGATAATGAGTTAGCAATCGTAACTGTTACATTCTTACCCATTACATCATGAATTGCCTTCAAGTATAGAAGCGTCAATGTAGATTGATAACAGGTATTGCCATACGATGCACGAATATCCTGTAGTTCAATCATATCTTGATTGTGAACACACTCGCTAAAATGTACGTGCTTATGATTGATGAGTGCAGCATAAATACGGTGTTCTGTATTTACTTCTTGAATAAGCTGGGCGATCGTCGTATTTTTCTTTACTTCTAATCTCAGCTCTTTTTCAGATGGAAGAATAACTGTAATTTGACATGGTTGTTGATTTAACTTCTTTACCTCTTCCATCTCAAAAGCAGTGATATGGCAATACCCATTTGGATGCTTGTCAAGATAATCCTGATGATATTCTTCAGCAGTATAAAAGTTTTTAAGTGGCTCTAATTCCACAAAGAAACGATCATACTTCATCCGTTCACTTGCATAAATTGGCTTGATATCATCAAGATCCTTCTCATCTACATAGTAAATACCTGTTTGGTATTGTGTACCAAAGTCATTCCCTTGACGATTACGTTGACGTGGATCAATACATAAGAAGAATGCACGAATGATGGTAGATAAAGAAACTACATCTGGTTGATAAACAACCTTTACCGCTTCCTTATATCCCGTTTCATTACGGCATACCTCTTCATAGGTTGGATTCTCTGTGATGCCATTTGCATATCCGGTGGTTGTTTCAACAACACCATCTAATGCTTTAAATACCTTTTCAACACCCCAGAAACATCCACCAGCAAGCACAATTGTCTTCTCATTTTGATTAAATGAATCTTGAACTAATTGTTTTGGCTTATATTCATAAACGTACTCATCCTCATCTTGTCCAAGTCTTTCATACCCATTATGTTCTAATACACGAATAGAATAGAGATTATCCACATGACAATTTGCATGTATGCATGTAATTCCATAATCATCAATCAGTTTCTTCGTTAGAAGATACACACTATTCTTAGCATATGTTTGGTGACGATACTTCTCGACAATCATATAACCGATAGAAAGTTCAGCTTCATGAATATCGTAAATCTCAATAATACCCTTTAATTGTTCATCCTCTTTACCAAAGATACCTAGAATCACTTCATCCTTATCATGGTAAGACTTTTCATAATTCTCTATTGTTTTCTCTGCTTGACGTTTTGTTAGTCTTACTTCATATACTTCCGAAAGATATTTTGCATCTTCCTGTACAAAACGACGTAATACTATAAACCCATCTTCATACTGTGGAAATTGTTCAAATATTTTCACTTCAAACACCTCAATTCTTTATGCTTATTATACCGCCTAACAAGCAAAACAAAAATGGATATAACATTTTCTGTCATATCCATAAATTCTATTGAAATAATTGTTTTGTGACGTATGTGATTCCTTTTTCTGTCAAGGAATATAACTGCTTTGAATCATCACGCACAACGTACGCACGCTTGATTAATCTTTCGATACGATCATCCGTGATTTTATTTGACCAGTTAAGATGTTGATGAATTGTTTGATAACCTAGTTCAATCGCATTACCCTTGTGACGATAGAGATGAACTAGTAGTAAATCTTCACAGAACTTTTCATGATTCACAAAAGACTTTGCCCATTGTCTTAACATGCCATTTCGATGGAAGATAATACCCAATACTACTGTAATCATTCCTGCCAAACTACACATACCAGAGACGGATACATTCCACAAAATTGCGAAATGATATCCTAACCATGAATTGATAATCGCAAAAAGTATCGATACAAGTATTGTGATCTTTAGGTCTTTTGTAATCATACATGCGGCTGCCGCAGGTGCCACAAAATATGAAATCACTAAAATACCACCAACACTATTAAACGCCACAACGCAGGTAACGGATACCAAAACCATTAACACACGATATAAATACGTGACGGGTATTCCGATTAATTGTGCATACTCTGGATCAAAGATTGATATCTTCAACTTTTGATAATTCACTAGTAAGAATATCCCATTCATTGCTGTAATCACTAACATCTCAAATAGCGACTTTGGTATTCCAAATTGTCGAATAAATGGTGTAAAGAGCGGATTACCCATTAATACAATCTCTACATCTAGATGGGTATTCCGGAAGAACTTCGTGATTAGTAGTACAGCTAACGCAAAGAATACAGGAAAGACAATCGCTAATGCATCATCACGTTCTACCAAACGATGACGAGATAATTCTTCCACGAGCCATATCGTAAATACACCAAAGATGGATGCACTAATCACTAACCATATGGAACGTAAATCTGGCACAAAGAAGAATGCGACTACAATACCTAACAATACGGAATGTGATAGTGCATCTGCCGTCATTGCTAATTTTCGAAGGATAAGAACGGGACCTAGAATTGCACATCCAATGGCTGTTACCATCAGTGTTAACAATACTTCTGACATGATTTCGTATCCTTTCTACGTTTTCTTTGTGCAATCAAACCATACTTACCAAATATCATAGACAATATTGTAAATGTACCCATACAGAGTATCACCATTGGGCCTGTCGCAATTCCACTATATGCGGTTGAAAGAAAGGTTCCTATGAATGCGGAGACTCCAGCTACGCCAGCTGCGATACATAATACCTGCTTGAGATTTCTAGAATGTTGGTTTGCACAGATACACGGCATTGTTAAAAATGAAGAAATCAAAATTGCACCAATGCACTTTAATCCAACAACGATAAACATCACCATCATCAGTAATAAGACACCACTGACGATAGGCATCGAAATCCCAATCGAACTTGCAAATTGTGGGTCAAAGATACTAGCCACTAATTCTTTATAGAATAAAACCAATAATACTGTTGCGATGATTGCACATATCGCAATCATGATAATATCTTCCTTCATGATGAATGCTGCAGAACCAAAGATATAGTTCTTCAATCCTGCTTGCGATGCACGCATGTATGAAGAATTTCCTTGTAAGTAACTCTTTAATACCATTCCAAGTCCAAAGAAACCTGTAAGGGTAATCGCTAATGCCGCATCGAAATCAATCACACTATGTTTACGAATCATCTGAATTGTAAGATATGCAAGAATACCAACCACCGCAGCACCTAGTGTTAGTATCACAGAACTACGTATCGAAAATAACATAAACGCAATGACTACCCCAGGATAGGATGCATGCCCTACTGCATCTGCCATTAAACTTTGTCCCTTATAAACGCTAAAGCATCCTACAATCGCACTTGGAATCGCTAGTAATACTGTACCAATCGCCACAACCAAGAAATCATAAGAGAATAGTATCTGTGTTATATTTTCCATTTTGATACGTCTTTCTAATGTTTTCTTCTGTCAATACATCATCTATTTTGCCATTTGCTATAACATATTTATTGATAAATACGACATGATCAAAGTATTCCTTTAGTGTATGTAGGTCATGGTGTACACAAACAATTGTCTTACCAGCTTTTTGTAGTTCCTTGATTTTATCCATGATGATTTGTTCACTGGTTTGATCAACCCCTGCAAGCGGTTCATCCATCACAATCAAATCAGCATCATGACAAAGTGCTCTAGCGATAAAGACACGTTGTTTCTGTCCGCCGGATAGTTGTGATATCTGACGATTCTCAAACTCTTCGATTCCCATTTCACAAAGGGCTTGGTGTGCCAGTTCCTTGTCTTTTTTACGTGGCCATTTCAACCACCCAAGGCTAGCGTAGCGTCCCATTAGAACTACATCTTTTACACGGATAGGAAAATTCCAATTGACGGCAGATACCTGTGGGATATACGCAATCTGTTTCCGCACATCCGCAAGACTTTTACCATCGATTGTAATCACACCTGAAATAGACTTTATAAAACCGAGAATGCATTTCAATAACGTCGATTTCCCTGCACCATTTGGGCCTACGATTGCTGTGATTGCATTTCTTTCGATATCAACATCCACATCCCATAGTACAGGACTTTCTCCATATGAAACCGTTAAATCTTCGACATGTATATAGCTCATATAGATCCTCCTTTACTTGAGGTTTGATACGATAAGATCAACATTGAAACGATACATATCAATATACGTATCTCCAGGCTGTCCCTTAGGTGCTAAAGAGTCACTAAACAATTCCTTCCCCTCACCACCTACTACCTTCACATCAAATCCCTTTGCCTTACACGATTCCTTTAACTTCTCCATGCGTGCAGGATCAGTTGTTGTTTCCGCAAAGATAGCCTTTACCTGATGTTCAACGATATACGCCGCAGTTTCTGCCATATCACTATTGGATAATTCCGCATCTGTACTAACACCCTGTGGTGCTTTTACGGTAATACCATAACGGCGTGAGAAATAGTTAAACGCATCATGTGGTGTAATTAGAATTCTACGATCTGCTGGAATCTGATTGAGTTGTTCACGATTATACGCATCTAATTCATCCAACTTCTTAAGATATGCCTGCAGGTTCTCTTCAATTTCATCTTTTAAATCTGGCAGTTTATCCTCAAGTGCTTTTGCGGCCTCTTGTGTTGCTTGTTTGTATAAGTCGATATCAAACCAGAAGTGAGGATCAATAATCGTTTCTCCATTTTCTTCCATTCGACCAACTTTTGATTCGTCAAAGTTCTGTGATACGGATACCGCACCAATGGCTTCAAGCAGTTCAACCATCTTTCCTTCAAAATGTAATCCATGGTATAACACCAAATCCGCATTTTGTAATTTTGTATTATCTTCAGGTTTAGCTTCGTAGGTATGTGGATCTTCTCCTGCTGGGATAATGAGTTGTGTATTAACCTTGTCTCCCACTAACACATTTACCATGTCTTCCAAGAATGAAGTTGTCACCACAACATTTAGTTTATCTGATTCCTTTGTAGAACCCGTTGTCATACTTGGTTTATTTCCTGCACACGCAGTCATCATAGCAACCACTATGATTAACAATAATTTTTTCATCATAATTCCTCCATGAGTTAGTTATTGCTAACTACAGTTAAAGGATACTTTGTTTTTAAGTTAGTGTCAACTAACTTGTTTATATTCTTTTAGGAATTAAGAAAAAGATGGATACTAATTACATCCACCTTTGATTACTTATTTACCAAATCTTTCCTTAAGACGTGCTAATGCGTCGTCCATGGAGATTTCTTTCTTCACTGGCTTGTTTTGTTTTGGTCTTTGGTTGTTATGCTTTCCACCAGTTGCTTTACGATGACGGTATGCCGCATCACGTTGTTCTAATTGATCTAGCGGTAGTAAGGATAACTGCACACGATTTCTCGCTTCATCAATTTGATATACCCAAACCTTAACAATATCATTCACCGCTACACACTCAGATGGATGAGAAATTCTCTTCATCGACATATGAGATAAGTGAACTAAGCCGTCTTCATGTAATCCAATATCCACGAAGGCACCAAAGTCTACTACATTTCGAACTGTACCGGATAATTGGTCCCCTACATGTAAGTCTGAAATATTGAGAACATCACTCTTTAGAAGTGCACCATCAAATTGGTCACGATAGTCACGTAGTGGTTGACGAATTGCTTCCTCGATATCCTTGAGTGTATATTCATCAATACCAAGTTCTGCTGTCTTTTCCTTAGGGAAAGAGATATCCGCTTCGCCAAGTTTTGTAATACCACATGCCTGCATAAGCTTACGAGCAGCTTCATAACTTTCTGGGTGAATTGATGTTTGATCGAGTGGTTCATCACCATCTGTAATACGCAAGAAACCTGCACACTGTGTAAATGCCTTTGGACCTAACTTCTTAACCTTGAGTAATTGTTTGCGGTTAGTAAAGCGCCCATTTTCATTACGATAGTTTACAATTTCTTGTGCTGTACCACTATTTAAACCAGAGATATGTGTGAGTAACTCTAAGGAAGCTGTATTCAAATCTGCACCGGTACGGTTTACTGACTTCATTACAACTTCATCCAGTCTTTCTGTTAATGCCTTCTGTGGAAGGTCATGTTGGTATTGACCAACACCGATAGATTGTGGATCAATCTTAATCAACTCCGCAAGTGGATCAAGTAAACGTCTTCCAATCGATACTGCGGAACGCTCTTCAACTTCAATATCTGGGAATTCCTTACGTGCAGCTTCTTGTGCTGACCATACAGAAGCACCTGCTTCAGATACGATTGCATAGGAAACATCTAACTTCTGTTCATGAATGAGTTCTGCAACTAACTTCTCACTTTCACGAGATGCAGTACCATTACCAATAGCGATAATCTGCACATGATACTTTTGAATGAGTGCTAGTAACTTCTTCTTAGAAGTTTCAATATCTTCACCCTTCTTTGAGAATGGAAAAATCTTACTAACAGTTAGCATCTTACCAGTTTCATCAATTACCGCTAACTTACAACCATTGAAGAAGCCAGGGTCAAATCCTAAGACAACTCTTCCCTTTAATGGTGCCTGTAATAGTAATTTCTCTAAGTTCATGGAGAAAATTTCAATGGACTTATTCTGTGCTCTTTCACTTAATTCAGAGCGAATTTCACGTTCAATGGATGGGAATAACAAACGATCACAACCATCTACAACTGCTTCATTTAGAGTCTCTTCAACAATTGTATTTTGACCCTTCAGAAGTGTCTTTAATGCATTCTTCTTTAACTGTTCATCATCAAAGACAAAGGAAACTGTAATAACCTTTTCTTTCTCTGCACGATCAATCGCCATAATACGATGGTCAGCGAGCTGAGAAATCTTTTCGCTGCGATCGTAGTACATTTCATAGACTTTATTTTCGTCGACAGCATCCTTCTTTAACTTTGTCTGAAGAATACCTGCCTGCATGATTGTATCCTTAAATGCCCAACGCTGTTTAGCGTTATCGCTGACAACTTCAGCGATAATATCCTTCGCACCCTGTATCGCATCCGCAACTGAAGTCACCGTTTCTGATAAGTACTTCTCTGCCTCAGCTTCTAAAGAACCTTCGGCAGGTAGCGCAAGCATCCAATCCGCAAGTGGTTGTAAACCATTCTTGATGGCTGTTGTGGCACGAGTCTTCTTCTTTTGTGCATATGGACGGTAGATATCCTCTACCTGTGATAGTTTTGTACATTCGATAACAGACTGTTTAATTTCCTCTGTTAACTTACCCTGTTCTTCAATTAACTTCAGAACATTCTCTTTTCTTTCAGCTAATTTCTGTTGATATTCGTATTGCTTCTGGATATAGAAAATCTGTTCTTCATCTAAGCCCTTTGTAGCTTCCTTACGGTAGCGGGCAATAAATGGAACTGTATTTCCTTCCGCTAATAAAGATAGCGTATTTTCGACCTGACTGAGTTGAACCTTTAACTCCGTCGCAATCGCCTGAATGATATTTTCGTTCATGATGTGACTCCCTTCATCCCTACTATCTTATCACCGATTCACTTTATTTTAAAACTCTAGCAGAGAAACCCTATAATGGCTTTCTTTCATTTTAGATAAAAGGTTTTAGATAAAAGTGAATAAATGTCCTAATAACATATTGACTTGTGGTCAAATTTTGAGTACGATTATGTCATGGATAAAACTATTATCCGTCACCCATAAGGAGGGGATATTAAAATGGAACTCATTATTATTCCAGTTATTTTCTTTATCTTAGCTGTCGCACTTGCAGTATCATGTGCAAACATCGTTCCACAGGAAAACGCATATGTTATCGAACGTTTCGGTAGATATCGTACAACTTGGGATGCAGGTATTCACTTCAAATTCCCATTTGTAGATCATGTTCGTCGTAGAGTTCTTCTAAAGGAACAGGTAGCTGACTTTGCACCACAGCCTGTTATCACAAAGGATAACGTAACAATGCAGATTGACTCCGTTGTGTATTTCAAGGTTATGAATCCACATGATTATGCATACGGTGTAGAAAATCCAATCATGGCGATGGAAAATCTGACTGCTACTACTTTACGTAACATTATTGGTGATATGGAGTTAGACCAAACACTAACATCCCGTGAAGCAATCAACTCTCAGATGTTACAAACAATTGACTTAGCAACAGACCCATGGGGAATCAAGGTTACTCGTGTTGAATTAAAGAACATCCAACCACCAACAGCGATTCGTGAATCCATGGAAAAGCAGATGAAGGCTGAACGCGAAAAGCGTGCTGCTATCTTAACTGCTGAGGGTCAAAAACAAGCAATGATCCTTGAGGCAGAAGGTAAGAAAGAATCTGCTGTGTTAAATGCTGAAGCTGAAAAGCAAGCTACAATCTTAGCTGCTGAAGCTGCTCGTGAAAAGGAAATTAAAGAAGCTGAGGGTCAGGCTGAAGCAATCCGTGCTATCCAAGAAGCTACTGCGGATGGTATTCGCGCTATCAAGGAAGCAGGCGCTGATGATACAGTTATTCGCTTAAAGAGTTTAGAAGCTTTCGCTGCTGCTGCAGATGGTAAAGCAACTAAGATTATCATCCCTTCAGAAATTCAAAGTCTTGCAGGTCTAGCAAAAGGAATTACAGAAAGTATTAAAGAGTAACTATTATGTCAGATGGTTTCTTTCCTTTAGTTCTTCTGATGGCTATTACATTTGCCCTTTTAGCTGGATTTTCCAATAAGCTACAACAGGCGAACAACCGACAGAGAAAAACTTTCAACAATGACTATATTCCACCAAAATCACCGCTAGATATACCTGTACGCACAGCACCACGTCGTGTACCAAATATTATGGAGCCAAATCACACCGATGATATTAATGGTAGAAATATCATTCATCGTGACGCTCCTGAAAAAGGATACGTTGTATTAAATGGTGTAAAGCGTAGAATTCACGAGTGTAAAAACTTATAACAACATAAAAACTAGTGTGCATGCATACTAGTTTTTATTGTAGAGATGGAATATATTTTTGAAGTGCTTTTGCGATACCATCATGATTATTATCATCTGTCATATCATCTGCGATTTCCTTTACTTTCTCTTGTGCATTTGCCATCGCAACACCAACACCCGCAAACTGCAACATCGTTATATCATTGCCTGCATCCCCAAACGCAATGCAGTCTTTGGCTTCAATCCCAAGCTTTGATAATGCACTCTGTAGTGCTGCACCTTTATCAATTCCTTGAGATGTCATCTCATAGAAGAAGTTAGAACTAAACATCATAGAAAGCTTTCCTTCAAACGGTGCAGAGATAGCCTTATAATTTTCGCGTAAATATTCAGGTTGGCCAACCACCAAAATCTTATTGATTGGAAAGTCTACATAACTTGCAAGATCCCTTACCTCTTTAAGTAAGTAGTTATTCATGCGTGCTTCATACTGAAATCCGTTAAATGTATGTCCCTTATCAGTAATCATGCAGTCATATACATCCTCAACTACCATATACTCATTTTCTACAATAATCGGATGTACATCAAACTGTTTCAAGTGTTGAAGTGTCTTCGTAACTAAATCCTGCTGCATCGTTGTATTGACAAGTACTTCACCTGTTTGACAATCGATTACCTTCGCACCGTTGAAACAAAGGAATAAACCATGATTCTTATCCATTTCTAGCAGCTTGCCATACTTTTCAATTCCCTTTGCAGGACGACCGCTCGCAATAACTAAGCGAATACCCTGCTCTTGTGCTTTCATTAGTACTCTTTTCGTTTCAGGAGTAATTTCCTTTTGGTCATTTGTTAATGTACCATCAACATCTAATAAAATCGCCTTCATCATTAACCTCCCTTAACGTATTTCAGGAAATCCTTTTGTCACAAAATAAATCCATACCAACATCATAATTGGAACCCCAATCTGAAACTTCAAATGCTTTGTTTTATGATGAAAAATACGCATTCCTAAATATGCACCATAAGCTCCCCCAATTGCGGCAGCCCCTAACAATGTCTTCTCTGGAATTCTCCACATATTGTTCATCGCACGATATTTATCTAAACCATATAAACCAAATGTGATGATATTGATAACTGCTAAATATGCTAAAACTGCTATTGACATCTATATACCCCTCACTTTTCGCATGGTTATCATATAGTATCCTTCCATAAATTAGAAGTAAATTTTTTATTAACACCACAATGAAGTGTTATGATTAACACAACAATAGATTGGAGATTAACAATATGCCATGTACAACATTACTCGTCGGTAAGAAAGCTAGTTATGACGGCTCCACATTAGTGGCTCGTAACGAAGATTCCGGCGCTGGCGATTTTACTGCCAAGAAATTTATCGTAGTTCATCCAAGTGATCAACCAAAAGTGTATAAATCCGTTTTATCTCACGTAGAAATTCCACTTCCAAATAACCCAATGCGTTACACCTGCATGCCAGACGCATTAAATGATAAAGGCATCTGGGGTGCTGCAGGTGTCAACGAATTAAACGTATCTATGACAGCGACTGAGACAATCACTTCAAACGAAAGAGTTCTCGCTGCAGACCCTCTAGTAAAATATATCCCTGCCAAAGGCAAAGAAGGCGATGTAGATTATACCCCAGAAGTCGTTGGTGGTATTGGGGAAGAAGATATTGTTACACTTGTACTTCCTTATATCAAGAGTGCCCGTGAAGGTGTTCTTCGTCTTGGCGAAATCTTAGAGAAGTACGGTACATACGAAATGAATGGTATTGCCTTCCAGGACATCGACGAAATCTGGTGGCTAGAAACAATCGGTGGTCATCACTGGATTGCAAAGCGTGTTAAAGATGATGAATATGTTGTAATGCCAAACCAGTTGGGTATCGATAGCTTTGATTTAAAGGATGCCTTCGATAAGCAAAAAGAACACCTATGTTCTAGTGACCTTGTAGAATTCATTGAGAAGAATTATCTCAATCTAAATCAAGATAAACATTTTAATCCAAGATATGCTTTTGGTTCACACTCAGATGCAGACCACGTATACAACACACCACGTGCTTGGATTATTTGTCGCTACTTCAATCCAACAACCTATCGTTGGGATGGTCCTAAGGCAGACTATCGTCCTGACTCCGATAATATTCCTTGGAGCCTTGTGCCAGAACACAAGATTACAGTTGAAGATGTGAAGTACGTCTTATCTCACCACTATCAAGGCACACCATATGATCCATATGGAAAGCATGGTGATTCCTCACTACGTGGTTCCTTTAGACCAATTGGCATCAACCGTAACAACTTCCTATCATGCGTACAGATTCGTCCATACGCACCGGAAGAAATTCGTTCTATTGAATGGATTGCCTACGGTTCAAATACATTTAATGCATTTGTGCCATTCTATGTAAACGTCGATGAAACACCTATCTATACAGCGAATACGAATAAAACTGTATCAACAGATAACTTCTATTGGTCTAACCGTATTATCGGCGCTCTTGCGGATGCACACTATAGTAATACAAGTTCCGCAATTGAGCGTTATCAAAATGCAGTACAAACAAAAGGTCATCAACTCATCAACAAGTATGATGCTTTATTTACAAAGGATGTAGACCCTGTCACATTTTGCCAAGCAGCGAACCAAGAAATTGCAGATATGGCAAAACAACATACAGATGCCCTCTTAGATAAAGTGCTCTTTACTGCAAGCATGGGTATGAAGAATAGCTTCTCTAGATCAGATGCTTAGCCACCAAAAAGGCTCGTAACACACGAGCCTTTTATTGTTTTATACGTATGTATACATAATATGCATGCATATCATATTTTGATTATTGTTTTGAGAACAATACTTCCTTACAAACCTTAAAGAAGTTTGGTTTATTACCATAGTTCAATGTTCCCCAACGATAAATACGGATGGATAGTCTTGCGAATAAGTAAATGAATACAATCGTAAGTACTGTTGATCCAATAACCTCGTATATCGCAACGGTTGTAATCGCATTTCGAATCGGCATTACCATGACAGAGAAGAACGGAATCCATGAGGCAATCTTTACCAATATAGATTCTCCACTCTGTAAAGCAGACATCGCAATCATATAACTAGCGATAAACAGGAACATAACTGGGCTAATCGCATTGCTTACATCTTCCATTCTGGATACGACAGAACCTAAAGCCGCAAAGATAAACATATACAATAATAGACCGAGGATGAAATAGAAGATATACATACCCAGCATCGATAGATCGAACATCGACTTTGCAATCAAGAGAAACATCTTTGGATACATTCCCTTAAAGATAAAATAGGAAATTAGTCCAGAAGTAAAGATGATGCCACATTGAATCACAGACGCACATGTTACTGCCAGCACCTTACCAATGATAAGGTTCTTTGGATCAGTTGTCGTAATTAGTAGCTCCATTGTTCTACTATCTTTTTCTCTTGCGACTGCTGTAGCTACGATAGATCCAAACATTAGGATAACAGCATATAATGTGATGACATACGCAAACGCAAGTAGATACTGTGTTGATGTATCTCGACCTAAAACCTCTTCTTCCGCATTGATCTTCACGTCATTTAATGCCTGATATTCAGCGATGCTAATACCCTTCTCATTAAATTTTTGTGTCACAATGTGATCTTTTAAAACTTCATTTAAAGGATCGTCCCTTCCACCTAAGAATCCCTTATCGTGGAAGTATGTCTTATAGTGATCATAATCATAGATTGCATATCCCTTTGATTCTTTACCACTTTTTACCGCTTCTTTTAGTGCATCTTCCGTTGGATAAAGACTGGATTCATCAATGTTTAATGTTTTCGCAATCTCTTCATTCGATACAAAGTATCCACCAGGGATGCTGTCATTGAGATAAGACGCTCCCTCAGAACTATCAAACTCAGTTGGCTTGTTAAAATGGTTGATGATACCCGGTGCTGCTGCACCACCGAAAGCGACAATTGCTAGTAGTATCGTCGACACGATAACTGCCTTCTTCTTTATTTGTTGGAAGAATTCAAATTCAAATACAGTTCTAAAGTTACGCATTTGTCTCACCTCCTACCTTGTTTACAAAAATATCTTGTAAACTAGGACGATATTGTCCAAAGGACACAACTTCATGTACATGATTTAATAACTCCTTCAAAATTTCATTCGAAGTATGTTCTGTATTCTTTGTAATCAGGTACTCGCCATCTACAATATGAAACTCTAAGCCAAATTTATTCTGTAAAACATCCTCTACAACCGCAGTATCCTCAGGATTTACACGAAGTACTAACTTATCTTGTCCCTCTTTCTTCTTAATTTCCTCTAAGTCACCAGAGATGATGATATTACCATGGTCAATTAATGTAATCTCATCACACATCTCTTCAACATATGCCATCTGGTGTGAGGAGAAGATAACTAGTTTACCCTTCGCAACTGCTTCTTTGATCGCATCCTTAAAGATTTGCGCATTGACTGGATCTAAGCCTGAGAATGGTTCATCAAGAATAATGATTGCAGGATCGTTAATAAATGCCTGTGCAATTTGAATCTTCTGTTGATTACCTTTGGATAATGTTTCTAGCTTTTTATTTGTATACTCTTTTAATCCAAAGTAATCAATCCAGTACTCTGCTTCTTCAGCAGCCTTTTTATTATCTGCCCCTTTTAACTTCGCAAAGTATGCCAATTGATCTTTTAGAGACACTTTTGCATACATACCACGTTCTTCTGGCAGATAACCAATATGGTTTTGATTCACATCAAATGGCTTACCATCCAACAAAAATTCTCCTTCTGTTTGTTTGAATACATTCATCAAGCAGCGGAATGTTGTTGTCTTACCAGCACCATTTCTTCCAAGGAAGCCCATCGCCTTACCGCTTTGTACAGTAAAACTGATTCCATGGAGAATTTCCGTCTTGTCGAAGGTTTTTCTAATTCCCTTTACTTCTAGTATCATAAATACCCCTTTCATTTCCAAGGAAATACAATTGTTAAAACAGGAACACCCGTATAATTTCTATACGAATGCTTCTTTATGATTCGATTATATTCTTTGTTTGACCAAAGGTCAATATATATTATACAAAACTCTATATTTGTCGTTGCTTCAAAATTCTAGAGCCTAAATAAATACAAATTCCATCATATAGATATTTTTTAATGATACGTTGTAGAGATGTTTCTTACGCTAAAGCACGATAATCATATTCCTTTGTGCGATATACAAAAGTGACGCTATCTCTAATATAATCATAGCCTTCTGAAGCATCAAATAATTCATAGAATCGATATATTCGACTCTTTTGAAACAAGCTTATAAATTTAAGGACTTAAGAGCTAAGAGTCGCAAATATTTTGCGGCTCTTCAACCTTGAAGTACCATTTGATTACAGCTTTAGACCATTCGATTGAATATGCCACCTTCGAAACTTCAAGTTTCTTATCCACTGGAATATGAATCCCGCATTGTATGCGAATCAACATATTCATACTGTAATCATCCAACTTTCAAAAGACGTACATTGATAAAACAAGTTTCCCAAAGAATCTGTGTTATACGTATCGATTCCAATTCCTTTAAACGATATCCTTTGGAAGCACTTCGTTCATTCTTGTCTTATGGATAGATTGATGTGATTCGTTAAAATAGTACTCTTCCATATTTCTTTGATGTAGCTGATGCCCACATAGTCACGCAACACTTGTCACAAACGGATGTATTGACTGATGAAATACTTCTTCAGCACTTGCATCCATTACGATCATGCATGCATAACATTGCTTGTGATACCATTCATCATTGATATCGTAATACGATATAAAACTGTCTATGATCTCTTTATTCATATAGATCTACAATCTTTAATAAATCATCCACGACAATTGTATCTTCATAGAGTGGTGTAACAGGAGTGTTCTGGTCCAAGAATAGTATACATTTGATTCCTGCCTTCTTTCCAGCTTCTTCATCTAAACGACGATCACCAATATATGTACAATACTTTGGATTTAACTTAAATTTATCTAACAGATAATGAATACCTTCTGGATCGGGTTTTTTCGCAAAGCCATCATCACCTGTAATTATGTAGCTAATATACTCAGCAATCTCTAAGTCCTTTAATACTTGTTTTGCGGTATGGTCTTTATGCGTATACACATAATTTCTAACACCCTTACGTTTTAATACCTGTAGCGTTTCTTTAGCGTTCTTGATTAACTTTACTTTGTCATTACCCGCATCCTGTAAGGTTGTGTAATACTGATACACCGTTTCAAACTGCAAGCCTTCTCTCTGGGCAAATTCACGAATGAATTGATGCACAGAATTAAGTATGACATATTCACAAAGATATTCGCGGTCATATATATGACCGTAATGTGTCATTGTTTCCTGTAAACTATCTAGAATAACGTCATAGGAATCTAGTAATGTCCCATCTAAATCCCATATACATGCATGAATCGGTTTGATTGGGAGTCTTGTATATACCTCTTCCTCATCATCATGGTGGATATACGCACCGTTTGCGAGTTGGACATGCAGAGAGGCTGGATTATCCTTGTGAGAAGCCATATAGATTTCATCCTCGCGGATAATTTCTTTTGCGATATTCAATAACAGCGCTAAACCCCTCTTTGCATAACCTTGATTTCGATATGCCGGTAAAATAGCATATCCGATATGGCCAGATCCATTTCGTAAATGCTCATTTAGATAATGTCTTAACTTATATACACCAATAATGTGATTATCTTTCCATAGGAAATAATATGTTTGTGGTACATACCCTGGTTTTAAATTGATACCATTTGCAATATCAATTAGTTTTTTCATTGTTTCATGCATGAATGTTTCTCTATCAATTCCATAGTATGGATTCATAAAACCATTTTCATCTTCTGGTAATTCTTTGAATACTTGGTAGATAGCATCCACATCCTGCCAATTTAATTCTCGTATTTCTAACATGTTTATTCCTCATTGATCACTTTCGCAGCTGAACCATGACTACCATGTAAATCTTTGGTCACGATAATTCCTTTATGGATACGTTCCTTTAACTCTTTGACGTGCGAAATAATACCTACCAAACGATTTTCTCCAGATAGTTTCATCAGTGTCTGTATTGCGTTATTGAGTGAATCTCGGTCCAATGTACCAAAGCCTTCATCAATAAACATTGTATCAATTTGAATACCACCTGCTTGGGATTGTATTTCATCTGACATTCCTAACGCCAAGGCAAGAGAGGCAATAAATGACTCTCCACCAGATAAGGAACTCACTGGGCGGATTGAGCCATTACTAAAGTCGATTACATCTAAATCTAATGCTTCATGACTTCTCTTATCTTTAGTGCCAGCACTGCGTACAAGTTGGTATTGTTGATTGGACATCGATAGATAACGCTCATTTGCCTTATGAATCATACGGTCAAGATAGGCAATCTGAACATATTCTTGTAATGTAATTTTCTCCTTGCTAGAGCGACCATTCCCCATTGCGACATCCGCAAGTTCTCGCAAACTACTATAGCGAGAAAGCTTTGTTTGATATGCATCACTTTCAGACTTGATTTTCTTCTTTGTATCTTGGGCGTCACTTTCATACATCTGTGTATCATGAATACTCTTAAGTATCTCTTCCTGCTGTACTTGTAGATTTTCAATTTCAGCCTGAAGCAGCGCAAGTTGGTTTTTCTGAAGTGGAATCTCATCAATGGATGACTCTACCTTTTCCCTTAACATATCAATCTGCGCACTCACATAAACCAGTTCATCCATTGCCAGTTTGCTTTCATTTGTCAATTGATCGATTTGTTGTTGGTATTCTAAGATTTGCTTTGCAAGGATAGCTACACAATTCTTCGCTTCTGTTTCCGAAGAATACTTTAGCTTTGCAGTAGTCTCTTGTACTTGTTTTTGAATCTGCTCATGTTCAACAGATAGCTTTGCCTGTGTAATTTCACTTTGACTTACTTCTTCAGCCAAAGCAGTTAATTTTTGTTGTAGTTTTGGAATCATCTTTAGTAATTCTTGATAGCGTTTTGACTGCTGCTGAAGTTGTTTGATACGAGTTGAAATTTCTTTCTGTTCTTTCTTTAGCTGCGCTGTATGTTCATCAATGAATGTCTTTACATTTCCGAGTGGAATTGTTTGTTCTGTAACAGACTTTAATACTAGCTCCAACTCGTTCTGTAAAGTACTCATCTTTAGATTCGCATCCACACATGCTTTACTAGCAACCTGATATTCTTTTTCAACTTGATCTGCTTTCTTTTTATATTGATTAATTTCTTCTTGGGTGACAAGCTGGTCACTATAACTAGCAGGACGCGGATGTTCTATAGATCCACATACAGGACATGGTTCACCCTTAATTAATCTTGAAGCTAGCAAACCCGCCTGATTTGCGAAATAAGACAATTGCGCATCATCATACTGCTTTTGAAGCATTGCTTTCCTATCAGTACTTTCTTGGAGCGACTGTGTTTTCTCCTTCAAATTATCAACTGCGTTTTGATAATTACTTTGAATCATGCTTGCGTGATAAAAAGCAGAAATCTTCTTTTCTATTTCTTCTTCTTTTATGAAAAGCTTATTCAAAGATAGTTCACTATCTGTTAATATCTGTGCTTCCTTTTGTTTCAAAGTGATATCTTCATCCAACTGCTTCTTGAGGCTTGTTTTTGTTTCTAAATCCTTTAATACAGAAGAGCCCTGTTTTTTAATCTCGGCAAGTTTTGCAGTGAGTTTTGTTAGTCCTGCATATTCAGGTAACTCATGTTCAATTTGTGCTTGTTCCTTCTTTAACGCATCGATTTGAATACGATACTTTTCTCCATCAGTCTTCAATCTTTCTGTGTAAAGATTCGCTTTCTCTTCTTTCACTGGCTTTTCTTTTAACAGTTTTTCAAGTGAAAGAAGATCTTGTAGTTGTTTCGTTTTCTCTGTTTCTTCTTTGCGAGATTTCTGAAGTTGCTTTTGAACTTGTTCCTTTTGTTTCTGTAGGTTTTCTATACCTTCCTTTGCGCCAATGATGATCTTATCCAATAAATCATATACTGGTTGAATATCATTCATCGCAAACGTTTCTAGCGTTTGTTCATATTGTTCTTGTAATATTTCTGGTACACGTATATCACTGATGATCTGTTGTAAACGCAGCTTTGCGTCATTCAATGCAATGGAACTTTCCTTTGCCATTTGATTTAAGCGATCCATAAAGACAGAGTATTTACTTGTCATAAATACTTTTTCAAATAACCTTCCACGTTCTTTTGTATCTGCGTTTAAAATTTCAAGAAAGCTTCCTTGAGCTATCATCGCAATCTGGCGGAATTGATCTCTCTTCATACCAAGTAATTGTTCAACCTGTTTGGTAACTTCTGTTGGTTTTACAATACGGTCTCCATTTGGCAGGATGAGATATGCATCTGTTGCTTTACTACGCTGTTTTACTTCACCATTTTTTTGTACATGCGTATATGTATATTCAGGACGTCGATAGATATGATATTCCTCATCATGATAGATAAAATCTAATTCAACGTAGGTTTCTATCTCCTCATTTGCATATTCACTTCGTAATGTCTTTACATCACGAATATCTCCACTTGGTTTTCCAAATAGAGCGAATGTAATCGCATCAAAAATGGTTGTCTTACCTGCACCGGTATCACCAGTAATCAGATAAACTCCATTTTCACCTAACTTTGAAAGATCAAGTTCAACCTTGGAGGCATATGGGCCAAAGGCGGAGAGCACTAATTTAATTGGTCTCATTCTTCATCCCCCTCTTTCCATATTTTCGTCACAAGTTCATCTAATATTTTCTCTTGTATATCATCGAGCACATGCCCTGTGTATTGTGCAAAGAAATCCCCAAAGATTTCTTGTGGTGTTTGGTTCTTTTGTTTTGTATAACTGATGCCTTGTTCGCTTTGTTCATAAGCTGAATTTGGATATGAAATTCCAAGAATATTCGGATAACGTAAACGTAATGTATTCATCGCATCAAATACCATACGTTCATCTTGTAGTTGGAAGTATACATAATCATCATTCTTTGTGTTCTTTCTTTGTAGAATGTTCGCAAAGGTATCTTTGATAACCACTACATCATGTAGTGGTTTTAAATCAACAGTATAAACCGTTGTGTGTCCCTTTTCTTTCATATCAATGATCGTGACTGATTTTGTTGTATTAGCTTCACCAATAGAATATTTAAGAGGTGTACCACAATAGCGCATTGCCTCTCGTAAGATAGTTTGTGGACGATGGATATGTCCTAATGCGACATAATCAAAATCATTAAACACATTTCCATCCACATTATCTGTACCACCAACGCTTACCTCTGAACCCTGTTCATCAGTTACAGAGCCTGTAATAAATTGATGCGATAGGATTACATTACGTTCCTGTTGATTCAGTTCAACTGTTTGTAATGCATGTTTGATAGCTGCTGTATATCCCTCCACAGCTTCTGTCTCATCTAAATACTGGTTTACATAGATTGGACGTATATACGGAAGGCTGTAGAAATGGATGGGTCCATATGCATCCTCTATCGTTGTACTTGCAAGTATACCTGTATATTTCCCAGTAATATGAATATTGGAGTCCGCAAATATCTCAGCTCCATATGAAAGTCTAGTCCCGTTATCGTGGTTTCCTGCAATTATAATCACGTGGATATTTAAGTTCTTTAACTCCAACAGAAACATGCTTAAAAGAGCGACCGCTTCTGAACTAGGGTTACCAGTATCATAGATATCTCCAGCTAATAATACTGTAGTCACTTTTTCTTGTTTTAGAATTTCTATGATTTGTCGCAAAATGTACTTTTGATCTTCAATCAATGAATATTCTTTGAGCCTTTTTCCTAGATGAAGATCTGATAAATGTGCAATTTTCATATAAATAACTTTCTATACTAACTTCTCTGTGCATTTGTGATTGAGAATATAATTGCATTGATCACAGCATAAATCGATAAATTATCTTCCGCATAATATTGCAATAGAATCATGCATGTATGTAATGATCTTGTATGATTATAGAATTTACCATAGTCTTTCTGCATTTTTAGGAAAGCAGATACTTCCTCATAATCCTCCAAAACCCTTTCAAAAGGAATGGATATATTTGCCAATACTGCCGGCAATATGAAGTAAAGGTAGTTAATTGAACGATCCCATCCATTTGTAATTGCCTGTATTAGCTCCATTGCACGTCTTACCTTTACAGTTGCAGTACCCTCACATAGCGCTAAAACATAGGATAATCTTCTTGCATAATCACCGTCCAAATGATATTCATTCATCAATAAATCATCCATGATGACTAACTCATCCACAACATCTTCTTTTAAATGTGGTGTCATTGCCAATATACCGGCATAAATAACATCCTGATCATTTGTTAAAAAACGATGCAGATCTTTCATCCGATTATAAATTGATAATGCTGTATAGTATATCGGTTGATATTCTACCGGTTGGATCTCTGCCGCAATGAACGCCAATACCGCAAGTCCATTATTCTTTGCGAAACTACGATTAAATTGTTGTTCAAACGCCATCACTCTAGCAACTACTGTATCTGGATCCTGCTGGGAAACAGCCATCATCGCTGCATATATTCTAGGATGAGCTTGCCTATATGGGGATGTAAATGAAAATGCTTTCTTTACTATCCACTCACATGAACTCAATGCATCAAAGTTAATTTCCTGCTTATGGTACATATAAATATATGCAATCACTGCATTTTCATCCAGATTTGAAAAGAAATGTTTTTGCCGCAATGCTTCTTTTTTATCCATAAAGGTTATGCATTTTTGTAACAATAAATCATCCATATCAGTTACCTCTTCTATCTAATATTATAAGCAGAATATGGCTTTCCCTCAATCAAAGTCTTAAAAACAAGCCATCTAAGACTTGTTTAACTTGACCTGCTTTGGGCAAGTGCTTTTATTAATGCAATTGTATAAAGAATCGCATTTGTCAATGTATAAATGGAAGTATTATTTCCAACATAGAAATTTAATAAAATCATACATGCATGTAAAGAACGTTCCGGTTTAGAGAATAGACCGTACTGTCTACTCTTTTTTAAATACTGCATCACTTCATCATAATCTTTTTGGATTGTATCAAGCGGAATTGAAAGATTTGCAACTACCGCATGAAGGACATAGTAGATATACCCTACATGTCGGTTCCATTTACTTGTACAAGATTCAATGAAGTCCATCGCATTATGAACTTTCTGGGTTGCAGTGCCGTCACAGAAGGCAAGTGCGTAGGAGAGTCTTCTTGAAAAATCCTTAGGAAGTCTATATTCATTCACAAGTAGATCATCCATGATAACTAGTTCATCCACAACATCTTCTTTGATGCTTGGAGCCATCGCTAGAATACCTGCATACACCACATCCAAATCATTCGTTAAAGAACGCTGTAAATCCTTCATCTGGTTGTAAATTGTAAGTGCTTTGTAGTAGATTGTTTGATATTCTACCTGCGGTCTTTCTGCAGCGCTAAAACATAGTACCGCAAGCCCAATCGTATCCTTAAATGTACGATTGAATAGTTCTTCAAAACTCATCACACGATTGACTACGATATCTGGTTCAATATTGGACACATCCATCATAGCAGCATATACCTTGGTTAAGAATTGATATTGAAATGAAGCAAACGGAAATGATTGGCGGATGAAATCTTCACAGTATTCCAACATTTCAAAGTTGATTTCTCTCTCGTTAGACATGTAAATAAACGCAATATCCGCAATTCCTTCAGGACTATATAAGAAATATTTACGACGTAACGCTCTTCGATTATCAAGGAACGTATTACATTTTTCTAATAGCAAGTCATCCATCAAAATCACCTCTTATTTTAATATTGTATGCATAATTATCTTTTCAAGCAATCCATAGCCAAAAAACAAGCCCTCACCACCGAAGACCTGTTCATTGTGATTCTAATTAACGAAGTGAGAATACGCCTTCCCCTTCATCTTCTAAAGTGAGGGAGAAGAAATGTGACATTGCTTCTACAAGATACTCTGTATCCTTTGCGCCTGCTGTTTCATAAGATGAATGCATTGCAAGTTGTGCAAGTCCAATATCTACTGTATTCAGTGATACATGGGCATTAGAAATATTACCCAATGTCGAACCACCAGCCATATCAGAACGATTTGTAAATGTCTGTACTGGAACATTTACCGCTGCACACACTTCTTTAAACACTGCAGCAGAGACCGCGTCTGTTGTGTACTTCTGATTTGCGTTGTACTTGATGACAATCCCCTCGTTCATCTGTGGACGGTTGATTGGGTCCGCCTTTTCCACATGGTTTGGATGTACAGCATGCGCATTATCCGCAGATACCATAAAGCTAGATGCGATTGCACGTTTTGCTTCTTCTGGCTTCTTACCGCAGGATAACGCAATTCTTTCCAATGTATCTTCTAAGAAGGTGGAATCTGCGCCTTGCTTTGTACCTGAACCAACTTCTTCATTGTCAAAAATTGCCACAACAGGAATACTTTCACTATCGCTTGCACCTAAGAAACCATATAGAGAACCAAATGCACATTGTAGGTCATCTAAATGGCCTGCAGATACAAACTCATTCTGATAGCCCCAAACGGTACCCTTTTCACGTGTATAGAGATATAAGTCATGACTGAGGATGTCTTCCGCCTTTACACCGATAGATTCGGCTACGACCTCCATAAACTTACCCTTGGAATCTTCTGTACCAAATACCGGCAACATATCTACCTGTGCGTTATAGGTCGCATTTGTATTTGCTTCACGATTCATATGAATCGCAAGATTAGGAATTACTAATAGATCCTTATCGACACGTACAAGCTTCGTAACAAGCTTTCCATTTTCCTTTACGATGACTCTTCCCGCTACAGATAATGGACGATCAAACCACGGTGCACATAGCATACCACCATACTTTTCAACGTTTAGCTTCACAACACCATTCCCAACGATTTCTGGGTTTTCTTTTACTTTGAATGTTGGAGAATCACTGTGTGCTGCACCAATCATATATCCCTTATAATCTGTTG
>ERZ773022.200-NODE-200-length-55024-cov-71.646874_pt1 | contig 55024 bp, 45 predicted proteins | sample MGYA00580839_ERZ773022 | MGnify/ENA primary metagenome ERZ773022 (study PRJEB29015, sample SAMEA2738020) | human oral metagenome | biome: human oral; feature: human-associated habitat; material: dental | place: China | collected 2044 ...
CCCCCGCCGTTCCCGAATCCGAGGCCGGTGCGTCCCCGGCCGCCGGGCCCGCGCCGGAGAACTCCGCGTCCCGCCCGGGCACCGGGCGCGTCGGGCGTCCGCGCGGCGAGCACCCGCACGGTTCCGTCGGCCTCGATCGGCCCGCGCACCGGCCCCGGCGCGGCCCGCGCTTCGCTGAACTCGGCGTGCCCGAGGCCATCGTCGCCGTCCTCGACGCACAGGGCATCACGACGGCCTTCCCGATCCAGGCGGCCGCCATCCCCGACGCCATGAGCGGACGCGACCTGCTCGGCCGCGGCCGGACCGGCTCGGGCAAGACCCTCGCCTTCGGTCTGCCCGCCCTCACCCGCCTGGGCACGGGCGGCGCCGCGCCCGGGCATCCCCGCGTTGTCCTGCTGGCTCCGACCCGCGAACTGGCCATGCAGGTGCACGACGTCCTGCGCCCGCTCGCCGGTGCCGTCGGCGTGCGCACCGTGCTCGTCGCCGGCGGCATGAGCTATACCCCGCAGCTGCGGGCCCTGCGCCACGGCGTCGACGTCGTCGTGGCCACGCCCGGACGGCTCGTCGATCTCGTGGAGCGGGGCGCCGCCCGTCTCGACCGGGTCGAGACCGTCGTCCTCGACGAGGCCGACGAGATGGCCGACATGGGTTTCGTGCCCGAGGTCACCCGCATCCTCGACGAGGTGCCCGCCGGGGCCCAGCACCTGCTGTTCAGCGCGACGCTCGACGAGCAGGTCGACGGGCTCGTGCACCGCTACCTCCACGACCCGGTCGTCCACGGCGTCGACTCCGCGCGGGCCTCGGTCACGACGATGCGCCACGAGGTCTGGGGCGTCAGCGCCCGCGAGAGGAGGCAGGTCATCGCGCAGGCCGTCAACCGGCCGGGACGCACGATCGTCTTCGTCCGCACCCAGCGCGACGCCGACGAGACCGCCGAGCGGCTCCGCGGGGCGGGCGTCATGGCCGGCGCCCTCCACGGCGGCCTGCCCCAGGGCATGCGCGCCCGCGTGCTCCACGCCTTCCGCGCCGGCAGGGTGCCGGTGCTCGTGGCCACCGATGTGGCCGCCCGCGGCATCGACGTCGATGACGTCTCGCTCGTTCTCCAGGCCGACCCGCCCCACGACGGCAAGGACTACCTGCACCGCGCCGGGCGCACCGCCCGCGCCGGCACCGACGGCCTGGTCGCCTCCATCGTGCTGCCCCGCCAGCGCCGCCGGATGGAGCGCATCCTGCGCGAGGCCGGCGTCCACGAGCGCCCCCACGGCGTGCGCCCCGGCGAACGGCTCGCCGAGCTGACCGGCGGCGCCGAGCCCGACGGCGAACCGATCAGCGCCGAGCGGTACAAGGCCCTCATCGCCCCGCCGCGCCCGGCCCGCAGGCAGGGGGGCCGCAGGGGCGTGCGCCGCGGTGGGCGGCCGTACCGGCGCAGGGGCTCCAGACAGTGAACCCGGCCACACGGCCGGACCACGGGCGTCGGCACGGCACCGGTCACCGATCCGGGTCGGCCAGCGGCCGATTGTTGCGCCCTGGGTTTGATGGCGGCGGTGATAACAGGGAGGCTCACTGCGTATGGGACAGAGGAAGTACCCGATCGAGTTGAGGGACCGGGCGACGAGGATGACGTTGGAGGCCCTCGCCGACCCCGCGGGGTCGAGGGGGGCGATCAAGCGGATTGCCGAGCAACTCGCGATAGACTTCTCCGGACACGTGTGCAAGCGACCCAGCTCACCCGTACCACCAAGCCCAGGCTGGGAAGGACGAAGATACCATGCCCGATGATCCCTTGTCCATCATCTTGTCCTGGATTCAGAAACCGAACGACCCCGACGAGGAACACTTGCTTCGTCACCCGATCCACGGGCTTGAGAATCATGATCAGACACAACTCGCCCGACTGGGTGCGATGGTGCGTGAAGATGTCGACGGATTTGTCCCCACCGCTCTCATTAATGCCTTGGAACTCACCCGTCCCCTTAGTACGCCTCCGGCAGTGCGTCATGCCTTCAATCGACTTCTCAACAACAGCACAGAAAACACGGTTACTTCGCTCGCGGAACTTTACGCTGCCATCGTCAAGCCCATCGACCGGCGGCCACTCGGGACCTTCTTCACTCCGCAACGGTATGCGATGTCGATCGTCACTGGGTTCGCCGAGCGTTACACCGAGCCCGCTAAGGTTGTCGACGTCGGGGCAGGAGTAGGGGTGTTCTCTCAAGCGGCACGCTTCACTTGGCCGCACGCCACCATCCATGCCATCGATATCAACCCATTGACGCTCGGACTTCAGGGATCGGCCATTAAGAGGAGTGGTTGGCAGGGCATCCACCTCGATCTAAGCGACTACCCATCCTGGCTCTTCAGTAGAGCTTGGTGTAAATTGGACAGTGCGGAAACGGCGGACCCCATCCTCTACCTTGGAAATCCCCCGTATACGCGATGGCAGTTGCTCGATCAGGGAAAACGTCAGTGCCTCGTCGCAGCGACGAGAGGTTTGGTCGGGCCTAGAGCGAACCTGTCAACGCTTTTTTTCGCCATGACGCTCACTCGGCTCCGCTCGGTCGACTCCTTGGCGATGATCATTCCTGCCGGCTGGATGCGGGCGGACTATGGCGCAAACCTGCGTGCATGGCTACGCACCCAGCATGAACGACCTGTCCGGCTACGACTCGCGGATTCCTGGCGTTTTGAAGAGGCTGTCGTGAACACAGTCCTCGTCGAGGTTGGCCCCGCAACTCGAGCGCCCCACCGCCTGATTCAGGTCTTGGACTGGGCCGGGTCAGAGGCCCTTGAGGTTGACCGTCGTGATGCAGCGGCTGCGTTCCCCGCGCCGGGTTGGGACAATCTGCACGTTACTGACGCATTTTCCTGCGGCGAGCGACTTGGTCGTCTCGCCCATGTCACACGTGGTACGGCATCGGGTGCAAACGCTTTTTTCGTAAAATCCCCTGACGACTGGGAGAGGCTCGGGATCCCATCGCGGTTTCGTAGACCACTCGCCCGGCGTCTGCGGCCGGGAAGAAACCCAAACTGCCCCCTGCTGGAGCGGGCAGAGATCCTTGTTTTAGGCGATTATACCCTGGGAGAAGATGAGGTAGTTGACTCCCTCATCCGTGCGGCGGAAGAAGCTGGATACAATAGTTGGCATCTGTGCGCTCAACGCTCCCGCTGGTTCGATCTCTCTTCCGAGGTCAGGACGCCCGACGTCATTCTCTCCGCTCTCACCCGAGAAACCTTCCACGTCGTGGAGAACGACGACCGATTGGCGATCCTAAACAACTTGTTCGGTATGTATTGGTTACCCGATTGCGTCGAAGAGAAAAGGAGGAGCCTCCTGCGTTGGCTGCGCAGTCGCTCCGGTCAAAGAGCGCTGCGGGCAAGTGCATCAGTAGAAGCACATGGCCTGTACCGCTTGAGTCCCACCGCTGTCGAGGCGATAGTTCTCGACCGCATTACTGATGCCGAGGTGGATGTTTCGCTACTCGTTGCTGACAGGAGCTATGAGCATGTCTGAAACTTTTGGGCGGTCACCGCAGGGCTTCGTCGTTGACACCCATCTTCTGCGCGAGCTCGGTGACCTCCTCGTTGGTCGTGACAGTACGGCAGTGCTCGAACTTGTGAAAAACGGCTACGACGCAGATGCCACTGTCGTTCACATTGACGCCCAAAATCTCTCCCAACCAGAGGAAGCCGTACTCACTGTCAGGGACAACGGAAACGGAATGACTGCCGCACGTTTCAGGTCCGCCTTCTTGCGGATCGCCGGCCGTGACAAAGAGGTTGGTGAGCGACGTTCTCCACGTTACCGGCGTGCCTACACCGGTCAGAAGGGTATTGGTCGTCTTGCCAGCCAGAAGTTAGCCAGGATCCTTGAGGTGCAGAGTACCCCTGACTCGCAGGTGCTGCAGGACGATGGTCCTGGAGTGAAGGCCCGCATCGACTGGGACATCATCGATCGGCAGCAGGTCCTCAGTGACTTGAGGGAAGGACTCTCTGTCGATGACGTCGCTACCGTCCCCGGGACTGCTCCCGGCACCATCCTGTTCATGAGGTCCCTCAAGAGGGCTTGGACTCGCAAAGAGATCGCCACCTTCATCAATGAGGTCCAGTCGGCACAGCCACCGCAGCTCCTGCTTGGAAGAAACTCCAACTCGCTCTCAATCGCTGGTGAGTCCCTCATCGGCCAACCGATTATCACGAGTACCCCTGATGCCGAGAACGGAAATGCTCAAGATCCTGTTGACCCCGGCTTCACACTTGAGCTTTCCGGCGAGCTTGCTTCTGGGGATGACCTGTGGGTCAAGGCGTCTGGGGACTTCGAGTGGTGCATTGAGATCGACGTCGACGGCGGACGAGCCCAGTACCAGATTTCGCCCACCGTAGATTATGCAAGCAGTAATTCTCTCGCTAAGCCGTACCACTTCGAAGCAGACGCGGACGTCGGCCTCTGTTTCCAAGCACGAATTTTCATGATGCCCAAGGCCAGCGCTAGGCGCGGTCCCCTCAAAGGATTCGTCCGATCGAATAGTGGTATCCGCGTGTACATGGAGGGGTTTCGCGTCCTGCCATATGGGGAGTACGGCGACGACTGGCTGAGCATTGATCGCGACTATAGGGCCGGTCCTCGTTACTACACGATTGATTTGGATGAATCTGCCAGTGATAGGCTCGATATCGATGACAAGGAGGCTCTCAATGCGGTACCGAGCAACGGCTATTTCGGTGCTGTTTTCCTCACAACCCGGGGCACACCGGGGCTTGAGAGCCTCGTCAATCGTGAGGGTTTTGTCCCCGGACCTACCTTCATGAACATTCAACAGATCGTCCGGACTGGAGTGCAACTCAGCGTCCGCGTGCGCCGTTCCGTGTTCAACCAGCAGAAGCGACTGGCGATGGCGAAGGCGCCTGCTCGGGCTCGCGAGACGAACGATTCAGGGGTCACGAAGACGGATTCTGCTAGACGCGGTGCAGTACCCGCCCTCGATCAGGCTGGCCGCCAATCATACGATCTGCTTGCTCCCCACGGTCCCACCTTGGAGGATGATCACCGAATCGAGAGGGCTGTCTCGGTTGCCTCGCAGTGGCAGCGCAGCACCGCACTCTCTGGCGAGTCGGCACAGGCGCTGATCGACGGCTTCAGCAGTGCTCGTACTGCGCTGCAGACGGTTCAGAGCATCCAGCCCGAGCTGCGTCTCCTCGCCGGCGTGGGCCTCCAGCTCGGCGCCTTCGTGCACGACATCAACGGCATGCTGTCCGCTACGATCACGATTCGAGAACTCCTCCGCCAACTGCTGGGCACGGTGGTCGACGCCGAAGCACGCAAGGTCCTCCAAGCGTTGTTGCGCACTGCTGATGAACTCGCCCACACCCTTGCCCGGCAGAGCTCCTACCTCACCGACGTCCTGAGTGCCGACCCGCGCAGACGCCGTTCTCAGGTGAAAGTTCGTGACCGGGTCGACGCGGTCCTGCAGTTCCTCTCCGCATCCCTTGCAGCCAAGAACATATCGGTTGTCAACGAGGTGCTCTCCGATCTTCGGACGGGCCCGATGTTCCCCGCCGAGCTAACAATTTTACTCACGAACCTGCTTACTAACGCGGTCAAGAATGCAGCGGATGGAGGGACAATCTGGGTAGACGGGACCGACAACGGAACCGTTGTGGAAATCGTCGTCAGTAACGATGGTACGAGCGTCGACCTAGGCGAGTCTGAACGTTGGTTCCTTCCCTTCGAGAGCACGACGACAGAGGTTGACGATGTCTTAGGTCAGGGGCTCGGACTCGGGCTGCCGATCGTACGCGCTCTGGTCGATGATTACCGTGGAGATGTCCGTTTTATCGAGCCGTTGCACGGGGCGAACACCTCGATCCGTGTGCAGCTCCCAACGAAGAGGAACAGCCGATGACGAAGAAACCATTCGTTCTCTTGGTTGATGATGACCTGAAACAGGAGGCCTTCGCACTGCTCTTACAATCCAATGGAGTCGATGCGAGGCACGTTACGCCTGGCGATCTCGTCGAGAAAGACATTCGTCGAGCAGATCTTGTCTTGATCGATGAGTTCCTCGACGACTGGCCTGAGCGTGACCGTCTGAGAGACAGCCCAGGGTTATACGTGAGAGACGGGCTCGCTCTCTCCGCTGTCCTGCGGGCCCATCTCGAACGGCGAGGACTATATCCGGACGACCATCCGGGGCCTAAGCGGCCCGTCCCCACGAGCACCGCTCTCGTTCTGCGCACGGGGCATCTCGATGTTCTCGCGGCAGGCATTCCGTGTTTCATCCGTCCCATGGCCGTCGCTGGTAGGCACGATTTGGAGTGGGTCATCGAAAAGGGCGGGGACAGCACCGAGGCGTCCTCGGTGGCGGAGCTTACGCGTGCTGCTGCGGCGCTCCCAGCCCCCGACCAGTGGTGCAATCCGGCGGAACCGACAGCACAGATGAAATGGCTCGCCTTTCCCGAGGATGAGTCATGGACACGGGACGCGCGGGCGCAGATTGAGCTGTGTCGCCCGCCGTGGGCGGTCATTTCGGCAAAATCTGCCGGACGACGCTGGCTCTCGTGGTTTCTTCAGCGAATCTTGCCGTTCCCAACCTTCCTCGTTGACGATCAGCATGCCGCTGCATACCTCGGTCTCAAGCCCTCAGCTCTCGACGCCCTCATGTCCGGTCCTGACGTTGTCGTCGCGTCGATGCTGCAGGGCGCTGTTTACAAAGGTCATCTTTCCTCCCTCGTTGGGCGGCGCTGGTGGCGCGCAGGGATAACGGCCATCCGGCGCCACGCTCTTGGATCCGCTGCCGGACGCTCCGCCATCGATGTCGGCGAGTCGCTCATCAAGGCTCACGGCTCTAAGCTCGAGGTACTGGGGTTGTATCGACCTGTATTCCAGATCGATGCTGATTACCGGATCATTCCTGAGCCCATCGAGATGACGAAGGCAGTCCGGCTGCAGCCCGACGGCTGGCCTTCGTACGCCGATACTCCTTGGCTGGCGCTTGACCTCATCTCGGGCGAGCCCGAGCTTGCCAACCTCATGGTTATCGATGATCGTGAGGACTTGGTAGCAACTATCTCGAATGAACCGACAGACGACGAGATCACTTCGGTGGAGAGTTGACATGTCTTCTCTTCGATGTACCATACTCGGCAACCACTACCTCGACACCGGACCTCTGTTCTGCTTTGGTGATTCTCAGAAGATGTTCGACTTGTACCATGAGCACTTCATTGGCAAGGCGCGCGTCGCTAAGGCGGTGGTAAGTGAAGTCGATAGAAATGCTGACAAGGTTCTTCCAGGATCTGCGTTGCATGACCGGGCAGCGACTAAGAAAAAGCAGGCTGCTAAGAATGCTCGTGGCATGTTCAGGGGTCTATTTTCGAAAGCGAAAACACGACCGCCGGATGACGATCTTTTAGCGTCTATCAAAGACTCACTTGATGCATGGACAAGCCAGCGCGAAGAGGGTTACCGACACGAGCAGAAAAACGCTGGGGAGATTGAGTCGATCTACTGGGCACGCAAGGAGCCAGCGAGATTCGTCACTAACGACCGCGGTGCGCATGACGCAGCAAAAAAACACGAGGTTCATAGCTTGGACTTTGTCGATGTTGCACGGTATCTCGCCCGATGCCAGGGCGAGGTTAGCAGAGACGCGATCTTCAAGGAACTTCAGAGGATCCGCAAGGACGACATCGACGTCGGCGAAGACCTTAGTGGACTACTCGACTTCTGACCTGAGTTGGACTTTTTTAGTGACCCAGCTTGGTGTAAATGGGTCGGTGTTTCGTCGGGGTGGAGTGTGTGGTCTTTGGTGGGGATAGTTCGGGTGCGTGGTGTTAAGCCCTGGATTTTGTAGGGGGGTTGTTTATCTGGTTGTGGTGGTCTGGGGTAGGGGCGGGTCGACGCCCTTGATGACCTCGAGGCCATGCTCGGTCCCGAAGGCACGTTCGTGCTCGATGGGGGTGCGCATCCCGATCGCGGAGTGGGGCCGCATCGTCTCCACGTAGCGGCAGATCATCGGGACGTGCGGTGCGGGCCCCCGCCGCGAAAAAAGCCGAGGCACTCTTCAAGATCGCGTTGGCCCGCCTCAGCTCGCGGACCTCCAACGCCGGCTCCTTGATGCGCTCGGCCTCCGCTATGGTGGCCCCGGGCCGTGTTCCCTGGTCGACTTCCGCCTGCCGCACCCAACGTGTGCAGAGCTTCCGGGTGGATACCCAGCTCACCGGCGATCCGCCGGATCGCCCCCTTCGACCTCACGGGGTCAGCCAAGGCCTCCAACATCATCCTCGTCGCCCGATCCCTCAGCTCGATCGGGTACTTCCTCTGTCCCATACGCAGTGACCCTTCCTGACATCACTGCCTCCATCAAACCCGGGGCACAACACTAGACTGGGCCGACGTGACCGATGACGACGTGCAGCTGAGACTGGCGGGCCCGCAGGACGTGCCCGCCGTGCTCGCCATCATCCACGAGGCCTTCGGGGCCAGACGAGCACTCGACCCCCCGCCCGAGGCGCTGAGCGACACCGTCGACGACGTGCGCGCCCGCATCGCAGACGGCGGCGGCATCATCGCCACCGTCGGCTGCCGCGACGCGGCCTGTCTGCTCATGAGCGCCCCCGACCCGGACACCCTCATGGTGCACAGGGTCAGCGTCCGGCCCCGGTTCCAGCACTGCGGGCTCGCCGCCCTCATCGTCCGCGCGGCGGGGGAGCGGGCCGCCGAGCAGGGGCTGCGCCGGCTCCAGCTCATGGCCCGCACCGACCTGCCCGAGGTCATCGGCTGGTGGCGCTCCCACGGGTTCAGCACCGACCACGAGGTGCCGGGGGGTCTCATCCTGGGCATCGACCTGCCCGTGGCCGTCGCCGTGCCCACGGCCGAGCAGATGCGCCGCCTCGGCGCGCTGCTGGCCGCCCGCCTGCGCGCCGGTGACCTGCTCGTCGCCAACGGCGGACTCGGCGCCGGCAAGACCACCCTCGCCCAGGGGATCGGCGCCGGCCTCGACGTCGAGGGGCCGGTCATCTCGCCCACCTTCGTCCTGTCCCGCGTGCACCGCGCCCGCGGCACCGGCCCCGATCTGGTGCACGTCGACGCCTACCGCATGGGCTCGGCCGCCGAGCTCGAGGACATCGACCTCGACGCCACCATGGACGATTCGGTCACCCTCGTCGAATGGGGCGCCGGGATGGCCGAGGGTCTGGCCCCCGACCGGCTCGACATCGACATCGCCCGCGGCGACGACCCGGCCGACGACACCCGCACCGTCTACCTCACCGGCCACGGCGACCGCTGGGCCGGCGAGAACCTTCACGGCCTGCGCGACGAACTCGCCGCACCGGCCGCCGAGGCCCAGGAGACCCGATGAGCGCCCATCCGCCCACCCGCCCGATCGGCTGGACGCTGGCCGTCGACACGTCGACCGTCGTCACCGCCGGCCTGGCCCGCGACGGCCGGACGGTCGCCTCCGAGCAGGCGGGCGACAACCACTCCCACGTCGAACTGCTCGTGCCGACCATCCAGGCCGTCCTGGCGGACGCGGGCATCGGCTGGGCCGACCTCGCGGCGATCGGCGTCGGGGTCGGGCCCGGCCCGTTCACCGGGCTGCGGGTGGGCGTGGCCACCGCCGTCACCGCCGGTATCGCGGCGGGCGTGCCCGTCATCGGCGTGTGCAGCCTCGACGCCATCGCCGCCCAGTGGGCCGCCCGGGGCGCGCCGGCGGAGTTCATCATCGCCTCCGACGCCCGGCGCAGGGAGCTCTACTGGGCCGCCTACCGTGACGGACGTCGCGTCGGCCAGCCGCGGGTGAGCGCCCCGGCCGTCCTTCCCGAGCTGCCCACCGCCGGGCCCGGCGTGCGCGTCTACCCGGACCTGCTCGCCCCCCGCCGCCCCGGCGACGCGCCGCTCGGGCTCGACGCCGGCCTCCTCGCCGCCCACCTGCACGAGCTGCCCGACGTCGGCCTCGAGCCGCTGTACCTGCGCACACCCGACGCCGCACCGCCCACCGCGCGCAAGTCGGCGCTCACCGGGCGCCGTCACCGTCTGCGCCCCGGGACGGCGCAGTGAACGCCGCCGTCGGCCTGCCCGTGAGACGCGGCGAGCGCCTCGGCGCCGCCCACCTGCCCGGTCTGCTCGCCCTGGAGGACCTCGGGTTCCCCCCGCGCGAGCGCTGGAGCGCACGGTCGTGGACGAGTGAGCTGACCCGTCCCGGCAACCGGGCACTGGGGGCGTACTCCGGCGAACTGCTGGTCGCCGCCGGCGTCGTCGGGGTGCTCTACGAGGACGCCGAGCTGCTGCGCATCGTCGTCGCCCCGGCCCACCGCGGCCGGGGCGTGGCCGCCGCCCTGCTCGCCCGGCTGCTCGCCGAGGCCGCCTCGGCCGGGGCGCGCCGGATGCTGCTGGAGGTCCGCCACGACAACACCTCCGCGTTGGCCCTCTACGGGCGGGCCGGTTTCACCCGCATCGACGTCCGCGCCGACTACTACGGGCCAGGGGCCGACGCCCTCGTCATGGAGGCCCCGATCACCCCGCCGGACACGACCCGACCCGACACGGGCGAAGGAGGACGACCATGAGCGAACCTCTCGTGCTGGGCATCGAGTCCAGCTGCGACGAGACCTCGGTGGGCATCGTGCGCGGCGAGCAGCTGCTCGCCAACGAGGTCGCCAGCTCCATGGAGCTGCACGCCCGCTTCGGCGGCGTCGTGCCCGAGGTGGCCTCGCGCGCCCACTTGGAGGCCATCGGCCCCGCCCTGCGCCGCGCGGTCGCCGCGGCCGACGTCGACCTGTCGGAGCTCGACGCCGTCGCCGTCACCGCCGGGCCGGGCCTCATGGGCTCCCTCGTCGTCGGGTTGGCCGCGGCGAAGACCCTTGCGGCGGTCCTCGGCAGGCCGCTGTACGGGCTCAACCACCTCGTCGGCCATGTCGCCGTCGACCTGCTCGACCATCCCGCCGGCGAACCGGCCCGGCCGCTGGCCCGCCCCACGCTGGCGCTGCTCGTCTCGGGCGGTCACACCCAGCTGCTGCGGGTGGGGAACATCACCGGCGACGTCGTCGAGGTCGGCACGACGATCGACGACGCCGCCGGCGAGGCCTACGACAAGGTCGCCCGGCTGCTCGGCCTGCCCTACCCGGGCGGGCCGGTCATCGACGAGGCCGCCCGGGGCGGCGACCCGACGGCCATCCGCTTCCCGCGCGGCCTCACCGCCCCGCACGACATGGCCCGGCACCGCTTCGACTACTCCTTCTCGGGCCTCAAGACCGCCGTCGCGCGCTGGGTCGAGACGCGCCGCCTCGACGGCCTCGACGTGCCGGTGGCCGACGTGGCGGCCTCCTTCCAGGAGGCCGTCGCCGACGTCATCACCGCCAAGGCCGTCGACGCCGCCCGGCACCACGGCATCACGGACATGATCATCGGCGGGGGCGTCGCCGCGAACTCGCGGCTGCGCACCCTGCTGGCCGAGCGCACCGCCACCGCCGGTGTCGTGCTGCGTCGGCCGCGGCCGGGGCTGTGCACCGACAACGGCGCCATGATCGCCGTGCTCGGCGCCCAGATCGTCGAGGCCGGGCTGGAGCCCTCCGGCCTGGGCATCGGCGCCGACTCGGGGCTGCCGGTCGGGACGGTCGTCGTACGCGACTGACCCGCCGTCGGTCGCGACTGCGCTCCGACGGCCCGCGGAGCGCGCGTCCACCGGGCGGGGCCGCCGGGCCACGCCCCTGGCGATCCACCGGTACCGTGGGCCCATGAGTGCGCACACCACCGAGTCCTCCGGTCGCATCTGGCGTCGCCCGGTGCCGCTCATCGGCGACGCGACGAGCTCGGCCGAACGCGACGACGACATCACCGGCTGGGCCTTCGACGACGCCACCCGCGCCGCCCTGGACCGTGTCATCGGCGCCCGCCGCGACATCCGCCGCTACCGGCCCGACGACGTGGCGGACGAGCTCGTCCGCGCCGTCATCGGGGCGGGCCACGGCGGCCCCAGCGTCGGCCAGTCCCAGCCGTGGCGCTTCCTCGTCGTGCGCGACCGCCGCACCCGTGAGCGCGCCGCCCTCATGGCCGACCGCGAACGGCTGCGCCAAGCGGCCGGCCTGACGCCCGACCGGAGGTCCCGGCTGCTCGACCTGCAGCTGGAGGGCATCCGGGAGGCCCCGCTCGGCCTCGTCGTCGCCTGCGACCGCCGCACCCCCGCCTCCGGGGTGCTCGGCCGCAACACCTTCCACGACGCCGACCTGTGGAGCTGCGCCGCCGCCATCGAGAACATGTGGCTCACCGCCCGCGCGGCCGGCCTCGGCATGGGCTGGGTGACGCTCATGCGCCCCGCCGAGCTCGCCGGTCTGCTGCACCTGCCCGCCGGCGTCGAGACCCTCGGCTGGCTGTGCCTGGGCTGGCCCGACGAACGCCCGCCCCTCCCCGGCCTCGAGCGCCGCGCCTGGTCGCACAAGCTGCCCCTGGACGAGGTGATCATGGCCGACCGCTGGCCCGAGAACGCGCCCCGGCCGCCGGTGAGCGGACTGCCCGGCGCCGCGCCGTCCCCCGAGACCGCGCCGCCCGCCCCGGTGCCCGGACCCGACCCCTCCTCGCCGCTGTGGAGCGAGCTCGCCGCCCCCGACCAGCGCCGCGTCGTGGCCGCCCGCGACCGGGCCGACGACCTGCTCACCCCGCCCGGCTCGCTGGGCAGGCTCGACCAGGCGCTCGACCGCACGGTCGCCGTCACCGGCGAGGAGGTCACCGCCGGCACCCTCGTCCTCGTCGCCGCCGACCACCCGATCGTCGAGCACGGCGTCTCGGCCTTCGACCAGTCGGTGACCCGCGAGGTCATGGACGCCGCGGCCGCCGGCCGCGCGGTCGGCGTCGTCACCGCGGTCGCCGCCGGCCTGGACACGATCCTCGTCGACGCGGGCGTCGCGGGCGAGCCCCTGGCCGGTGTCGAGCAGCTGCGCCCGGCCGGCCCCCGCGGCGACCTGGTGAACGCCCCGGCCATGACCGGCGGGGACACGGCCCGCCTCATCGCGGCCGGACGGGAACTCGGCCGGCGCGCCGCAGCCGGGGGGCTCGTCGCCCTCGGCGAGATCGGCGTGGCCAATACGACGGTCGCCTCCGCCTTGGCCAGTGCGCTCACCGGCATCAGCCCCGAGCGGGCCGTCGGCATCGGGGCCGGCTCGGACGCGGCGATGCTCGACCACAAGGCCGAGGTGCTCCGCGCCGTCTTCCGCCGCGTCGATCCGCAGGCGCTGCGCACGGACCCGGCCCGCACTCTCGCCGAGGTCGGCGGTCCGGAGTTCGCCGTGCTCGCCGGCGTGACGATCGGCGCCGCCGAGGCCGGGGCGATCGTCGTGCTCGACGGCCTGGCCACCTCGGTGGCCGCCCTGGCCGCCGTCGAGGTGACCCCGGCCGTCCAGCCCTACCTGGTCGCCGGGCAGGTCAGCCGCGAGTTCGCGCACCGCGAGGTGCTCACCGAACTCGGCCTGGAGCCGCTGCTCGACCTGCGCCTGCGCGCCGGCGAGGGGGTCGGCGCGTCCCTGGCCGCCCAGAGCCTGCTCACCGGCCTGGCCGTGCGCCGGGGCGCCGGCCGCACCCGCTGACAGGAGGTGGCCCGTGATCTGCCCGCAGCTGACCACCCTGGCCTTCGTGCTCCACCCCGACGGCGAGCGCGTCCTCATGGTGCACCGCACCGCCAGACCCGACGACGACCAGCTCGGCAAGTACAACGGGCTGGGCGGCAAGGTCGAGCGCGACGAGGACGTGGCCGCCGGCATGAAACGGGAGCTGCGCGAGGAGGCCCGCCTGGAGGTCGACCACATGAGCCTGGCCGGCACGGTCAGCTGGCCCGGCTTCAACCCGGACGGCTCGGACCAGTTCGGCTTCGTCTTCGTCGTCGACGCCTGGCACGGCGACATCCCCCCGGCCAACGAGGAGGGCCCGCTCGCCTGGGAGCGCATCGACCGGCTCGGCGAACTGGACATGTGGGAGGGCGACCGCTACTTCGTGCCGCTCGTCCTCGACCCCGACGTGCCCCAGTTCCACGCCGTCATCCCGTACGAGAACGGCCGCCCGACCGGCGCCCGCTGGACGGTCCTGCCCTGAGCCCCGGCCGCCCGTCACGAGCAGCGGGGCCGGCCCGCCGCGTGTCGGCCCGGCTCGAGTACCCTGCACGGGTGCACATCGAGCTCGCGCGCCGTCTGACCGGCCCCGAGGGGGCCGAGGCCGTCGCCGCCGCCGAGGCGCTGCCCGACCCCGACTCCCTGGCGGCCGCCGAGGCCATGCGCGCCGCCTTCGATCCCGAGCTGGCCGCGGCGGCCCTCACCCAGGCGGGGCTGCGCGCCCGGGCCCGCCGGAGAATGGGCCCGGGCGCCGCCCGCCTCTGGTGGACGCCCGACTCCGTCGAGCAGGCCTCCCGGCCGGCCGTCTCGCGCTGGCGAGCCGCCCGCCTCGTCGCCGCCGGCATCACCCGGGTCGTCGACCTCGCCTGCGGCGCCGGCGTCGACGCCCTGGCCTGCCTCGACGCAGGCTTGGACGTCACCGCCGTCGACATCGACCCGGCCACCGCCGAGTTCGCCGCCCGCAACCTGCCCGGCGCCCGTGTGCTCTGCGCCGACGCGGCCCGGGTCGGCGCTGACCTGACCGCCGGGGCGGACGGGCGCACCGCCGTCCTCCTCGATCCGGCCCGCCGCACCGCCCGCGGCCGCAGCTGGCGGCTCGCCGACCTGCGACCCGGCTGGGGATTCGTCCAGGACGTGCTCGCCGGCCCGACGAGCGCCGTCGTGAGGCTCGGCCCCGGAGCCCCGGCCGAGGCTCTGCCCGAGGCGGCCGAGGCGGTCTGGGTGAGCGAGCACCACGAGCTCGTCGAGTGCGGGCTGTGGCGGATCCCGGGTGCCGGGCCCGGGCGCGCGGCGCAGCTGCTGCCCTCCGGGGCCCTCGTCCGGGCCGAGCCCGACGCACCGGCGCCGCCCGTCCGCGCGCCGGGGCGCTACATCCTCGAACCCGACCCCGCCGTGAGCCGGGCGGGCGCCTCGGCCGCCATCGCGCCCGGCCTGTGGCGGCTCGCCGAGCGCGTCGCCTACCTCTCGTGCGACGAGCCCGTCCACGGCCCGCTCGCCGACTGCTTCGAGGTGCTCGAGGAACTGGACGCCGGGCCCGCCGCCCTGCGGGCCTGGGTGCGCGCCCACCGGGTCGGCGTCCTCGAGATCAAGAAGCGCGCCCTCGACCTCGACCCGGCGCAGCTGCGCCGACGGCTGCGCCCCTCCGGCCCGAACCGGGCCACCCTCCTCCTGAGCCCCACGACGGGTGGTGCGCGGGCTTTCGTCGTACGGCGGCTGGAGCGCCCCGCCCCGTGACCCCACCCCTGCGCGGCGCCGGTGGGGGAGGGGTCCCGCGGGCGCTCGGCACGAGTGCGGCCGGTGGGGAGCAGGACGCGGGAACGGCTCGCGCGAGGGCATCTGGTGGGGCTCCGAGGAGGGGGAAAGTCGCCGGAATGTGCATCGGGCCCGATCACGACCTATGGTGGACGGAAAGAGGCCCCCTGCTCCGAGGGGATCGTGCAGGACACCTGAGGACGGGGAGGACCATGGGAGCTTTCATCTCCGAACGCTGGGCGGACATCGCATTCCGCTCCTATCAGCATGCCAGCCTCGTCGCCCAGTCCGTGCTGCTGGCGACGGTCATCGCCGTCGCCCTGGCCGTCGTCGTCACGACCGTGCCGAGGCTCGAGCCCGTCGCCAACGCCATCTCGACGGTCGGTCTCACCATCCCGTCCTTCGCGCTGCTCGGCCTGCTCATCCCGCTGTGCGGCATCGGGACGGTCACCTCGGTGGCCGTCGTCACCTTCTACGCGGTGCTGCCCATCCTGCGCAACGCCGTCGTCGGCCTCCTCGGGGTCGACCGGGCGCTCATCGAATCGGCCCGCGGCATGGGCATGCGGACGGTCGGCGTCTTCCTCCGGATCAGGCTCCCCCTGGCCTGGCCCGTCATCCTCACCGGACTGCGCGTCTCGACGCAGATGTCCATGGGCATCGCCGCCGTCGCCGCCTACGCGCTCGGGCCGGGCCTCGGCTCGTACATCTTCACCGGGCTGGCCCAGATCGGCGGCAAGAACGCCCTCAACTACGCCGTCGTCGGAACCGTCGGCATCGTCATCGTGGCACTCCTCGCCGATGCGGTGCTCGTCGGCGTCGGCCGCCTCACCATCCCGAAGGGAATCCGTTCATGAGCCAGACCTCGACCGCCACCGGCAGCGAGATCGTCTTCGCCGACGTCGTGAAGCGCTACCCCGGGCAGGGGCGGGCAGCCGTCGATCATCTCAGCCTCACCATCCCCGCCGGGAGGATCGTCACCTTCGTCGGCGTCTCCGGCTGCGGCAAGACGACGAGCCTCAAGATGATCAACCGGCTCATCGAGCCCACGAGCGGCACGATCACCATCGACGGGCGGGACACCCGAAGCCTCGACGCCGACGAGCTGCGCCGGCGCATCGGCTACGTCATCCAGGGCGGGAGCCTGTTCCCCCACATGACGGTCGGCGCCAACGTCGCCGTCGTCCCCAAGCTGCTCGGCTGGAACAAGAGGCGCATCGCCCGTCGCACCGACGAGCTCCTCGAGATGGTGGGCCTCGACCCCGCCGCCTACCGCGACCGCTACCCGAAGGAGCTGTCCGGCGGTCAGCAGCAGCGCGTCGGGGTCGCCCGGGGCCTGGCCGCCGACCCGCCCGTCCTGCTCATGGACGAGCCCTTCGGCGCCGTCGACCCGATCACCCGCACCCACCTCCAGGACGAGCTGCTCGACGTGCAGGCCCAGCTGCACAAGACCATTGTGTGCGTCACCCACGACATCGACGAGGCCATCAAGCTCGGCGACCGCATCCTCGTGCTGCAGGACCAGGCGCGCATCGCCCAGTACGGCACGGCCTCCGAGATCCTCACGAACCCGGCCGACGACTTCGTCGCCGACTTCACCGGCGGCGGCTCGACCCTGCGACGCCTCGCCCTGGAGAGGGTCTCCTCGATCGAGCTGGAGAGCGCCGTCCTCGTCCGCGGCGGGGACCCCGTGGCACGCGTCCTCGCCCAGGCCCGCGAGCGCGGCACGAACCAGGTCGTCGTCGTCGACGGGCGGAACCACCCGGTGGACTGGTACTGGACGAACACCCTGCGGGGCGAGCGGGTGCAGGTCAGGCCCGGGCGCCAGCCGATCCTCCTCGACGAGGACGCCACCCTCGACGCGGTCCTCGACGCGCTCGTCACCTCGTTCCACGAGGGCGCCCTCGTCGTCGACCACGCGGGCGAGTTCCTCGGCGTGGCCACCTTCGACGAGATCACGCGGTTCGTGCGAAGGCTCAGCGCCGAGCCGGTCGACGAGTCGCCCGCCGAGGGCGCCCAGCGGCCGGGCGAGATCGAGGGGGAGAGCCGTCCCGACGGGGCGGGGCAGGAGCCGTCATGCTGAACCGCCTCTCCGCCGACGACCGCAGGTTCCTGCTCGGGATCCCCGTCGCCGTCGTCGTCATCTTCGCCGGCTGGCTCCTCTGGCGCTGCACCGCCGACCTCGACGACATCGAGTCCCGTCAGCTCGCCTGGGGCACGATCGGCGAGCTGACCGTCCAGCACATCGTGCTCACGCTCATCTGCACCGTCGTCGTGCTCGTCACCGCCATCCCCATCGGCATCCTGCTCACCCGCCCGGGCATCAAGCGGGCGGCGCCGGTCGTCCTGGTGATCGCCAACGCCGGTCAGGCGGCGCCCGTCATCGGGCTCGTCGTGCTCCTGGCCATGGCGATGGGCTTCGGCACCGCCACCGCCGTCGTCGCGCTGAGCATCTACGCCTTCCTCCCGGTGCTCCAGAACACCATCACGGGCCTCCAGGGCGTCGACCGCGGCCTCATCGAGGCCGGGCGCGGCATGGGCATCTCGGCGGTGGGCGTGCTCATGCGCATCGAGCTGCCCCTGGCCGCGAAGGTCATCATGGCCGGCGTGCGCACGGCGCTCGTCCTGCTCGTGGGCACGGCCAGCTTCGCCACCTTCATCAACGCCGGCGGGCTGGGCGCCCTCATCCAGACGGGGATCACCCTGTTCCGCTTCCGAATCCTCGTCTCCGGCGCCATCCTCGTGGCCCTCCTGGCGCTCCTCGTGGAGTGGGCCGGGCAGGTGCTGCAACTGATCGTCGAGCCGAAGGGACTGTGAGATGACCCGAGCCGTTCCCCGAATCCGCCGTCTCGTCGTCCTGCCGGCCCTGGCCCTGTGCCTCCTGCTCGCCTCGTGCGGGCTCGGCACCTCCGGCGGTTTCACGCGCTCCGGCCATCTCGCCGGCGACCTGGCCGACATCGACCTGAGCGGGACGAGCATCTCCGTGGGCTCCAAGAGCTTCACCGAGCAGCTCGTGCTCGGCAAGATCGCCGTCATCCTCCTCGAGTCGGCCGGGGCCGACGTGTCCGATCTCACCGGCATCCCCGGCTCCTCGTCGACCCGGCAGGCGCTCCTGAGCGATCAGATCCAGATGATGTGGGAGTACAACGGCACGGGTTGGATCAGCTACCTCGGCCACTCCGATCCCATCGCCGACCCGCAGGCCCAGTACGAGGCCGTCCGCGACGAGGACGCCAGGCTCAACAACCTCGTCTGGCTGTCCCCGGTGCCCGCGAACAACACGTACGGCTTCGCCATGAACGCGAGCACCGCGCAGCGTCTGGGCGTCACGAAGTTCTCCGAGCTGACCTCCCTCGATCCCTCCGAGCTGACCTTCTGCCTCGAGAGCGAGTTCGCCAACCGCAACGACGGCTTCGAGCCGATGGCCCGGCGCTACGGCCTCGACCCCGGCTCGACGCAGCGCATGGTCATGGACACCGGCGCCATCTACTCGGCCACGGCCGAGGGGGTGTGCAACTTCGGCGAGATCTTCACCACCGACGGGCGCATCCAGGCGCTCGACCTGACGGTTCTCGCCGACGACCTGCACTTCCTGCCGAACTACAACGCCTCACCCGTGCTGCCCCGTGAGGTCTACGACCGGAACCCGGCCGCCTACGACGAGCTGTTCGGCGCCGTCTCCCCCCTGCTCACCGACCAGGAGCTCATCGCCATGAACGCCCAGGTCGACGTGGACGGCCGTGAGCCGGCCGACGTGGCCCGCGACTGGCTCATCGGCAAGGGCATCATCACCGACGGCTGATGTGTGGGTGTTCTCTGTCGGGCCTCCCCATGCATGCCGGCATCCCCGGGCCCGGTCCCGGAGACGATCCACGAATCCGCACTGCGGGGCCCTGGCCCATCAAGACCCGGAAACCCGCCACCCCCGCAGAGCCCGAGCGCCATCGGCGGCGCCCCGTGCTCCGACCCGGAGCCCTGGCACTCGGCTTGATCGAGTGCTAAAGCGGGTATAACTTGGTCCTTGGCGCTCCCGGTAGGGGAGTGCCAGTCCAGGGGATGGCACCGCGACGACGTCCCGCTGGTCGACACAGCCGAGAAACCCGCGCCGAAAGGCGCTGACTAGTGAGAAAGGGGTTTGACGTGGCCACCACGATCAAGCCGCTCGAGGACCGCGTCCTCGTTCTGCCTCTGGAAGCCGAGACCACCACCGCTTCGGGCCTGGTGATCCCCGACACCGCCAAGGAGAAGCCGCAGGAGGGCAGGGTCATCGCCGCCGGCCCCGGCCGCGTGGACGACAAGGGCGTCCGCGTCCCCATGGACGTCTCCGAGGGCGACGTCGTCGTCTTCAGCAAGTACGGCGGCACCGAGGTCAAGTACAACGGCGAGGACTACCTCCTGCTCAACGCCCGCGACATCCTCGCGGTCGTCGAGAAGTAAGGCGGGCCGGTACTCATGGCTAAGCAGCTCCAGTTCGACGAGGAGGCCCGCCGCTCCCTCGAGCGCGGCGTCGACGTCCTCGCCAACACCGTCAAGGTGACGCTCGGCCCCAAGGGCCGTTACGTCGTCCTCGACAAGTCGTGGGGCGCCCCCACGATCACCAACGACGGCGTGACCGTCGCCAAGGAGGTCGAGCTCGACGACCCCTACGAGAACCTCGGCGCCCAGCTCGCCAAGGAGGTCGCGACCAAGACCAACGACATCGCCGGCGACGGCACCACCACCGCCACCGTGCTCGCCCAGGCCATGGTCCACGAGGGTCTGCGCGCCGTGGCCTCCGGCACCAACCCGGTCGGCCTCAAGCGCGGCATCGAGAAGGCCGTCGCGGCGATCACCGAGTCGCTGCGCGGGGCGGCCCGCGAGGTTCAGACCACCGCTGACATGGCGAATGTCGCCACCATCAGCTCCCGCGAGGAGGAGATCGGCCGGATCATCGCCGACGCCTTCGACAAGGTGGGCAAGGACGGCGTCATCACCGTCGAGGAGTCCCAGACCCTCGGCACCGAGCTCGAGTTCACCGAGGGCATGCAGTTCGACAAGGGCTACATCTCCCCGTACTTCGTCACCGACCAGGATCGCATGGAGGCTGTCCTCGACAACCCCTACATCCTCATCAACGACGGCAAGATCTCCTCGATGAACGACCTGCTGCCGCTGCTCGAGAAGGTCATCGCGGCGAAGGGCCAGCTCGTCGTCATCGCCGAGGACGTCGACGGTGAGGCGCTGTCGACCCTCGTGGTGAACAAGATCCGCGGCACCTTCACCTCCGTGGCCGTCAAGGCCCCGGCCTTCGGTGACCGCCGCAAGGCGATCCTCGAGGACATCGCGATCCTCACCGGCGGCCAGGTCGTCTCCGAGACCGTCGGCCTCAAGCTCAACGAGGTCGGCCTCGAAGTCCTCGGCCGCGCCCGCCGCGTCGTCGTGACGAAGGACGCGACGACCATCGTTGAGGGCGGCGGCGACGCCTCTGCCGTCGAGGCCCGCGTCAAGCAGCTGCACGCCGAGATCGAGCGCACCGACTCCGACTGGGATCGCGAGAAGCTCAACGAGCGCGTCGCGAAGCTGGCCGGCGGTGTCTGCGTCATCCAGGTCGGTGCGGCCACCGAGGTGGAGCTCAACGAGAAGAAGCACCGCATCGAGGACGCCGTGTCCGCCACGCGCGCCGCGATCGAGGAGGGCATCGTCGCCGGCGGCGGCGCCGCCTTCATCCACGCCGCCTCGTCCGTCGACGGCCTCGGCCTGGCCGGCGACGAGAAGGTCGGCGCCCAGATCGTCCAGAGGGCGGTCGTCGAGCCGACCCGCTGGATCGCCGAGAACGGCGGCGAGCAGGGCTACGTCATCGTCTCGCGGATCGCCGACATGGCCGCCAACGAGGGCTACAACGCCCGGACCGGCGAGTACGGCAACCTCATCGACCAGGGCGTCATCGACCCGGTGAAGGTCACGCGCTCGGCCCTGGCCAACGCCGCCTCCATCGCCGGCCTGCTGCTCACCACCGAGACCCTCGTGGTGAACAAGCCCGACGAGGACGACGACGACAAGAAGTGAGCCGCTGAGCCCACGCACCGCAGAGGGCGGTCGGACACCGGTCCGGCCGCCCTCGCGCGTCCCGGCCCGAAGCCGCGAGCCCGACGGGAGGACCGCGCGAGGGCGCAGGACCGTCCGCCCGCCCGGCGCCGGACTCACTAGACTTGGTCCCACCGTCGAGCGAGGAGAGGGCGTCACATGGCACGGGAGACGGCGAGCAGCAGGCTCGAGGCGGAGCGGGAGACCGGTGAGATCGCGCCCTTGGCGCTGACCTTCGACGACGTCCTCCTCATCCCGCGCGAGACCGACGTGATCCCCTCCGAGGTCAGCACCAGCTCGCGCGTCACCAGGCGCATCACCCTCAACGTGCCGCTCATCTCCGCCGCCATGGACACCGTCACGGAGTCCGCCATGGCCATCGCCATGGCCCGCGAGGGCGGTCTGGGCATCATCCACCGCAATCTGTCCGTCGAGGACCAGGCCGCCATGGTCGACCGGGTGAAGCGCTCCGAGGCAGGCATGGTCGTCGAGCCCATCACCATCGGTCCCGACATGAGCCTCGCCGACGTCGACGCGCTGTGCGCCACCTTCCACATCAGCGGCGTCCCCGTCGTCGCCGAGGACATGACGCTGCTCGGCATCATCACGAACCGCGACATGCGCTTCGAGACCGACTCGGCCCGCCCGGTGCGCGAGGTGATGACGCCCATGCCGCTCGTCACGGCGCCCGAGGGCATCGCCTCCGACGACGCGCTGGCCCTGCTGGCCCGCAACAAGATCGAGAAACTGCCGCTCATCGACGACGCGGGCCGGCTCAAGGGCCTCATCACGCTCAAGGACTTCGTGAAGTCCGACCAGTTCCCGCTGGCGAGCAAGGACCCGCAGGGCCGCCTGCGGGTCGGCGCCTCGATCGGCTTCTACGGCGACGCCTTCCAGCGCGCCATGGCGCTCGTCGAGGAGGGCGTCGACGTCCTCGTCGTCGACACCGCGCACGGCCACTCCAGGGCCGAGATGGACATGATCGCCCGCCTCAAGGCCGAGCCGGCCGCGAAGGACGTCGACGTCGTCGGCGGCAACGTCGCCACCTTCGAGGCCGCCGGGGCCCTGTGCGAGGCCGGCGCGGACGCCGTCAAGGTCGGGGTCGGCCCCGGCTCGATCTGCACGACCCGCGTCGTCGCCGGTGTCGGCGTCCCCCAGGTCACGGCCATCGCCGAGGCCGCCTGCGCCTGCCGGCCCTTCGGCGTCCCGGTCATCGGCGACGGCGGCCTGCAGTACTCCGGCGACGTCGCCAAGGCCATCGTGGCGGGCGCGGACACGGTCATGCTCGGCTCCCTGCTCGCAGGCTGCGACGAGAGCCCCGGCGAGCTCGTCTTCATCAACGGCAAGCAGTTCAAGGAGTACCGCGGCATGGGCTCCCTCGGCGCCATGGCCACCCGCGGCCGCAGGATGAGCTACTCGAAGGACCGCTACTTCCAGGCCGACGTCACGAGCAACGACAAGATCGTCCCCGAGGGCATCGAGGGCCAGGTGCCCTACCGCGGCCCTCTGGGAGCCGTCGTCTACCAGCTCATCGGGGGGGTGCACCAGGCCATGTTCTACTCGGGCGCCCGCACGATCGACCAGCTCCAGGAGCGGGGACGCTTCGTGCGCATCACCTCGGCCGGCCTGCGCGAGAGCCACCCGCACGACATCCAGATGACCGTCGAGGCCCCGAACTACTCCTCGCACGACTGAGACGGGCACCCCGGGGTCGGCCCCTGAGAGGGGCAGTGGCGGGGCGGACGGACGACGGGCTGCCCGGGACGATCGTCTCGCGGACGGAGCACGATGCCGACCAGGTGGTTCGTTGTCATTCGGCGGAGATCGCGGCGCCGGTCGGTTGTCGCCGCATGGCGTCGGGCCATGTCCGCATGACGTCCGGCGGGATGGCGCCCGTGCTGCGGCCGCGGCTGACCCCGGTCGGGACGACGCCCGGTGCCGGGGTGCCTCTGCTCCCCGCGGAGGGGGTCGGCTGGGCCGCGAACCCGTACTCGTAGGCGGGCAACGACCCGGTCGGCATGTCCGGCCCGATCGGGCTGCGCTCGTTGAGCGACGCGCTCAGCTTGAGACTCATCCCGAGGAGCGCAGAAGGCGGTACGGCCCCACCCCGCGATCGGGATGCTCACCCCCATCGAGCACGAACACGCACGGGACCGAGCATGGCCTTCGAGGTCATCAAGGGCGGCAACCAGCCTCTACAGACCACCGCAACCGGACAGACGAGCCCCCGCAAAACCCAAGGCTTGACACGGGCCCGGGCGAGCTCGCGCCTGCAGGACTCCGCTCAGGGCCTCGGCGACGACTGCCATTCGCCTCGGCGGATCTGCGGGAGCCGTCCGCGCGGCATCCGGACGACCGCCGTCCCGAACCCGCTCCTCGCGCGAGCACGGGCTCGGTTCGCGACGGCCCCACGACGGGAGGGGCGCCCCTCCCGTCGCTCGCGGATCAGTCCGCCGCGGCTGCCGGCGTCTTGACGACGGCCGGCCGGCCCGCGAAGCGGAGCCGCCAGACGACGGCCAGGGCGATGAACCACAACGGCGTCAGGACCAGGGCGACGCGCGTCTCCTCGTCGAGCGCCAGGATCGCGATCATGCCGAGGAAGAACACCAACACGACCCACGGCATGAAGACGGCGCCCGGCACCCTGAAGGAGGCCTGCGCGTGAGCCTGCGGGAACTTCCTGCGGTACATGATGTAGGCCACCATGATGAGCGACCAGATGAACAGCACGAGGATCGACGACACGCTCGAGATGAGCTGGAAGGCCCGCATCACTGTACCGCCGATCTTCAGCACCGGGAAGGCGATGAAGACGAGCGCCCCGGACAGCACCAGCGCGTTGGCCGGCACGTGCCGACCCGACAGCCTGGCGAACCGTTTCGAGGCGTAGCCCGTGTCGGCCAGACCGTAGAGCATCCGTGAGGTGGAGAAGATCCCCGAGTTCGAACTGGACGACGCCGAGGTCAGCACCACGAAATTCATGACACTGGCCGCCGCCACCAGACCGGCGAGGTTGAACACGTTGACGAAGGGGCTCATCTCGGGACTCACCCTGTCCCAGGGCGTGACCGCCATGATGGCGGCCAGCGCCAGGACGTAGAAGATGATGATGCGCACCGGGATGGCGTTGATCGCCTTCGGCAGTGTCTTGTGCGGGTCGGCCGTCTCCGCCGCCGCCGTGCCGATCAACTCGGTTCCGATGAACGAGAAGATCGCCAGCTGGAACGCCGCCAGGAAACCGGTCAGGCCGGTCGGGAAGACGCCCCCGTGACTCCACAGGTAGGTGACCGAGGCCACTGTGCCGTCCGGCGAGGTGAACCCGGTCGTCACCATGTACGCGCCGACCAGGATCAGCGCGATGATCGCGATGATCTTGATGAGCGCGAACCAGAACTCGAGCTCTCCGAACAGCTTCACCGTCAGAAGGTTCGAGCCCAGCAGCGCCAGCAGCAGCGCCGCCGTGCAGATCATCGAGACGTTCAGGTTCCCGATCCAGAAGTCGAAGTAACCGATGATGGCGATCATCTCGGCCGCGGCGGTGACGACCCACAGGACCCAGTAGGTCCAGCCGGTGAAGAAACCGGCCCACGGGCCGATCATCTCCCGCGAGAAGTCCTGGAACGACTTGAAGCGCAGGTCGTGCAGGAACATCTCGCCCATGGCCCGCATCACGAAGAAGAGCATGAGCCCGATGATGAGGTAGGCCAGCAGCAGGGAGGGCCCGGCAAGGCTGATGGCCTTGCCGGATCCCATGAACAGACCGGTGCCGATGGCCCCGCCGATGGCGATGAGTTGGATGTGACGGTTCGAGAGCTCCCTGTTGAGCGCTCTGACGTCCCCGTCGGGTCTCGCGGCGGGGACGTCCGGGGACGGGGGCGCCGTCTCGTTGCCTGTCATGAGGCCCTCCTGAGGGTCAGACCAGAACGGATTCCAGGGGCGTGGTCTCCATGCCGAGGGCCTCACCCACACCGGCGAAGACTAGCCTGCCCGCGTGCGCGTTGAGCCCCAGGGCCAGGGCGTGGTCGTCCCTCAGCGCCTGCTTCCAGCCCTTGTCGGCGAGCTGGATCGCAAAGGGGAGGGTGGCGTTCGCCAGAGCCTGGGTGGAGGTGTTCGGGACGGCGCCGGGCATGTTGGCGACGCAGTAGAACACCGAGTCGTGCACCGGGAAGGTGGGATCGGCGTGCGTCGTCGGGCGGCTGTCCTCGAAGCAGCCGCCCTGGTCGATGGCGACGTCCACGAGGACCGAGCCGGGCTTCATGGCGGCGACCATGTCGTCGGTGACGAGCTTGGGCGTCTTGGCGCCGGGGATGAGGACGGTGCCGATGACCAAGTCGGCGGCGAGCACCTGCTCGCGAACAGCCAGCGCGGTGCTGGCCAGCCCCTGGATGCGGTTGTCGAAGTCCCAGATGATGCGGTGGAGCTTGCGCAGGTCGACGTCGAGGATCGTGACGTCGGCGCCCATGCCGAGCGCGATCCGTGCCGCGTTCTGACCGGCCGTGCCGGCGCCGAGGACGACGACCTTGGCCTTCTGGACGCCGCCGACGCAGCCGAAGAGGACGCCTCGTCCGCCTGCCGCCTTCATGAGATGAGCCGCACCGACCTGCGGGGCCAGGCAGCCGGCGACCTCTGACATCGGCGACAGCAGCGGCAGCGAGCCGTCGTCGCGCTGGACGGTCTCGTAGGCGATGGCGGTGGTGCCCGCACCGAGCAGGGCCTCGGTCTGCGGGCGGTCGGCGGCCAGGTGCAGATAGGTGAACAGCACCTGGTCGGAGGTCAGGAAGCGGTACTCGCTCTCGATCGGTTCCTTCACCTTGAGCACCATCTCGCCGGCGGCCCATGTCGCCTCGGCGCCCTCGACGATCCGCGCGCCCTGGGCGGTGAACTCCTCGTCCGTGAAGGACGAGCCCGCCCCGGCGCCGGCCTGGACGTAGACCTCGTGTCCGCGGCGGGTCAACTCGTGCACTCCGACGGGCGTGATGGCGATGCGGAACTCGTTGTTCTTGATCTCGGTGGGGACGGCGATGCGCATGGTCTGCTCCTCGGTGAGTTGGCTACGGGAATTGCCACTGACACGGTAGGTTCGGCGGGCCTGTGGTGGGAAGACCGCCACGACGGAGACCCCAGCGCGGTGCGGGCGCTCCTGCGCGTTCGTGCAGGATCGTCCGGAACGGTGAGTGGGGGATCGCGCGGGCGAATAACCTTGCCTCTTCGCCCATTCGGCGCCCACGTGGTCCCCCGGACGGCCCGACCGGGGCCCGGGCCGGTAGATTTGTCCCCGCAGACCGCGATCGGAGGACTATGTACGACATCGGACGCAGCAAGCGCGCGCCGAAGGCTTTCTCGCTGGACGACGTGGCGATCGTTCCCTCGAGGCGTACGCGGGACCCCGAGCTGGTGGACCTCTCGTGGAAGATCGATGCCGTCGAGTTCGACTTCCCGCTCGTGGCCGGCCCCATGGACTCCGTCATGAGCCCCGCCACCGCCGTCGCCTTCGGCCGGCTGGGCGGCCTCGGCGCGCTCAACCTCGAAGGCCTGTGGGCCCGCTACGAGGACCCCGAGCCGCTCTTCGCCGAGCTCGCCGCCATCACCGACGAGGTCGAGGCGACGCGGCGCATGCAGCAGATCTATGCGGAGCCGATCAAGGCCGAGCTCATCACGACCCGGCTCGACGAGATCCGCGCCGCCGGCGTGCCGGTCGCCGGCGCCCTGTCGCCCCAGCGCGCCGCCGAGTTCGCCTCGGTCGTCGAGAGCGCCGGCGTCGACTTCTTCATCATCCGCGGTACGACCGTCTCGGCCGAGCACGTGAGCGAGCAGGGCGAGCCCCTCGATCTCAAGGAGTTCATCTACGACCTCGACGTGCCCGTCATCGTCGGCGGCTGCGCCAGCTACCAGACCGCCCTCCACCTCATGCGCACCGGTGCGGCCGGCGTCCTCGTCGGTTTCGGCGGCGCCGCCACGAGCACGACGCGTCAGGTGCTCGGCATCGAGGTGCCGATGGCCTCGGCCATCGCCGACGTCGCCGAGGCGCGCCGCGACTACCTCGACGAGTCGGGCGGTCGCTACGTCCACATCATCGCCGACGGCGCCATGGGCACATCCGGCCACATCGTCAAGGCGATCGCCTCCGGCGCCGACGCCGCCATGATCGGTGGCCCGCTGGCCCGCGCCGTCGAGGCCCCGGGCAAGGGCTGGCACTGGGGCGCCGAGGCCTGGCACGCCACGCTGCCCCGCGGGCGGCGCGTCCGCTACGACTCGGTCGGCTCCCTCGAGGAGGTGCTCCTCGGGCCGAGCACCGTCACCGACGGCACGATGAACCTCGTCGGCGCCCTGCGGCGGGCCTTGGCGACCACCGGCTACCAGGACCTCAAGGAGTTCCAGCGCATCGACCTGGTCATCCGCTGACCCGGCCACCCGCCGGGCCCCTCCTCGGCGGCCGGGACGGGCCGCCCCCGTGCCATTCACTAGGCTCGTGACATGAGCGATGAACGCGACCAGGCCCTCGACGCCCCGCCCGAGCTCACGCGGCTGCGCGGTTCGATCGACAACCTCGACGCGGCCGTGATCCACATCATGGCCGAGCGCTTCAAGATCACCCAGCGCGTCGGCGAGCTCAAGGCCGAGCTCGGGCTGCCCGCCTCCGACCCGGGGCGCGAGGCGGTCCAGATCGCGCGGCTGCGCGAGCTGGCCGCCGAGTCGCACCTCGACCCGGAGTTCGCCGAGAAACTGCTGGGCTTCATCGTCTCCGAGGTCGTGCGGCACCACACGGAGATCGCGAAGCGGGCCTGACCCGCCGCCCCGGCGGCCGCACCGGGACGCCCGACGTGGACCGGCTCGACCGTTGTCGGAGCAGCGGCCGGTGTCGGAGCGCAGCGGCCGGCCGCCCGCGGTGATGCCTCCAGCGTCCGCCCGGTCCGGGGGCGTCCGGGGCCGACGCGGGCATCGCGGCCTCCGACGGCCCGCAGGTCATCGGTCACGGCGGGCCCTGGCCCTGGACCTCGTGGCGCGGGGCGTCGTCCTCCGCGCCCGTGCGGCCGGCCGGACCATGGGCCAGGATCCCCGGGCGCGGGGTCATCGCTCATTCGGCCCATGAGCGCACGGCGGTCGTGCGCCTGTGACGCCGGTCGTCCATCGCGCCGCCGGGGCGACCGCGGGATTGCCGGCTCAGCCGTCCATGACGTCGGCGAACAGGGGAGTGGACAGATAGCGCTCGCCGAAGTCGCAGACGATGGCGACGATCGTCCGCCCGGCGAACTCGGGGCGCGCGGCGACCTCGAGGGCAGCGGCGACGGACGCGCCCGAGGAGATGCCGCAGACGATGCCCTCCTCGGTGCCGAGCCGGCGGGCCATGTCGATGGCGTGCGGGGTGTTGACAGTGAGGACCTCGTCGACGACGCTCGCGTCGTAGTTGGCCGGGACGAAGTTGGCGCCCAGCCCCTGGATGCCGTGGCCGCCGGCCTGGCCCTTGGTGAGCAGCGGCGACTCGTCGGGCTCGACGGCGAACACCCGGAGGGCGGGGTTCTTTTCCTTGAGGTATTTCCCGGTGCCGCTGATGGTGCCGCCGGTGCCGACGCCGTCGACCACGGCGTCGACCCTGCCCTCGGTGTCGGTCCAGATCTCGGGGCCGGTCGTGGCGTAGTGCGCGGCCGGGTTCGCCGGGTTGTCGAACTGGCGGGCCAGGACGCCGCCGCGCTCGGCGGCGATGCGCTCGGCCGCGGCGACGGCGCCCCTCATGCCCTCGGCGGCCGGGGTGAGGACGAGCTCAGCGCCGAAGGCGCGCAGCATGGCGCGCCGCTCGCGGCTCATCGACTCGGGCATCGTGAGGACGACGCGGTAGCCGCGGGCAGCGCCGACCATGGCCAGAGCGATGCCGGTGTTGCCGCTCGTGCCCTCGACGATCGTGCCGCCGGGCCGCAGCTCGCCGCTGGCCTCGGCCGCCTCGACGATGGCCACGCCGATGCGGTCCTTCACCGAGTTGGCCGGGTTGCAGTACTCGAGCTTCGCCAGGACGGTCGCGCCGGTGCCGTTGACCCGGTTGAGGCGCACGAGCGGGGTGCGGCCGACGAGCTGTGTCACGTCGTTGTAGATCATGGTTGAACCCTAGTGCCCGTCGCGTCCGCCGGCCCCGTCGTCCGGCCCGTCGGCTCCCGTCGTCCGCACCTCACGTATGCGCTCCCACCTCACTTTCGTGCTCGCACCTCGGATGTATCCCGGGTGCGAGCACGAAAGTGAGGTGGGAAGCAGGGGGTGGAGCTCGGGCGCGGGGTGTGAGGCCTGCCGGCGTGTTGACGTTCACGACGGGGCAGGGGTCTGGTGCGGGGTCGAGCCGGGGCGCGGGGTCCGGGCACTAGAATCCGTCGCATGCCCACGAGCCATGATCTCGTGCTGGTCGTCGATTACGGCGCGCAGTACGCGCAGTTGATCGCCCGGCGCGTCCGCGAAGCACACGTCTACTCCGAGATCGTCCCCCACGACACGTCCGTGGACGAGATCCTCGCGCGCAGACCCGCGGCCGTCATCCTGTCCGGCGGCCCCGCCTCGGTGTACGCCGACGGGGCCCCGCGGGTCGACCCCGCGCTGTTCGAGGCGGGCGTCCCCGTCCTCGGCATCTGCTACGGCTTCCAGGCCATGTCCGACGCCATGGGCGGGCGGGTCGAGCGCACCGGGGACTCCGAGTACGGCCGCACCGCCGTGACGGTCGAGGAGCCGGGCCGTCTGCTGAAGGGCATGGCCCCCGACTCCTCGGTGTGGATGAGCCACGGCGACTCGGTGACGAGGGCCCCCGCCGGCTTCACCGTGCTCGCCCGCACCGACGGTGCCCCGGTGGCCGCCATCGAGGACCTCGACCGGAGGCTGGCCGGCGTCCAGTGGCATCCCGAGGTGCTGCACTCGCAGTACGGCCAGCAGGTGCTCGAGCACTTCCTCCACGACATCGCCGGCTGCCACCGCACCTGGAGCAGCTCGTCGATCGTCGACGAGCAGGTGCGGGCCATCCGCGAACGGGTCGGCGACCGACGCGTCCTGTGCGGCCTGTCGGGCGGCGTCGACTCGGCCGTCGCCGCGGCGCTCGTCCAACGGGCCATCGGCGACCAGCTCACCTGCGTCTTCGTCGACCACGGGCTGCTGCGCAAGGGCGAGGCCGAGCAGGTGCGCACCGACTTCGTCGCGGTCACCGGCGTCGACCTCGTCGTCGTGGACGAGTCGGAGCGCTTCCTGGCCGCCCTGGCCGGCGTCACCGATCCGGAGGCCAAGCGCAAGATCATCGGCCGCGAATTCATCCGCTCCTTCGAGGCCGCCGCTCGTCGGATCGCCGGTGACAAGGGCATCGACTTCCTGTGCCAGGGCACGCTGTACCCCGATGTCGTCGAGTCCGGCGGTGGCGACGGCGCATCCAGCATCAAGAGCCACCACAACGTCGGCGGCCTGCCCGACGACCTGCGGTTCGAGCTCGTCGAGCCGCTGCGCACCCTGTTCAAGGACGAGGTGCGCGCCGTCGGCACCGAGCTCGGCCTGCCCGAGTCCATGGTGCGGCGCCAGCCGTTCCCCGGCCCGGGCCTGGGCATCCGCATCATCGGTGAGGTGACCCGCGAGCGCCTCGACCTGCTGCGCGAGGCCGACGCGATCGCCCGCGCCGAGCTCACCGCGGCCGGCCTGGACCGCCAGGTCTGGCAGATGCCGGTCGTGCTGCTCGCCGACGTTCGCTCGGTGGGCGTGCAGGGTGACCACCGCACCTACGGCCACCCCGTCGTGCTGCGCCCGGTGAGCAGCGAGGACGCGATGACCGCCGACTGGTCGCGTCTTCCCCACGAGGTCATCGAGCGCATCAGCACCCGCATCACGAACGAGTGCCCTCAGGTCAACCGCGTCGTGCTCGACTGCACCTCCAAGCCGCCGGGGACCATCGAGTGGGAGTAGACGTGGCCGACGCGAGACAGGGCCGCATTCTTCGTGGATTTCATGCGTCGTTCCGGACGTGATCGGGACATGCGGGGCGAGGTCGCCCCGAAGAAACCGCCGTCCTGGTCGGGCGGAGGAAATGGTCCGGCAGTCACGTGCTCGTCGGGATGAAGGCCGAGGCGACCATGTACGTCTCCGGAGGAGTCGCCACCGGCATCATCGCGAAGATGGTCGAACGGACGGAGAGGACCGTGCAGGAAGGGCTGACCGACTGGCGGGATGCCAGGATGCGCTCGGTGCTGACCGGGCAGGCCGGGAACCGGGACGCGGCGAAACCTGTCCGCGCCCAGAAGCAAGAATTCAAGACCATCTTGGCCCGGCCGCCCTCCCGGTCCGGTCTGGTGGGCGGCCGGCAGAGGCCGGCGAGCGGGGCCCACTCACCGCCCCGGAAGGAGTGTGACGCCATGCCGAGACGTTCCGAGCCCATCCGCACCGCTTCGCCCTATGCGTACGCGAACGCGCAGGAGGCCGTGCGCAGGTTCCTCGGCAGGCATCGGCGCATCGTGATCGGCGCCGTCCTCGTGCTGATTGTCTGCGCGGTCCCCACTGTCGTCCGAGCGCCTGACATCGAGGGGCTCGCCGTGTACGCGGTGGTGTGCCTGGGCGTCTCGTTCGCCTCGGTCGTCCTCAGCAGGCGCAACGTCGACGGGCTCTTGGGCATCTTGTCTGCCGACTGCTGCGCCCGGAAGATGCTCGACGCAACGGCCCTGTTGATGGGGAAACGCACGAGGCGCCGCGAGAGGCCAACCTGGGAGGTGCTCTACGCCATGTGCTCGGCGCAGCTCGGATACGACGACATCGCCCTCCAGTGGGCGGACGAGGCGGAATCCTCCCCCGGACTGAGCCTGTCCAACAGGCTTCTGGCCTGCAACGTGCGCGCGGTCGTTGCAGAGCATCGTGACGACCGGGACGCGTTGGCGAACGTCCGCGGGCGGGTCGCCGCCCTTGCCGTCCTCTGCTCGAACGGGCGCGCATCGGTTCGGCTGCGCAGGACCGCCCATTTGCTTCTCGCATGGATCGACTTCGACCTTGCCCTGGAGGACAAGGACTGGCAACACTGCAACGAGCTTCTGGGGGCCATGGATGCCCTGAGCTCCACACGCCAGCAGCAGGTGGGCGCGGAACGTCGCCGCGGACTGCTCGCGGAGGCGCGCGGCGACCTCTCGGCCGCGCGTGACCGCTACGCGTTCGTCGCCGACAACGGCGGGGATTGCTGCATGGCCCGAATATCCTCCGAATGGCTGGACGCTCATGAGGGCGTACAGGAGGCCACCGCCCGGACTGCCGGCGCCGGCAGTTGCGCCGCTTCCGGACCGGGGGAGGCAATGGGCGCCGGCCCGGAGCGCGCATGAGTGCCGGTGCGCCCCGGTTGCTCGCGGGGCCGGTGGCTCCGGCGGCATGGGCGGCAGGATGCTCTGCCTCCCACGCAGGCATCCCACCAGACGGCGTCTGCGCGCGGGGCGCACGAGGAGGCGCCGTCCGGTCGCCTCGTGAGATTAAGGTGGCAGCATCGCACGTGGGAACCGGACAGGCGCATGCGCCTGTCCGTCTGCAGGTCATGGGAGGCTGCCGTGCCTGCGCATCCGAGACGTCGTGCATTCGCCATCATGGCGGTGTGCGTCGCGCTCGTCGCATGACGCTCACGAGCCGCCGTGGATGGGACGGGCCCCGGCCGGTGCCGTCGGGGCCAGGACCGGAGGAGGGGCGGCGACGGGCTCGGGCCCAGGCGGGGCATCTGAGGAGGGGCGGCGCCTTTCGGTGAGAGGAGTGCAGACGATGAGTCGGAACCCCGGTGGAGCCGGGCGCGGACGCGCGCCGGACCGGACAGCGGTGCGCGGTGCGCGCGTCCACAACCTCAAGGACGTCGACGTCGACGTCCCGCTCAACGAGTTCGTCGGCATCGCGGGCGTGTCGGGCTCGGGCAAGTCGAGCCTGGCGCTGGGCGTGCTCTACGCCGAGGGCTCGCGCCGCTACATGGACGCGCTCTCCACCTACACGCGCCGACGCATCGGGCAGGCGAGCAGGGCGCAGGTCGACGAGGTGCGGCACGTGCCGGCGGCGCTGGCGCTGCGGCAGCGGCCCGCGGTGCCGGGCGTGCGCTCGACCTTCGGCACCGCGACCGAGCTGCTCAACCATCTTCGTCCGCTCTTCAGCCGCACGGGCGCCTACACCTGCCCCCACTGCGGCGCCGAGGTCCCACCGGGCATGAACGAGGCCCGGATGGTGCCCTACACCTGCCCCGCCTGCGGGACGGCCTTCGACGGCCTGGGCGCCGAGCAGCTCGCGTTCAACTCCGAGGGCGCCTGCCCCACCTGCGGCGGGACGGGCGTCACGCGTGTCGTGGACGAGTCCACGCTCGTGCCCGACGAGTCGATCTCCATCGATGACGGCGCCGTCGCCCCGTGGGGCACCCTCATGTGGGATCTCATGAAGCAGGTCTGCGGCGCGTGCGGGGTGCGCACCGACGTGCCGTTCAACCGGCTCACGCAGGAGGAGCGCGACATCGTCCTCCACGGCCCGGCCGAGAAGAGGCACATCCTCTACCGGGCGAAGAAGGGCGACACCTTCGCCGAGATGGACTTCACCTACTACAACGCGGTCCGCACCGTGGAGAACGCGCTCTCCAAGGTCAAGGACGAGAAGGGCATGAGGCGCGTCGAGAAGTTCCTCACGGTGGGGCCGTGCGCCGACTGCGGCGGCACGCGCCTCAACGAGCGGGCCCGTTCGATGACGGTGCGCGGCATCGACCTGGCGCAGGCCACCGCGCTCACCCTGGACGAGCTGGCCGACTGGGTGCGCGGCGTGCCCGCGTCGCTGCCCGACGAGGTGCGCCCCATGGCGGTCGCGATCCTCGACGAGATGACCGAGCCGATGGAGCGCTTGCAGCAGCTGGGGCTGGGTTACCTCTCGCTCGACCGCGCCGGCGCCACGCTCTCGACCGGCGAGCTCCAGCGCGTGCAGCTCTCGCGGGCGGTGCGCAACCGCACGACCGGCGTGCTCTACGTGCTCGACGAGCCCTCGATCGGCCTGCACCCCGCCAATGTCGACGGCCTGCTGGGCGTGGTGGACGATCTGCTCGCCGACGGCAACTCGGTCGTGGTGGTGGATCACGACGTGCGCGTGCTGCGCCGGGCGGACCATCTCATCGAGGTCGGGCCGGCCTCCGGCGCCGATGGCGGGCGCATCATCGCGCAGGGCACCGTGGCGGAGGTCGGGCGGAACCCGGCGTCGCGCATCGCCCCGTTCCTCACCGGCGAGCGCACGGTGCGCGTGCGCAGCCGCGTCCCTACCGCCGAGATGTTCGCCGCGGGATCGATCGACCTGACCACGGGGCCGCTGCACACCGTCGGGCCGCTCGAGGTGCGCATCCCCCGCGGGCGGCTCACGGCGGTCACGGGCGTCTCGGGCTCGGGCAAGACGACGCTCGTGCTGGAGAGCCTGGTCCCGGCGCTGAAGGCGAGCGCGGCGGGCGAGCCGCTCCCGGCGCACGTCAGGAGCGTGGCGGCCGACGGCATCGGACGGGCCAGGATCATCGACGCCGCGCCCATCGGGGTCAACGTGCGCTCGACCGTGGCCACCTACTCGGGCGTGCTCGACGAGCTGCGCCGCGCCTTCGCGCGCACCGAGGACGCCAGGGCGCGCGGCCTCCGGGCGGGGGACTTCTCGTACAACACCGGCGCCCTGCGCTGCCCGACGTGCGACGGCACGGGCACCATCACGCTCGACGTGCAGTTCCTGCCCGACGTGGACGTCCCGTGCCCCGACTGCGGCGGTGCGCGCTACGCGGAGGAGGCGGGGCGGGTGCGCCGACCGGTCAAGCGCGCGAAGGACGCTGCGACGGGCGCCCCCGGGTCCCGTGCGCGCGCCGTCCCCGAGGCGGTCTCGCTGCCCGAGCTCATGGCCTGCACCGTCGACCAGGCGCTCGTGCTGACGCGGGGCATGCGCACGGTGACCGCGCGTCTGCGGACGCTCCACGACCTGGGGCTCGGCTATCTCACGTTGGGCGAGGCCACGCCAGCGCTCTCGGGTGGCGAGGCGCAGCGGCTCAAACTCGCCGGTGAGCTCGGCAGACGCCAGGACGACGCGCTCCTCGTGTTCGACGAGCCGACCATCGGCCTGCACCCGCTCGATGTGGGGACGCTGCTCGGGGTGCTCGACGGCCTCGCGCGGAACGGCGCGACGGTCGTGGTCGTCGAGCACGACCTCGACGTGATCGCCGACGCCGACTGGGTCGTGGACATGGGCCCCGGCGGCGGCGGGGCGGGCGGCGCCGTCGTCTGCGCGGGCACGCCGGAGGACGTGGCCGCGAACCCGGCGAGCGTGACGGGGCGCTATCTCGGGCAGGAGCTGTGAGCCGGGACTGCTGGTTCGCCGTCGCGGCCCCGGCCGTGTCGTGATGGGGCGCTGTCCCGCTCGGGCAGGAGCTGTGAGCCCGCGGGCGGGCTCCCCACGGGTCCGCGGCCCGACGAGATCACGGGGGCTCGTCCGCGGGGCGGCTCGGAAGCTCTCCGGCTCGCCGCAGCCTCATCCGACGGTGCCGACGGTGCTGCGAGAGCTGTTCGGGGGCCTGCTCGCAGGGGCCCGATCATGATGGTCGTCCCCGGTCGGAGTGTCCGCCGCGGATGCCGTGGACGAGCCTCGCGGAAACCCCGTGCAGGAGCGTCGTCCCTTGTCGTGCCCCCGGAGACAGATGCGGTGAGGCTCATTCACAGGAGTCGTTCGCACGAGCGCTCCCCCTTGTCAGGACTCCTTTCCGTCGTGCTGTGAACAAGCTTCTGTGAGCAAACCTCCGGGAATGATTCCCATGGTCCGACGAGTCATGGTGTTTGACTTCTGGAATCTTGTCGAGTAATGTTTAAAATGATTTGCTCGCGAGGATCTCATGGGGACCGGTCGGGAGGCTGATTCCCGGAGGGGCATTCAAAGCTGACTCGTCATCAAGGAAAGATCGTGGTCAGGGTTGGGTCCGACAAGGGTTTTGAATGAGCCTCCCGGTCAGGAATGTCATTCCTCACCGCCGGAAAATCCCGTGAACGTGAAGAGTTTTCACTGCCCATCCGGGGCATTGTTCGGAACGGGGGACGCATGGCGGCGGCGAGGCGGTCGAGGCGGCGTGCTCTCCTCGTGGTCGCGATCATCCTGGTCGGTGTTCTCCTCCCCGCCCTGCTCCTCTCCCTTGCTCTCTGCACGTCGCAGCACTGCTCGCAGCGCGTGCGGATGAGCGCCTACAACGCCCGGCGTGCGCAGCAGGCGCAGCAGGCGGTCGTCGACCACTGCCGCGACAAGTACGGCTTCGAACCCGAGATCACCGGCCACCGGGGGAGCACCGACATGGACGACGATCCCTCCCGCACGGCGGTCGACGACGCGGTCGTCTTCACCGCGCGCCACGACGGACGCGATTTCCACGTCGAGGCCGACTATGCGACGCACGAGCGGCCGATGTACAAGGTGCCCGATGGCCCGGTGGACGCCGGCATCTCGTCCTTCAGGGACAGCTACCAGGCGCCGGAGATCATCGCGGACACGTACCGGAGCATCGCCGATGCGCTGGACCTGCCGGCGCCCGTCTCCACCAATGCTGACACCATCGACGAGTCCGAGGTGATGGTGAGCGACCTCTACGACGGCGGCGACCCGCAGAGGGTGTTCGGCGCGACGATGGCCAGTCGCAACGATCTCGAACTGCTCTACCCCGGCGACGTGGACATCCGCGGCGCGCTCGACCGCGCCGACCGGCTGCTCGCCGGAGCCGGACCGGGGAACCCGGAGAACCTGGCGCTCCACTGCGTCCTCTACCAGATGAAGGACGGGGCCGATGCCGGCACCTGGAAGTGGGGGCAGGACCGGGACGCGGTCCTTCACGACGAGAGCCTCTACTTCCCCGAGGTCACCCGCGCCCTGAGGATCGACGCCCCCCTCTCCCAGGACTCGGATCCGAAGCGCGAGGCCACGACCCTCGTCGACGAGGACACGCCGCTGCTCCAGTGGGGGAGCTCCGCGTCGTTCGCGGAGCAGTTCACCGAGGTCGCCCCCCAGGATCTCCCCGACGACCTCTGCTGGGGGCGGCGCTCCTCCTGCTCGGCAGCGGAGCCCGTCGGCCCCACGTACCGGCGCACAGTCGACGGCGGGTCCGAGGGCCGACCCGTCTGGATGGACACGGTCTACATCCCCGACTCCGTCATGGCGGGATACCTGGCTCAGGGGCACGGCGATCCGGTCGTGCTCGTCCACTCGTCCAGCGAGTACCAGGGGTCCTGCTGCCAGAGATACGGGCTCGCGCACGTCGGCGGCTACTATGTGCTCGACGCCCTCCTCATCGACGACGGCGACTATCTCACCGTGGCCGCGTGACATGGCCGGTGCCGCGTCCGCGGCGCCGTCGGCCGGAGAGCGGAACGGGGCGGCTCGAGGAGGAGTAATGGAGTACACGCGACTCGGCGCCACGGACATCACGATCCCGCGGCTGTGCATCGGGGGCATGAGTTTCGGCCGGGTCTTCCCGGACTTCCACCAGTGGGTCATCGACCAGCCCGCAACCCAGGCGGTGATCGCCAGGGCCCTCGAGCTGGGGGTGAACTTCATCGACACGGCGAACGTCTACGCCCACGGCACGAGCGAGGAGTTCATCGGGCAGTCGCTGAAGAACTTGGGCGTCAACCGCGAGGACGTGGTGCTCGCCTCGAAGGTCTACTTCAACGAGGGGCACCTGTCGCGCCGGGCCATCGAGCGGGAGATCACCGCCACCCTCGGGCGGCTGGGCACCGACCACCTCGACCTCTACATCATCCACCGCTTCGACTACGACACCCCCGTCGAGGAGACCATGGAGGCCCTCGATGCGCTGGTGCGGGGCGGCCGCGTCCGCGCGATCGGGGCGAGCGCGATGTACGCCTACCAGCTGCACACCATGCAGGTCGTCGCCGACGGGCACGGCTGGACGAGGTTCGCGTCCATGCAGAACCACTACAACCTGCTCTACCGCGAGGACGAGCGGGAGATGATCCCCGTGTGCCGCCGGTACGGCATGTCGCTCACGCCCTACAGCCCGCTCGCCTCCGGTCACCTCGCGCGCCCGGACTGGGACGCGGACAGCGTCCGGGCCACCACCGACGTCACGATGCGCAGCAAGTACGACCGCGAGCGCGAGGCCGACCTGCCGATCGTCGCCCGCGTCGCCGAGCTCGCGGCCCGACGCGGGGTGCCGATGGCCGACATCGCCCTGGCCTGGCACTGGGCCAAGGGGGGCGCCGCCCCCGTCGTCGGCTGCTCGCGGCCCGGCCGCGTCGACGACGCGGTGCGCGCCCTCGACGTGCGGCTCACCGCCGACGAGGTGGCGCGCCTCGAGGAGCCCTACCGGCCGCACGAGCTCGTGGGGCCGCTCGTCCGTCCGGACGAGGGAGCCCTCGCCGGGACCGTTCAGGAGCCGCCGAAACGTTCGTGAGGGCGGGCCGACACGCCATCCACCATCCATCCAGGTGGCGGCGGTCGCCGTCCTGGTGCCCGTGAGGGCCGCTCGCCCGCCCGGACCCTGCCGGTCCGTTCCTGTCCGATGGCGCGGGCGGGGACGGCTCCGGCCGCGCGGCGCCCTGCCCATCACCCGGGTATCCGATTTCGACAAGGACAGACAGTTCCGGCCGCGCGGCGTCCCGTGCTCACAGCGAGGCGCTCGATCGGGAGCGTCCGAGGACGAGACCGATCACCAGGATCGCCACCGCGGACAGGACGCACACTCCGCAGTCGGACACCAACGGGTGCGGGGCGCTGTCCCGCACCCGGCCGTCACCCTGGGTCATGAGCGCTTGTGGCTGCGCAGCGCCTGGACGCCGGCGCAGGCGGCGACGAGCGCCACGGCCCCGAACAGTCCTTCGAAGGCGTCCTCACCGGTTCGCGGCATCCTGGCGGGCCTCGTCGTGGGCGACGTTCCCGGCGTCGGAGCAGTCGTCTCCTCAGGCGTCGTCGGCGCATCGGGAGTCGGCGTCACCTCGGGCATCGGGGTGGGTGTCGGAGTCGGCGCGGGCATCGGGGTGGGTGTCGGAGTCGGCGCGGGCGTGGCCTCGACGGCCTCGTTCGTCACGACGATGGAGATCACCCGGGTGTCCGGGTTGTACTCGCGCTGGTAATTCGCGGTCCAGCCCTCCGGCGCGTCCTCCTCGATGGTGGCGCCGGAGTTCAGCGGCAAGCCTTCGAAGGTGTGGGTCCAGCCGTTCGACTCATCGAGCACGGCGCTCTCCACACGGTGGCCGTCGATGGTCAGCCAGACCGTGGCGTTCTCGGGTGCGCTGAGCGCGGTCTGGCCCGGGTCCCAGTGCTTGGTCACGGTGAGGCTCTCGGTGTATTCGTGCTCGTTGCCGAGCACGACCTTGCCGTTCGAGCCGATGCCGCCGCCGCGGGTGGATGAGTTGTTCCGGATGGTCACTGTGGCGAGGCCGGAGGAGAGCTCGATGGCCTCTTCGCTCGGGGTGGCCTTGAGTTCGTAGGAGGCCGGGTCGTCGGTGATGCCCGAGACCGCCGTCTGGCCGGCCGTGTCGGTGGAGTAGCGGGCGACGTCCGGGTCGGGCACACCGACCGAGTTATCGGCGTCGGCTTCGAGGGTCGCGCCGTCCAGGTGCCAGTCGGCCAGGCCGCCGCCCAGCATGCGGTCGGAGATTGTCGCGGCCGTCTTCTTCTCGTTGTCGGGGAAGCGCACGATGGAGGCGTCATCGCCGGCGCCGGTGGCGGTGTTGCCGTAGAGGGCGGTACCGCTGTTCACGTTGATGCTGGCCTCGCCGGTGGGGCAGAACCACACGCCGCCGCCGAGCACGGAGGCCTCGTTGTCGGTGATGAGGGAGTCGTTGATGTACAGGGTGTAGGGCACCGAGCCGACGTAGAGTCCGCCGCCCTGCTTGCTGGCGGTGTTGTTCTCGATGGTTCCGGCGTTGATGCGCACCTCGCTGGAGGCCACGTAGACGCCGCCGCCGCAGCCCCTGTCCGTCTGCGTCGTCTCCTCCATCCGGGCGCTGTTGCCGGAGATCGTGCCGCCGTTCATGGTGAACGAGGCGGGGAAGAAGCTGGGCCACTGGCTGTAGACGATGTCGTAGTAGCGGCCGGGCGCGTCCTCGTAGGCGGTCTTGTGGAAGTAGGCGACGAAGGTGTCGTAGGTCGCGACGCCGCCACCCACGCCGACGGAGGTGTTGCCGGTGATGGCGCCGTCGTTCATGACGAAGTCGCTGCCGCTCTCGACGTAGACGCCGCCGCCAGCGCCGTCGGAGAGTTCACCCGTGGCCGTGGTCAGGCCCGTCGCCTGGCAGTTGGAGATCGTGCCGCCGTTCATCGTGAAGTGCGCCTTCGACCAGAAGTCGCGGTAGCCGGCGGAGCCGCCGTAGACGTAGACGCCGCCGCCATGCGGGGCCGAGCAGTTCGTGATCGTGCCGCCGTTCATCGTGAAGGTGGACTCGATGGCATTGTCGGCGGCGGCCCCATTCGAGTTGACCGCCAGGACGAGTACGCCGCCGGAGGTCTGGATCTGATCCCCGGCTGCGCCGTTGGAGATCTCGCCGCCCTCCATGGTGAAGGTTGCCCCGTCGATGAGGACCGATCCTGCGAACTGGTTGTCGATCGTGGTGTTCGTGATCGTGCCGCCGCTCATCGTCGCGGTGGCGCCGTCGCGGACGTAGACGGCCGCGCCATGATCGCGTTCGATCGTGGTGTCGGTGATCAGGCCGCTCGCCATGGTGAACGTGGCATCGCCGCCCGAGGCGATCACAGCGCCCACGTTCTGGTCGTCGGCGCCCTGCCGGGAGGCCAGCAGATTGCGCAGGGTGGCGCCGTCCAGGGTGAAGGAGCCCTCTGTGCGGACGAAGCTGTTCTCCCGACCCTGGCCGTCCAGCGTCACGTCGCCGCTGAGGGTGAACGTGCCGCCGGCCGCCACCTGGACGAACGGCTTGGCGCTGCCCGTGACGGTCGGCGCCGCGCCGTCGGCGTTCGTGATGGTGATGACCTTGCCGGCGGGGATCGTGACGGTGCCGGTCAGGGCGATGTCGCCCGTGAGCTTGATCGTCGTCGCGTCGCCGTCGGTCGCGGCGGCGATGGCGGCCAGCAGGTCCGCCTCGTCGTCCACCGTGACCGTCACGGCGTCGAAGAGGGCCGCGCGGGGCTGGGACGTCGACAGCGAGTCGGAATCGTCGGCCGGGGCCCCCTGCTGGAGCACCTGGGCGGGGATCGAGTTGCCCAGCCCGGTCGCTGTCGTCGTCCCGCCCGGTGCCACGATGCCGAACGCGAGGATCGCGCTCAACAGATAACAAAGCTTTTTCCTCATGAGTGCAGCCCCTCCTGGTCTGCTTCACGCCTCCGGGACTCTTCAGGGAGTGGCAGGGGTGTGAAGGTATTGAAAATTTATCTCTGACATAGTAGCAAGTCGTGGTGGAGAGCGGCACCGCATGGGCCGCATCGGCGCGGCGGTCACATGCCTGCTGTGGCACTGGCTAGTGGTGAGCCGGCGCGAGCAGCCCCTGCCGCCGTGGTCGACGGGCCCTGCTCGATCGGGCACGTGCGTGATATCCCTACTCAACCCTGAGCAGTTCCCCGGTTTCGATGAGGATGTCGAAGTGACTGCCTGACCACTCAGGGCTCCGCCGTGTCAGTGGTGGGGCTCTGTCGTGCGTTGCCCTGACTGATCAAGGAGGATCCGCATGCCCCTGCCGAACGACGCGTCTTCTCGATCCGATCCCGCGTCCCGCGATGATCCGACGACCGCGCTGGTCGAGGTCGGGGCCGGCATGGCCGTCCTCTTCGCGGACAGGCCCCCGTCCGAGATGGAACTGATCCCCTTCAGCATGATGGGCACCGAGACGACGAAGAGACTGACCGACCGGCTCGCGATCGGTGCCGGGCTGGTGAATACCGGGGTCCAAGGCGTCCAGGGCGCGCTGCCGGCGCAGGGGCTGGTCCGGCTCGCACCCCAGACGCTGGAGGCGCTCAAGACCGCGGTTCCGGTGCAGTCAGGGGGCTGGAACCTGGGCGTCCTCACCGAGGGCCACGGTTTCTCGCACGTCATACGGTGGGCTCCGGCGACCGGTGCGCAGGCCGCCACCCTGCTGTCCTCGCTCGGGCCCGCAGCCGCGCTCCTGAGCCTGCAGATGCAGTTGGCCTCCGTCTCCCGCCGGGTTGATGAGAACCTCGAACTCACCCAGGAGGTTCTGAAGGAGTTGCGTCAGGACCATTGGAACACCCTGCTCGGCCTGTACGAAACCACGGTCCGTGCGGTGGAGGAGGCCCAGATGGTGGGCTTCGTCAACCAGCACATCTACGGTGCCGTGAAGACGAGGGAGGCCGACCTGCGCGCGGAGCGCCATGTTTTCGACGACTACGTGAAGGGCCACGTCAAGGCCCTCAGTCCGAATGCCAGGAGTCGCAATGAGTATCTCCAGGGGCACGGCGAGGAGATCATCGCCGACGCCCATGGGCTTCTCATGGCCGAGGGTTCCTGGTTCCGCTTCCGGGTGCTGCGAGCCGCCTCCATCGCCTACGACGAGGACCACGCCGCTGAGAATCAGCAGCTGCTGACTTCCCTCGTGGAGACGACCCAACAGGAGCACGACGAGGCGATGGGGCGCATCGCGGAGCTGCTCGAGGCCCTCGAGCGGCGGGCCCGCCTGGTGGCCGCACTGCCCGGCAGGCGGTCGTTCAAGCTCGGCGCCGGTCGAGGTACGGACCGCCACGACATCGCACCACTGGCCGAAGCGCTGGCCGAAAAGGTGGCGGTTCTCCGCAACCGTCCCCACCGGATCGGCGAGTTGCCGCAACCGGCCCTGGCAGTGTTCAAGGACGGGACCGCTCCGAAGGAATTGCTGCGGATCCTGCAGTACGTTCTGCCGGAGGGGACGAGGCTGCTGGCGCTCGCCGATGTGAATGACACCGAGCATCTCATCCACGGCAATGCGTATCTCGGTGTCACGCCCGAGCACTTCTTCCTCTCGTCCCAGAGCGGCGTCAACAGCCAGGGCATCATCGAAAGACAGATTCCACTTGCCGACATCCGCTACGTGCGCACCGGCGCCGACAGGGCCGCAGGACTGGTGCTGGACGTCATCACCAAGGATGAGAACATCCGGATCTCCTTCGACGCGTGGGCCCAGGAGGGAGAGCGCCTGAAGGATGCTCGTCGGCTCGGCACCCTGCTTGCGTCCGCCATGAACATCCCAGATGAAGAGCTGTGTTCGGACCCGTTGCTCCCTTCCCCGGTGGTGCCGGACCGAATGGAACTGCCCGGCGATCCTCAGCGGTTCCCTGCGCCGCGTCGCTCGGCGTGAGCCGGTCGAAGGGCCGCATGGGGCCGGATCGCTTCCACCGACCGACCCGGCATCCCCACCGGGGACGTCATGGACTGAATCCTGACTCTCATCGAAGGCGAGTGGAGGACATGCGGACTCAGTGATTCACAGGCATCGTCGCCGTACTTCGTCGCGTTTCTGTCTGTCGTAGCCCGCGTCCGGCATCCTTCAAGATTTTCCGTCCTTGGTCTGATTTGATCTCTTCAAATCATGCGCTGACCGCTGGGGTCAGCAAGAAATGGGTGCGATCATGTCGAGCAATGGCGTTTCCCCTCGTTTCCGATACATGGCAAAGGGTGCTGATGGGGCCGAGGGAACGATTGTCATCCGTAATGGCGAGTGGCTTGCTGTCACGTGGCCCGGTGAGGGGCATTCTCCTGACGAGAATGTCTTCCCTGGTTCGGAGAGACTTGGTCAAATCCTTCCTTCCGGACCAGTCTGCTCGACCGCGTGATCCGCACGAAGCGGCAGCGCCGCGCAGCGGCGGAGGAGGTCGAGGACGAGCCCGAACCGCTTGAGGCGGGGTCGGTGCTCTGGGGGCGACGGTCGTGGCTGCGCCGGGGCGGCCGCCACGAGGCACGGCTCGCCCTGCTGGGCGGCGGGCCACTCGCAGCAGGCGGCCTCGGCATGGCCGGCGGCAGTTCGTCATCGCGATCGCGGGGCGTCATGGTCTCGGCGCGGCGGCTGTCCCGTGTCCCATGGCTGGACCGCCGCCGCATGTCTGGCGCATCACGGGTAATCTGCCATGCCGGGTGCCGCCGGGCCCGCCGGGGAGGCGGGCGCCGCAGCGGCGGGGGAGAGTGGCCAGTGGCATCGGGAGCCGGGGCGAGGGCGTTCAGGGCCGCGTTCCCCTGCACGTTGCCCATCTTCGCCGGGTTCTGGTTCCTGGGGTTCGCCTACGGCGTGTACATGAACGTGTCGGGGTTCGGCTTCTGGTTCCGATGCTCATGAGCCTGACCGTCTTCGGCGGCTCCCTGGAATTCGTCGCCGTCTCGATGCTGCTCGCCCCCTTCGCACCGGCTCAGGTCATGGCCATCACCTGCATGGTGCAGGCGAGGCATCTGTTCTACGGGATCGCCATGCTCGACCGGTACCGGGGCATGGGCTGGAAGAAGGCCTACCTGATCTTCGGGCTGTGCGACGAGACCTTCTCCATCAACTACTCGGCGCGGATCCCCGAGGGCGTGGACCGCGGCTGGTTCTACTTCTTCGTCACCCTGCTCAACCACTTCTACCGGGTCTCGGGCGCCACCATCGGCGGTGTGGCCGGCTCGCTCGTGGTCTTCGACACCTCGGGTCTCGAGTTCGTGATGACGGCCATGTTCGTCGTGATCTTCCTGGAGCAGTGGCTGAAGGAGCGCAGGCACTGGACCGCGCTCATCGGCGTCGGCGCGGCGGCGGGGTGCCGGCTCGTCTTCGGCGCCGATTCGTTCGTCGTGCCCACGATGGTTTGCATCCTGGTGCTGCTCATGGCTCTGCGCAGGCCGATCGAGGTCGAGGGAGGTCTGCTGTGAGTCCTGCCCAGCAGGTCTGGACCGTCGGTATCTGCGTTCTCGGCACTGTTGCCATGCGCTTTCTGCCGTTCCTCGCGTTCGGCCGCGGGCGGCGGACGCCGGAGTTCGTCCGTTACCTCGGCCGGGCGTTGCCCGCAGCGGTCTTCGGCATGCTGGTGGTCTACAGTCTCAAGGACGTCTCCCTCGTCTCGGGCGGTCACGGGGTCCCTGAGGTGATCGGGATTGCTGTCACGGTGGGGCCTCACCTGTGGAGGCGGCAGATGCTGGTCTCCATCGCGGGTGGCACCATCGTCTACATGCTGCTCGTGCAGTTCGTGTTCTGAGCCCGCCGGCCCTGGCGGGCCGGACCGAGGAGAAGGCGATCTGCCGCTCGGCGTACTCCTTGTACTCGTCGGGCGTGCCGCCTCCGCCTGCCATCTTGAAGCCGGTCCTGACCACGCCGGGGACGAGCGTCTTCACCGGATGCCGTAGGGGGCGAGCTCGAAGTGGAGCATCTCGCACATGCCCGTGACCGCCCATTTGTTCGCGGCGTGGATGCCGTCGAGGATCAACCCCATCTCACCCGCGAGCGACGTGGTGGTGAGGATCGTACCCGCACGTCGCTTCTTGAAGTGCGGTATGAACTGCTGCGTGACGCGAACCATGCGCAGGACGTTGGTGCCGATGGAAGCGGCCATGTCCTCCTCGGTCATGTCCTCGAATCGCGCCTTCATGCCGTAGCCGGCGTTGTTGAACAGGACGTCCACGTTATGCTCGGACAATGAGGCTTGTTCACAGGTGGCTCGGCGAGAGTCGCAACCTCCAGCCATGGCCTGGTTCATTGAGGCTGTGAATGAGCCTCAGTATTCGTGCGGAGGTGGCCCGCATCTGCTCGGGGTCGGTGACGTCGAGCGGGTAGAGGTGAATGCTGTCGAACGCCGTCAGCTCGTCCTCCCCCTTGGGATGTCGCATGGTGGCGACGACCGTTCATCCTCGCTCGGCGAAGATCCTGCTCGTGGCCTTGCCGATACCTGACGACGAACCGGTGATGACGATTGTGCTCATGCCTTCTCCTGTGCCCGGAAGGTGCTCTGTCCATGGAACGGCCGGTCTGTCACCGGTTCCATTCCCTCATGGTCATGCCGTCGAACTCGACCTGCCCGCGATGGTCGTGCACCTCGATGGCATCCAAGGCGGCGTCGAGCTCGCGGAACTCCACGTCGGAGAATTCCACGTCGCATGCGCCGAGATTCTCCAGCACGCGCTCCCTGCGCTTCGAGCCCGGGATGGGCACGATGTTCGGGTACTTCGCCAGCATCCATGCCAGCGCGATCTGCGCCTTGGTCGCCCGGTGCGCGATTGCGCAGCGCTCCAACAGCTCGAGGACGGGCTGGTTCGCCCTGATGTTCTGCGCGGAGAGCTGGGGCACGAACTTCCGCACGTCATCGGCGTGCGAGAAATCCGTTGCCGCGTCGACTCCGCCCGAGAGGAAGCCGGAGGCGACCGGTGAGAAGGGGACGACCCCGATGCCGTGCTCCAGGCAGAACAGGATGACCTCATGTTCGCAGTCGCGCTCGAGCATGTTGTAGAGATTCTGGACCGCCGAGACCGGGGGTGACGGCGTGCGCCGCGGCGAGCGTGTTCACGTCCACTTGTGACAGGCCCCATCCCCGGATGAGGCCGTCGGATGAGGCCGTCGCCGATGAGCCTGCTCATGACATCGGCAACCGCCTGCACCGGAACCCTGCGGTTCACGCGGTGCAGATAGTAGAGATCGACGTGGTCCGTTCGCAGGTTCTTCAGCGACCGGGCGAGATGGTCGCGGATGCAGGACTCGACCCCGTCGGTGCCCTCGGGGGCGTCTCCCATGAAGTGGAACTTGGTCGCCAGCGTCACCGAGTCGCGGAAGCCCCGCGCGGCGTCACCGAGCAGCTTCTCGTTGTGCCCGGCGCCGTGAAGAGCTGCTCCATAGCCCTCTGCGGTGTCGAAGAAGGTGCAGCCGGCGTCGTAAGCCGCGCGGATCGTCGCGGCCGACTCCTCCTCGGGCGGGATCCGTCCGTAGCCGTGGGACAGTCCCATGCAGCCCATCCCGGTCTCGGAGACCTCCAGGCTGCCCAGACGACGTTTCTTCATGCTCCCTCCCACCTTCTGCTGCTTCATCCTGCTGCTTCATCGCGGGTCCTGACGGCGCAACGCAGGTCGGGCCCCGGCCCCGTTCGTCCACCGCTCAGTACAGGGTGCCGCCGCCCAGCTGCTGGGTCCTGACCAGGTCGCGCACCAGCCAGCCGACGACCTTCGGGTCGTAATGGTCGAAGATGCGCGGCAGGGTGCCGTCGTCCAGGGCGGCGAAGGCGGCCGTGTCCTCGGCGTCCAGCTCGAAGTCGAAGACGTCGAAGTTCTCGGCCATGCGCTCGCGGTGCGTCGACTTCGGGATGACGACGACGTCCTTCTGCATGAGCGCTCGCAGGACCACTTGGCCCGGCCTCTTGCCGTGTTTGGCGTCGATCCCGGCCAGGGTCGGGTCGGCGAAGATGTTGTTCTGCCCCTCGGCGAAGGGCGCCCAGGCCTCGTGGACGACGCCCAGCTCGGCCATGACGGCGTGCGCGGCGTCCTGCTGTCGGAAGGGGTGCGTCTCGACCTGGTTCACCGCCGGTGGGATCTCGGCCAGGGCGGCGACGTCGACGAGGCGCTCGGGGTAGAAGTTCGAGACGCCGATGGCGCGCAGCTTCCCGGCCCGGTACGCCTCCTCCATGGCGCGGTAGGCCCCGGGTAGTCGCTCATCGCCTGGTGCAGGAGCATGAGGTCGATGTGGTCGGTGCCCAGCTTCTCCAGCGACTCGTCGATGGAGGCGGCCGCCCGCTCGTGGTTCATGTTCGACACCCAGATCTTCGATGTGATGAAGATCTCGTCGCGGGGCACGCCGGCGGCGGCGACGGCGGCGCCCGCGCCTTCCTCGTTGGCGTAGGCCTGGGCGGTGTCGATGAGCCGGTAGCCGACTTCGAGGGCCTCTGCCACGCAGTGCTCGGTCTCGTCGGGCGGGGTCTGGAGGACGTCGTAGCCGAGCATCGGCATCTCGACGCCGTTGTTGAGAATCACGGTGGGGACGGTTGTGGTCACAGGTCCTCCTGAAAGGTCGCTCTGAGCGGGTCGAGTTGTGCAGCCGCCGCGGGGCCGGATGGTGCATGCCCCCGGAGCGCCTGCGCCGACGAGCCGTGTGCTGTCGTCGCCGCGGGGCGGGCCCTCCCCGTCGGGGCGCGTGTCAGCCGGGCCGGGTCCACCCCGCCAGCGGGTTCAGGCCTGCTGGGAGTAGTCGTTGGTGGTCAGTACGAAGGCGGGCGGCTCATCCGGGATCCGGTAGTAGGGCTGCTGCGGGATCCCGTTGATCGTGGCGATCTCGGCGGCGGTGAGCTCGACGTCGAGGGCGGCCAGGTTGTCGGCCATGTGGGCGGGGCTGAGGGTTTTGGGGAATGTGATGTTCCGCTCCGCCAGATGCCAGGCGAGGATCACCTGGGCGGGAGTGGCGCCGGTGCGCTGCGCGGCGGCGGCGATGACGGGCTCCTCAAGCAGCGTCTTGTCGCCATGGCCGAGCGGGTACCAGGCCTCCACCAGCACTTCGGTGCCGGTCGCCTCGGACATCCGGGCCTTGAGCTCGTGCTGGTTCCAGCGCGGGTGCGCCTCGACCTGGTGGACGGCCGGGATGATCTCGGCGACGTCGAGGATCTCCTGGAACTTGGCGATCGGGAAGTTGGACAGGCCGATCGAGCGGACCCTGCCGGCCGCCACGGCCTCCTCCATCGCCTTCCAGCCGGACACGTACTCTCCGTAGGGCTGGTGGAACAGCAGCAGGTCCACGTAGTCCAGGCCGAGCCGGGCCAGGGTGGCGTCGATGTCCTCGACCGCCTGAGCGTAGGGGTAGGACTGCGGGAACAGCTTGGTGGTGATGAACAGATCCTCGCGCGCGAGCTCGCCGGCGGCGATGGCGTCGCGCACCACCTCGCCGACGGCGACCTCGTTGAAGTAGGCGTTGGCGGTGTCGATGTGCCGGTAGCCGAGCTCGAGCGCCTGGGGCAGATGCTCGCGCACCTGGTCGGAGGTCATGAGGAAGACGCCGTAGCCCAGGGCGGGGATGGTCCGGCCGTTGTTCATCGTGAAGGACGGGATGGCGGTCATGGTGCGCTCCTTCGGATCGCGAAACGTGCTCACCCCAGATTCACTGCGGTGCTTGTCACAAGTCTTCGTCGGATCGTGGCGCGGATAAAATGCCAATGTCGGAACCGTTGATGCACCGAATGCATGAGCGAGAGGCGGGCGCGATGGATCCGGAGCAGCTGCGGCAGCTCGATGCGATCGCGAACGCGGGCACCATGAGCGCAGCCGCCCGCACGGTGCACATCTCCCAGCCGGCGTTGAGCCGCTCGCTGCGTCGTCTTGAGACCGAGCTCGGCCAGCCCCTGTTCGATCGGGTCGGCCGGCGTCTCGAGATGAACGAGGCGGGTAGGATCGCACTCGAACATGCCCGGCAGATCCTGCGCGACGAGCGCCTCATGCGCGACGCCCTCGACGAGGCGGCCCGCCGCACCAAGGCGCTGCGCGTCGGCACGGTCGCGCCGGCCCCGCTGTGGCGCCTGACCGCGCTCATCGTGGAACGCTTCCCGCAGACGGTGCTCACCTCGCAGATGCTCGCGGAAGCGGACGTCGAGGCGGGCATCATCGCCGGGAACATCGACCTCGCGGTCGCCCTGCGGACCCACCCCCTGCCGACGGTCCGATCCACCCGGCTCATGGTGGAGAATCTCGCGGTCGCCCTGCCCGCCGATCACGCCCTGGCCGGTCGGAGTGCGGTGAGCGCCGCCGAGCTCGATGGCGAGACCTTCCTGCTCTTGGCGGACATCGGTTTCTGGCGGGAGCGCTGCGACCGGCACCCGCCGTACGCGCAGTTCGTCGTGCAGGAGGACCGTGGTGTCTTCGAGCAGCTGACGCGGACCTCGGCACTGCCCTACTTCGTCACCGATGCGCCCTCGCTGTCCGCGCCTGCGTCGGGGCGCGTCGTGGTGCCGATCCGGGACGCCATGGCGCACGCCACCTTCTACCTGCTGGCACGAACGGAAGGGCGCCAGGAGACCACCGACGTGTTCGACTGGGTCAGCCGGCAGTAGGACGCGCCGGGCATGGCGCGGGCATCCGCCGCCGGGCGCCGATGCGGTGGGCCACCGCCCTCGGCGGTCAGCCGAGAGCCGGCGCGGGAGCCGCTGCGAGGGGCGGCCGGGAGTCCGTCTCGGGCGGCCGCCGACCGACGAGCCCGTACCGTGGCCCGAGCCCCCTGACGAGGGCCGCCACGATGAGCGCCGCCGCCGTCTCCGCGACGACGACGGAGAACCAGATGCCCGTCGGGCCGAACAGGGGCGGCAGCAGGAGGACCGCGCCGACCTCCAGCCCGAGCGTGCGGACCGCCGCCAGGGCCGCCGAGAGCAGACCGTTGCCGAGGGCGGTGAACAGCGACGAGCCGTAGAGGCCCACGCCCATCGGCAGGAACGAGAGCGAGAAGATGCGGAAGGCCCGCTCGGTCAGGGCGAGGAGCGCCGGGTCGTGGCCGGCGAAGGCCAGGGCGAGCGGGCGGGCCAGGAGCTGCGAGACGACGAGCATCCCGGCGCCGGCGACGGTCACGACGACGAGCGAGGCGCGCATGAGGCTGCGCTTCTCGACGGCGTTGGCGGCGCCGTGCTGGAAGCTCATGAGCGGTGCCGAAGCCATGCAGAATCCCTCGAAGACGGCGGTGAAGACCATGCTGACGTACATGACCGTGCCGTAGGCGGCCACGCCGTCCCGGCCGATGAGCCGCAGCAACTGCAGGTTGTAGACGATGCTCACGACCGACACCGCGATCGAGGCCATCATCTCGGACGAGCCGTTCGCGCAGACCGATCCGAGGGCGGCCGGGTCCCTCGCCGGGCGGCCCAGTCGCAGAAGGCTGTCGTTGGGCCGTGCGAACCAGACGAGCGGGGCGAGGCCGCCGATGAGTTCGGCGACGACGGTCGCCCAGGCGGCGCCGGTCACGCCCAGACCGAGGACGCCGACGAGCAGGAGGTCCAGGACGACGTTGGCCAGGCCCGCCGCGATCGTCACGCGCAGTCCGAGCCGGGGCCTGCCGGCGGTCGAGGCGAAGGTCTGGAAGGCGTACTGCAGCATGAATGCCGGCAGGGAGACCATCGAGATCCGGCCGTACCGGACGCACAACTCCAGCAGCTCGCCGGAGGCGCCCAGCGCCTCGGCGACGGGGCGCATGAGGACGGCTCCGACGACCGCCAGCACGATGCCGGCGGCGAGCGTGGCATGGATGATCATCGAGAAGTAGCGGTTCGCCAGCTCGTCGTCGCCCTCGCCGCGCGTGCGGGCGACGAGCGCGCTGCCGCCCGAGCCCATCATGAAGCCGAGCGTGCTGAGGATCATGATGAACGGCATGATGAGGTTGACCGCCGCGAAGGCCGTCGTGCCGGCGCAGTTCGAGACGAACAGCCCGTCGACGACGCCGTAGACCGAGGTGAGGATCATCATCGCGATCGAGGGCAGGGTGAAGCGCAGCAGGGCGCGTCGGCCCAGGTGTCGCGACATGTCCATCGTCAGGACGCTCCTGTGCTCGTCACTCATCCGATTGCAGATCGAGCCCCCTCGGCACGAGCCGGTGCACGAGGACGGCGACGATCACCGTGATGAGGCCGCCGACGGCCGAGGTCAGCACGACCGAGCCGTTGAAGGAGGCGGTGGCCCGGCTCGCCAGCTCGTCGAGGCCGTGCTCACGGGCGATCGAGACCGCGGCCGCGTAGGACTGCGAGGCCTGCGCGGCGAGCCCGGCGTCCACCCCGGCCTCGGCCAGGGAGTCGGCGTCCAGGCCGAGGCGGTAGGTGATCGAGGCGATCGAGCCGAGGACCGCCACCCCCAGCACATTGCCGAGATCGTAGGCGATCTCCTCGAAAGCCGCCCCGCTGGAGGCCTTCTCGGGCGGGGTGGCTCCCATGAGCGCGGCCGATCCGACCGCCAGCGAGCCCATGCCCAGGCCGACCAGGGCCATGACGACCGCGACGAGCGGATAGCCCAGGGCGCCCCGCAGCAGGAACAGCAGCAGCAGGGCCAGCCCCGCGACGGCGATGCCGCCGGCCATGACCCGCCGGGCCCCCAGCAGCCGCGCCAGAGCGGGGGCCGTGGCCCCGGAGAGGATGCCCGACAGCACCGCCGGCAGCAGCAGGACGCCCGAGCGCAGGGGGCTGAAGCCGTTCACCAGCTGCATCCACTGCGAGAGCAGGAAGAGCATCGAGGCCAGCGCGAACATCGAGCCGAATGCGGCCAGGATGCCGCCGGTGAAGGTCCGGTCGGCGAACAGCCGCACCTTGAGCAGGGGCTCGGCGGCCCTCAGGCAGCGGCGGACGAAGAGCGCCAGGAGCGCGATGCCGGCGCTCAATGCGAGTGCGAGGGTGAGCAGCAGCCGGGGCGCCGGCGCCTCGTCGCCGGCGGCGATGTGTTTGAGCGCCCAGACCGTCAGCACCATGCCCAGCAACGAGAGCACCGCGGCGGCCGGGTCCCAGGGGCCCTTCTTCACCACCTTGATCTCCGGCAGCACGGCGATGCCCGCGACGAGCACGAGACCCATGAGCGGGATGTTCACCAGGAAGGCCGAGTGCCAGCTGAAGCGCTCCACCAGGAATCCCCCGAGCACGGGGCCGACCGCCATGCCGGCGCCGCCCACGATGGACCAGGCCGCGACGGCCACCACCCATTCCACCGCGTCCAGGAAGATGTTGCGCACCGCCGAGATCGTCGTCGGCATGATGAGAGCGGCTGCGACGCCCATCACCGCCCGCACCCCGATGACCCCCGGCGCGCTGCGGGCCGCCAGGACCAGTGCGGAGCCGATGCAGAACACCAGGGCGCCGATCAGGAAGGTCCGCTTCCGGCCGATGCGGTCGGACAGGGAGCTGGCCGCCACGAGCAGCCCGGCCAGGACCAGGGAGTAGACGTCCACGATCCACAGCTGCTGCTCGGAGCTCGGGTGCAGCTGCGTCGAGATGCCCGGCAGCGCGATGTCCATGATCGTCAGGTCGATGGCCAGCACGAACTGGGCGAAGAGCAGCACGAGCAGCACCGCCCAGCGGCGCCGTCCGCCCAGCGCGGTGGTGAGGACCGTGCCGGTGCGGGGCTCCTCGGCGGGGATGTTCCTCTCGCAGTGCGTGGTGCTCATGCCCGCCCGCCACCGATCCGGTCGAGCGCCGCGCAGAGCGCATCGGCGTAGTCGCCCATCGCTCTCAGCAGCCGGGGGAGCCGCTCGGCGGGGACGGTGCCGAGCGCGGCGAGCTCGGCGGCGACGACCGGGGCGATGTGCTCGTCGGCCAGGGCGAGGCCCTCGTCGGTGAGGAAGATCCGGGTGGCGCGCCCGGTGCCGTGCTCGATGCGGACGAGGCCCTCGCCCTCGAGCTTCTTGATCGACGAGTTCACCGTCTGCTTGCCGGTGAAGCACAGCTCGCACAGCTGCTTCTGCGAGCAGCCCTGGCCGGCCACGTGCAGGGCGTAGAGGATGTCGAAGGCGCTGTCGGACAGGCCCGCCGCCCGGGCAGCCCGGCCGTAGGCCTCGTCGATGCGTTTGGTCGCCCTGTTGATGCTGCGCTGCGCGCCCTCGAGCTCGCTCCCCACTGCGCCTCCGTCCCTCCCTGAATCCGATTTCGGACTCGATGCAATCGCCTGGAATGCTACCCGTCCGGGGGAGCGCTCAAGTCGGGTTGCAACCTGGCCGGGGCCGCGGATCGGCCGCCCGGCCCGGCGGGGGCCCGGGCGACTCGGGACACCGGCTGCATGCCGCTGGCGGCATCCGGTGGCGCCGGTGGTGCAGGGCATCATGACGGCAATGGCCGGCGCCTCCCGTCCGGTGCTCGGGCTCGGTGCTCACTGCGCTGCTGACCGTCCGCCGGTGGTCGCTGCCTTGGACGGCTGGGTGGATGGTCCCGAACCGCTCGCGACCCCTCGGGATTCCTACGAACTTCCGCGGTCATCCGAGTGGCCCACCACCGGCGGCTTCTCGGGGGTGTTTCCTCTGGCGGCGCTCATGGCAGATCTTTCCGTGCGTTCGCTGCCTTCGTGGAGCCCTGGGCGGTTCAATCAATTCAGGGTTCAATCATCCCGGGTTCCGGGACCTTCTCCGCGCCTCGTCCTTTGGTGGTTCACTGATCTGTGAGTCGGGCCCGCCTGGAGTGATGTGGGTTTTTCAGGCAGTGGTTGATGGTTGGTTTCGGGCTGCTGTCTTGTGTTGTTGTCTCCATTCTGTGTCGACCTGGTCGGGGGTCCGGTGGTCGATCGCCGAGTGGAGACGTCTGTGATCGCATCGTGACCCGGTCCGGGCTGTCACGTCCCGGATCGCATGGTCCCGGGCCGAGCGGACCCCACGGTTCACGAGTTCCTCCCTCGAGACCGCGGTGAACGACTCGGCGGCGGCAGTGCCACAGCAGCCACCGGCCCGCCCGACGGACGGGAGAACCCCGCGGCCGGCCATGAACCCCGTGCATCCGGCCCACGCGCATCGAGCCCCCCGACCCGAGTGAAAGACCCCGACACCACGGATCGGTGGACGGGCCCGGCACGGCCACGGCCGAGGCCCCGGCGACGAGCCCGGCGCGCATGCGACCGGCGATCGCGCCCCCGACGACCCCTCCCCCGGGATGCAATCCACGACGACCGCCGGGTGGGCGAATCCCCGCCGGGCCGGACCATGCGCGACGCCGCCCACCCGTCTCATCCCGGGCGCGGCGGCGGTGACGCCCCGGCCCGGCCGGCCCGGAAGATCCGGCGCCGGCACGATCCGTCCCGGCCCGTCCCCGGGAG
>ERZ773022.201-NODE-201-length-54739-cov-12.470284_pt1 | contig 54739 bp, 44 predicted proteins | sample MGYA00580839_ERZ773022 | MGnify/ENA primary metagenome ERZ773022 (study PRJEB29015, sample SAMEA2738020) | human oral metagenome | biome: human oral; feature: human-associated habitat; material: dental | place: China | collected 2044 ...
GCTCTCTAGCTTGTTGTTCTCTAGCCTGTTGCTCTCTAGCTTGTTGTTCTCTAGCTTGTTGTTCTCTAGCCTGTTGTTCTCTAGCTTGTTGTTCTCTAGCCTTAGGAGTATTAGATGCTATAACTTTACCATTTCCATCCATAGTAATTTTATTTCATCCTTCCTCTACCGTTATTTCTTCAAGTCAGTGCTTTCATTCTTTCCAATTCTTGATTTTCATTGATCCCCATCAATAAAGCCTCAGTCCAATGACTATTCCGAAGGACTGAATTGCACTTTCCACGGTGATCGGAGAAAGTTCTTGATCAAGTGCAAAGCTGATCCCTTGTTCTGCTAATGTAAGCGTTCCAAGTTCAGCTCCAACTGATGCTATTCATTGTAAAACTTTTCCTAGCGTATTTGCTGCAATTTTTTCTCCCATGAGCTTTTGTAGTCCAGCTCCAGTAAGATTTTGGAGCGGTTGTCCGATAGCTTTCAAAATCCCTAAAAATGCGATACTTTGGACATATCCCTTAAAATTAGAAATTTGTTCACCATTAGGGCCTTCAGTATAGCCAAAAGGATTGACTCCATCTGTAAGGTTTTTCCCATGGAGTGCATTTCTAAGAACAGTACTACTCAAATGAAATCAGGTTCCTTCGAAGAGAAGATGACTTCATCTTGCAAGATGATCAGTTAGTTTTCAAACTTTTGCAAGATCGTCAATATGCACAAATTTATTGCTTTTATTGATTGCATCTAGAGATCTTCTTGCATCATTGAGTTTATTTGCATATTTCATTCTTTGGGCAACTTTTCATGATTTATCTAGTGTTCTTGCTAATTTTGCGCCTTTTTGGAGGTTTTTTACCTGACGGCTCGCAGCTACTAGTTTTTCTGCTTCTCTTCACATTTTCCAATATTTCCTTGCTTTAGAGAGTTTTCTCATCAGCGTAAATGTTTTTTTGATCTTATAGGCTTTATTTGCATATCTTGCACCCTGTGCTGCCTTAAGAGCGAATCTAGCACCATAAATAGCTGCAGTCCCGACACCTCCTGTCACTGCTCCAAGTGCGATAGCAACGATACAGATTGCAACTTCTTCCAAGATCATTTGCCCAATTTCATTTAACCAGACAGCTGTTTCGTCTCCGCTTAATCGTCCATTGAGTCCATGGCTCCTATTGAAGATATCTGCATTGGTTCAGCTCATTTTTCCTCCATTTTTTGCGAAAGGAAGTGCGAGGCTTCACTTGAGAAGAGCCCCAATTCCTTCATATTTGAGACTATTTTCAGCTGCTGATTTTGCATTTTGGAGTGCTTCCTCGAGCATTTGAGGATTCTCAAGCATTACTGAAATACTTTGAAGTCTGATTCTATCATCATCAGTCAGGTTATTCCCTTTGGTCTCTAGTTTGATCTTCTCGTCTTCCATTTTACTTTTGAATGCACTAGGACTATAATCCAGTTGTTCAATAGCTTGTTTCTTAGCTCTTAAGCTGTCATAGATTTTTTGGCATCCTTTTTTCATTTCCTCATCAAATGGTGCATTTGCTGGTATCAACCCATTATTTTGCAAAAGGGAAAATATAGCTTGAGCATTCGCACAATTATAGAGATTATCAATCAGTTTTGTTTTCTCTTGAACTTGTGCTTCTGTGTCTTTTTCTCCGATTTCAAGATGAGTTCCAATTTTTTGGAATGCTTCTGTATAATCAAGTTTCCCAAAACTGATATTTTCATTATTCGCAATTTCATCTCTAAGGAAGGTTGTTTTCGTATTTCACCATACATTGAGATGTTTCCCTAATTCTCTGATACTTCTCTGTGCGTTCGTCTTATCTCCACTAAGAAGGTTTGCAACAGTTTCTCTCGCAGTTGTATCTGTCATCGTAGAAAAAGATCAATCATTACTTTTATACGCAACAAAAAGATCTCCTAATTTCTTCTTAGCTTCATCAAGTTCCTGAGGTGAGGGAACAGTATTTTCAAGACTGTATTTATAGTTTCTGATTGCTACTTTCAGAGCTGCAACTTCTTTACTTGTTCAGTCCTCTTCTTCGATTTTATTTACCAATTGAGAAAGCATATCTAGTCCATAGCTAAATTTTTCTACTGCTTGAGCTAAATTTGGATTTTTTTTATTTTCAGGAGATCCATTAAAGATTTGTTCTCTTTTTGTGAGATGATCAGCTTGTGCCCATTTTGCCTTGATTCTTGCTGTGAGGTAGTCCTTATAAGTTCATTCATTGTTATCCAAGATATTGTAGATTGTTTGATCGTTTAATTTCTCGTTATCTTCCACTTTTCCCATCCCATCTTCCCAAATTATTTCATCTTTTTTTGTTCCTTCACGATTGATAAAATGGGCTTCCATAAGTCATGATCCAAAATGAATTCTAGAAATAGGTTCATCTTGTTCAAGTTCCCATCAGAGTTTCTTTTGTTCTTTTATGATCGTATCGAGTCTTGATTCTGTTTTGCTAATAAGTGTAGCAAGTTGCTGTGAAGAAAGTTTATTTTTTAGACTTGCAGGTAGGTTTTGTAAACATTCCTGATATTTTGGAGAATTGATAAAATTCTGATTGCTGTAATCAGTAGCTTTTTCGTTATTTGCCCTTTCTGTTGCTTTCGCAGAGACAGCAGTAGAAGCAGCTGTTCTGAGGCTAACTCATTCCCAAATTAAAGCTCTTTCATCTACGATCGCTCCATTGCTAATAAGGTTGTATGTTCATGTTTTTTTATCATATTTGATCAGGCAACTACTTGTACCTCCCAATACTTGTTGCATCTTATTTTTGATTTTCAAATTAGTACATTTTGAGTAATCAATAGTATAGATATTTTTATCATTAGTAAAAAACTGACCTAAAACTTCGTGAATCTTTGGTTTGTTACTTCTGTCGGTAAAAATATAGGTGTCTGTTTTTTTGTCGAAGTTGAAAAATGCTTTACCTTGAGTATCTTTTGTTTCAGTATTTTTTTGGATAATATCTCTATGGGCATTATTACGCACAAGCCTCTCAAGAACGATATTCTCTGCATTATCAATTTTCTGGGCAATATCATTGAGCAATCTTTTGTTTTCGTTGTCTGTGAAAAGACCTATTCTGTTACAGCTGTTATGCTTGTCTACCAATTCCTTTTCCAGAGTTTTCAAGGGTTCTAAAGCCCATTTCCCCCAGTTATTTTTACTCTCCTGGATCTTGCCTATGGTTTCATTAATAATTGCTTGTCCAGCAAGATAGATTTCTTGATCATCTCTAATTCGCCACTGCTTGTCTTTTTCAAACTTATTTGAAAGCTGCTTCTGGATCTGGTCTACTGATTGATTTTTATATTCGGTCATTTGAAGTGAATTTTAAAAGATTAAAGTCAGATTTCTTGTTCTAGTTGTGAAAGTGATTGATCATTTTTGATATTTGATTTGAGTTCTACAAGTGAAGTTCCAAGTTGTTCGGTGATTTTAATTTGATCACAAATTTCAAGGATTTTTTGATAGGTATTTCTAAAATCATTAGAAGCAACCTGATATTTATCTTCAATCTCTTGCCAGAGCTGTTCTCTCTTTTCATCATCTTTCTCCAAAAGAAGTTGTATAAGCCATACGATTCCCTGTTCATCAAGCTCTTGAACGGAAATTTGCTGTCCTTCTGGAAGGTGTTTATCGAGAATGCCTTGTAAAATGCTTTTTATAGAGTCAATATCATACTCTAGCAAATTGAGTTCCATGATGAATATTTTTTAATATAAAATCCCCTTTCAATTATATTTTCCTACTATTCTTTGCTCAACTTTTTAGACTAAAAAGATTAAATAATATAACCATTTTAAAAAAATATATTTACTGATATTGACAAAATGAGTTTTGTTTTTTTTGAAAATGAGATAAGTCAAAATTTGTTTCTAAACCGCTTTCTCTTACTAAATCAGCGGGAAAAACGAAGCGGATATCTTCAAAAGAGAACTTAGCATGCAAGATATTATGATATATAATTAGTAGTAGAAGAGTATAGAGTATTTTTAGTTTCTAAAAGGATAAAAAGTTACGAGTTTCTGTTTGACAACAAGAATCAAATCTTTATCTTGAATAAGATTTATTTCTTTTTTTGATGATGAAAGCATTTCAAGACCTCTCTCGTAAGCTTTTTTCTGAGAAATTTCAGGGGAATCGTATGCTAGGCACTCTTGCACTTAAGGTTGTTAAGGACCATTTTCATATCAAAAATACAAATGAGAATATCGTCACAGACGAGCTCATTGAAGGCTATCTGAAATACCAAACACTTTTTCTCAAGACTTCAGATCAAGCTATGAAAATAGCAATTTTTAAAGAAAAAGAAAAACTGATTGAGGCAATCAATCAGCGTTTCAAAAAGTTGTGATATCATCAACAATTGCGCGATATTCGCTTAAAAGTATAAGTTTACTCTCTCTTGAGAAAGTTCTTGATGGCAGCAAATTTTGAATAATCATAATGGACTTTAAAGCCTTGATCCCAGAGCCTTGCTCTTACTGAATCATTATTTTGTAGGGTATTACTATAGTCCGCATATTGACAAGGACATTGATTACAAAGAGGCGTTACAAGAGGGCATTCTCAATCTCCGCAAGGCTCAGGAATCTTTGGACAACAACTTCCATTATTACCAGGAAGCTTTGGGCATGGATCTTCTGGATCAGGACATCAATCTTGATCTTCATCACAGTTAGGGACATCTTGATAACAATTAGAACAGTTTTCTCACGGATCGACCTCTCCATTTCAGCATTTAGGCTTTTTATTTCCATCATCAATACAAATATCCTTGAGATCTTCAGGGCAGTTTTTACAGTCTTCTCATAGGTCGATTTCTCCGTTTCCGCAGAGGGGTTTCTTAGGGTCCATAGGTTTACAGTCCACAGAACATTTACCATTATGAAAATTCTGATCTCCATCATCACAAATTTCACCTTCCTCAATTTTCCCATTCCCACAGCTTACGAGACAGATTTTTACATCCTTTTCACAGTTTTTACAGGTTTCGGCTGCCTCAATCTTCCCGTTATCACAAAAAGCAGTACATGGACCTACGTCTTGAGGACAAGTTTTACAGGTTTCCCCCTTATCAATCACCCCATTTCAACAGTCTGGATCTTTCTGCTCACAAATATCCCCAATTCCATTGGCATTAAGATCATCCTGATCTGTATTCACTTCTATCGGACAGTTATCCAAGCTACAAATTCAAAAGTGAGCACTATAACGAGGCTGATCAATGTTATCTCCAACGATTAGTTTACAGTCAGGTCTTTCGTAATACACCATACCAAGAAGATTTTTAATACTATCACCATCAATATCATCATCATAGAGATCAGGAATCCCATCATGATCAAAGTCACATTTTAATCAAGAAAAAGCAGATTGAGGATCAAGAGAAAATGCATTCTGAGCATTACTTTGAAGATCAAAAACAGCGATTCCACGGTTTTCTAATTGAAGTCTTGAACCAATACGAAACTTATTCGTAACTTTAACCTGTCCTTGTCTATTTTTTACGGAAAAGAAAGGAGCGTTTAATTGAGGTTTCTGAGTGAAAAAACTATTCTTATTATTGACCAAGGTTGTTAGGGATGTGATTTGATCTGATGAGACTGCTCAATGTGCCTGAAGGGAAAGCGCGAGTTCTCCTTTGTCATTATAGGCTGGAATGATGTTGATTGCCTGATTTCAGATTTCTTCTAGAGATCTTAACGTCATAAATGACGTTGAAATAAGTTCTTTACCATCTTTTAGATGAATTTTCTGGATCAGAACCTTATTTCATGGATCGGTATAGGTATGTGTAGCTACGAGTTTCCTATCAATAAAATTCGTCCCATCGCCAAAATCCCATTTAACAGAATCTATGGCACCAAGACTAAGATTCTGAAGTCTGAGTGTCGTCATCATTTTGGTCGTAGTAGTCTTGAGATGCGGCGAATACTCAGGACTAAATCCAAAGAAAGTTCAGTTTTGATCAAGAATATCTATTGAAGCTACTGCGACAAGTTTACCTTGAACATAGCCTTTTAAGGTAATATTATTTCTCTGATTATTTTCCAAAGGAGCTGTAAAAGACGAATCAGCAAGCGTATTTTCCTTGTGTCAATTTGCTGTGTTTTCTCGCTGGAAATAGTCAAATTTACCCATAAATTCAGGTTTAAAAACTGCTTTTTTATTAGCTGAATCCAGATTCTCCAACTTGATAGAAAGTCAATACATCGTGCTCTGCGGCTGTCCGAGCGAAAGTTGCTGACTAAGAACAAAGACTTTTCCTCCTTTGGTAGTAACCTTTGCAATAACCGTCATTAAACCAGGAGCGGTATAAATATGCTGAGTTTTGATACCTTTCCCTTTTGTAAAATCTCAAAAATCCCACTCAACCGCTAATGGGGCCTCACGACTCGTAATCTCAAACTTTACCAAAGAAGGCAGATCATTATCAAGTTTACTTACCTTTATGAAATATAGGTCTTCTCTTGTATCTTCTCCTAATGGAGTAGGATCTTCAGATTTTTCTTTAATAAGCACTGAGTAATTGATATTTCAGGTATCATCAACCAGACCAAGCGGGTTCTTTTTCCCATCACCATCAATATCATCGCTACAAACATCCCCAATACCATTGCTATCCATATCATTTTGTCCAGGATTATAAGCATAAGGACAATTATCTTCATGATTTACTAGCCCATCACAGTCATAGTCAACATTTAATGCACATTGAATATGAAGTTCATAAAGGAGATCCAACTTTTTTAACGCATCTTCCGTACTAATAGGTTTAGAAAAGCCTTCTACATCCTGAGGAGTAATAATTCCCGCCTGAATCAGAATATTCATCTCTGAAAGTGGCCAATACCCTTTTGGTAAAGTAGGAAAAGTCTGAAATCCACATTCGTTTGGATGAAACATACAGTATTTAAGATACGTAGAAAATTCAAGTCTCGACTGTATTTTTTCAGTCTGATTTTCTTTTCTATTTATTAGGTCAATCTCAGCAGTAGTAAATACTTTATATTCATAGCTTTTTTTGTCTCTTTTACTAACCCATTCTTTAATGTCTTTCCATGGGGCAGAGTAGTTGCCTTTTATCCTATCGGTGAGAAGATTGAGAAGGGTTTGAAAAAATTCTGCCTTACTAATATCCCTTGATCCACAAAACTTTCCAGCACAAATATTACTCGTTGCAACTGGGTATCCTCTCATGGTATCATCATTACCAACCTTTGCCACACAGTAATAATAGTTTACTCCTTGATATTTTCAGGAAAGATACTCAATATCTCTAAAATCTTTACCCGGTAACGAAACAAATCCCGTCCAAAAGGCTTCACTATATTTGTCATGAGTTTTCTTATCCGGAACTATACAATCATAACATTCTACAGCATTCAAGAGCCTCGTAAGCTGATAGCGAGAAAGCGTTTTTTGGCGAAGAATAGCCTCTACTGGAACTAATAATTGATTTAAATTCTGATAGAAAACAGAGTTTCTACCAGAGCTAGCAAAAAGGATATTCATGCTAAAAACAAAACCGAAAAGTCCCAAAAATCAGAATTTTATTGCTTTTTTTATTCCTCACATCGTTTTATTTAGGGAGATAAAAGACTCCTAGAAAAAAGTATAGTGCTTTCTTAGCTAAAAGCAAGATTTTCCTTAGTTTTGTTCCTCAACTTTTTGATAAAAACAAAAACATTTGCTTTCTTATAAAGAATATATATAGTCAAAAACCGTTTATCCCTAGTAAATAGAGCAATATGAGTCTTATTTTTGCTTCCTTGCGAATACTTTTTGGAGGAGTTGTGATCCTCTGTAAAGGGAGTTATTTCGGAGAATTGGCAATCAGTTTTTTGCCACATTTATCGATAATAAGCTTTTTAGGACTGCTATTCCGAGTTTTTCAGCTTTGGAAATTTCTTTACAAAGACAATCAAAAAAAGAGCCTGAAAAGACGTCTATCTCCTCTATTTGTCCTTTGTTTTTGAATCCTCTTTGGCTGTTTTTTGCGACCGATTAAACATTTCTATCAGTCTTTGCATCAACTCAATCAATCAATAGATATTCCAATTAAAGTCCTATTTTCCAATATCTATATGGGAAATAACAATATAGATGCAATCAAAAAAATGATTTTAGATGAAAACCCGGATGTTGTTCTTTTTGTCGAGTTTAGTGAAGAGCATAGTCAAGCTTTGAAGGATTTTTTTGCGACGCATTATCCCTATAGCAATACCACCTCTCGATCCAAAATCGCAGTTGGAAGCATCGTATTTAGTAAATATCCAATAGATAACCTTGCTGACGACTTCCCTCAGGCAAGTTGGAGATATGGCTATTTCTCTATCGATACAGAAAAATGAAAATACTATTTTTATGAAATTCATACCGCATCACCGGTTAGCAACGCATTTTTTGAAAAGAGAAATCAGCAATTAAAACAGATTAAATCAGACTTTTTTACTCATCATCAATCTCAAAGAGAAAGCGATGCAAAAATTATAATGCTTGGCGACTTTAATACAAGTCCACGATCGGCTTATTATGCAGATTTCGCAGAATCCTTCAGTGGCACACTAGAAAACATCACAAAAACATTCCCAATCCTTTTCACTCGAAACTTATGAGAAATGTTGAATGTCCATAAGGATTTTAGTTTTTTGCCGTTATGGATAAGGAAAGCTTGAGGATATTTTCCTTTTTTTCAGTCACATATTGATCATGTATTTCTCAGTCCAAATCTAAAGTTTAAAAATCTGAAAAAAATCCAAATTCCAGGCTCAGATCACAGTGGCTTTATATTTGAAATTGAATAATTATGAAACCATTTTCTACTTTCAATATTTCCCATTTTGAGTGGAATCCAAATACCTATGAGGCAAAATTCCATTATTCATTTGATGAGAGTGAATCCTTTACGGAAGTAATCAACTTTTCTCCTTTAAAAGAGGAATCTGAATTCCCAATAGTAAAAAATGATGAAAACGAACTCAAACAACTTCTTGCTCATCTCCATCTCGCATTAGGAGTCAGTTACTACAAACTCTTTCCAACAAAAGAGATTCTTGTCCATACGCTCGATTTAACGCAGGAGCAAAAAAGATTTCGGAACAACTTTTATATTAAAGGACTCGGGGAGTTTTTCTATAGAAACCAGATAAATCCTGAATGATTAGCTGAATTTGCTTCTGTCAAAGATGCCCCAAACTATCCAAAAAAAATCTCCATGCAGTCGCATAAATCGCTGGTCTTATTCGGAGGGGGAAAGGACTCTCTAGTAACCGTAGAACTGCTCAAAAGTCAAGGTCAGACTTTTGACCTTTTTTCTTTTTGAAACGATTTTCCGCTTCATCAGATTGCACAAATCCCAACTGAAAAAAAAAGGCTAATTATTAAAAGGACTCTCGATCTAGATCAAATTAAAAAGCTCCTTAATCAGGGATATTACAACGGTCATCTACCAATTACAGGCATAATATCTTTTGTGTCTCTAGTTGTGTCTTATTTATACGGTTATGATGCGACCATTACTTCACTAGAGAAAAGTGCAGATGAGGGCAATACTGTTTATCATGGACTAGAAATCAATCATCAACGGAGCAAATCATCCGAATTTGAACAGGATTTTCAAAACTACGTTCACCAGCGAATTTCCGAAGATTTCTCCAGTTATAGCTTATTAAGAAAACGATATGAAATCAGAATAATTCAAGAATTTTGCAAGTATCCAAAGTATTTTTACAACTTCTCCAGCTGTAATAGAAACTTTCACCAAAGCTGATCAAAACTAGCAAGAGATGAATTATGGTGCTGAGAATGTCCAAAGTGTGCTTTTATTTATACCATGATGAGAGCATTTTTAGACAAAGAAGAGGTAATACAAATTTTTGGGAAAGATCTTTTTGATGCAGGAGAGTTAGTAGAACTTTTTTCTGAACTCATGGGAATATCAGGAATAAAACCTTTTGAATGCGTGGGAACAAACGAAGAAATGCTTTTAGGACTTCGGCTTGCATATCTCAAAAACCCGCAAGAAAATTCAAAGATTATGAGCCTTTTCAGGGAGAAGGTTATGACAAAAATGAAGGAGTCAGATTTTCTTGCTTTACAAAAAAAATTACTTGCAAATTAAAAAACTCTCTCTTGAAATTTTCTCTAAAATCAGCATAGTAAGCTTAATGATTTATTTGTCAAAAATAATATGGAAATAAAAAAAATCTGACTAGAGACGAAAGAATCCATAACCAATCCGCAAAGACCAGATTCTTTTGTTCAGTTTATCGGTCAAGAACCAATAAAATCAGTCCTCGCAACAGCAATTGATAGTGCAAAAAAGAGGCAAAGTCCATTATGACACGTGTTATTTTCTTGACCGAGTGGATTCTGAAAAACAACAATGGCATGAATCGTTGCAAATCAGTTAGGAACGAGAATAAAAATTATTACATGATATGCTATTTCTAAACCTAGTGAATTAGTCAGTGTTTTAAATAGTTTAGAAAGCTGAGACATCCTCTTTATTGATGAAATTCACAGGTTGAGACCAGCAATAGAGGAGGTTTTATATATTGCAATGGAAGATTTTGTAATAGATATGGTAATGCCAGAGGGATGAAATCTTAGGCTTCCCATTAGTCCATTTACACTTATTGGTGCCACCACGAAACCAGAATCTCTCTCACAACCAATGAAAAATAGATTTGTCTACCATTTTCACTATATGGAATATACTTCTGAGGAGAAAGTCTTGATCATCCAGCAATATTTGGCAAAATATCAAATCCCATACAATGCAGATTTATTGCCCACTTTTGCACGCAAAGTCTCACCTGTTCCTAGAGAGATTCACAATCTTGTAATTAAAATGAGAGATTTTGTTGTTAGTAAAAAGATACAAAATCTGGATAAAAAAGAGCGATGCGATTTTCTCGACCATCTTCAGATTGACGATGGCGGAATGATGCCCCTCCACAAAAAATACTTGGAAATTCTTTCTCACTTTGATCGCCCCGTCTGAGTGAAAACTCTAGCTCTCCAGCTTTGAACTAGCGAAAAAACACTTGAAGAAGATATTGAGCCACTTTTACTAAGACTCGGGAAAATAGAAAAAACAAGCAAGGGAAGAATTGCTTGTTAAGTTTAAGTTAAAGAAGGAAATAACGAAGGGATTAAACTATGAACATTCTTCAACAGATGAGTCATATTCTGAAAAAAGAATCATGTATTTTGCGATATAATAACTGATCTTCTTTTTATCTTCTTGTAAAAAAGTCTCATACGTCTGATGTAAAGCCTCCACTAACTCTGTATCTTTACATCCCTTTTCCTCCGCACGATGGATAAGCTCAAGATACCTATTTTCCAAATCATATTTTCTAGCCAGCTGGTTACCGTCTCTTCACAAAACATTATATGCCAACACTTCTCCTTTCTGAATAATAGTTTTTAATCCAGAATAAAGTGCTATCTGTTCAGCCGGATGATTTTTTAAATATCAAAAACAAGCGACAAGAAGTACAACACCAATTGCAAGTCTAAAAATATTTTTGATAAAATTTCTTCTATCTTCACGTGTCATGTTGGAGGTAAAGAACAGATAAATGTGAATAATCCTTTCTAACTTTTGGCAACCAAAAAGGGGAAGAAATCAGGTTTCTTTGAACCTTCCCCATAAATTTATCATTTAAGATAAGGGCTTATCAATTGCTTCTTATCTTTAGTCTTCTTTCTTTGAATGGGTGTCTTTTTTAGAAGTGTCCTCTGATTCTGAAAAAAATCTATCAATCAAACTTCTCAAAAAAGGATTAAAATATCCCATAACACAAAGTAGACCTGCCAAGAGAAGAATAATTCCCCAAAGGAACTCTCTTAGCTGAATCAGCGCCAAAATCAACAAAACGATTCCAATCAACGTCATCACAATTTCTTCAACAGAGGCTTTTTCTCGCCAATTTTTAACGTTGTTTGCAACCTTTTTTGTCTCTTCGGCTCCATTCCCAATCTTTTCCCCGAACTTTGAAGCTGCTTCCTGGATCTTTCCTGTTGCTTCATCAATTCTTTCACCAGCTGTTTTTCATTTTTTTTGCATAGTTTACTATTTTTAGAAGATAAATCTCCATTCTTTTAATTATTTCTAAAGAAGATGCAAGACGTTTTATTTATTTTTTCTTAATAGAGGAGCATTTCATGCAAAAAACAATTTGCTTTATGGATACAAATTCGTATAAGTTCTTCTTGATTAAACGTCAGATTTTTATCTTTTTTTACTAGAAAAGAAGCAAATGTTAGATTGGATTATGAATATAATTGGTGGTGATTACAATCAAAAGCAGATTGATGCTTTGATGCCACTTGTGAGAGATATCAATCATCGGTATGCCGAATTTGATGCACTTTCTGATGCTGAAATTCAAGCAAAAACCGAAGAATTTAAACAAAGAATTGAAAACTGAACCACTTTGGACGATTTACTTCCAGAAGCCTTTGCCGTTGTAAAACAGGCTTGTAAAAGACTTGTTGGAACAAAAGCGAAAGTTAAAGGACATGAACTTACCTGGAATATGATTCCTTATGATGTTCAGTTGCTCTGAGGAATTATCCTCCATCAAGGAAAGATCGCTGAAATGAAGACCGGAGAAGGAAAGACACTCGTTGCAGTTGCTCCTGTGTATTTGAATGCGCTTGCTGCGAAGGGAGTGCATGTCGTAACGGTCAATGACTACCTTACTTCTCGTGATAGCGAATGGATGGCACATGTCTATACTTGGCTTGGATTGACTGTTGGTTCCGTGACCAAAGGAACTCCGCTTCAGACCAGAAGAGAGGAATATGCTAAGGATATTACTTATGTGGAAAATTCAGAATTAGGATTTGATTACCTGAGAGATAATCTCGTAAAAAGTTTAGCAGAAAGAAGTCTGACTTGGAGACCGCTTAATTTTGCGATTGTCGATGAGATCGATAGCATTTTGATTGATGAGGCGAGAACTCCACTTATTATTTCACAGCCAAGAGAAGAACCTACTGAAAAATACAGCTACTATGCACAAGTAGTGAATCTGCTTTCTCCTTGTTCTGGAAAGAAAAAGGTTTCCAAAGGCTTTATTCAAGAGGTTTTGAATGATGAGTATGGGAAAGAGCAAGAAGAAGATGGAGATTATTATATTGATGAAAAGACCAAGACGGCTCAACTTTCTGGAAAGGGAATTGCGAAGCTTGAGGAGATTTTGAAGGTAGAGAATATCTATAAGGATATGGGATATGGAGAAATCCACCATATTGAAAATGCTTTGAAAGCAAAGGCGGTCTATATCAAGGATAAGGACTATATTATCTCCAATGGGGAAGTCTTGATCGTAGATGAGCATACGGGAAGAACGATGCCAGGAAGAAGATTTTCTGAAGGGCTTCATCAGGCGATTGAGGCAAAAGAACAGGTACAAATCCAGAGAGAATCTCAAACGATGGCTACAATCACCTATCAGAATTTTTTCAAGCAATATGCAAAACTCTCTGGAATGACCGGAACAGCTTCTACTGAAGGAGAAGAGTTTAACAAAATCTATGAACTAGAAGTAGTTATTGTTCCTACGAATAAGCCGATTCTCAGAGTAGATATGAATGATAAAGTCTATTTTAATCAGCATACTAAGTGGAAGTTTGTGAAGGACTATATCAAATTTTATCATGAAATTGGACAGCCAATTCTTATCGGAACCGCGGATATTGCGACTTCTGAATGTGTCTCAAGATTGTTGGATAAAGAAGCGATAACTCACTATGTATTGAACGCAAAGTTTCACGAGCAGGAGGCGAATATTGTTTCTAATGCAGGGAAATATAAATCCGTAGTTGTGGCAACCAATATGGCAGGTCGTGGAACGGATATCAAGCTTGAAGAGGGATTGAACGAGAAGATGGCTCAGAATTATCTTAAATTTTTCCTAAAAAATCTAAAAAACTGAATCGTTTCTTCTGGAAACCTGTATTCTGAGTTTGAATTTTGACTTTTCCTTGATGCTTTGAAAGAGGCAGTTTCATTGAATGAAGCAGATTTAAAAACTTTAGCATCTCAGCAAACCCTTACTTGTTCTGTTGCCCTAGAATGAGGAAATTTTACGGTGCAATTTAATAGGAAGAGAAAGGCAAATACCGTTCCTTATGCAAAAGTCAGCTTTATTCCTAGTCAAAAAGATACGAGCAAAGAAGCGATAGAAAAAGACCTTTTCTTCTGACTTTTCATCCTCGGAACGGAAAAACATGAATCTAGAAGAATTGATAATCAGCTAAGAGGAAGAGCTGGAAGACAGTGAGATCCTGGTGTTTCTGTATTCTTCGTTGCTCTTGATGATTCGTTGATGAGAAAGATGGGAGGAGAGAAAATTCAGTCTTTGGCTAGTATGCTCCTTTCCAAAACAGATCTTGAAAGCCTAGAACTCACCCAAAAACAATTTAGTAAATCAATTATCAGAGCTCAAAAGGAAATTGAAGGACGATATTTCGGCATCAGAAAGCATCTCTTTGATTATGATAGCGTAGTTGACAAGCAAAGAAAGAGAGTCTATCGTATCAGAGACGAAATCCTTGCTGCCGAAAACGATGAAGAGAAACAAGCAACTTATGTGGCTAACCTCAAAGAAGAATTTTTAAGTGAGGCAAAGAATATTATTATAGCTCAAATTACTAATGCTGAGATTACTGGACAGTCTGTTGCTGATCTTCTTGTAGTTCTGAATAAGGAATATGGCTTGAATATCACGCAACCAGAATACCATGAGCTGTCTCAGCTTGATTATGAGGCTTTGAAAGCGATGTTACTTGAGAGGTTAGACGCTTACTTTACTAGAGTATTTTCTGCACTTGAGACGAAGCTTCTATTCCAAATCTTTAGAGAGGTACATCTTCATTTTATTGATAAGCTTTGGGTAGATCATATTGATGAAATGCAAAATCTTAGAGAAAAAGTCTGACTCATGTCCTATGCTCAGCTTGATCCTTTGGTAATTTATAAGAAAGAATCTTTTGAAAAGTTCCAAGAACTGCTTGCAAATATCACAAATAATACTGCATCTTATTTATTAAAATTAGACTTTGATGCAATTGCAGTTCAGCAGTCAGGACAACTTATTCAAGAAGAAAGCAATGAAGAAAAAGTAATTGAAATTCTGACTTCAGCAAGTAGAAATATCGCTCACCAACCAAGTAAACCTGAAACCGAAGTCCAAGATAGTAGAGCTCAGATATTTGATAACAGTAATGATACAGATGTTGAGGTCTTTGAAGTGGAGGATTGACCAACTCATACAACGGTCAAACCTGAAGGAAAAATAAGACCAAACGATCCATGTCCTTGTGGTAGCGGGAAAAAATATAAAAAATGCTGTGGAAAAGAATAAAAGATTAGTGATTTAATAAAGGGAGGCAATATACCTCTCTTTTTAAGATCATTCGAATAATCTCCATCTTTTATCGTTAGTAAATGTAATCTCTATGATTAAAATTCGAATCCACCATATAAAATAAATTGCTCTAGAAAATTTGAAGCTTTAATATTTATTTTAAGTGTTGATAGCTTAGTTCATTCTTTTTGTTCAAAGAAGTGTTTAACCTTTTCTTTATTGATTCCTTGTTTTAATTGTTTAAATTTTGAATAAGGAGTTACCGTATCGGATCAAGCACTAGAGATGATGAGTTCTTTTAAGAGTTTTTCGTCTACTCAGAATATCTCTACTAATTTAGCGATATTTTTATCTTCCTTTTCTTTTTTGTACTCTGTGATAAAATCTCTAAAGCTTTTTGATTCTCATTCGTCAATGAGGAGCTTTCATGACTGAATATCGGCAATGATAATAGAAGCATACTTTTGGTCTCCCTGATCGAGATTTGCAAAAGTTTTGTGGAGGTTTTCAAGAAGAGTTCCTGTTGCCTCTCATCTGGACAATGCTACACAATATTTTTCAAAGTGATGGTTCATATAGTCATCATCGATCTTTTGAGTATCAATGCTTATGATTGATGGATCAAGATCTAGTTCGATTTCTCACTCAGGAGGAGGCGTCTCTCAAGGAATTTTATTGATTTCCTTGTATCTCAAAACTAATGCTTGATATCTTTCTTGGTTGAAAATACCAGAGGAGTCTCAGTATTCTTTCCAGGTAAATCACTGGATTTTGGCTCAGTCTAATATTTTATTAAACTTTCTAAAAAGATTTTCAAATTTCTTTTGAGCTGCTTTGTCTGCTGGGAGCCTATCAAAGTTTTCCACACCATTGTCTATGAAGAGATCGTAGATTTCTTTATTGAGTGATTTGAGTGCTTTTACATTTTCCTCGATCTTATCTACAAACATACCAAAAGCCTTGTCTCCTGCGTACATTTTAACAGCCCTTTCTATGTGTTGTTTCATGGTATGCGGTTTTCTATAGTATTTTATCACTCCAAAGGGTTTATCATTCTCAGCGATTCTATTGGTTCTCGAGAAGGCTTGAATGACCAAGGCTCCTTGAATAACTTTATCTAGATAGAGGGTATTGATTCGTTTAGAGTCAAATCCTGTTAGCATCTGATCAACGACAATCAGAATATCGATTTTCTCTTCTTCTTTGATATGTTTAAACTGTTTTTTGCGGGCAAATCTTATTCAAATATTATCCTTAAAGTCTTTTGCTGTGGAGAGCGAATAGTTGGTTCCGTATCTTTGATTGTAATCGGTATAAATCTCGACTAATCCGTCTTCTTTGATATTAAATCATTCATTATTATCGATATTTGCGTCAAATAACGCTGTAATCTTTAAAGAGTGAGAAAAATCTGAGCTCTTGAACAGTTGGTAATATCTAATCGCGTCAGGAATAGAACTGGTCGCAAAGATCGCAGAATACTTTCATTTTACACTGAGTGTATCTCGTCAGTCCAAGATATCCTTGATGACTTCTTTTTTGAACTGATCTCCGTAGATATTCATGTTTGAGGTGATACGTTCTTCTATCTGGATCATGTTTTCTTGCATGATTTTATCATAGGTGTTTTGCTGTTTTTCATCCATGGTATCAACTCCTTTCGCTCCTGCGATATAAAGAGCGATTTCTTTTTTGAGTTTAGTATCACTATAGGCAAGACACTGATACGGATCAAATCCTAATACATTCCCATCTCTAATCCCATCTGCAATCGAGTATCTATGCAACTCATCTCCAAAGATTGAACTGGTAAAGTCTCAGTTTTTTGCATCTTCATCAAAGATTGGCGTCCCTGTAAACCCAAAAAACATCGCATCAGGAAAGGTTTCCTTGATCGTTGCCATCATAGTACCAAAGGTATTTCTATGGCATTCGTCGATGATAAAAACGATTCTTTTGGATCTGATTTTGTCTAATACTTTTGGGAGTTTGATGTTTTCCTCTGAGATATTGCTCATCTTTTGGATAGAAGTCACGATGAGGACTTTATCTTTATCATCACTTTTTAGTTTACTGATGAGCATTTCAGTATTTTCGGTTTCTTGGACGTCTTGTGGATTGTCGGCAAATCCTCTATATTCTCTCAAGGTTTGTGTTCAGAGTTCAATTCTATCCAATAAGAACACGACTTTGTCGGCATCATTTGAGGCGGCAATGAGTTGCGCAGTCTTGAACGAGGTCATAGTCTTTCACGAACCTGTCGTATGCCAGATAAATCCTCCTTTTTGTCTCTCATCATGATGTTTGGCTTTGGAAACCTTATTTGCGATGGCATTGGCAGCGTAATACTGATAACTCCTCAAAACCTTGAGTTTGCTGTCCCCATTGTCGGCGATGGTATAAAATCAAATGAGCATATGCGCCATAGGAATAGAGAGGAGTTTTTCGATGACTTCAGTCCATTCATTTATCGGATTATTATTGAAATCAGCCCAGTGAAAGAAAAATTTTCTATCAAATTCCTCTCGATTTCACGGATTGGCAAAATAGAGCGTCTCTTCTGGTGTCATTGCTACAAAGATCTGTACCAAAGAGAAGATTCCTATAAACATTCCTTCTTTGTGATATTTCTGGATTTGGGTAGAAGCTTGATGGACAGGAACTCAGCTTTTTTTGAGTTCGATATGGATGACAGGCATTCCATTGATCAAAAGAAGAATGTCTCACCTTCTATGAGGCAGGATTTTATTTTTCTTTTCAAATTTTGGCTGTTCGACGATCTGATAAATACTGGATCAAGCAGCGATTTCTTTTCTATTATAGATATGAAGTCTGATTTCTTTCCCACAATTGAGCGTGTCGTCAGGATTGTCCCTAGTAATCGCGATAGACACCGCATTGATAAAATTACTATTGAGGTCTAAGACAGATTTGTTTTTCAATTGGTTCAAAATCTGATCCATCTCGGAGTCAGTCAAGGGACATCAATTGAGTTTTTGTCTGGTGTTGTTGTTGGCAAAGAGGATATTTTTCCAGTTTTGAATGAGATCTTTTTCGGTTGGATTTTTGATCACTTCTGGAGATCGTCCGTGTTTCTGGAGGACTTCAACAACATCTGCCTCAAATGCGAGTTCGCTATTGTAAATTTTGGACATAGAGAGGAGGGTATTAGATAAACATTTTTTCTAGAAGGGATTGTTTTAGGTTTTGGAGTTTTTGGATTTTCTGAGATTGCTGGGTGATTTGTGTGTCGAGTTTCTCGAAGAAGGCTCAGATTTTTTCTTGTTCTGGAAGTGAGGGGGTTCCTAATTCAAGTTGAGTTAACATATTTATAACTATGTATGGAATACTTCATGCTCTAACTTCTTGTTGTATTTTTTGAGGAAGTTTCTTTCGCATTTCATAGTATAAAAAAGTTCTTTTTATTTTAAATTGAGTTAATACATAGGTTCTTTGATATGCATTAAACAATCAATCTGCTAAGTGCATATATCATACGGTTGCTCCATTTCAAGCAATCGTTATTGCTGGTCATTTAAAAGCTGGAGTATTAATTTTATATTTCTGAATTCATGATGTGTAAAAGTCATAAATTCAATCTTCATTCATTGCATTTGCATCGAGTTTTCAAGTTGTAATCATTGCAAGCTCTCCCAATTTCCTTTCTTCCCAAGCTCCTTCAAATCCCTTAAATCTCAGCTCAGGGAGCGCGGATCAGTCTTTGGGAAAGAGTTTTTGGAGGAAGGATTGCTTCATGTTTTTGAGTTTTTCGAGTTTCTGTCTGTTTTTGCTGATGTGCGAGTCTAACAGCTCAAAAAGAGATCAGATTTTTTCTTGTTCTGGAAGTGAGGGGAGAGAGATAGAAATTCACATTAAAACTGATGCGTTTAATTTTGCCCTTCATCATCAAACTAGCAAGGATTCAATATTAGTATGTTTTATCGCGTATTTTAAAAATATATTATTAGAAAGTTCTTGTTTTCATTGCAAAACATGTGCGTGATTATTAACCCATATTTTTCATTTTACATATTGAATAGGATAATTTTTTAAATCATTTGCTCAATCTTCTGCAATAAGAAGAAATTCTCAATTATGAGTATACCAATCGACATAATCTTGTATTCCATTAGCTCAGTAATATGGGATAGATCCAGAAATACGATTCTTTGCCGAAATTGGAATACGAAGATTATCAAATCTGTTACAGATATTATCAATTTTCTTTTCTTCCCAATCTCCTTCAAATCCCTTAAATCTTATTTTTGGCAGTTTCATTAGTCGTTCAATAAGGATTTAAAAGCTTCCAATCCCTTCAGATCAAAATCATCTCCAGTCAGTTCATCGATCATCTCGGAGAGTGCTTTCCCACTTTCTTGGATCTGGTTTTCTAGCTCTGAAAGCGTAACGGCGTATTTTTCGGATAGTTTTTGGAGCCCTTTTGAAAAGTCCTTGAGTGCTGTGTCAAAGAGTTCATGCACCTGATCCATGATCGGATCGATCCACTGATGCTCCAAGAGTTGCACAATTTCCTTATCGCTTAGATGCTCGATCGTATACATGATCTTGGTCAAGAGCTGTGCTTCGAGCTCTTTGATGGATTTATTGAGAGATTTTTCTTGCTCGATGAGGGCATTTACTGTCAAAACGATAAATTCAGAACTCTCCTGATCAAAATTCAGATTTTTGTTTTCTTTTTTGATTTCTTTGGCTTTTGCGGTGATTTCTTTATTGACAAAAGATTCTTCTGAGATGGCGTCTCACAGGGCTTCTTGCTGTTCTTCTGTGAGATTAGAGAAGAGTTCTTCATACTGAGCGGTGATAGCGTTCAAGGCTTCTTTTTGCTTCTCGATGCTTGCAGTGTCCTCCTGGAGTTTATAGTTTTTTATCACTTCAAAATCAAAGATACGCCCTCTGTATCCATCAGCTACTTCGATGAGTTCTTTAGATTTTTCGTCCTTTTTTCGAACGAGGTTTTCATCGACTTTTTTGCAAGCATCGAGCCCCTCTGCTTTGAGGATTTCGATATTTCCGGAGATGTTGGTCCAGTTGTCTGAGAGGATTTGATAGGCATCATAGTTGTCTACGAGCTTAATCGTATCCAAAAGGTCAAAAAGCTGATCTCAGAGCTTGGATTCCATCGCATTGACATCGATTTTTTGATACGAGTCGATGAGTTCAGTTTTCAAGATTTGCTTAAAAGGAGAAAAGGTGTTTTCAAAATGGTCTTTGTATGCTAGGACTGCAGCGTGATCTTTGATCTCATCAGCGATATTTTCAGTCTTAGCAGAGAAGTATTTTTGATTGCTTTTATCGAAAAGCTGTTCCTTGAGCCCAGGAAAGAGTTCAAAATAATGATCATAGGTATCGAGCTCTTGAGCCGGGATTCCTCCAAACATCATCGCGTAAATATCTCGCGGCTCTGGAGTCTCAGAGCTATCTACGTATCTAGAGATATTGAGATTATAGTCGTTTTCTACGATCTCATCTCTAGAAACGATCCTCGAAAATTTTTCTTTATCCTTTCTGGCCATGATAATATCGACTATTCTTTTGATGTCGCAGGTTCTGAGTTTGTTATTTTTACCGTCTTTGATGTAGAATTTTGAAGCATCGATGATCTGGATATTGGTATCAGGTTTTCTCTTTTTGAGTACCATGATGATCGTAGGGATTCCCGTTCCAAAAAAGATATTTGAAGGCAGACCTATGATTGTGTCGATATTGTTTTTTTCGATGAGGTTTTTTCTTATTTCGTATTCTTCTCCTCCTCTAAAGAGTACTCCATGAGGAAGTACGATTGTAATGATTCCATCGGGTTTGATATGATAAAGATCATGGAGCAGAAAAGCGTAGTCAGCTTTACCTTGTGGCGCTATTCCATATCCAGCATATCTTGGATCTCACTCTTTGTATTGTGGGCTCCATTTTTGAGAATACGGGGGATTGGACACTACTGCGTCCAGGTAAAGCGGATCTTCTATATTTCAGTATTCGTCTGCCTGAGGCCAGTCGTCCTCGAGCGTATCTGCATTTCTTGCGTGGATATTGTGAGAAGAGATTCCTCTCATTACCAAGTTCATTCTCGTAAGATTGTAGGTCTCAGATTTTAGTTCTTGAGCGTAATAGATGATAGATTTAGGGTCTTTTACGTGTTTTGCTATGGATTTCCCGATATTTATCAAGAGAGATCCTGATCAGCTGGTAGGATCGTAGATTTTTATTTGGTCAGAGTCTTTGAGGTGATTGGCGATGATTTCAGACATCAAGAGTGAAATTTCATGAGGAGTATAGAACTCTCATGCTTTTTTCCCAGCATTTGCCGCAAAGTTTGAAATCAGATATTCGTAGATAAACCCTAATACATCGTAATCTGAACTTGAATCCATAGGAATCGTTTTGATCAGATTTATTATTTTTTTCACAGCAAGCGTCTGTGATTTGGTATTGTCTCAGAGTTTGCTCAGTCAGGTCTCTAGCGTGTTAAAAATCTTTTCATACACATTTTTGTGATTTTCGTGGATATTGTAGTTAAAATCAGATAATGCATCTGTCACATCAGAAATATCAAAATCTGATTTCTCTGTCCAGGTGCTAAAGAGATTTTTGTATCCTATAAAATATCCTAAATTGGTTTTTATAAAGTTTGCAGTTTCTTGATCATCTTCTGAAAGTTCCCTTATTTCTTCTGGTGAAATTCACTCATTATGCAAAAATTCCAGCTCCTTGTCTGAGAGAAACTTGTAAAACATAAATCATAAGATAAAATCCTTGTATTCATTTGCTGCGATCTTGGATCTCATGTCATTTGCCATAGCCCAGATTCTAGCTGCCAATCGTTGCTTATTCATTTGCTAGCAAAAAAGTAAATTTCATAGCCAAACTTATATCAATAAGAGGACATTAAGCAAGCAAAAATAAGTAAACTTTAGGGGATTTTTAGTGTTTTGTTATCTCATCAATCGGAGTATTTTTTTCGTTTTGTTGTGGTAAGGGAGAGGAGTAGTTTTCCGTAACTCAAAGCGATATGAGTACGCTATTTGCAATTGAAAAGATAAGAGAAAATACTATTATTGAAAATAGTAATTGTTTATCTATTAAGTTTATTCCAATGACTCAACCAAAAGCACGCACTGATGATCGAAAATGAACGGTATGAAATGATATAATAGATAGAGAATTGTATTTTGTAGAGCAGATTCCCTATAGAACGTCATTAGAAATGGCCGCATTTGCAAATAATTCTAATGATGATTATTACAATAATTTGTATGATATTATGTATGAGGATGGTGAGCCATATCGGCATGAGAATCTCTATTATCGTTGACCTAAAGAACAGCATGAGTTGTATGATAGAGCACTACATTTGGCAAGAGATTCAATTAAATGAACTAGAAAATGATCTCAAGCACCAGCCTTTCTTCATTCTATGAGGGTAGCTGATAGGTTGTTTTTAAATGGATATTCTTCAGAAATTCAATTAGCCGGATTACTTCATGATATAATAGAAGACGGATGATATACTAAAGAAAGGCTATTAGAAATCTGATTTTCTAGGAGGGTAGTTGAATTAGTAGATCTTTGTTCTCATGATAAAACTATTGAAGATTCTTTTGAAAGATGGCAAAAAATGATAAAACGCTTAAAAGAAACTAATGATAAAGATGCTTGGGCCATTAAAGTTTGTGATATTATTGATAATCTTTCAGAATGTGATTTAATGGAAGATAAAAAATTAGAAAGATTCCTTTTTAAAAAAGCTCCTGTATTCAGAGAATTGATTGAAAAAGAGTTTAAATGAACAGGTTTAGAAAAGAATTTTTACGCCTGTTATGAAGAGCAATTAAAGAAATGGAATAACAATCATTCTAAATAAATCAGATTTATACTTTTATGTAATAATGAAATACAAAACAAATTAGAAAATCTGACTGATAAGGATAAAGTAAGTCATGTAGAGTTTTTTTCTACTGGAGAATTTAAGCACCCAAACCGATGAGGATACCTCATTACTCAACATGAGCAAATGAAAGAAGAGGCGAAAATAATTTTCAACTTTTCTCCTTATCTGGATGATACTCTATATCTCTTGGTGAGTGATATTACACTTTCTTGATATAATGACCGTATAGGAATCTTAAAACTTGTCTCAAAGCTACCGAATAAATATTCACTTAAATTTTTAGCTGCAGAGATATATGACTACAAGAATATTCTTATCCAGTTAAAAGAGTATTTAGAGAAAATTAATTAGGAAAAGCTGACTTTATTCCAAAGTCAGTTTTTTTATTTTGTAGAATTAAAATCCTGAATGATTAAAAAATCATGGGAAATACGAGCATTTTTGTAACATAAAGCCTTACTCTATTTACTTTACTGCCCAAAGCTCGTAGTCCTCGTATTTCTTTCCTCAAAAGCACGAAGTCTGAGTTGTTGCAAACGATCATTTACTTTTCTACTGGAATCATTGGCAATCATTTTGAGAGTAGAGATAATTCCTATGAGCGCTGAAATATTGAGCACATAAAACAGCCACGCCACCACATCTCCAAAGTATTCTCCCTCAAGAATGCTTCGAGAAATCCCTATTTCACCAAGAAAATCTTTTGAAGATTCGGCAAGTGATCGAGGATCAAGAAAAAGCAAGATAAAGAGTAATAATCCAAGTAAAAACGCATAAATAATATAATTGGTCAGATTTTTCATACTTTGTTTTTGCATATCATTCATCGTTCTGTAACTAGCATTTTCAGCTTTTGCGACCTCTCCTATAAAAAATGGAGTTATGAATCTTATAGCTCGTAGACTAACCCACAACACTCCTAATCCTGAAAGCATAGGAACGATAGTACTAATCGTGCAGTATCCTTTGGTACACAAAAGGAAGGTCAATCCCCCTAATGCTACGAAAAAAAGAATAGGAACTAATAAGCCCAAGAAAAATCATCGAAAAAAGGATTTTCCCTGTTTTTTTCAATATCTTGAGAGCAAACTTCCTTCTTTTTGACCAGAAGAACACATACTTACCAAGATAAGGGCTCCAATTCAGAGAATTACTCCTGTTCATAATAGAATTTCCATAGTGGTTGGTTTGTCAGGTAAAATATATCATCATTATAGCCAAAAGACAAGAAAAAAGCAAAAATCTGATCTTTTTCTCTCTATTATCTTACTGATTTTAGTCGTTAAAAATGATTTTCATAATCTGATTTAATTCTTTTCTCTGTTCTTTGAAGTTTTGGTTGAGGATTCGGTCATAAAAGTAGGCATTACAGAAGTAGGCCATATAAGAAAGCCCTTTTTTCTCGAGAGGAACATAGGTTTCTATTGCTCCTTCCTTGAGGATGAAAACCTTGTCATTGTAAAGCTTCTCAATCCCTTTTATGATCGCTTTATGCTTCTTTGGAGCGAAGGTCAGAATAGTTTTTACGAGTCTATTGTAATAATCACTATATCTTTTTTCAGATTTCTGCGTTTTTGCCTGTTTATTTGCGAGCATATAAAATCTGTTGAGTTCTGCCCTTGAAAAGAATCCATAATCAACAGTATTATCCCAGTCTCCAATAAAATAGTTCTTGATATTAAACTTTCTGAGGAATTTCCTTCGTGTTCAGAAGGACCCCTTCCCGTTGATGTTAATAATTTCATAATCACGAATTTTATTTTTCCATTCAGGGAAGGTTTTTAGGTAATTGAGATAAAAACTGAAAAAATAAGCATCAGTATCTCCCTCAACAAGGATGATTTTATCGACGAAAAAGAGCTTTGAGAGATTCTCAAATCTGAGCATATGCATCAGTGTCGCATCATCATAATCCACATTGATTCTCGGTGCAGAAACCAAAGAATTTTGATTTTTATTCTTATACATCCTGTAGACGCTCGTCAGATTTTTTTCATTGATGAAGAGTGGAGAATTCGTGGAGAGAATAAACTGTGCACCAATGTGTTCACTGATTTGGTCGCAAACTTCAGCCAGTTCTTTCTGATATTGAGGGTGAAGATGCAGCTCCGGTTCATTTACGATCATAAATCCATCGGTGAGATCATTTCCATAGAGTCAAAAAATCATTGTTAAGAGCGATTTCTCTCCATCACTGAGATCATCAAAATAAGAAACTCTATCGTTCTCATCGACCATATAAAACCCAATCATTCCATTCACATAATCCACTCTTAACTGTTTATCAAAGTATTTTTGGATCATATAGTTTAAACTAACAAAGAAATCTGACTTTTTCAAACGTTCTTCTATCGCTTTTTCCTGGGTGCTAAGATCCGAAGAGAGGAGTGCTTCTTGCGTAAAATTTTCTAAAATACTTCGAATCTTGTAAATACAGCCGGTATAGCCGACCAAACTATTCCTTGAATATTCAAGATCGTTGATGATTTCATGAGGATTGATAAAATTCTTGAAATTAAGCTGGCTCCTATCGTTATTTAAAATTGCAAACGTTCTCTTGAGCAAATATCGCTTTCTTTCTTCAGGTTTTTTCTCATATTGATTAAAAATTGTAATAACAATTTGCAAAAGCTTTTGGTATCTAATGCAAGAAAGGACAAAAAGCTGATATTCATTCAGTTTAGATTCGTTGATAATGAATTTTTGAAGCTTTTCATCAAATGATGCTTCCAATTTGAGTTCATGAGGTTGCTCGGCAATAACCTGATACTTGTATTCAGGAAATCTAAACTCTAGTTTACTATATTTATCGATAATGTTGTTGATCCTAGAGCTGTATTTACAAACAAATCAGATGTTTTCATAGTCAGTATTTGACAATTCTAGAGCAATTTCTAGCTTTGAAGGCTGATCTGGCGTTTGGTTATTGGTTTGGAGATATTTGGTGAGGATATTTCTTTCCTTAATTGCCTTTCTCGTAGGGATTTCCTCCGCATCAGAAAAGCTGTTATCAAACGAAAAATCTTTAATCAAAACCGTAAAAAATTCTTCCAAAATCTTGATAAAATTACTTTTCCCAGATGCATTATTTCCAATAAAGATTTTGACTCCTTGATAGGCTAAATCTTCTCCATAAAAAGAAATAGGAGGTTGATTCTCAAACTCTTTTTCATTCATATAGGAAAAACTCAAGAGATTAGAAATTTTTATTGACTTGATTTGCATCTTGAATCCCAAATAGAAAGTAAAAAAACACCGACGCCTCTGGAGAGGAAAGACTTTTTTAAGATAGTATTAGTATAGTCAGATTTCTTTCTTTTTCAACTTTTGCCATAGGGAAATCAGAAATCAAGCTATTTAGCGTCTTCTCCCAAAAAAGCATCTATACAAAGAGCGCTTTATCAGCATTAAAAGCTCTTCAAAGGATAATTTTCTCTCAAGATAAGGAAACAAAAAGCAGAAATCTGATCAGATTTTTCTTTTTCCCTGAAGAAGCTGGGCAACAGTTTATAAAAATCGGATTTAAGGGAATGTTATGCTTGATTTTTAATTCATTTTGTGTAAGTAGAAAGAGGAATTTACGTCAGATTTTTCATCTTTTTACCAGAAGCAATAATGGAAAAGAAACAGCAAGTACTTCTAATCCATGGCGGGGATACTTACGAAAGTTATGAAGCATTTTTGCAAGCATTAAAGGGGAAATCCCTGCACTTGGAGTGGATCGCGAGCAGGAGGGACTGGAAAAATGAGCTACAATCTCAGCTCGGCGAGGGATTTGTGGTTTATACCCCGCAAATGCCCAATAAACAAAACGCAAAATACGAAGAATGGGCGATCCTTTTCAAGAAACTATTAGAAGCGGTAGAAGATGGAGTTGTGCTAATCGGGCATTCCTTGGGTGCGGCTTTTTTGGTAAAATATCTCTCAGAACATCAAGTTGCTAAGCAAATCAAGAGTTTGCATCTCTTGGGAACGCCCTTTGATGGGGATATGGAAAGTGATAAACTCGTAGGATTTGTCAGGACAGGGGAGTTGTCGCAGTTGGAAAGACAAGTCGGAGAAATTTTCTTGTATCATAGCAAAGATGACTTCGCAGTGCCGTATAGCCACTTTCTTAGATATCAAGGGGCATTACCATCAGCTCATTTTAGAGCTTTTGAGGATAGGAATCATTTCCTTCAGTCCGAAGTCCCAGAGCTAAACGCTGATTTGATGAGGTAAAGTATTGGTTTCAACAGGGGAGAGGAGTTATTTCTCTAGGGATAGACGGATTATGAAGCAACAAAAAAAACCGACTATCCGTAACATCGCGTATCATCTCTCCTTACGGAAAGGTGGGTAGCTCCTCAAGATCACATGGATCCGATTTTCGGCTCCCATAAATAAGTTGAGAATTTTGATAGTAAGCGTCATCACGAGATAATCAGTCTCAGGCAGTATAGTTATTTTTTTTGTTTTTGCAAATGAAAAATGTCGATGCTGAGGGAATGCAAAAGTTTTTACTCGCAAGAAATGAAGGAGTCAGTTTTTTCTTTCTAGTAGGAAATTAAGAAATCACTATTTTTGAAGGAAATGATTGAATGCAGTGATTTTATTTGGACTGATCTTGAGGCTTTTTTGGACGATCGGTTCCATAAATTCAGAAGGAACAATATGGAGATCGATAGTTTTCTTTAATCGCTTTATCAGGAGGGAAAGGGAAAGATATTTTCCGAAGGTAAAGAGTTTTTTGAGTGGGTTTGAAGTCTGCGTCATCGCAAGATAGTTTTTTAGAGAGAGGGGAGTCTTGATCTGTTTCGTATCGGTAAGTGCATGAGGATAAGGCGTAAAGTAGCCAAAATCGTGATACATCATCCGTTTCGTTGCAGGAAACTTTCTAGCGATTCGAGGCAGTAGCCAACCGTTCCGACGAATCATACTGTGGTATCGAATAAGATCAGGCTTCTCTCTTTTGAGGAAAAGATAAAATCTGATTGCTGCCAAGAGGTTGACCAAAGAGAGCGCAATTCCTAAGAGTTTCTTGAGTTTACCTCGTGGTCCTTTAGGGCAGTAGCCTCAGAAAAGTTTTACTTGGTGACCGTGTTGCTGTAAAAGATGCTTGGTATCATGGAGATAGGTTTCAATCCCTCCAATCTTATTTATAAAGTCGCTTACAAGCACAATCTTTTGAGGTTTTTGGGCTCCGGTAAGGGAAAGAAAGCGTTCATATCGTTTGTCTACGGTATAGCGATTTGCAATATCCTTGGACTGCTGAGCCAACTGTTCGTAAAAGTCAGGTTTCTTTTTCTTTTTTTCTTGTTGGAGTTTCATAAGCATATTAGAAAACTTTGCAAGATCTGTGCTCCCTTCACTTTGTTCAATCGCATATTCATCCTGGATAAAGGGAATCAATCCACCTTTTTTGAATCCAACAATCGGAATGCCTTGCTGGAGAATGTTGATCGCACTCAAACCGAAGGTCTCCAGGAACCTGGACGGCATCAAGCAATAATCTACGTTTTCAAGGTATCTCTCGACCTCTGAGAGCGGTTTCCACCCAAAGAAATGAATCTGCTTGAAATGATAACTCAGCTCTAATATCCCACTTTCATAGCTTCCGCTCCCAAAAATGTATCGATCAAAAGGAAGCTCCTTGCCCGGATACTGACTGATAAAATCATAGATCAAATCAAATCCTTTTTCTTTTTCTAGCCTGCCGAGAAAGAGAAGCCCAAGAGTTTTTGTGGTATTCATGATGCAAGAAGGATAAACGCTCGTGAGTATAGCTATGAGCGAAAGTTTTTCAATCAGATTTTTCTGTTTCTATGGGGATTTTTCAAAAAAACATCATCAAAATCAAAAAATGTGCTAACTAAACCTTAGAGGGAAATGCAAAAATTTTCTTGTTTTTTGGATGCACAACCATATCTTCTAGTTGCAATAAAATAAAAATTAAACAAAAAACCTGACTTGCTCTCTCCTGAGGCGTTCTCAAGGCGTGAGGAAGCAATAAATCAAGTAATCTACCCTGATGAACGTTTATTACCCTTTTGTATCTGGAACCGATTTTGTTTATAGTGTGTAGAAGGTATAAGGCTCTCTACTCTTGATAGCGATCGTTATTGAGACTAAAAAGCCTTCTGTATTCTAAGGGCTTGCTATCGGTTCCGGGTATCCACTCGGACCAGAAGTATTTCTTCCTGGTCTTTTTTTTATTTTTTTCAAGAAAAACAAAAAAAGAGCCACTTGGGAAGGCTCTTAATCCTTAGAATTGATAATTTACAGAGATTGCACTAGGATTCTCTTCAAACATAGGATTTTAGATAGAGGATAAAAGTAATAAAGACTAATCCAAAATGCTACCGCATGATACTAAGGACGACGAGAGGTCGGATTATCACGTGAGGAAAACTAAAATATGCAAGATAACGAGAAATCTTCTTTTTCTGTTCAAGAGTGAGTTCTGTCCCAGAAAATGTCCATTTTTTATTGAAGAGATAAATCATAACTCCGCAAGCTGTTGGGAAAGTTATAATAGCTCAGCGTATTATATATCTCAGAGGACCAAAAAATTCTTCATGTCAACTGAAGTTATATAACATATTAGTAATAAGGGGAGAATAACATGTTGCTCCTACAGCTATGACCATTGCTAAGAGCCGAAATCCTATACTTTTCCAAGCTGTCTGCTTAAAAAGCTTTTTAGTATCTAAAACAGGAGTTTTTCCGTGTTTAAGTATTTTTTGATTCTCAGTTTTTGTTGTTTTTTTGATAACTATCCTTAGAAGGGTGAGATTCCGAAGGATAGCAACCAAGAGTAGCGTTATAGAAGTTAAAAGATCTGGAGCTTCTCCTAAGAATAAGTCAAGAATTTCTTCAAACATACTGTTTTATATAAAAGATAAAAGTAATAAAAGCTAATCCAAAATACTAGTGAATGAATAAAAGAATAAAAACAATGATGGCTGCGGATAAGATTGATTTTACAAAAAGGTTTCCATTACAAATAAAAAAATCAGAAAGAGCATTGGGAAACTCAAGAAAGCCGTCCCTAGAGCTAGCCAATTCTTCTTTGTCGGATCGAGTTCACACCATGAAAGCATCCGATTTTTATTGATAAATGCGATAAGAATTCGCATACCAATGGATATTGCATAGAATAACCACATCGAAGCTTCTTGATTTTCATCTGCCACCCCCCAAACAATCGTCATTGCTCATAGTGTACCTAAATTTTCTAAGAATCGAACTCCGACAAACTTAAAAAATCTCTTTTTTAGTAAGGTTTTGATGCCCTGCATTCAGGAAATCTTTGCTACAAGACTAAGAACGAGGGCATTCCATCCGAAAGTTATAATTCATAATACCACTAATCCAAGCCATGGATATAAAAACATTATTGCGACAATATACGCTATTAGTTGTAGAATTGTTTCTCCCATCTTACCATCCAAAAAGAACTAAAATTCTGAATTTCCCCTACTTTCATAGCATCCGACAGCTAAAAACTTATCAGCTTTCCTAAGTATACCCAAAAAGCACAACTAATGCAACAAATAGCATACTAAATTTCCCCTGAGCTTCCACAAAAACTCCTTAGCTTTTCTAATTTTAGCTAAAAATACCTAGAAGAAGGAAGAAAATGAAAAATATCATAGAAAAATTAAAGAGTGCGAAACAAAAAACAAACCAATTCTCCTTTGATGGAGCAAGTTTTCGTCTTGAAACGACCCATTTCTCATATGCCATAAAAAGTAATATTCCAAAAATTAAGATGGGAATAAAAACCGAAACAAAATTTGCCGTTTCTCAACCCTGGAGCTGAAAACTGAATATTATCATTTCTGGCACCAAGATAGAAGCAAGGACTGTGATTCCCAGAACCCTAAAAATAGACTGTTTAAGGACTTTTCAATCAAGAGATACTTTGAAACACATTCTGAGTATCCAAAAAACAAGAATATCCCATCCGCAACAAAGCAGTATTACGAGGAGGAAAAGAAATAATAAATTTTCTCCTGTGAACCGAGAGAAGATACCTATAAGCCGAAAAAGAATTCCCATTTTCTTACTATAAAAAAGAACTAAAATTCTGAATTTTTCGCCACTTTCCAAAAGGTAATGAGGAAGCTATTCTCAGTTTTCTTACCTAAAGTAAGGTAGACTATTAATAAAGAAAACGATGCCAAAGAAGGTAGGAAGGTTAAGGAGCACAAGTCCAAGGCTAAGCCATAGCTTCTTGGTTGAGGAGATTTCCATTTTAGAGATAATCCATTTTCTGATAATGATAAAGGATAAAACCTCACAGATCAAAAAAATACCACAGTAGAGGAGTATTTCATTAGTAGAAGCGGTCTTTTCTATGGTGGGAAGTAATTGATTTCCCCCTGTAATACCCATTGTGGCAACAAAAGAAAGCACTGAGAGCCACATAATTCTCAACTTGAGAGCTTTCCCACTATCTTTAATCCTCATTATGGCTCTCAACACCCCAAAAATAAGCATATTCCAGACAGCAATGAGGATGAGTATAAAGAGGAATGGACCTACCTCCCCAAAATCTGGACCACTGTGATAAACACCGATTTGATCAATATGATTTTCCATTTTCTATACAAATAAGAATAAAAACCGTCCCGCATCCTCAATTTTGAGGAGAAAGGAGGGAAGAAAGGCGGACGCCTCACGGAAACTAACACGTTTTTCTTTAAAAAAGGAGTGGGAAACCTGATAGCTCCCGACTCCTTCTTTGCTTCCTCTTAGGCTTTATCTGTTTCTTCGGAGCTAACGCTTTCAGCTTCAGGTTTTTCTTCATCTTCCCATTCTCCGTCCGTCGTATAGGCTCCCACCAGTCCTTTATGGATGGTTCGAGCATTACGTGTCTCTTGAATGAGTTGATTGAGCGAAGCAATGCACGCCACCAGCTCTGGATTCGGACTTACGACCCCAAGTGCATCAATTTTCCTGATGAACTGCCTGTAGAGCGTATCTAATTCCTCACGGAGTTTCTTCGCTCCTTGCAGATTCCTAACAATCTCCTTTTCAGAGCGTTCCGCCATCGTTTCGATAAACTTGGCATTCACCGTTTTCAGCTCCTGCACGCCCGCCGCCAATCAGATTTTGGCTACTGCCGCAGCATGCTCGGTTTTCTCGAGGTCCACCAGCAAACCGTTGATCAAAAAGCTCTCTGCACGGTCTTGCTTGGTCTGGATCCCTTGGTATTGCTTTTTTAGCGGGAGTAAAAGCTGCCCAGCCTTCTGCACTTGCGTATCAGGGGACTGTGCCTCAATACTAATCTTAGCAAAGATAAAACTCAGAAGCTGATCACGTTTTTTGTCCAGCTCCTGCAAAGCTTTGGTAAATTCTTCTTGGTGCATCTCTTGATTGAGATCGAGAAAGACCTTGAGTTTGTCTTTAAAAGCGGTGAAATCACTCGCCTCAAGTCAAAGTTTTTCCGTCGTCCCCTTCGCTACAAGCTTTTCAAAGGCTTGCATAAAGGCACCATAGTTGGCATTCGTGAGTTTCTTGGGAGAAAACTCTTTTACTTCTTCTGCATAGGTCATTGTGTTGATCATAAGAAGATAAAACGATGAGTATATAAGAAAGCTCATCTTCTCAGGAAGATTGTTTATCTAAAAAGAAGAAATCTGATCCTTTGAGGCACTTTTTGATCCCAAAACTGACGATTTTTTAGAACAAAAACGCTTTTTCATGTCCATCTCCGAGCAGAAATCACAATAAAATGTCTATATCTGTCTATAGAAACGAGAGTTTTTTAGAGTAAAAACACTTTTTGTGTCTATTTCTACCCCGAAATTGAGACAAAATGTCCATTTGTGTCTAAAAAACGGGGGGAAATTGATAGGAAATGTCCATTTCAGTCCAATAACCGACCGGAAATTGCGACCAAATGATCATTTACCCTCAAAAACCAACGATTCTAGCACAAAAAAGATCATTTACCCCTAATTTCTTTGAGTTCCAGCATTTTTTTGTCCATAGACCCCTAAAAACTTCCAATGCTTGCATTGAAAAGTTCATATACCCCGCAACAGCATCAATCCTTGCATCAAAAAGTCATCAAACCCCTTGAAACGTTTGATTCTCCCGATTTTTTCTCCACAGCCCCTTTGAAATCATTGCTTCGCTCGCAATGACGGGTTTGAAGTCGCTGGGTTGCTTCACTTTGTTCGGAATAACGGGGTTGAAGTCATTGGATTACTTCACTTTGTTCGCAATGACGGGGTTGAAGTCATTGGATTGCTTCACTTCGCTCGCAATGACGAGGTTAAAGTCGTTGGATTACCACGCTTCGCTCGCAATGACAGAGAAAAAGGATCAGATTTTTGTTTTTTATAAGAGGAAAGCTGTTAAAGATCACGTCAATAGTTAATTTCCAGCTCATATCTAGCAATCCCTAGCGAAAATGCAAGGCATTTTTTGACTTGAAATTAGGGAGGATTCCGCTAGAGTGGAAGTTGCTTTATTTTTGTTTTTTTTGGCTGATGACCGACACCAAAGCAACCCAAGAAAAAATCTCTAAAAGTCTGGAAAATCCGATTTTGGAGGCGGTGAAGAAGGACGACCTGAGCCTCGTGATGAAAAACTCAGCTCAGAAGAAAGTGATCCCGCCGAATCAAATATCCGTAGCACTCGACAAGTTTGAGAATAAAATTATCGAGGAGCATCGAGAACATTAGCAGAGGAAGCTCTCGAGAAAGCTTGGAAATGGCGGAAATTTTTACTCACTTTTAGAGCCAAACGCTCCCGTTGCTGTTTTCCAAAGCCATAGCACCGCTACTTAGATGCAAGCGAGAGATTTACAGGGATCGGATTTCCAAGGCTTTGCTTGAATCCGAGAACAAACCAGCATCAAAAATCAGATTTTTTTTATTTTTTACTAAAGAGCATAGCAATGACGACTTTACTCCAACAATTACAGCAGAAAACTGGTATGGAAGCTGCAGTAATCAACAATATTATTCAGCTTTTGGATGAAGGGAACACGATACCGTTTATTGCACGTTATCGTAAGGAAATGACAAAAGGGGCTACCGACGAACAGCTTCGTGATTTCTTTGAACTCTACAGTTATCGTAAAAATTTGGAGGCGAGGAAGGAAGATGTGATCCGTTTGATTGCGGAGAGGGGACTCTTGACCGAAAGTCTGAAAAATCAGATTTTAGCTGCTGAAACGCTTGCGAGAGTAGAGGATCTTTATAGACCGTTCAAGGAAAAGAAGAATACCAAAGCAACTATCGCCAAAGCGAAGGGCTTAGAGCCGCTAGCAAAGCTCTTATCAAGCGCAGAGCTTACAAAAGAAGAGTTTGAAAGCAGAGCCGATACCTTTATTAAGGATACGGGCGACGAAAAGACCTCAGTGAAGGATCGTGCAGAGGCTATTCAGGGTGCAAAGGATATTGTTGCAGAAGAGGTATCAGATCACGCAGATTTAAGAGCCGACATCAAGCAATTTGAAGAGCAAAACGCCACATTAGAGACCAAAGCAACCAAGACTTTTGAGGAAAATGGGGTATACAGAGTATATCAGCAGTATCAGAAGAAACTTTTTGAAATACCTTCCTATGCCTATCTGGCGGTGAGTAGAGCCGAGAAAGAAAAGCAGCTCAGCATCAAATTACAGTTTTCTCAGCAGAAAATCTCGGAGTATGCAAGCAAGTATTTTATTCCTAGCGCTGCGAACAGCTCGGTTGAGTATTTACAGCAAGCAATTGACGATGGACTGGAGAGATTACTCCTGCCTTCACTAGAAAGAGAGCTAAGAGCCGACAAAAAGAGGCGAGCGGACGAGGCTGCAATCAAAGTCTTTGGAGATAATTTGAAGCAGCTGCTTTTGACGCCACCGGTAAAAGGGTTGACGGTATTGGGATTTGATCCTGCGTTTAGAACCGGTTGCAAGCTTGTAGTGGTCGATCAAACCGGGAAATTCTTGGCGAAAGAGGTGATTTATCCTACTGAACCACAAAAAAAGATCGCAGAAGCAGAAAAGACCTTACTTGATTTGGTGCAGAAGTATGGGATTCAGCTGATTGTGATAGGAAATGGGACAGCATCTAGGGAGTCGGAGAAAGTGGTAGCAGATTTTATCAAAAAGTATATGCCAACGCTTCAATATGTGATTACTTCTGAGGCAGGGGCGTCAGTATATTCGGCTTCGGAGCTTGCACAGCAGGAATATCCACAGCTTGATGTGACGATTAGAGGAGCGATTAGTATTGCTCACAGAGTACAGGATCCTTTGGCAGAGTTGACCAAAATTGATCCTAAAGCGATCGGAGTAGGGCAGTATCAGCACGATGTAGATCAGAAATTTCTCAAAGAGAAGCTGAATGAGAAGGTAGAAGATGTCGTAAACGCGGTTGGGGTAGATGTAAACACGGCAAGCTATACGCTGTTGCAGTATATTGCAGGGTTATCGGCCTCAGTTGCCAAGAATGTAGTAGCCTATAGAGATGAAAATGGGTCTTTTACCGATAAAAAGCAGATCAAGAAAGTGAAAGGGCTTGGACCTAAGGCATATGAGCAGGCAGTAGGGTTTCTTAGGATCAAAGAAGGGAAAGAACCGCTTGATGCGACAGGGATTCATCCTGATCATTATGCGGCGACCTTGAGTTTTCTGGAAGGGGAGTTGGGTATCAAAAAGAAAAATCTGATTCTTCCCCTTCAGTCCCTCAAAAACTACAGCGAGCAAGAAATTGAAGGGTTTGCCAGCAAATACGGACTTTGATTTGAGACGATGCAAGATATTTTGAAAGAATTACAGAGGCCATGACTAGATCCGAGAGAGGAGATTGAAAAGCCTGTCTTCAAATCAGATATTCTGAGCATTGATGATGTAGAGATTGGGATGAAACTTCAAGGCGTAGTAAGAAATGTGACGGATTTCGGTGCCTTTGTAGATGTTGGACTACATAATGACGGGCTCGTGCATAAATCGCAGATGGCGGACTATTTCGTAACCAATCCGCTTGAGGTTGTGCATGTCGGACAGCAGGTAGAGGTCAGAGTTTTGGAAATTGATAAAGAAAGAGAAAAGCTTTCCCTTTCTATGAAAGGCGAGCACAATTCCAAGCCTCCTCAGAGGAAAACTCAGCCCCGCCCAGAAAAAAGAGCTGAGTCTGGAGCATGATTGAGTGGGAATATCACCTTTTCTTAGAAAATCAACCCAAAAATCATAAAAGAAATAGCAGTTGAGAAGAGGAGTTTTGAAAAATAAAGAAAAAAGACATCAAAAATTTGCATTTTCAGAAAAAACTGACTATAATAATATCGTCATCAAGAAAGAGTGCAAAATAGACTCCTTTGTTGATGAGCAACTATGATGAGGTCTTTAAAATAAAAGTATAGAAAAAGTTCTTTCAATCACTTTTCTTTTGAATTGTTAAGTGCGTTTATCATTCGTTGATAGATGGTAAAGGCAGCTTCCAGTGGCTTTTGAGTTTAACAGGAGTCATAAAGCTTTATCTTTCTATATTGAAGGATGAAGGACAAAAAAGAAAAGTCAGATTTTTTTCTCTAGTAAGTTTCGTTAAGAGCGAACGACTATGACTCGATGAAGTAAAACACTTCGAGGAAAGAAAAAAGCTTTTAAATAACCTCTGGAAAGAATTCCCTTAGATATTTTCGCTTGAAGTAGTAAGAAAGGTAAAGTTTCTTAACCGACTTTACTACCTTCTCTCTGCTAAGAAAGTATATAAGGCTTTACTAGGGCTAGGTTTAGAAGGGATTGATGAGGAATTTTTTGTTCTGGGTATTGTTGGAAGTGATACTAAAGTTGAAAGGGGTGGTTCCCCTCTATCATCTCGCTTTCTGCTCTTGGAAAGATCAGGATTCTTTTCTCTGAGAAGGATTACACTTTTCTTGATAAAAAATGCTTAGGAGTTGCTTTCTCATGACTCTTATCTTTAGGGTAGCCTAAAGCATGAGATACTATAATGTTTAAGAGATGTTATAGCGGTTTTCGGCACTATACTTTTATACCTCCTTATGGAAAATAAGGAGTGGATAGTTCTATCTGCTTCTTTTTTTGTATTTTATGAGAAAAGATGTCTTGTCAGTAAAAGATTAGAACAATTTTTACTAGCAAGGAAACATATCTTCTTGGATTGATGTGTTGTGCTTGACAAAGGGATTGATATCTTTATACCTTGTCCTGTTAGAATTTTATTTAAGTAAAAAGTAAAATGCATCGCAAAGTAATTATTATTGGTTCTGGTCCTGCGGGACATACTGCTGCTATTTATGCTGGGAAGGCACTTTTACAGCCACTCATGTTTGAGGGGTTTATGGCAGGAGGAATTGCTGCTGGTGGACAGCTCACCACTACAACGGTGATAGAAAACTTCCCTGGATTCCCTGAGGGGATTGATGGAAGTCAACTCATGATGCAGATGAGGCAGCAATCTCTCAATGCCTGAGCAGAAATTATCACAAAAACAGTTGATTCCGTAGATCTTAGCAGTTCTCCATTTAAAGTTACTGTAGGAAATGAAGAGTTTACAGCAGATAGTCTGATTGTTGCTACAGGAGCAACCGCAAAAAGGATGGGGCTTCCAGGAGAAGAGCAGTTTCGGCAAAAGGGAGTTTCCGCTTGTGCTATCTGTGATGGCGGATTACCGATCTTTAGAAATAAAAAAATCGTCGTAATCGGCTGAGGTGATGCAGCACTTGAAGAAGCAATTCATTTGACACACTTTGCAAGCGAAGTACTTTTGCTTGCCAGAAGAGATCAATTGAGAGCATCAAAGGCAATGCAAGAAAAAGCCTTTAAAAACCAAAAAATTCAGATTCTTTGGAATACAGAAGCTACTGAACTTGTAGGAGAAAAACTTTTATCTGGAGTTTGGACGATCAACAACAAGACGCAAGAAAAGGTTTTGATTGAATGTGCTGGAGTTTTTTATGCTATTGGTCATACTCCAAATACTGCTTTCTTAGGCTGACAAATAGAACTTGATGAAACTGGATATATCAAAACCATTCCTTGATCTACCAAAACAAGTATTAAAGGAGTCTTCGCAGCAGGAGATGTTCAGGATAGAATCTTTAGACAAGCTATCACCTCTGCAGGAACTGGATGTATGGCAGCATTAGAAGCTGAAAAATATTTACAAACGCTGGGATAATTATCTCAGCTTTTTTTAAAAAACCATTAATCAAAACCAATAATCTTTGTATTAAAACAAGTCGTAAATTACCTTATTAAAAAACTTGCACAATGTATCTTGTGCAAGGTATGGGGTTATAATACAATTGTTTAAAATTTAAAGGGACTACATAATAATTCTAAATTTCTTCAAAAGTTCTAAGATGAGAGAAAAATCAAGACGGGAAATTAAACTGATATGTTCTTCTCTCGAGAAATATTCTTCAGTAAAAAGTGCTATCTGAGGAATATAGGCTCTTTTTTCTCCTTGTCTGATTTTTTTGCAATAATACGGCTGAAAGAGATCAAAGAACTGTTTTCGTCTTTGTCTACTTATTTTTGGGAACTTTTTTTCTCTGCTAATCAAGAAGAACGAATCTGCAAGGGAATAGTCTAAACGTTCATAATAATATTTTCAAGCCTTACTATCATGGAGGTACAACATATCCTCAAGATAAGCTCAAAAAAAATCTACTACTAAAATCGTGCTTGCTTGTATATTTTTAGGGAGCAAAAGATGATAGTGTTCTTTTTGATAGCTGAGGTCAAGCATTTCGGGGAACTGAAAACTATCTAAAGAGAGTTTGCCTTTCTTGAGCGTTTTCCCCTTCCCTCGATCAAATACGATCTTTCATTCCTCATCTAGAAGAAGCATATGTTTTTTTTGGTATCGCTGCTTTTGATAGTTTAAAAGCTCTTCTAAAGAAATACTATCAAGGCTATTTGTACGGAAATTTTTATTTATTTTTTGAAGTATTTTTTCATAAAGTTTTTGTCAAAATGAGGAATTATTAAGCTCATTTTTTACGACTTTTTGCTGTAAAAAAAAGATATGTTCATCTACTGGTCTTTCTAAAAAGAAAAAAATCTCTTCTAGCGACATATTTTTCCACTCGAAACTGGTATATCCCGTCCTCGTTGAAGCAAAAATATCTGAAAGGAAAAGAAGCTCTTCATCATTTTGACTATAGAGAACACAATGCTCTAAAAGATGAGGGAGATATTTATTTTCATGATATAATGGAGTTTGAATAAGAAGTTCCATAGAAGAGAAAAGGATAGAGTAAAATCTTTACTGCTATCCTTTTTAGGGAAATCCCTAGTAAATAAAAGAGTTCTTAACTCTTTTTAGCCCCTCACGATAATCATAATTTTTAGCTAGAAGAAAGCCATTTCCTTGATTTTCATAAGGAAAATACTATAAGTTTCTCTGATTTATCTCTACCACAAAAAATGAAAAAAGTCTGGATTTTGATGCTATTTTTCCTTGCATTCCCTTTCTCAACATCTGCTTTCGTTCTGGGACTAAAATCTACGGATAATACGGTGGAAAACGTAGTAAAGATAGAAAAGGACTATAGCCTCTATCTGCCTTTGATTGGCTTTATTTACGATCCACGAGACAAGCAAGACGTAGTAGCTGAGCTGGAGAAAATAGCAAAAGAGCTGGGAAACCAAAGGATCTATCACATCTCGCTTTCTCCAAACCAATTTTCTGCTGAAGAGGTGGCCAAAGGAGCCTTTGACGAGCAATACACGCTATTTTTCAAGACAATCAAGAGGCTAAATTTGAAAGTAATCTTCAGGACGATGCATGAAATGAATGGCGGTTGGTATCCTCGAGGCTCAAACCCCACAAAGTTCAAAGAAGCATGGATACATGTATGGAATTTAGCACGTTCGCTGGGGTTGAATCAGCAGGATATTTTGTTTGACTTCTCTGTGAATCACCGAGATATGCCAACCCTCTGAACCCCTTCCCAACAGGCAAAACTCCTTCACTGCAAGGATAAAAATCCCGTGCTTGAGGAAGTCAACAAACTAAAAAAGAAAAAAAAACTGACTTCTGAAGAGCAAAACAGCCTCAAAACAAAGGAAAAACTCCTCCAAACTCTCAATACCTGTCCGCATTTTGAGGACTACTACCCTTGAGAAGCCTACGTAGATATTGTCGGGGTAACCTTCTATAATTGGGGCAAAGCAACGAGCAACAGACTACGAAAAACTCCAACACAAATCCTCAATGATCCAGAATGGAACACCCTAACGAGACTAAAAGCACTCGGAAAACCGCTTTTCATTGATGAGGTGGGGACAACAGCAGTTTGGTATGGCGGGAAATATCAAGCCGACACCTCCAGAGCGGAATTCCTCTCTGAAACCTGAACCGCTAGGAAAAACCAACGGCTCAAAAACCTCAGCCTTTTCTTGAAGGAAAACCAATTTATGGGAGCAGTATATTTCAATGTAGATTATACGAATGGTTTGACTTTGCCTTTAGTAGGCGAGGCAGATCGAGCAATTATCAATACAACGATAGGGAAATTTTATGATGGATTCTGGGATCTTTATAGTAGTTCTAAATCAGATTTTTCATCGCTTTTAGCTTTATTCGGTTTAGTAAAAGTCGAGATTAAAGGCAAGGAAACTTTGCTTCCAAGAAGGGTCGCAAAACAAATTCCTATCATCGAAAAAATCATCAACGATAAATTTAGCGACAACCCACAAGGAAAATCAGACTTATACTCCCAATTACTTAAAGCTCCGAGCGGAGAAGACTCTTTTGATCAAGCAATACAGATATTATCTCAGTACTATGTGCTACAAGGCAGCGGAACTGCCGAGTAATCTGATTATTGGGCGAGCATTTCGCTCTCAATCAGCTGTAAAGGGATACCATGCAGCTCAGCAATCTTTTTCGCAACTGTTTCTAGCTTATATCTTGGGTCTTGCTGGCTAGCATAGTATCGTTTTTGTGGCTCAACAAGGAAAATCTGCCCGAGCTTCTTAAAATCTTGGAAGACTTCCGCCCCCGTGCAAAAGATCAACTGCTCTTCCCCCTGTTTTATTTTCCATCGGTTGAGATTTTTCCTAGTTTGAGTGTCCAAAGCACTGAGAAAAAGTCCGCCGACAGCTTGCTGATCAATCACATTCGTAAACGTTCGCAAATCCGGGAAAATAATCAGAATTTGTTCCTGTTCTTCCGAATGAATCCTCTGTTTCCCTATGCTGAAATCAAGAGGCTGGTATTTTTTACTCGTAGGACGCTTTGCTTTAGCAAGCAGATTCTGAATTTCCTGGTCAAGAAAGAGCTTGAGCGTGTTTTTATAGGTCGTATACCACTCATAAACCATCCGATGCACCAATTCAAGTGCAGGACTTGATAAAAGCTTGGGAAACGCTACGTGAAACTCCCCCTGCATCGGATAACGCAGCTGATAAAGCTCAGGAAAACTCACCGTCTCTCCTAATACAAGAAAAAAATCTGACTCAGATTGCAAGACATCTCCAGCCTGGACCTTTTTACTCGGCAAGTCACACCAGAATACCCTATCCTGCCCAATATAATGGGAGAAACTATAAAGATACATCCTCTACTATGAATTTAAAAAATCTCCACTCCTCCGCTTTTACCAAGCTAAGCAAGAATATCACCAATTTTCTCGTGCAAAAACTTCTGCAAGCTCGGCAATCCCTCCAAATCCGGATACTTTTGCAAGAGCCACGATGCCCCAGCCTGCACCTGCTCCAAAAACTTCAAATCTGACAAGATTTCAATCGGAATATCGCTTATTCCAGACTGCATCGTTCCCAAAATCTCCCCAGATCCACGATTCTGTAAATCCAGTTCAGCTAATTTAAACCCATCTGTCGTCTGTTCCATCGCTCTAAGCCTTTCGTAGCTGTCCCCCGATTTTTTGGGAGTTTGGAGGAAACAATAGGATTGAAGATCCGATCTTCCGATTCTTCCTCTGAGCTGATGAAGCTGAGCTAACCCAAATCTCTCAGCATTCTTAATAATCATCACCGTAGCCTCGGGAACATCTACTCCTACTTCAATTACTGTAGTAGCAACCAGAATCATCGTCTTCCCGCTCTTAAAATTTTGCATCGCTTCCTCTTTTTCTTTGGGCTTCATCTTCCCATGGAGTAAACCAATCTTCCCTTCCAGTTCTGGATAAAGCAGCTGAATTTCTTCATAGGCATGCAAGACAGATTGCACTTCATCGAGACTCTCACTCTCCTGAATGAGCGGCGTCACGACGAAAAGCTTCTGATTTTTCCTAATTTTCTCAAGGATTCGAGGCTTAAGCTTCTTTTCTTCGGTGCTAGAGATGATTTTGGTCTGAATCGGCAACCTTCCTTTCGGTAATTCATCAATAATACTCACATCAAACTCCCCAAAGAACGCAATCGCCATCGACCTCGGGATCGGCGTCGCCGACATCTGCAAAATATGCGGTGCTCCAAACTTTTTGAAAAACGCTCTCTGCTTTACGCCAAATTTGTGCTGTTCATCAATAATCACATACTGTAAATTATGAAAACTGATCCCTTCTTGAAGTAAAGCATGCGTCCCGATGATAACATCAATCTTGCCTTGCTGAAGATCGGATTTAATCTTCTCCTTTTGTCCCTTAGTCAGCGACCCTGTCAAAAGCTCAACCCTCAACCCAAGTGGCAACAATAACTTTGCAATACTTTGATAATGTTGCTGAGCCAGCACCTCCAGCGGAGCAAGAAATACCGTTTGTCCCTGTTCAGTCTGCTTGAGATAGTAAGCCGCGAGCGTTGCAACGATCGTTTTCCCGCTCCCTACATCTCCTTGCAAAAGCCTCAGCATCGGCTTCCCACTATGAAAATCATCAATGATTTGCTTGATCACTTTCTTCTGAGCCATCGTAAGTTCAAACGGCAAACGCTGGAGCATCGTCTTCAACACTCCCCATTGCTGTGCTTCAGAGCTAGTTTTCTTGTTAGCTTGATAGCTTTGCCTATTCATCAGAGAAAAAAGCTGAACTCTTAGCAAACGATCAAAAAATACCCTGTGAATCGCCTGTGATTTCAACGATTCGCTCTCAGGATAGTGAATATTGAGGATGGTTTTCTGCACATCGAGTAAATGAAAGGTCTTGAGAAACTCCTCCGGTAAATACTCAGCAAAAACCGCAGGAATCTGATCACGAAGCTCCCAAATCTTCTTAGCAAACCATCAAGGTTTGATCCCATTCATCTCGGAATACACCGGGAAAATCCTTCCCGAGTTGTAGTTTTCCTCAAACGCTCAAGAATCCGAACTCGGCACAATATCAGGATGCGAAAAGATCGTTTTCCCATACTTAAAGCTCGGCTTCCCGACGATAATGTATCGGCATCCCTCTTGGAGCTTGCTAGCAAGATAGCCTGAATTAAAAATCGAAATCGTCCCTTGAATCCCTAGCTCATCTTCAAAACTAATATCGTAAATCATTCTCCCCCCTCTGCGAAAGACAGTTTTTTTCAGGATTTTTCCTTTAGTTGCAGTGATACCTTTATCATTAAAAATCAGTTGATTCAGAGGCTTGATATTCGCTCTATCTTCGTAGGCTCTCGGAAAATAATTAAAAAAATCCCTAATGGTCGTGATACCATTCTGTGCAAGCAGGTTAAGATAGCGTGGAGTGGTCCTGAGGAGCGTTTTGAGTTCCATACGATGATGATCAAGAATAAGAGCACAGCCCTAACTATGCAGAAATCAACAGAAAATGCAAGATCAGATTCCCAAGAATCCTCAAAATCCCAAAAAATTACCAGAAAAAAGTTCTAAAATCCTGATTTCCATCAGTTTTCGGAGACCAATCACCTTTTTGTCTACCAGAACCATCGGAAATCACAATAAAATGTCCATATCTGTCTACAGAAACGAGAGTTTTTTAGAGTAAAAACATTTTTTGTGTCCATTTCTACCCCGAAATTGAGACAAAATGTCCATTTGCGTCTAAAAAACGGGTGGAAATTGATAGGAAATGTCCATTTTAGTCCAATAACCGACCGGAAATTACGACCAAATGATCATTTACCCTCAAAAACCAACGATTCTAGCACAAAAAAGATCATTTACCCCCAATTTCTTTGAGTTCCAGCATTTTTTTGTCCATAGACCCCTTAGAATTTCCAATGCTTGCATTGAAAAGTTCATTTACCCAGCAGCATCATCAATCCCTGCATCAAAAAGTCCTCAAACTCTGGAGAACTGGTGATGCTTAGACGATAGTGATCCAATTCCTTTGCTTCGTGAGAGGTTCTAGGGTGTTAGAATACCTAAAAAGCACCTCAGCCCTAAGAAATAATCTTATATTTCATCAACAAGAAAATCGCGATCCCGATAAACAGCAAAGAAAACAGCATAATAATAAAATTTTTCACCTTTTCTGTTCTTACGGCTTCTTTGAGTTTGGAGATTCTCTCCTCAAGCTTTTGCTTTTCAATAATAGCTTCTTGTTTTTCCCTATTATAATCAGGGAGAGCGATCATCGTCTGAATTTTGGTCTCCAATTCCCCAATCCTCTGCTGAAGCATAAAGATAATCTTATTTTTTTCCTCAATCATCTTGTCCTTCTCCTTGAAAATCAAGAAAAATTTATCAATTTTCTCCTCAATCGCCTGATCAATATCCGCTCTAACGGCTACTGGCTGAGCAACAGGAGGAGTCTGAGTCGTTGGAGCAACGTTTGGCTTCACTTCCTGGATAAGTTCACTAGTTACCTGACTATGAAGGGTTGAAAATTCAGCTTTTAACGCTTCTACCTCATCTCTCGCAAGCAAAACCTTGTTCGCCACCTTTTTATAAGAAAGTTTTCCACCTTTCACATATCTATCAATCGTTCTTGTAGAAACTCCAAGCTCAATCGCAGCTTTTTCTCTCGTAATTGAATAATTTTTCATCCGTTAATTCCTCAAAAATAAAAACTATAAGGGTTTATCCAAATCAAACTTAGTAAGCTCTGGCCTTTTTATACCAGAAAATAAATTCTGAATAAAGAGCACAAGAAACACTCCTCACAAGATACTACAAATCATCAGGAGCCCTCCCAATTTAAAGAAGGAAAGAGAACGCATCCCCAGAAAACTAAAGGTTGCTGACGCCCCTGCATTCTGCACCACTCCAATAAAGGCAAGCACACAAAAGAGCAGCGTCGCCCCCAAAGACCATCGCATTCCGTTTTTCATTATTTTAGTATTTTACTAAGTAAAGCATACACTGTTGAGATAATAACCGAGAGAATCAATACCCTTACCCATCCAAGATCTCCACTAGGGAGCTGAACCCTCGCAAACTGACTACAATTCTCATTAATAAACCATTGAAAGAAATAGAAAACTCCTACATTAATAACAATTGAAGAAATCCCGAGTGTCAAAAACTTTAGCGGAAAGGTAATAATATGCAATACCCTCTTAATTCCAAAGTTTACAATCCAAAATACCAATCCCAAAAGCAAAAAAACCCCAAAAATATCAGCTTTCGACTCAATCACCAGACCAAATTTATTACTGCTCACAAAATACAGGATCCCCGCATTGATAAGCACAGAAAGGATGATATCTTTTACGATTTTCCACATTCGCTTCAACGATTTGAGAAGACTAAAAAAGACATGTGTCTAAATAATTTACAGAATTGTCAACAATTTTCAAGAGATTTTTAGCAAACCACGAGCTTTTCTCTAATCTATGAGGTCATCAAAATCTTCCTCTACCCCATCATTACGATAGGCATGGATCGCATTCCTCACACCGAGCAAAGCAATAACGGCCGCTCTCCTCCTCCTAGGCGAAACTTCAAATCCCTTCTCTACAAAAGTTTCATAGTTCCAGCTCAACACCTCATCCAACGAAGTTCAAATAAGAAACTCCGAAAGAAAGCTCGCCGCTGCAAGACTTACCGTGCTAGGATTCCCATCATAGCTAAATTCGGCTATTTTCCCCTCCTGAATCTTAAGATAAACGGTAACATCATCACCACAAATAAAATTCCCTTCATGTCTAGTCACATCAGGATTTTGCATTTCATAATTACACAAAGGATTTTTAGAGTATTCCTTCACTAAAAGCTCAGTTTCTGACATAAATATCAATTCTTTTTAAATAAAAAAAAGCTCCCAGCAATGATAAAGAAAGTCTTTCCCTTTTCAAGCCAAGAGCAGAAAAAAAATCTATTTTTAATCTAATCTACACAAAAGATGTCCCACCAATTTCTTTATCGTATTAATAAAAGAAACACTCAACTCTACAAACCCCTTCACTGCCAAGATTTCAAACTGTTCTATAGCATCATAAGCCCCCTGCAAAGCAATCAGGATCTTATTTGAATTAATTTCAAGCAAAACTTCAAAATCTGAAGATGAATTTTGAGTAACCACCGCTTTTATACCCTCAACAGAAACAGTTTTTTGATTAAAGTCTAGAGTTGTAAGAAGTGGCATTTCAAAACCTTGCATTGATCAAAGAGGTATAAAATAAAATTTCACATCAACTATCACGATCATGGTTGTATGATTCTCGACAAGAAATACAAGAGAAAAAACAAAAGAATTTTTATAGAAAAAACGATTTGATTTTTTTAGAAAAATCAATATATTTTATTTTATATTTATCGGCATAATGAAGGCAAAATGAGAAACAATCCTTTCAACACTGTTGTTAATTACCTGTCAAAATTACAGGGAAAAATCATCACTAATGAAGTCATAAAAACAAAGCTTCAAAATATCCTAGACGAAGAGTATAGTGAACCTAAAATGTATAAAATTATCTATTATCTCAAACTCAGAGGACATCTCATCAATCTCAAAAAAAATCTTTTCCTTGTCAAAAAACCTGAAGATACAATAGACGAAGAGAAACTCATAAACAAAGTCTATCGAAGCATTCTCAATAAGCACTGCAATGATTTCATTGATGGAAAGCGATATATCTGAGGACTAAAAGCTCTAGAAATTTCACTCCTCTCTTATAGTATCCCTGATGAAATACTACTGGTAAACAATAAAAAACAGGGAAGTGAAACCATTATTCTTGAAAAGAAAGCTCTTTTAAAAACCTACAAAAACAAAAATAAAAATCTGTTTCCTTTCTTTTTTAAGAGCACCCAAAAAGTAAGTATCGAAAACTACAAATTCAACATTGCAACCCCAGAACTCGCGATTCTTGAAACACTTTATAACACCTCTCCATCTCAAAAAGCATACGGAGAGGAACTCATCAAAAAACGACTCAAAAAGAATAAGAAGAATTTTAATTTTCAACTCTTAGAAAACCTCCTCAAAGAGAGCAAACACAATAGCAGCATCAACAAACTCGCACAAATTGCAAGTGTAGTAGAAATAGAGCTCTCAGAAAAGATAAAAAACCTAATCAAAAAATATGGCTACAGAATGTACTAAAAAAAACCTTGATTTTTATATATCAATATATATAGATACATCGCTTTTATTTATAATGAACAAAATTATGACAAAAAAACTAGTATTCGGACTCTGATTTTTCCTAATTTTTTGAGCATGAACTTTTATCTTTTTAGGCAATCAAGGAAACTGTACAGCAGCTTCTTGCACAGAAACTACCGTATGAACAACCTGAACAATCCTGGACTATACCTCCGAAGAAATGGCAAACGCTCTATCAAAAAAACATAAAATCTGACTCCTCTTCAAGGCAAATCGATGTGGAAGTTGTAAAGTGCTCCAAGAAGAATTAACGACAAAAGGAATCCCAGCTGGCAGCACCTTATTCTTGGTTGATTTCGATAATGCAAAAGATTTAAGAGCAACCTACAATATAAACAATATGGATACCTTCATAACAGTAAATGAAAACTTACAAGAAACCCATAGAGAAAACCCTGGGAACTATGAAACAATTTATCAGCTACTACAAAACTAATCATGATCTTATTCTTCGCCTTCTTTTCTGGAGTGCTTTCTGTACTAGCTCCCTGTGTTTTACCTGTATTACCCGTGTTACTTTGAGGAGCAGCGACAGAAATGAATCCAAAAAGATCTTATCTAATCCTTTCATCAGCACTCATTTGTATTTTCAGCTTTACATTCCTACTTAAAGTCTGAACGGGATTTATTCACCTCTCAGAAGACATTTGGAACTACCTCTCTTGAGGGATTATCACTATCTACGGAATTTTCCTCCTCTTCCCAGGACTCCGAGACCGAATAAAATCTCACTTTCCTCACTCCAAAACAGTCAAAACACCTCAACAGCATAAAACTGGTCCACTCGCAGAAATAGCACTTGGAGCATCTCTAGGTCCAATATTCGCGAGTTGCTCCCCTACCTATGCACTCATCATTGGGACAATCCTCCCCCAAAATCTTCTTATGGGAACACTCAGTATTCTCTTCTATGTTTTAGGATTCTGAAGTATTCTTTTTATCATTATCTTCTTCTGAAGAGAAGCCATAAAAAGACTAAAAGGCTACGCAAACCCCGATTGACGATTCAAAAAGAGTATCGGGATTCTTCTCATCATTACTGGAGGAATGATCATCAGTGGAGGCTTTAAATACCTTGAAACAAAACTCTTAGAGCTCCCCTTCTCGACCGCACTCATCAAAATCGAACAGCAAAGCATCAAAACCCTGAAATAAACCTCCAATTTCTTGCAAATATAACGAGTTTCGACTATACTTGATAGTGATTTACTCTCAAGCAATTCAATGGCTGGACTCATAAAAACTATTCTTGAACAGGAAGAAATCCAAGGGCTTAATCCAGACTTCTCTCTTTTGACCATAATTCCCAAAGCTACCGCAGAAAAGGCGCAGCTCCTCATTTTCGGGAAAGGGGAAAAAAGAACACTCAAGCTTCTTACGACCAATAACCACCCTGAGGCAGTCAAACAGCTTCTGAATCAGATCGAACAAAAGGGCTATCGCCATGAACTCTTCTATACCACAAACGAAGGCTTCTCAACGGCGCTCGGACGATACACAATTTTAGAAGAACAAGAAGCTCATAGAGCAGAGCTCATCAAACAAGAAGCAAAAGCTGAAGGGAAATCAGCAGTTGCTTTGATGCAAGAACAATTTGAACAGAGAGACAGCCAAGATCCTACCCAATTCATCAATTCAATCATCAGACTGAGCTTCCAAGCATGAGCGTCAGATTTGCACTTCCAGCCAGAAGAAAACGGAATTGTATTAAGACTAAGAATCGATGGCGTCCTTCATCACATCCTCCAATTTTCTCATCAAGAGTTTTGGAAATATATGCAGAAAATCAAATTTATGTCAGGGGTAAAAATGAATATCGATTATCTCCCTCAGGATTGAAGATTTTCTTTTGAGGCATCAGATAGAGACGGAAATCTAAAGAAAATCGATGCCAGAGTAAGCTTTATGCCAGGAATCATTACCGAAAGCATCGTGATCAGATTCCTTGATGCTACTGAAAGTATCGATGATTTTAGAGAAATCGGCTTCAGGGGAGATAACCTTAGCCTCCTAGAAAACTACCTTCACAAAACCAGTGGAATCATCATCATCACCGGACCAACTGGATCGGGAAAGACCACAACCCTCTACGCCATCCTCAAAAAACTCAACGACGGAACCAAAAAAATCATCACACTTGAGGATCCTATCGAATACAAAATCGCAGGACTCCAACAATCTCAGATCAACTACGACAAAAACTACGACTACGAAACCGGACTAAAAGCCATCCTTAGACAAGACCCGGACATCATCCTCGTCGGAGAAACCAGAACCAAAGAAACCGCTCAAATCGCCATCAATGCTTCCCTTACCGGACACTTAGTCTTCACAACTTTGCATACCAATTCAGTGCTCGACTCTCTCTCAAGACTCATGAATATGGGAATCGAACCCTACCTCCTCACTCCAGCCCTCCAATTACTCATTGGACAGAGGCTCGTTCGTAAAGTCTGCCCATTTTGTAGCGAATGGCAGGATGCGACACCAGAAGAAGACGCAGAAATAAGAAAAAATCTGACCGAACTCCAGGAACGTCTCCCAGCAGACGCATTACCTGACTATCAAGGAAAAATCCTCAAAGGGAAAGGATGTGAACATTGCAATCACTCAGGCTACAAAGGCAGAATTGCTCTCATAGAACTCCTCGAAATCAACGACATCATGAGAGAAAAACTCATGCAAGGGATGCAATGAGAAAACCTCCTCCCTCTAGCAAAATCTCAAGGCTTCATCCCGATGCAACACGACGGAATTTTAAAAGTTATTGAAGGGATAACCGACCTCCAAGAACTACATAGAGTTCTTTACTAAAGTCTACCACCCTTCCCCTTGAAAAAACATCACAAATTACTATACTGTCAATATCGCTAATTAAAAAATTAACAATATAAAAAAAGAAATAAAATGGAAACAAAAAAATCAAACAAAACATGGGAGTCTGAATTTTATCGACGAAGGTGGATATTTATGCTAATAGTCTTCTCGGATCTATACGCAGGAATATTTGCAATATTGGCAGTCTTCTCCGGAATAAACTTCATTGCTCTGCTGACCGAGAACCCTCAAATGCAAAGATGGGTTCCTGAATTCTTTGCGAATAGAGATATGCACTTCAGTTTAGTTGCATTCCTAGTATGTATATCCTTCGGAGGAATACTCTCAATCATGATGAGTAAACTCTGGAAATCTGAAATTAAGGACGAGTAAAAAAACTTCAGCATCATGAAAGCAATCCTCAACAACAACCCCTGTATTCTTACTCTCGGTGGCATCTGCGTAGTCATAATAGGAGTCTTGACAATGCAATACGAGATGCGCAGACAGATCGAAGCACAAAGAGCGATCATTCGCACCGAAAAGGAAATCAAACAAGACAGAGACTGGGGTGTTTGGACGAGAACCACCTCCAGAGACACCTTACCCGACGGGAAAACAATCAGGATAACCATCGAAACAACGAGCGATGGACAAACCCTGAAAGAGACCCACGATTACGCTCTATAAAATTCGAAATTATTGCACCTTTCCAAGCGGAAACCCCGCCAATCATTCGCAATGCTAGCGAAGTGTGAGGGAAAAGAACAAAAAACCTCACACAAAATTAAAATGCCCTTAGCTTTTCTAGGGGCATTTTTTATAAAACCATAGCACTCCGTCTCCTTTCTCATGAAAAAACACCACAAATTTCTATACGATAAACATCAAAAAATTAAAAAAATCATATCAAAATATTTGAGAATCTTGAATTGACTTCATAAAAACGCCTCTACACTTACCTCTTCGTCCTGAAGTAATCTTCACTTCATAACTCGCATTTTTTAACTGCCTCATAAGAAATCAAAAACTCATCACATTCGAACCCAACATTCACAACAACAAACAAAACTTTTTTCATTGATAAATAGCATAAAAGCTAAAAAAAGCTTGAAAACAAAAGGAAAAACTGACCTTATTTTCCTTTCTTCATTTCATTAAGAGGTATCAGAACTTCTTTTTGAAAATCACTCCAAGAAAAAGCTTCACACAAAGCAACTACCTCACCTCTCGTTGCAGGGATTCAATAAAAATAATTATTAAGAAAAAACACTGTAGAAAAATATCAAGCCTTTAACATTAACAATAAATATTGCTTTCCCTGTAAGAAAAAATCTTGAGAGTAGTTGTTAAAATCATAATCAGGAACAACTAACCAATTTGATTCTTGATAAGTAAAAAAATAAGGAGTCCCATGATAATATTCTCTTCATTTCCATCTTTTTTGAAAAAAAATATATCACTCCAATAATGTTTGAAGAAAAAAGAGTTTCCAATAATCCTCCTGAAGACAATATTGCTTTCAATAAATAAAATACACATCTTCTTCAAACGAAAAAGGAAAGAGCTGTAAAGGAGAAGCTTGCAAATTTCTTAGATTTTTTAAATTTTCTCCTTGAAAAACAAGTCTATAATCAGGAAGTGTATCATCACAAACAAGAAAATTTTCAAGTTTATAATATTTTTCATGATATTTTTGTACCTCTTCCCAAGAAAGTCCAGAAGCAGAGTTTAAATCAAACTTTTGACTTAATAAAAAACTCAAACTTTCCTGATAAATTCTTTGATCATAAGTTGAATCTTCACACTCTTCTTGAATTATAGGCAATTCATAATCAAAAGCTTCTTTAGAAATAGGATCAGTCAGATACTTGAAAATAGAATCAAAAGAAAGCCATCTATCATATTCATAAAGAGTAAAATTAGAATAACTCTGTGCCTCACTACCATAAGTAAAAGTAAAAAAATCAGATGATCAAAAACGACTTTTAGCAATACAATGCTCAAGCATATGAGGGATCGCCTTTCTTCTTCCAATTAAGGGAGTTTTTATATATATTTTCATGAGACACTGACATAATAAAAGAAAGAAAAGAGGTAAGATTCATGACACATGAACCTTACCTCACAAGGAATTAACGAGATTTTGAAGAGGGATTTACTCCTGTCTTCTTACCGCCATTCTTCTGTGTTGAACGACGATGAGAATCAGAAGTAACATCGATTCCATTATCACGATGATCTGGATTCGACTTACCAGTACGATTAGCACCTTTCTTGCCACCCTCTTTACCTTTTTTCCCATATTTTGCCATAAGCAAATCGCCAGATAGGGAAACGCCCCCATTTTCTCTGCCTTTACAGAGGATCTTAAAACTGACAAGAAAAAATATAACAAAACAAAAAAAAATATCAAGTTTTTTTTACAAAATCTTTAAATCGCTCAAAACCACAACATACAGCAATGCTAACTAAAACAAAAGGAATGCCATCGAAAACAATCAGGAAAAAATCCTAAAAGTAAATAATGCAAGTTTCCATTAATTTTCCTCTATTTCTCCCTCTCCCTCCCTCCGCAAGCTGCTTTCCTGGGTCAAAACCGCTAGTGAAGATCAAAAAAAATCTCTTCCTGAACATAATAATAACAAAGCTCGAAGAGCGAAGCATTCCGACACCGTCGGAAAGGACATAAGATAACATACTCTATATTCTTCATTCTACTCCGCTTCACTCAGAAAGAGAATTTGACCGCCATTGCGAGTGAAGCATGACAATCCATCCCCTCCTCCCGACCAAACCGCACGACTTCATCAGACTTTTTCTGCTTTTCTCCTTGAAAAAAACGAGCAAATCACTATCCTGTCACCGTCAATAAACCAATAAAATTTAAAAAAAATGAACAAAAAGAAAGAGACAAAAGGTGAATTTGTAGGAATGCTGGCAATAGCTTGTGTAATAGCTGCTATGCTCATGCCCCCAAAAGCAAAATCTGGCTCCAGCCTTGGAGACGAGCGAGAAGTCCCCGAATGGAAGATCCCGATCAAGAAAAAAGACCCCAAGCTTGCCTTGGAGAAAGATCAAGACTTCTTTAGTCCGGACAGCTTGATGAAAGAGGTCGTAGAAAGAGTGAGAGAAAAACGCCCTCTTCTTGACAGACCGATCTTCACATTTCACGTAGGATGGTAAAACATCCTGACTTTGCGTTGCTCCCCTGCTAGCAGATGGAGTAGCTTACAAGCTCCCGAGGAGGATACTCCTCCTCATCAACAATCAAAGTGCCCTTAGCTTTCTAGTGGCACTTTTTTTATAAAATCCACCTTCTCTCCCGCACTTTCCCTTGAAAAAAACGAGCAAATCACTATCCTCTCACCGTAAATAAACCCCAAAAATATAAAACAATTATGAAAGCCAAAACCAGAAACCTCGGAATGCTCGTGTTGATTTCATTGGTCATCATCGGACTCTATATAGAGTCTTGTCAAAAAAACCAGCGTAATCCCCCTCAAGATCAAAATAACTTTCAGTTCCCGCCGGCTACAAAAGATACGCTCACCTGGAGAGATTCTCTGAAAGCTGCACAAGCACAGGTAGCAAGCGAAGAAGGCACCCACTGCCTCATCACCCTCTACGAGGACCAAAACTAAGCATCGCTTGCTCCTAGGGGGAGCTTCCCTCCCCCTGCATTCCCAAATCAAAAAGTGCCCACAGTTTCCTCGTGGCACTTTTTTCTTTCACTTGAGGGGTCGAGCTCCAGACTACTGCTGCAAAAAATAACTGATCCCGTTGCAAAACATCGTAACATACGGCAATGCCAACAGCACAAAGAAAAACAGCATCAACCAGAACGAAAATCTGGTCAAATTCCCCTTTCTCTTATTCACAAGCTGTGCGATGACGAAACTCAAAGACACGACAGCAAGCCCAATCACAGAAAGATACCACATATTGGGGAAAAAAGCATCTCCTGCGGGTAGCCAACGCTGCAAAAGCTCACCTCCGAGACTTCCATTCCCGATAATAGAATAAACCCCTAGCAATCCACCAAAAAGAGAAGAGTAAATCCTCTCCAAGATCCAAGAGATCGCACAGTAAAGTCCAGAAAAACCGAGGGCAACCAAGTTCGCTCCCGTAAAAAGACGTGAAAACGTCGTATCAAAATCAGCCCAAAAACCTGCTGGAAGCCATTTACTTTTCTTCATT
>ERZ773022.203-NODE-203-length-54366-cov-24.576881_pt1 | contig 54366 bp, 43 predicted proteins | sample MGYA00580839_ERZ773022 | MGnify/ENA primary metagenome ERZ773022 (study PRJEB29015, sample SAMEA2738020) | human oral metagenome | biome: human oral; feature: human-associated habitat; material: dental | place: China | collected 2044 ...
CCCGGCCAGCAATCCCAACCAAAAACACTCAAAAACAAAAAACAGGCATAAAAAAACAAACAAACACACTATCGAGTTCACAAACAACACCTGCACAATCAAGCGCACACGAATCTCTCGCATGTTTTCAAAAGGCGGTTTGCGCCATGTTTCCGCGATCCGAGCCTTTCGCTTCGTTCGCTGCCGTTCGGCGCAACAAGGAAAACAATACGCACTTCTTCCGACATCGTCAAATCAAGCGCAATTACCTCGCTTCTGACCACTTTTCTGCAGAATGTCAACGATTTATGCCTTCAGACCGGCTTACTTTGCCCCAAAATCGCCCGATTTCATGCGCCAGACCACAAAGATTTGGCCAAATTGTGCGCCAGCACTCGCAACATTTACGAGTAATCCAGGTCGGAGCGGCCGATCATCAGTGCCTGAACTTCCAACATGGCCAAAGCCATCACGTTTTTTAACAAACTCTTTACTTTTTGTTGACCCTGGCGCTATACTCGTGCTCATACCGCGGCTCGCCGCGTCCACGAACAACCATCAACGCTAGGAAAAACGATGAATGGAACCCTGCGCCCGGCCTTTGATCTCGCCGGCACCCTGGATACGATCTCGGGCTTCATGTATACGTACCTGCTCGTCGCCCTTCTGATTGGCGTCGGCCTGTATTTCTTCGTGCGCACGCGCGCGCTCCCGCTTCGTCTCTTTAAGGAAGCGATTCGCGTCGTGACCGAGCCTCCCCACGAGGAAGGCGAGGTTTCTTCGTTCCGCGCTCTGATGGTGTCCACGGCCTCGCGCGTCGGCGTCGGTAACATCGCCGGTGTTGCGACCGCCGTGACACTGGGCGGCGCGGGTGCTGTCTTCTGGATGTGGGTCATCGCGACCCTCGGCGGCGCCTCTGCGTTCATCGAGTCGACGCTCGCGCAGATCTACAAGAAGCAGGGGCCCCATCACTCCTACGGTGGTCCCGCCTACTACATCCAGATGGCTCTCAAGCAGAACTGGTTGGCCACGCTTTTCGCCTCCGTCCTCATCCTGACCTACATGGGCGGCTTCAACCTACTGGCCTCCTTCAACGTCGCTGACGCTTTCGCCCAGTACAGCTGGGCGAACGACTGGACGCCGTGGATCATCGGCGCCGTGCTCGCGGTGCTCATGGCCGGCTCGATCTTCGGCGGCACGCGTCGCCTCACCGACGTCACTGGCTTCCTCGTCCCGGTCATGGCGATCATCTACCTGGGTGTCGGCTTCGTCGTCATCGTGCTCAACTACCAGAACATCCCCGCGATGTTCGCCGCTATCTTCCGCGGCGCTTTCGATTTTCCGGCGATCTTCGGCGGTTTCACCGGCTCGGCCATGATGCTCGGCATTAAGCGTGGCCTCTACTCGAACGAGGCCGGTGTTGGTTCCGCCCCGAACGCCGCAGCCTCCGCCTCCGTGTCCCACCCGGCCAAGCAGGGCCTCGTCCAGATGCTCTCCGTCTTCATCGACACCATGGTCATCTGTACTCTCACCGCATTCGTGGTTCTCTCCTCGGGCGTCGGCGATGACAATGGCGTGACGGGTGCTCCCCTCGTGAAGGACGCGATGGCCACCGTTTTGGGTCAGCCGGTCGCGCAGGTCTTCATCTCGGTCGCACTGTTCCTCTTCGCCTTCACGACGCTGGTCGGCAACTTCTATTACGCCGAGGTCAACTTCCGCTTCCTGCTGCGCAACAAGCACATAAAGCACTGGATGCTCACGATCTTCCGCACCGTCGCCGCGCTGCTCGTCTTCGCAGGCGCGCTCCTGAAGTTCGAGGTCGCGTGGAACCTGGGTGACATCCTGATGGGCCTCATGGCGCTCATTAACCTCCCCGTCATCGTCATCCTGGGCAACCAGGCTATCCGCTGCGCGAACGACTACGTCGCCCAGCGCAAGGCCGGCCTCGAGCCTTCCTTCAAGGCCTCCTCGATCGGCCTGAACCCCGATGAGCTGGACTTCTGGAAGGACGACGCTCCCGTCGCCGCCGAGAAGACCAACGCGTAAGGGTCCTCTCCCCTAGCAACTTGCCCCGGCCTCGTTCCTCCACGTGAGAACGAGGCCGGGGCTTCGCTATGCGCATCGGCGCGGTCATCGCCTTCACGGCCAGGGCGCGTGCCCCAGCCGCGAGTCGGTTTTCGGCCCGCGTCTGCGTGCTACACCGACGTGTGCTCGAAGCGCGCTCGGATCTGCACTCCCCCGGTGTGCCCGCACGCGGACAGGGCTCGAGCCACCGCGTCGGCGGCCCACCCGAGCATCTCAGGGCCCCCGTGCGGGGCGCGCAGAGCGGCAGTCACTCCGACGCCGGAGGCCATGGAGGACTCCACGGAAAAGCCCATCTGCACGGACGATGCCAGGGCGTCGGCGAAGCCCGAGCAGGACAGAACCTGTCTCCCATATCGCACGCCCGCCTCGACGTAGATGAGTGGACCGGGAATCACCAGGGACAAATCGAGCGAGCCGATCGGCAGGCTCCCATCCTCGAACGGCATGTTCGCGGTGGAACGCGCGTAGTCCGGCGGCAGGTCACACTCAAAGACACACTCGTCGACGCGCACATCGGCGACGAGCTCGAGGGTGGCCACGGAGGCAATCACAGATGCCACGAACGGGATGTGTGCGCTCGTGTCCCCGAGCCACGTGTCGACGATCGCGTGGCACATCGCCGGGGTGGCGGCTGCCGCGGTAGACTCCCCTGCTACTCCGGATCCCCTCGCTCCATCTACTCCCACACGACAAGACGGCGCCTCGAGGTCTCCGACGAAAAAGTCGAAGGCGTAGAGCCCATGGTGGACGCAATTGTCGTCGTAGTCCGCGAACCCCAACCGCGTGCCAACGAGCACGGACAGGAAGGCATCGTAGAGGCACTCCCTGTCCTGCGCAAAGAGGTCCGCCGCGTGGGGCGTGCGCGGGTCCAGCTGGCCGACCAGCCACGCCTGCAACGCCACGTAGCCTTCGTCTCTTGTCACCGGCGCACGAGAACCGTGATCCACCAGCGATCGCCAACAACGCATGTCCCCTCCCTCGACTCGCCTCTTCCTAGCCTACTCCTTCGGCCGGGAATTAGAGCAGCCCCGCACGCTTCGCAGGCGCAGGAAGCCCCGGCCTCGTCAAAACAGACGAGGCCGGGGCGACGGCCTAGACGGAGCGCTCAGCGGGTGGCGAGCAGCGCCTCCTCGGCCTCCTTGGTCCACAGGCCGGCGGCGTCGAGCTTCGCGGCAACCGTCGGCAGCTTCTCGGCCAGCTCGGACACGGGGGTCAGGCCCAGGTCGTGCATCATCGGGAAGACCATGATCTTGCCGCCCGAGGTACGATCCATCACCGCATTGATGGCATCGCCGAAGCCCGCCATACCGGTGATCGCCCACAGGGAGATCGTGGTGTCAATGATGCCGGCTTCGATCTTGCGCAGCACCGTACGCATATCGGAGACATCCGAGCCGGAGGTGCCCAGCATGAAGATCTGACGCTCGATGATGCCCTGCAGATCGAAGTCGCCGAACGTGCCGGCCGGGATACCGGCGAACGCGTTCAGGATGCCGCCCTGCGCCAGCAGGTCGACGGCCTGGGAGACCAGCGCGGGGACGGGCACGAGGCACGTCGCGTAGGTGTAGCCGTACTCCAGGGCCGTCGAGGAGGTGTTGACGATGTCGAGCGGGACGCCGTTCTTCTCGGCGGTCGGGCCGACAACCTTCGTCAGGTTCTCCAGACGCTCGTCCGACAGGTCGGTGCCCACGACGCTGAGGCCGGGAACACCGGAGGTCACGGCGCGCATCGTGTGCATAACGCCCATCGGGCCGGCCGCGCCGACAAAGACGCAACGGTCGTTCTCACGCAGATCGCCGTTGGCGGGGATCCAGGCGTAGCCCTCGCGCGGATCCGAACCGGTCGTACCGCAGAAGCGGGTGAAGTCGTAGTGGACGCGGCCGATGTCCAGGGACACCTTGCGCGAAATCTTCTCGCCACCCAGGACGACGCACATGGTGCCGCGGGTGCCGATCAGCAGAGCAGCCTTCTCGATGGCGTCGGCGTCCGCACCGAAGAACACGATGTCGTCGAACTCGCCCAGGGTGCCCTCAAGCTGCTCGGCGGCAACGCGCACGACCTCGGCAGGCTTGTGCTCGGCGGTCAGAGCGTCGATGTCGCCCTCGCCCACGACCAGCAGGCGTCCGCCGTCAGCAACGTGACCCCGCTCAGCCCACGCGTAGGAACCCTCGACGGTCGCCCAGGGCTCGATGAGGCCGACGGCCGCGGCCGACGGGCCCTCCGACACGTGGATCAGGAACTCTTCCCCATCCGGGGACACGACGCAGCGCTCGTCGACAACGACGAACTCCTCGAGAGCACCGTCAAAGTTGTAGCCGAAAGCACCATTCGACTTCGCGGTACGCAGGTGCTTCCAGTCGGCCTGGACCAGCAGACGATCGCCAACCTTGAAGTGCGTGACAGCCTCGCCGACCTTCACGACGCGGACGACGGGCTCATGACCGGGCGTCACGGCCTCCTGGTTCGGGTGGTAAGAAGGAATGTCCTTCAGCGCGTCCAGGTCGATGCCCGCCACCACGTCCGACTTGCGCGGGTGGCCATCGAACTGGTGGAGCAGCTTCGTATCAGAGAAGCAAATGCCGCAGGCTTCGACCTCGAGCATGATCTGCGTCGGGCCAACGGGATCAACGGGCTTCGCCGGGTTAACGACGAACTCTTCCTTGCCGACGATCTGAATCGCGTACTGGGTGGCGGGAATCTGGGTCATGACTGACTCTTTCACTGGAAAAACAACTGAACGTGGGAAGAAAAGACGAGGCCGGGGAGCTCCGGAGAAACCCGCATGTCTCCCCGGCCTCGTGACAATGTCAGGAGAGCATCACCTGGCCGCCCGTGACGGGCACGGCCTGGCCGGTCTCGTATTCCTGCTCGACGATGTAGAAGATCGCGCGCAGAACGTCGATGCCCTGAGCGCCGCGGCGCATGGGGACCTTCGCCTCGTAAAACTCCTTGACGTCGGCGACCGTCTTCGCGCCGGGAACCTTACCGGAGTTGAGGTACTGGACGAAGAGGCCGCGGTCCGGGTCGGACCAGAGCGGGCCGTCGTAGAAGTTGCCGGGGCAAATCGCGTTGACCTTCACGCCGTGAGCAACCATCTCGAGGGCGAAGGACTGCACCAGGCCGATGCCGCCGAACTTCGAACCCGCGTAGGCGGCGTTCTTGTTCGAACCGACGAGGCCGGACTTGGAGTTGATCTGAATGATGTCGGTCAGCCACTCGGGGGCAGTCGAGTGCTGGCGGGCCAGGAGCTGGCCCAGGTGCTTGGTGACCAGGAAGAATGCCACGTAGTTGATGTCCGTGGACAGGCGGAACGCAGAGGCGTCCTGCTCGAGGACGGAGCCCGCACGCACAATACCCGCATTGGAGACGACCAGGTCGAGGCCGCCGGTGACGCGCTCGATCTCGGAGGCCATCGCCGCGACAGAGTCCTCGTCTGCGACGTTGACCGTGATCGGGTGTGCGACACCTTCGCCGCCGAGCTCGGCCGCCTTAGCGGCGGCACCCTCACCGTTCAGGTCGGCGATGAACACGAAGCAACCGGCGTCGACCAGGCCGCGCGCGATCTCCGCGCCAAAGCCCTGGGCGCCGCCCGTCACGAGGGCGACGCGGCCGTTGATGGTGCGCTCGCCGGTGGAAGTGGCGCGAACCTCGAAGATCTCCTCGCCGGCGCGCACGACGACGGGAAGCTCCGTCTCCTTCAGGGAGCAGGGGCACACCTCGGTGAGCGGGCCGTCGAAGGTGACGGTCGGCTCCGCCGAGCTGGGGGCCACGATGACCGGGCGGCCGAGGGCCTTCAGGAAAAGCCCACGTACCTCGGGAGCGTTACTCATGATGTCTCTCTTTCTTGACGATGCTCGTCAGTTAATCGAAGTGGCTCGGGCGGCGACGTCGGCGGCGTCCTCACCGTCGGCAATCGCGCGGCCCAGGGGCGCGTACTCGGTGATGCGCTCGGCGAGAGCCTCGGGGGTCAGGCGACCCGTGCGGCCCAGCAGGTGCAGGGACGGATCCACGGAAGACAGGGCCTCGTGCGCGACGAGGGCCCACGTGGCCTCGTTGAGGTCCGCGAACTCGGGGCGACGCAGCTCCTCGCAGGTGAAACGCTGGCGGGGCTGGTTGATATCCACGCCCGAGATCTCGAGCATGCCGTGGGCGGCCGCGAGCGCGTGGATGCGCTCGAGCTGCTCGGGGGTGTTGCGCGGGGGCATGTAGGTCACGGCGCGCAGGCCGATGGACTCCATGTACTCGAAGAGCTCGTCGAGGAACGCGTCCTCGAACTTCTCCGCCTTCTTGTCACCCGTCGGCGAGGCGGACACATCACCCAGGTAGGCGTAGGTGGCGATCGCGCCGACCGAATCGGCGAACTCGACGACCTCGGCCGCACTGGGCAGCTCGTCGGTGGGCTGGATGTAGATGCGATCCAGGTAGTTGGCCTTCAGGACGCCCAGCAGATCGTACATGAGGTGCGGGTTGTCGGCGTCGGACAGGACGCGCGCGAGCGACTCGGGAACCTCGACGCCCATCGAGTCCAGGCCCTGGACCAGGGCGGGGCCCCGGCCGAAACCGCGGATGAGGGCCGAGGCCATGGCGGCCAGCAGGTGGCGCTCGGTGATCCCACCGCCATTGGCGTACTGGGAGATGCCGACCATGTCGGAGCGCGGGTCGAAGGGCTCCAGGCCCAGGTCGGTGAGGATCTTGTTGGCGCTCTCAGCCATGGCGAGGGTGCGCTCGAGGCGGGCGGCGCGCCCCGGGGCCAGCCACTCGGCGACCTTCTCGCGGGCCGGGGCGGGAACGCCCTGCACCGTCATGTAGGCGACACCCTCGGAATCGGGGTTGTTGAGCTTGCGGTGCGCGAGCGGCGTACCCTCGCCGAAGCGAGCGCGGATCTCGAAGCCGGTGACGGAACCCATGCCCAGGATGCGGGTCGCCTCGCTCATCTCAGCGGCGGCGCCGATCGAGTCGTGATCGACCGATCCGACGACGCGCAGGCCGTTGCGGCGCGCCAAGAGCGCGGCGTGGGTGGGCGTGTAGGGGCTGAAGGAGAAGCACGTGTGAATGTGGTTGTTTGACTCGGGCACCCAGCTCGGAAAGTGCTCGTCAGCGGCCACTGCTCGCAGCGCCTCGATGCGCTGGGCCGGGGTGGCGGCCGGGTCGTTGGTGATGTCCATGGGTTCTGCCATCTCTTCGTTGGGTGGAGAAAAAAGCTGTTGTTTCACGATTGTGGGCGAGGCCGGGGCTCGGTGAGGAGGAGTGTGGCCCCGGCCTCGCGGGCTCGCGTCAGGGAATGCGAGCCAAGGACGGGGGCGGGCCGGAAAGGGGAACGGCCCGCCCCCAGCGCCTCAGAGTCCCGCGCGGTTCAGGCGCGCGATCTCGGCCTCGGTCGCGTGCTTCGTGGTGGGCACATGGCCGGGCAGCGGGAGGATGCGCTCGTGAATCGCGTCGAGGATCCAGGAGACCTGCGGGAAGAAGTACGACTCCATCTCGGGTCCGGGCGTGATGCCGTTGCGCGAGGCGACGACGGCGATCGGCGCGTCGAGCGCGTCGAAGGCCAGGGTCTGCACGTTGGCGGCGACCGTGTTGAGGAAGGAGCCGCGCTCGACGGCGTCCGAGGTGAGGACCAGGCGACCGGTCTTCTTCACGGAGGCGATGAGCTTGTCGTAGTTGAGCGGGGCGACGAAGCGCAGGTCGATGACCTCGGCGCTCAGGCCGTACTTCTCAGCCAGGATGTCAGCGGCCTCGAGGGCCTTGTACACGGTCGCGCCGTAGGCAGCGATTGTGATGTCGGTGCCCTCGCGGCGGATCGCCGGCTCGCCCTCTTCGGTCTCGTAGTAGCCCTCGGGCACGCCGCCGGGCTCGAAGTCCTCGCCCTTGTCGTAGAGCTTCTGGCTCTCGAGGAACACGACCGGGTCGGTGCCGGCCAGCGCCAGGTTGAGCATGCCCTTGGCGTCGGTCGGGGTGGTCGGGAAGTAGACCTTCAGGCCCGGGATGTGAGCGACGAGCGCGCTCCAGTCCTGGGAGTGCTGAGCGCCGTACTTCGCGCCCACGGACACGCGCAGGACGAGAGGCATCTTGAGCAGGCCGGCGCTCATCGACTGCCACTTGGCCATCTGGTTGAAGACCTCGTCACCGGCGCGGCCCAGGAAGTCGCAGTACATGAGCTCGACGACCGCGCGGCCACCGGCCATCGCGTAGCCGACGCCGGCGCCCACGATCGAGGCCTCGGCGATGGGCGAGTTGAACAGGCGACGGTAGGGCAGGGCCTCGGTCAGGCCACGGTAGACGGCGAAGGCGCCGCCCCAGTCGCGGTTTTCCTCGCCCCATGCGGCCATCGTCGGGTCGGTCTTGAAGCGGTGCAGCATGGCCTCGAACAGGCCGTCACGGAACTGGTACATGCGCATCTTGGAGACGGGCTTGCCGTTTTCGTCGACGGAGGTACGCACCTTCTTGGCCAGCGCCTTGACGCGCGGGTTGTCCTCGATGTCGATCTCGGGGGTCGCGTCGTCGAAGGCCTCGACCTTCTCGTTGGAGAACATGACGGAGTCGATGTAGCCGTCGGCAACACGCGGGGTGGTCTCGTCGTCGATCGAGAGCTTGAGGACCTTGACGAGCTTCTCGGTCAGCGAGGCCGTATAGCCGTCAATCTCTTCCTGCGTGGTCAGGCCGTTGGAGATGAGCAGGTTCGAGTATTCCTTGATGCAGTCGACCTGCTCCCACAGCTCGACCTCTTCCTTCGTGCGGTACGAGGAGGCGTCCGACGGCGAGTGGCCGGAGAAGCGGTAGGTGATGGTGTCCATGAGGACGGGGCCGCGGCCCTCCTCGAGGATCTTCTTCTTGCGGGTGGTCGCATCGGCGACGGCCAGCGGGTTGAGGCCGTCGACGCGCTCGGCGTGCATGGCCTCGGGGTTGAGGGCCGCGCCCACGCGGGCGAGGATCTCGTAGCCCATGGTCTCGCCGAAGGTCTGGCCGCCCATGCCGTAGAAGTTGTTGAAGAAGTTGAACAGGATCGGCGGGTTGCCACCGTCCTCCTCGCGCCACAGCGAGCGGAACTGGTCCATGGCCGCGAAGTTCATGGCCTCCCACACGGGGCCACAGGCCATGGCGGCGTCACCGATGTTGGAGATGACGATGCCGGGCTTGCGGTTGATGCGCTTGAAGAGGGCCGCTCCGTTCGCGATGGGGGCGGAGCCACCGACGATCGCGTTGTTCGGGTAGGAACCGAAGGGCAGGAAGAAGGTGTGCATCGAGCCGCCCAGGCCGCGGTTGAAGCCGGACTTGCGGGCGAAGATCTCGGCGAGGGCGCCGAAGAGAATGAAGTTCTCCGTGAGGTCCTTCGTGTCCTTGTAGTCGATCTTCTCGGCGTAGGACAGCGTCTCGCCTCCGAGGAAGCCCTTCATGATGCCCTCGAGCTGGCTCTCGTCCATCTGGTGCATGGCCGAGTAGCACTTGGCGAGGATCTCGCCGTGGGAGCGGTGCGAGCCGAAGATGAAGTCATCGGGCGACAGCACGTAGCTCTGGCCGACGTAGGCGCTCTCCTGGCCGATGCCGAGGTGGGCGGGGCCGGGGTGGTTGTACTCGACGCCTTCCCAGGCGCCGGTCTTCTTGATGGAGTCGAGCATCGACTCGAAGGTGCGCACGACGATCATGTCGTGGAGCATCTGGACCATGCCCTTTTCGCCGTAGCGGGCGATCTCGGTGTCACGGTCGAAGGTGTACTGGTTGACGGGGACCTCGGGGAACTTCACGTACCCGGGGCGACGCACCTCATTGGGGTCGATGATAAGAGACTGAGTCATTTTTCTACTCTTCCTTGACGTAGGGGATGTTCGTTAGAGCTTGACGGCCCACGCGGCTTCGCGGATGACCTCGGAGACCGTGGGGTGCGGGAAGACGACCTGGCGCAGGTCCTCGACGGTCAGTTCCATCTCGAGGACGGCCTGAGCGCCCCAGATCATCTCGGCGGCGTACGCACCCAGAACGTGGATGCCCAGCACCTGGTGGGTCTTGGGGTCGACGAGGATCTTCGCCTCGCCGGGGGCCTTGAAGCCGTTCTCCGCGATGAAGCGGCCGGACATAAGGGCGGGAACCTTGGCGACGAGGACCTCGCGGCCTTCGCGCTTGGCGGCGGACTCGGTCAGACCAACGCCGGCGGCCTCGGGGATCGAGAAGACGGCCCACGGGACGGTGTGCCAGCGCATGACCTCACCACGCTTCTTTGCGGAGGGATCGAGGATGTTCGCCGAGGCGATTTCCGCCATGCGGTAGGCGGCGTGCGCCAGGAGGGAGCGTCCGGTGACGTCACCGATGGCCCACACGTTGGGCAGGTTGGTGCGCATCGTGTCGTCGACGACGATGCCGCGGTTGATCTCAAGGCCAGCCTCTTGCGCGCCCCAGCCCACCGTCGCGGGACGGCGGCCAACCGCCATGAGGACCACGTCGGCCTCGACGCTCAGCTTTTCCTCGCCCTTGGAGTAGTGGACGGTGCCTCCGTCGAGGGACTCGACGCGGCAGCCCAGCTCGAAGGTCACGTCCTTCATGGCGGCACGAGCCTTGGCGGCCAGGTCGTCGTCCATGAAGGGCAGGATCTCGGGGGCCATCTCGATGACGGTCACCTGGGAGCCGAGGGTGGAGTACAGGGAGGCGAACTCGACGCCGATGACGCCGCCGCCGATGATCGCGAGGCGGGCCGGGACCTCGGGCAGCGAGAGGATACCCGTGGAGTCGACCAGCGCCGGGTTGTCCTGGGTGCCGGGCAACGGGGGCATGGCCGGCACGGAGCCCGTGGCGATGATGACGTGATCCGAGGTGTAGGTCGTGCCCTCGACGGTCACGCGACCGGGGGCGTCGAGGTGGCCTCGTCCGTTGATGACGGTCACGCCCGCCTTGCGCTCGGTGGCTGCGACGCCGGCGACCAGGCCCTTGACGACCTGATCCTTCCAAGCCTGCATCTGCGTCCAGTTGACGGCCACGCCCTGAGCGTCCACGCCGAACTGGCTGGCTTCCTTGGCGTGCAGGTAGTTCTTCGCGCCGTTGAGCAGGGTCTTGGTGGGGATGCAGCCCACGTTCAGGCAGGTACCGCCCAGGTACTGCTCCTCAACGAGGGCGACCTTCTTGCCCGCGTGTCCGAGGCGCTCGGCAGCCAGGTAGCCGCCGGGGCCCGCACCGAGGACGATGACGTCAAAATGCGTGTCACTCATGAGTATTCCTCTTTCCTCAGGCCAGAACGGTCACGTCGATGTTTTCGATGGCGGCGACCAGGTCGCGCAGGAAGCGCGCGCCGTCCGCGCCGTCGATGACCTGGTGGTCGATCGTCAGCGACAGGTTGAGGCGCTGCTCCACGCCGATCGTGCCGTCGGCGGCCACGGTCGGGCGCGGGGTGATCGCGCCGACGCCCAGGATGGCCGTCTGGGGCAGGTTGATGACGGGGGTGAAGGTCTCGATACCGAAGGAACCGATGTTGGAGACCGTGAAGGTGCCGCCGCTCAGGAAGTCGGGCGACAGGGAGCCGTCGATCGCGCCGCCGGCGAGGCGCTTGGCCTCGTCAGAGAAGGCCTTGAGGCCCAGGGCCTGCGCGGAGCGGATGACGGGGACGAGGAGGCCGCGCGGGGTGTCGCACGCGAAGCCGAGGTGGACCTGCTCGAACTCGGTGAGGACGCCGTCCTCCAGGTGAGCGTTGAACACGGGGTACTTGAGCAGGGTGCGCGACACGGCGAAGCAGACCAGGTCGTTGAGCGTGATCTTGTTCAGGCCCAGAGCCTCGTCGGCGTTCTTGACCTTCTTGCGCATCGCGAGGATGCCGGCGGCGTTGGCCGTCGTGTTGAGGGTCAGCTGGGCGGTGGAGGTCAGGGACTCCATCATGCGCTTGGCGACGACCTTGCGCACGCCCTTGAGCGGGGCGGAGGTCGAGGCGCCGGGGAAGTCGGCGGCAGCGGCGGGGCCGGCGACAGCGGCGGCGGGCGCGGCCTCGGCGGTACGGCCAGCGTCGGCGACGGACACGCGTCCACCGATGCCGGTGCCTTCGGCGGCGCTCACGCCGGCGGCGCGCGCAGCGGAGGTCAGGACGGGGCCGACGGCGATCGCGGCGGCGACGTCACGCTCGATGACGCGGCCGTGGGGGCCGGAGCCCTCGGCGATAGCGGAAGCGTCGACGCCGTTCGAAGCGGCGAGGGCGCGGGCGCGCGGGGAGACGGCGCCGGTGGCGCGCTCGGTCGCGAAGGCGGGGGCGGCAGCCTCGGGGGCTGCGGCGGCCTGCTCGGCGGGAGCGTCGGCTTCGGCGGGGGCAGCGTCGCCACCGGGAACGAGGCCGGAGATGTCTTCTCCGGGCTCACCGACGATGATGAGCGGATCCTTCACGGGGACCTCGTCGCCTTCCTCCCACAGGAGCTTCAGGACGGTACCCTCGGCGGTCGAGGGCACCTCCATGGTCGACTTGTCGGTCTCGATGGACGCGAGCGTCTGGTCGACGGCGACGGTGTCGCCTTCCGCGATCATCCACTCGACGATGATGCATGACTCAACAGAGTTGCCCAGCTGGGGCATCACCACGATGGTGGCCATGTAATTCCTCCTAGACGATGCGCAGCTTCGTGCGCTCGGCCAATTCCTTGATGGATTCTTCGGGGATCTCATCGTCGGTGATGATTCCGGTGACCTCGTCGATCCCCATGAAGCTGACAAAGCCGGCTTCCCCATACTTGGAGGAGTCAGCGAGCAGCCACGTCTCTTGTGCGCGGGTACGCATAATGGAGCCGACCTGTCCACCTTCTACGAGCTGGGTGGTCAGACCCCGATCAACGCTGAACCCGTCGGTCCCGAGGAACGCGACGCGAGCGTTGAAGTCATTGATGGCGCGCTCGGCGACCGGCCCCACGAGGGACTCGGACTCGGCGCGGAAGTGCCCACCCGTCAGCGTGATGTTGAGGTTCGGGTTGGAGCGGGCGTTAGCGAAGACGAGCACGGAGTTGGTGAGAACCTGAACCCCGCGCTTGCCGGTGAGGTACTTGACGATGAGGGCGCAGGTGGTGCCGGCCTCGATCATGACGCGATCGTCGTCGTGGATCATGTCGGCAGCGGCGCGAGCGATGCGTTCCTTGACCTCGACACGATCGTTCTGGCGCAGATGAATGTTACGGAAGGTGGTGGGGCGCGCGCCGCCGTGGGTGCGCACGAGGTAGCCCTGCTCGTCGAGGGCCTTCAGCGAGGCGCGCACCGTCACGGGCGACACACCCAGATCGGAGGCAAGCTGCGCGACGCTCACCTCACCCTCCCGGGCGAGGCGATCCAGGATGTAGTTCGTGCGTTCTTCTGCACGTCCCATGGGGCACCTCTTCGTCGAATCAGCGACATCTCTTGTCGCTTTATCTTTCGTTACGACAAGAATAGTCACTAAAACGAAAGTATGCAACATCACGCAAGCTGTTCATACACCCGTGCAGGCGGGACGCACAAACGTTCAGAACACCATCATTCATTCGGCACATTTGACGGATATTGCAGGGATAAATACTCTGGTGGGCGGCCCGCGCGGACCACCCACCAGATATGAAACTCTCACCCCTCGCCAGCGCCATCATCCATTCGAAACGAAAATGAAACGAAAGCACTCGTCACTCACGCGACAAGCCCCGCGCTGGCGCGGCAAATGAGTTTTACTCGCCGGGCTGACGAACGCCCACCGTGAGGAGCAGGTTGCCGTACAGGCGCTGCTCGCCCGTCGCAACGATGATGCCGACGTTCTCGTCGCGCGCAGCATCGTAGAAGTCCCAGCGGGAAATCTCACCGAACTCGATGCCGGGCAGAGCCGCGCGGAACTCGTCGTGAATCGGAATCTCCACCGGATCGGCGTCGGGTGCGGGGGTCATGATCTCGGCGCGCTCGATCGGAATCGTGCGCTTGAGGACGTCGAGGACCTGGCTGACGTCCAGGAGCCCCGGAGCCAGGTTGAGGGAGATGAGTTCGCAGCGCGGGTTCACACCCGTCGTGTGCGGGTAGTTCGCGTCAGCCAGCAGGATCTTCGAACCATGACCGGCGGCCGCGAGCGCGCGCAGGAACTGCGGGTGAGTCATCGGACCATAGAGCATGAACGTGCCTTTCTTACAGGTGTGAACTGGCCCGGATGACCAGCTCGGGGTCGAGAACAATGTCCTGGGAAGGTCCCCCGCCCATGAGCGAACGCACGAGGCGCACGGCGGTGCGCCCGAGGCGATCAAAGGGCTGGTGAATCGTCGTGAGCGGGGGCGCGTAGGAGTCCGCGCCGTCGATGTCGTCGAAGCCGACGACCCGCACGTCACGCGGGACCACTCCCCCGCGCTCGTAGATGTAGCGCATCGCGCCGAGGGCCAGCTGATCGTTCGCGGTCTGCACGCCCTCGGGCAGCCGCCCAGCCGCGCGCATCACGTCGTAACCGTCACGCGAGTCCCACGAGTCAGGCTGGAGCACGACGGGTTCGATGCCGTAGGCCTGGCATGCCTGCTCGTAACCGAGCCTGCGCATCTGCGCATCCGACCAGCCGGTGGGACCACAGATGTGAACAACGTCGGTGAGTCCCTGGGCGAGCAAGTGCTCCGTGGCCAGGCGCGCCCCGCGCACGTTGTCGACGGCGACCGTCGAGATGCCGTCGAGCCCCTTTTCGCTCGTCAGAACGAGGACGGTCGGGAAACGCTTGCCCGCCTCGATCGCAACGTCGATGGTCGGATCCTGGCCGCCCAGGATGATGACGCCGTCGACATCGAAGGGGGCAAAGTCGCTGCGCAACTGCCCGTCCGGCCCATACGCGTAGGACAGGGACACGTGGTACCCGGCCTGCGACGAGGCGTTGAGGATCGACAGCAGCACGCGCCCGTGTCCGTGGAACATGGGGGCGGCCAGAACGACCTGCAGGACGTTCGTGCGCTTGGCCGCGAGCGCGCGCGCCGCGTAGTTGGGAACGTAGCCAAGCTCGTCGACCAGCTTGGAGATCCTCGCACGCGTCTTTTCGGAGACCTCGGGATCCCCGCGCACGACGCGCGAGACCGTGTTGGTCGAGACGCCCGCGCGCCGCGCGATGTCGGCCAGGGAGACTTTCTTAGCTGCGGGTCGGGACGTGGACATGGGTCGCTGCGCTGGCTGCGATGACGGAGGCGCGATCTTCCTCGGCGAGAGCACCGATGGTTTCGAGCTGGGCGAGGAGAGAACCGAAGGTCGAGGCCTCGATGGGGCCGCGCACGACGGTGACTCCCGAGATCTGGGCGGTCAGGTCGCACAGCAGGCGGTTACGTGCGCCGCCGCCCACGAGGTTGAGCTGGTCGGGGGCCCTCCCCGTGGCCTCGGTCAGCTCGCCGATCGCGCGGGCGTAGCGACGGGCGAAAGACTCGATGATGACGCGCACGTACCCGGCCATGGAGTCGGGGCGGGCCGCGCCCTGGGCGTCCAGGGCCTCGTCGATCTTGCGCTGCATGTCGCCGGGGGTGGCGAAGGCCTCCTCGTCGGGGTCGAAGGTGCCCGAGGCGGCGGGCAGCTCGCGGGCCTGGGCGACCAGCTCGTCGGTGTCGGTGGGCGTACCCTCGCGCTCCCACTGGCGCTGGATCTCCTGAAGGATCCACATGCCGGTGATGTTGAAGAGGGGACGCACTCCCCCATCGGTGCGACCTTCGTTCGTAATACCGAGGTCGAAGGCGGCGTCGCTCATGAGCGGCTTGTCCTCGATGGCACCCAGGACCGACCAGGAGCCGCAAGACAGGAAGTAGGCGCGCTTGCCCTCCTCGATCGGCAGGCCGTGGACCGCACACGCCGAATCATGGGCGCCGCCGCGCACGACGGTGAGGGTCTCAAGGCCGGGCACCGTACAGGGGCCGACGACGGTGCGGTCGCCGGACAGCTCGCCGAACCAGCCGCGCGGGATGCCGAGGCGTGAGAAGACCTCGTCGCTAAAGTCGCCGCCGCCCGGGGTCAGCAGGCCCGAGGTCGAGGCGATCGTACGCGACCAGCCGACGACACCCGTCAGGCGGTACGCAAAGTAGTCGGGCAGGAAGAGGGCAGCAGCGACGCGCCGGGCGTCGTCGGGATTTTCCCGCAGGTAGGCGAAAAGCTGATTCGCCGTATTAATCGTCGCCGGCTGATTACCGGTCAGGTCAAAGAACTCGCGGTCGCCAATGCGCTCGCGGAAAGCATCCAGGGTGCGGGCGGTGCGCTCGTCGCGGTAGGCGACAACATCGCCGACGAGATCGCCATTCTCATCGAGGGGAGCCCAGTCCACGCCCCAGGTATCAATGGAGACGGCGCGGGCATCGGGGAAGCGTTCGAGGGCCTTCTTCAAGCCGGTGATCGTTTCGGCCTCCATCGTGGCCACGTCCCACGTGAGGGTGCCGTCGTCCCGGCGGCGCGCCTCGTGCTTAAAACGGTGGATATCCGTGACATCCAGGCGACCATCATGCAACGTTCCGGCGAGGACTCGTCCGGACGCAGATCCAAGGTCAACAGCAAGTACGGTGGTCATTGAAGGTCTCCTCCAGATACGCCCTGGCTCGGCGTGTCCCGTCGTTGGGTTCTCGTGCAGCTTTCCTCATCGGCGAGGCCGGGGCTGCGTCCCGGGAAAAGACCCCCGAGGGGGGTGGGCCGGTCGGGCCCGGGGAGAGAGGACACCCGAGCCCGACCGGGAGTTGCATCAGCGGTACATCGGACCGAAGGTGTCGCAGGCGCGGAAGTCCGCGGCCTCGAGGGACTCGGTGCCGAACAGCGACCACGCCTTGGGACGGAAGATCCGCTCCTCGGGGACGTTGTGCATGTTGACCGGGATGCGCAGCATCGAGGCCAGCGTGATGAGCTGACCGCCGATGTGGCCATAGGAGATCGCGCCGTGGTTAGCGCCCCAGTTGTTCATCACGTCGTAGACGCTCTTGAACGCGCCCTCACCCGTCAGGTTCGGGACGAACCAGGTGGTGGGCCACTCGATGTTGGTGCGCTCTTCGATGGTGAAGGCGACCTCGTCGGGCAGCTCAACCGTGTAGCCCTCGGCGATCTGCAGGACCGGTCCGAGGCCGCGCACCAGGTTGATGCGGCACATCGTCACGGGCATCTCGCCGGAGGTGCGGAAGTGGGTCGAGAAGCCGCCGCCACGGAAGTAGCCGGTCGAGGCCGGGTGGAAGGTCGTGGCCTCGAGCGTGGCGTCGCGATCCTCCTCGGTGAGCTCGTACCAGGGCTTGATGACGTTCTTGCCGTCGCGCACGGCCTTGCCGGCGCCGTCCAGCGTGGTCGAGCCGGAGTTACGCAGGTCGAGCAGGCCGACGGCAGCGCGGCCCTCGGGCTTCCAACCGGTGGCCTTCTCGATGGACTCGGGACTCCAGTAGGTGCGCACGTCGGAGAAGATCTGCGGCGTGTTGGTCAGCAGGTAGCCGAACAGCATCGAGGCGCCGTTGAGCGAGTCGTTCTCGGTGGCCACGACGGAAGGCTGGCGAATGCCAGTCCAGTCGAAGTTCGTGTTGAGGATGGTCTCCAGAACGTCACCGTTCGGGAAGTGGTCCGTCCACTGGCGCTGGCCCTGGAAGCCTGCCACGATGGCGCCGTGGCCGCCGGCCTCTTCCTCAAAGCCCAGCTCGGCCAGGCGCGGGTTGCCATGCATGAGGTCGCGGGCGATGAGCGTCATCTTGGTGACGAACTTCCACCAGTCCTCGTGCTTCTCCGGGTACTGCCACTCCGGCGGGTTCCAATCCTTGCCCTGCTTGAAGTTCTCGCGGATCCACTGGTACGCCTTCTCGTACTCCTCGGGATCGTAGATGCCCTCATCGATGCGGCGGGTGAACTCGGACATGTCGATGTACTCGTTGCGCATGCCGAGGTAGGAGCCGAAGAAGTCGGGGTTCACAACAGAGCCGGCAATACCCATGGAGACGGAGCCCATGGACAGGTATGCCTCGCCCTTCATCTGAGCGACGGCCAGACCGGCGGTCGCATAGTCGAGGAGGCGGGTGCGCACGTCCTCGGGGATGGAGGTGTCGTCAGCGTCCTGCACGTGCTCGCCGTAGATGCCGAAGGCGGGGATACCGATCTGAGCGTGGCCTGCCAGGGCGGCGGCAAGGTACACGGCGCCGGGGCGCTCAGTGCCATTGAAGCCCCAGATGGCGTGCGGCATCGCGGGATCCATGTCGGTGGTCTCCGTGCCGTAGCACCAGCAGGGGGTGACCGTCACGGTCAGGCCGACGTTATTCTCGCGGAACTTGGCGGCGCAGGCCTGGGCCTCGTGGACGCGGCCGATCGTGGTGTCAGCGATGACGACCTCGACGGGGGCGCCGTCCGGGTAACGCAGGTTGGAAGTGAAAAGCTCGGCGACGGACTTCGCCATGTTCATGGTCTGCTCTTCGAGCGCCTCACGAACGCCCTTACGGCGGCCGTCAATAGTGGGGCGGATTCCGATGCGGGGGTGGTTTGTCATTATTCCTTCATCCCTCATGATGACGTCGATGTCGGAGCGCGGGGGCGCTCGCCCCCTCGGATCCTGTGAATAAAAGGGTGCCGGGCCCGCGGGTCCCACCCCACCGACGTGGAGCGGGACCCGCGGCGGGCCACCGGTTCAGTGTGTTACGTCCCCGGCCCCGGCCTCGTGCCCGATGGAGCTATCGGCTCACTCGTACAGGTTCGCCTTGATGTCGGCGTTGTCGATGTTGGTCTTGTCGTACCACGCGAAGCCCGAGTCGATGACCTTGGGCAGCTCGCCCTTGTTGATGGCGACGACGGCAGCCTTGACCGTGTAGTAGCCGATCTTGACGGGCGACTGGGTCACGGCGCCAGCCTCGGTGCCGGCCTTGATGGCGTCAATCTGGGTCTTGCCGGAGTCGAAGCCAACAACCGTGACCTCCTTGCCGGTCTCCTGCGAGCCCTGGACGATACCGGAGGCGGCGGCCTCGTTGGAGCCGTACATGCCGACGATGTCGTCGTTGGCCTGGATGATGGCCTTCGAGGTGTCGGCGGCCTTGGTGACTTCACCGGCGATCTGCTCGTCGAGGAGCTTCAGGTCCGCGGGAGCGTTGGCCTTGAAGTACTCCTTGAAGCCCTCGCAGCGCTGCTTGCCCGTGGTGGAGGTCGAGTCGTGGCAGACCATGCCGACCGAGCCCTTCTTGCCCTTGAGCAGCTCGATCATGTGCTTGGCGGCCTCAGCGGCGGCGGCCTTGTTGTCCGTCTGGACGGTGGTCACGGGGATGTCGGAGTCAACGCCGGAGTCGAAGGCGACAACCGGGATGCCCTGCTTGTTGATCTCGTCGAGCAGGTCGGCGGCAGCCTTGGAGTCGAGGGCGGCGAAGCCGATGGCGGCCGGGCCGGAGTCCAGAGCGGACTTCAGCTGGTCGGTCTGCTCGGTCACCTTGGTCTCATCCTGCGGGCCGACGAACTTGACCTGGTAGCCCAGCTCCTCACCAGCCTGCTCGGCGCCTTCCTTCACGGCCTGCCAGAAGCGGTGCTGGAAGCCCTTGGAGACGAGGTAGATGGTCTTGGTGCCGTCGCCCTTGACCGCAGCCTTCTCCCAATCCTGAGCGTTGGCGGAGGTGTCGACCTTGGTCGCACCCGAGGAGTCACCGGTCTTGGTGTCAGTCGCGGGAGCGGAGGAGTCCGACGAGGTCGTGCAGGCAGCCAGGCCCAGGGCCATGGAGCCGACAGCGGCGGCGGCGAAGATACGTCCGATGGGGCGCATTGGTATTCCTTTCGTGGGGTGGCGGGGTCATTCCCGCCCTTGGGTGTGTGGACCGACGTCGGTCCACGATGGGTGAATTGAATGGGTAAGAATCAGGCGGCGTTCTCGCGAACGCGGCGGATGTTGTCGATGACGACGGCGAGCAGCAGGACGATACCGGTGACGACGAACTGCCATTCGGCGGCGATACCCATCATCGTCAGGCCCTTCTTCAGGGTCTCCATGATGATCGCGCCAACCAGGGCGCCGGGGATCGAGGCGCGACCACCCGACAGGGACGTACCACCGATGACGGCCGCGGCGATGACGTTGAGCTCCATGCCCACGCCCTCAGCGGGCTGGACCAGGCCACCACGCGAGGAGTAGAGGACCGCGCCAATAGCCATGAAGGCACCCGCGACGACGTAGATGATGATCTTCCACAGGCGGACGTTGACGCCGGAGAGGCGGGTGGCCTCCTCGTTCGAGCCGATCGCCAGCGAGTAGCGGCCAAGCAGCGTCTTGTTCATGAGGAAGGTCGCCAAGACCGTGAGAACCACGAAGATCAGAACGGCGTTGGCAACACCGGGGATGATCTCGCCACGCGCGATGGCCTTGTAGCCCGTGTTCGCGATCGTGATGGAGGACTTATCCGAGATGATCAGCGCGAGGCCTCGGGCAACCATCATCATTGCCAGCGTTGCGATGAAGGGCGGCAGACCCAGGATCGAGACGTTCAGGCCGTTGACCAGACCGATCGCCATGCCGATCAGCAGCGTCAGGATCAGGCCAGCGCCCAGAGGAAGGTTCATCTTGTCGCCCGCCAGGAAGATACCGGCCATCACAGCCACGAGGCTCATGCCCGTACCGACGGAGAGGTCAATGCCGGAGGTCGCGATGACGAACGTCGCACCCAGCGCCATGACGCCCGTGTAGGCCGACTGCAGGACGATGTCCAGGTAGATGTTCGGCTTCGCAAAGCCGTTGGCTGCAATGCTGAAGAACAGCAGGATGACGAACAGAGCAACCGTGACGAGCATCAGCTGCATGTTGTTCTTCAGGAAGGTCTTGACAGGCGACGGCGCCTCCAGGCCCTTGTTGTCGACGACGGTGCTCACGCGACTTCTCCGTTCGCTTCTTCCTGGCCGACGGTGGCCAGTTCCATAATGTTTTCTTGGGTGGCTTCCTCGTTGTTGAGGGTGCCGATGATGCGGCCGTGGGCCATGACGGCGATGCGGTTGGCCAGGCGCAGAACCTCGGGCAGCTCCGAGGAGATCACGATGATGGCCTTGCCCTGCTTCGCCAGATCCTCGAGCAGCGTGTAAATTTCATCTTTCGCGCCCACGTCGATGCCGCGCGTCGGCTCGTCGAAGATCAGGATGTCGGTGTCACGTTCCAGCCACTTGGCCACAACGACCTTCTGCTGGTTACCGCCCGAAAGGCTGCGCAGCTCGACGTCCACGGAGGGGGTGCGGGTACGCAGCTTCTTCACGTAGTCCTGGGCGACGTTGCGCAGCTTCTTCGTTGCGACGACGGTCGCGGTGGTGAAGTGGCTCATCGCGGCCAGGCCCGTGTTGAAAGAGATGTCCTTGTCGAGGAGCAGGCCGTACTGCTTGCGGTCCTCAGACAGGTAGCCGATGCCGTTCTTCACGGCGTCGTTCGCGCCCTTGATGGTGACCTTCTTGCCGTGGACGTAGATGTCGCCCTCGGTGTGGGGGTCAGCACCGAATAGGGCTCGTGCGACCTCGGTACGCCCGGCGCCGACCAGGCCCGCGAAGCCGAAGATCTCGCCCTTCTTGACCTCGAAGGAAACGTCGTGGACGGCCTTGACAGTCGAGAGGTGCTCGACGCGCAGGACGGCCTCATCGGAGATCGGCTTGGTCGTGGGACGCGCGTCAGCGGGGACCTCGCGGCCGACCATCATCTTGACGACCTCGCTCATCGGGGTCGAGGCCGTGTCCACCGTACCGATGTACTTTCCATCGCGCAGGACCGAAATGCGGTTGGTGAGCTCGGTCAGCTCGGGCATGCGGTGCGTGATGAAGATCAGGCCGGTCGTGGGGCACACGAAGTCGCGCACCAGCTCGAAGAGAGACTCGGTCTCGGTCGTGGTCAGAGGAGCCGTGGGCTCGTCCATGACCAGGATCTTCGAATCGAAGGACAGCGCACGCGCGATTTCCACCATCTGCAGGCGCGCAACCGGCAGGTCACGGCAGTAGGCGGTGGGGTCGATGTTCATGTTGAGGCGCTCGAAGAGCTCGCGCGCATCACGAACCATCTTGCGGTCGTCGACGTAGCCAAACTTGGACGTACCGGGTCGACCGATGTACAGGTTCTGGGCGACGGTCAGGTCAGGAACAATGTTGAGTTCCTGGTGGATGATCGACAGGCCGAGGTCACGTGCGTGCTCCGGCGACTGAATGTCGACCTTCTCCCCCTGCAGCCAGATCTCGCCGCCCGGGTCGGACTTGTGGATACCGGTGAGCACCTTCATGAGCGTGGACTTGCCCGCTCCGTTCTCACCACAGAGACCCAAGACTTCACCGGGTCGAAGGTCGAGGTCCACGTCGGACAGCGCCTTCACGCCGGGGAACGTCTTTGAGATCCCCTTTAGCTCTAGTAATTTCGTCACTTCTCACCCCTTGGGTACCAGTAACTTCTCTGTTTCTGGAGTTTTCTTCCCCGGCGTCGTTAACGCTAACGGTCATCGTTCCGGAGAATCGCCCTCTTCGGCGTCTCCTTTAGAGTAGAGCATCACAGGGGCCTACGCGACCCAAATCGAATAACGCGTAACCAAATCGTAATCAAACATCAGCGAGCGTCAGCCTGACAATTCCGCAGCATTCTGCAGATTTTCAATGACCGTCCGTGCGACACTGTCGAGCCATTCCTGCTCAACGGCGCATTGCTTGAGATGAAGTTTCCCCCGCTCCAGATCGTGAGGCATCCCCTCTTTCTCCCACTCAGAAAATCCTTCACCACGGATAGTTGTCGGAAAAGTTCCGTGAACGTTCACGACGCGCCACCACGGGACTCCACCGCCCCAGTCATGCATGATCCGCCCCACAACGCGCGGACCGGTACCGACCGCCTGCGCGATCATGCCATACGTTGCCGCACGCCCCGGCGGAATCTCCTCCACAACCCGCAGGACGGCTTCAACGAGTTCTTCCCTCACAGCTCAATCATCCTCTCGACCGCCCACAACACCTCGCGGGGGTCGATCGGCACCACCGCGAGATCCGCGTCCGCCATAGGCCCAGGCTCTTGTCCCAGTAGCCCGGACACCTCCGGGTTCACGACGTGCCCATCAGCACTGACAGGATCCCCCGGCGTCGCCACCGTGCCGCTCCCATCGCTCAGGCCAGCGAGCCCGCTCGGGCGGCCACGGCCTCGTCGAGAAGCGTGAGCGTCCTCCCCGTCGTTAGCCGACAGTGTGGCCTCGTTTCCCTCCCTTGGAGGCACCGACCGCAAATCGGAAGGCTCCCGGACGAACGCGTCGCCCACCTGGTACGTGACGCCGGCACAATCCAGGATGCGTAGATGCGCGCAGGGCGCTCTCCACATGCTCTCAGCGCGGCAAACCACGAAGGCACACGCATGATAGTCTCCCGCACGGAACGCATCGGCGACGGGCGAACCCTCGGGCGCGACGCCAGAGATTCCGCGCAGGACGCGGAACGTGTTCCACAGAGACTTCTCACCCAGCTCCATCGCCTCGGCAGGCAGCCAACGCAGGCCGTCCACTTTGCCCGTGCGCGGGCCGAGGCGCGTGAAGCCTCGGACGAACCCAACGATCTCGCTGGGGAGGATCTCATCAACCTTCACGACGCGCGTGCGATGCAGCTCCACGAGCGCACGATCCCTACTGATCCACACGCGCATGAGACGAGGCTTCTGCGCAGCCTTAGAGTGCAGCGCCCACACGTCGAGATGCATCGTCGCCCACGAGGCCGGGGCCAGCTCGCGCCTCGGCTGGGCCACGTCGCTGGACGCTTCCAGCATCGCCAAGTAGCTGCTCTTGTCGAGCATGACCTTTCCCAGCTGACTGTCGTGAAAACGCCGCAGGAAGGAGGCCCTCTGCTCCGGGCTCCCCCAGATGCTCGCGGCCGTCGCGAGACGGTCAGCGTCGCCACTCCCCCGGGGCCGATCCAGCCACTCTCGCCAACGATCCCCGAAAGCCGCGTAGCTCTCTCGCAGGCGCTTCTCACGCTCGGCCGCAGTCTCTCTGGGGGCGACGGGTCCATGCTTCTTCTTGCGCGGCTTTCTCGCGGCCTTGACGATCACTTCAATAACCGTGATAGCAACGAAAGCGATGACCAGAATGTGGTAGGCGTGATCAGCGATAGCCTGCATCGATCCGCTCCTCCCCGATCAACAAAAAGCCCCGAGTTCATGAGAACTCGGGGCATCTGCTCCTGCGACTGGATTCGAACCAGTAACCGTCCGATTAACAGTCGGATGCTCTGCCGTTGAGCTACGCAGGATTGCGACAAGAGAAGATAGTAGCAGAGAATCTTCGGAACTGGCAAGCCCGAGCGGGTTCAAAGCGTATGCTGCGCGTCACTGCCATCGAGTTCGGGGGGCGGGTGCGCTCACCCCCACGTCGGATTCTCGAGGTTAATTCCCTGACGCCTCGCAGCCGACTCAATCGCGTCGGCAAGCCACTGCGCGAAGCCAACATACTGCGAGTCATAGTGAGCCCGGAATCGCTCGTCATGGATGTACCCGCGAGACATGATGTAGTGCTTGGCAGGCGTGACCGAGAAGAACTCACTGAGGGCTTCTCTGTGCTCCTCGACGAGGCTTTCCGCCTCCTCGCTATCCGGAGCTACGCCGTCACGGACCGCATCGATCATCCTGCTTTCGATGTCATGGAATCGCTCGGCGTTGTCACGCCAGTCGGCGGTTTGCCACGAAGCAGTGCGCTCTCGCGATTCACACCAGTCGTCAGTGTCACCATAACGCTCTTTGGCCTCGCTCTGGTACGCCGCAAAGTCGGCCTCCCCCAATATCTCCCCGATTTCTTCCACGGTAAGCTCGTTGTCATTCATTGCATCCTCCAACAGCATGTCTAATGCTTCTATCATTGCGTCCGTCTCGCGACGATGAGCAAGAAGGCTCTCTCGTTGCCTCTTGAGGTGTTCGATCTCAGAGTCTCCACAGTCGAGGAGAGCCTTGATGTCCATCAGCTTCATCCCCGTCGCCCGGTAGATGACAATCCTCTGGACACGCACGCAGTCCTCGCGCGAATAGAGCCGGTAGTTCGACCAGCTCCGCGCGGTGGGAGCGAGGAGCCCCTGCGCCTCCCAGTGGCGCAGCGTTCGCACCGTCAGCGAGAATCGCTCGGCGACCTCTCCAACCGTGTAGAGGGTTGTGTCATTGCTCATGACATCGATTCTGATCCCTGACGCCGCGTCATGGTCAAACGGAAGAGAGTGTCCGTGTCCTGGTCACGCGGAACAGTACGCCAGCATCAGGGCATATCAGGCCCGTCGCGCGAAAAAACTCGCCCAGCACCAGGTCCATCTGGGCCCTCGCGCGAAAAAACTCGCCCAGCACGCCATAAACCGCGATTTTTAGGCCATTTTTCCCTCGCTGGGCGAACTATTTCGCGTTTGCGTTCACGTCAGATCGCACAGGGCGAACTTTTTCGCGCCCCGAGCACAGGGAAGTCATGACTGTGAAACCAACGGCATCACTCAACGCCCGCCCCGGTACAATACTCACCCAACAACCACCGACGCACACCCTTGGCGGTACAAAACTCTCCCAGCAAGCAACATAAGGCTGTTTTGCCCAAAATGCATCAGCAGGGAGAATTTTGGACCGGCCATCGCGAGCTCACGCCTCCACCACCGATAACAAGCCAAAGCCCGTGGGGCCTCCTGTGGAGCACGGGGTGGAACCGACATGGTTGACGATGCGGACAGGTTATAACGATGCGGATAGGTTACGACGATGCGGATAGGTTAATAAGCTATCCGGATGCTCATAACCTATCCAGATAGCAACAACCTATCCGTATGCGCAGCATGCGAGGAATCCCTTGCACGAGGCTGCGGTGCCCATGGGCGATGGCAGGACCCGAGCGAAACAAAAGTCGCACATAATTTCCCACGGTCACTTTTCGAGACCATCCACAAACGCTGCAATTCCAACGATATGAATTCATGGTTTGAAGTAGCCGCAGGGGAATTACGTGCGAAATCGCTCAGCAGCGGGCGAGGGGACGCAACACACAGCACGCCACGCGTCACTGGTGTGGAGGGCACCGGAGGGTCCGAAGGGCCTGGCTGTGGTGCCCGTGGGCGGTGGCAGGGCCTGGCCGGACAACGAGTCGACGCGCCGAGCGAAGCTCGCAGCGCGGGCGGCCGGGCCCGACGGCGCCCGGAACACCAGCGGCGCCACAAGTAACAACGAGCAGCGCGGACAGCTCGCGGGCGGGCCGCCGCCCACGGCGCAGCCAGGCCACGCACCCGGCCCCGACGGCGGGCGGGCCGCCGCCCACGGGCGCATCAAGCTGCCCGCCCCACGCATGCGGAAACCCCGTCACGCGGATGCGGGACGGGGTTTCGCCCACCCAGTCGGGTGGAAGAGTCTGAACGATTCAGACGGGGAAAGTCACTTAAGGGTGACCTTGCCGCCGACCTCTTCGATCTCAGCCTTGGCCTTCTCGGCGTCTTCCTTCTTCGCGGCGGGGAAGATGGTGGAGGGCGCGGAGTCAACCAGGTCCTTGGCTTCCTTGAGGCCCAGGCCGGCCAGGTTCTTGACGACCTTGACGACGGCGATCTTCTTGTCACCGGCGGACTCGAGGACGACCTCGAACTCGTCCTTCTCTTCGGCGGCGGGGGCGTCGGCGGCCGGGGCGGCAACGGCGACGGCTGCGGGGGCAGCGGCCTCAACGTCGAAGGTCTCCTCGAAGAGCTTCACGAAGTCGGAGAGCTCGATGAGGGTCATTTCCTTGAAAGCTGCGATGAGCTCGTCATTGGAGAGCTTAGCCATGAGTGGCATCCTTCCTAATTGGCCTGCACGAGTGCAGATTGTTGGGTAGTTTCACGCAGCCGGGGTGGCGGCGTGGAACATGGCCTGTCTCGTCAGGCCGCCTCGCCCTGCTGCTTTTCGCGCAGAGCATCGATGGTGCGCACTGCCTTGACGGGCAGAGCGTTGAATGCGAACGCCGCCTGACCAATCTTGGCCTTGAGGACGCCTGCGGCCTTGGCCAGCAGGACCTCGCGGGACTCGAGATCGGCAAGCTTCTTGACAGCCTCGGCGCTCAGCTGAGCGCCGTCCATCGCGCCGGACTTCAGCACGAGGGCGGGGTTGTCCTTAGCAAAATCACGCAGGGTCTTGGCAGCCTCGACGGGCTCGCCGGAGACGAAAGCGATGGCGGTGGGACCCTTGAGGTCCTCAGCCAGGAAGTCGAGACCGACCTCCTTGGCCGCCAGGCGCGCCAGCGTGTTCTTTGCCACGGCGTAGGTCGCATTCTCGCCCAGGCCGCGACGCAGCTGCTTGAGCTGGCCGACGGTCAGGCCGCGGTACTCGGTCAGCAGGACAGCGTCGGCTGCGCGGAAACGCTCCACGAGCTCGGCAACTGCTGCCACCTTGTCGGACTTCGCCATGGTCCTCCTTCCAGATACGTGACCGTAGGTAAGAAAAAACCCGACACGCAGGATCGTGTCGGGCGCATGCTCGATTGCAGCACTGGGCTGCTCACTCACCTGCGTTGGATTTTCCTCCACTAGCGTGGACACCAACGGTCTTCGGCAGGGATTAGCTTAACAGGGCCACCAACAGCACGCAAGCATGGCGGCGCGTTTCACAGACGAGGCCGGGGTCCGCCACGCAGGCAAACAGCCGCTGAGCACACCATCGGACGCACGAGGCCGGGGCTGGTTTGCGGGTACCCCGGCAAGGATGCGGTGGGCCGGGGCCGGTGTTCGCGTGCGAAAACGACACACGAGTTCACTGCCGGAAGATGTGCTTTGGGGCCCCGGCCCCGCCCCCAGTCAGACGAGCGTCCACCCCGCTGCCCGCGCACGCGCGTCCCAGAATGCCCGGTATTGGCCGCCCGCCTGCGCATAGAGCTCTGCGTGCGTGCCGATCTGGGCGACGCGGCCGGTCTCATCAAGGACGACGATCTGGTCGGCGGCCGTGATCGTGTCGAGCTTGTGCGCGATGACGATGAGGGTCGCATCGCGCCGCAGGGCTGCCATGGCGTCGGTGACGCGGGATTCGTTCTCGGGGTCGAGGGCGCTCGTGGCCTCGTCGAAGAGGACGACGGGCGCGGCTTTCAGGAGCGCACGTGCAATAGAGACGCGCTGGCGTTCGCCGCCTGAAAGGGCTCGGCCGGCCTCGCCGACGGGGGTGTCCCAGCCGAGCGGCAGGCGTTCGACGATCTCGTCGACTCCGCTCAGGCGGGCCGCTTCCTCAATGTCAGCGCGGGTCGCGTCTGGGTTTCCGACGCGCACGTTAGCCTCGAGGGTGTCGTCGAAGAGGTAGACATCCTGGAAGACGAGGGACAGCTGTGCCATGAGGTCGGCAGTATCCCAGTCCCGAACGTCCCCACCGCCGACGAGTACACGTCCCGCGTCCACGTCGTAGAAGCGCGCGATGAGGCGCGCGATCGTGGTTTTGCCGCAGCCGGAGGGGCCCACGATCGCCGTCATCGTTCCGGGTTCCACGCGGAAGGAAACGCCTTGCAGGACGGGGTGGTCGGCCTCGTAGGAGAAGGACACGTCCTCGAGGGCAACGGACGCGCCCGACGAGACCGGGGCCTCGTCCCCGCATCGCCGGCCGTTTGGCGTGGGCAGCTCGGGGGCGGAGAGGATCTCGTGACTGAGGTCGAGGACCGGGCGACGCGTCTCGAAGGCGGAGGCGAGCGTCCCGATGTCAACGAGGATCTGCGTGAAACGCAGAAGCAGGCCGATGGCGACGATTGCAGCCACGGGGCCAACGTGTTCCCCGACCGCGAGCCACCCGATCGCACAGATAAGCGTCACGACGACGACCTGGGCGGCCATGCCGTTGACGATCTGACCGACTGTCTCCCGCATGAGAGAACGCCGCGCGGCCACCCCGTACGCGTCCTCGGCGCGCAGGAGGGGCTCGTAGGAGGAGGAACGTCCACACGCGCGCAGGGCGCCCTGCTTGGTCGCGTATTCGACGATGCGGTGGGACAGCTCGCGAGCGGGAGGTTCCTTGAGGGCAGCCCCCGACTGCAGGCATCGGCGGGCCACCCACACTCCCCCACCGATCACCGGGATCGCGACCACACACACCAGTCCGAGGACCGGCGAAAACACCGTGATGCCAACGAGCATCGTCGCCGAGGTGACGATCGAGGCGATGAGGGGCGAATACATGTGCGCAAAGATTTCACCCAGCACCATGAGCTCGCGCGAGACGAGGCGGGATGTCTTTCCCGCCGTGTCCGCACGGAAGGAGCCGAGCGGCAGGGATGCGACCTTGTCACCGATCGCTCGGTGCATGTTCGACAGGAAGTCGAAGGCCACCGAGTAGGAGCGCATGGCGAGCAGGTACTCGACGATGAACGAGGCGACGGCACACACGCCCAGCACAACGAGCCAGGCACGCAGGCTCATGCCCCACGCGGGATTCCCCGAGGTCAGGGCCAGCGCGGCCGGAATAAAAGCGACCAGGGAGACGCCGCGCACCACGCCAACGATGCAGGACAGGATGCTCGCCTGGGTGAAGTCGGCTCGCCCCTGCTCGGAGAGGGGTTCGCGTAGCCGTGAGATGAGGCCGAACATGTCAGTGTCCTTTCGTGGGCGCGCTCATGCGCCGCATGTACGGGTGGTCGGCGAGCTGGTCGGGCGTGCCTAGCGCGATGATGCGGCCCGCGTCGAGGATGGCGATCTGGTCGACACCCGCGATCGAGGCGGCGCGGTGCGCGATGACCAGGACCGTCTTTCCCTGCACGAGGCGGGTGAGGGCCTCCTGGATATCGGCCTCGGCTTCCGGGTCGGTGAAGGCGGTGGCCTCGTCAAGGACGAGGATGGGGGCATCGACGAGGAGGGCGCGCGCAATCGCGATGCGCTGCGCCTGGCCGCCGGAGGGGTGGGCGTCCTCCCCGATGACGGAGTCGAGGCCTCGGGGCAGGGAGCGCAGGTAGTCGTCGATGCGAGCGGCACCGGCGGCAGCCCACACCGCTTCGTCGCTGGCGTCATGGACTCCGAGCGCGATGTTGTCGCGGACAGAGATATCGAGGAGCTGCGGGTCCTGGAGGACGAAGGAGACGTGCCGGTAGAGAACATCTGGGGCGACGTCCCGCACGTCGATCCCGCCGATGCGCACGCTCCCCCGGTCCGGGTCGGCGAAGCGCGCGACCAGCGTCGCGAGCGTCGATTTTCCCGAGCCGGAGGACCCGATGAGGGCAGTCACCGAGCCCGCGGGGATTGTCAGGCTCACGTCATCGAGGGCGAGGGTCTGCCCGTAGGAGAAGGACACGCCATCGATCTCAACGTCCGATCCGTCTGGCACTGAGTTCCCTTCGGCGGGCAGTGGATCGACGGAGAGCAGGCCCACGATCCTCAGCGCGGCGGCCCCGGCGATCTGGTAGGCCCAGGTCGTCGTGCCCAGCACCTCAATAGCCGCCGGGATGACGAGGGCGATGAGCGCGCAGGTGATCACCTGGACCGGGCTCACAATGCCCGAGGCCGCGAGCGCGGAGCCTCCCGCCGTCGAGATGAGCAGGATCAGGGAGGGAGACACGGTCGCCTGCCCCAGCGCGGACCCCTTCAGCAAGGGACCGCACCAGTCGACGTAGAAGCGAGAGAAATCCTCGGCGGCCCGGGTGAATCGCTCGTGTGAGCGTCCCACGGTCCCGAATGCCTTGACGACGCTGATGCCGGAGACGAACTCGACCATCGTCGACGAGACCCGCGTCAGGTGTCGATCCATCTGCGCGGTCTTTTCGCCCATGCCTCGCATCATCCACGCATTGAGGAGTCCATAGAGGGGCAGCGTCACGATCGAGAGGAGCCCGAGCCGCCAGTCGACGACGAAGGCGTAGATCAGCAGGGAGACTGGCGCACTGACGGCGGCCGCGGATTCGACGGGAGCGTGCGCGATGACCGTGTGCACGTCATGCGTGTCATCCTGGATCGCTTTGCGCACAGCCCCCGAGTTCGTGGATGTGAACCAGGCGAGGGGCGCGGCGGCGAGGACGCTCACCATGCGGGAGCGCACGATGTGCCCGAAGCGCACATCCGCGAAGTGAGTGACGGTCAGTGCGATGAAGTAGATGCCGTATCGGAGGCCGAACGCGCCGGTCAGCCACATGAGGAGAGTCATCACCTCGACCCGGTCGGGCGCGGCACCCGAGCGAGCCGCAGCCAACAGCACGTCCCCGAGCTGGACGAGGACGACGTAGGGGGCGACCGCGAGCGCACCGTAGAGGAGCCCGAGCACTCGGGAGAGGATCATGGATCCGCGGATGGGGGCGGTCAGCTCCTTGAAGGCGCGTTGGCCCGCCAGGTGCGCCGCACGCGGATCGTCGGGGTGATCCGCGTCGGCACGCGGGGTATTCGGGGACGAGGCAGTGGCGGCCTCGCGCTCGTCGGTATCGGTCATTGGTGGTCTCCTTCGCGGGCGCGCGTGGCGCCCGTCGGCGTGAGTGTAATGAGTCGGTCCGCGCAGGCCGAGGCGAACTCGCCGTCGTGGGTGACGACGATGACGGCCGCGCCTTCGTCGGCGATGCGGCGCAGGGTGGCGGTAATTGAGTCGAGGTGCCGGGCATCGACGCCCGACGTGGGTTCGTCGAGGATGACGATGCGGCGCCCGGTCGCGCGCGCGGCTGCGATGACGAGGCGCTGTTTTTGTCCTCCCGACAGGCTCAGTGGGTGCCGATCCCCCAGGTGCGCGAGGTCGAAGCCGGCCAGGAGCTTCTCTCCGGCCTCACCGCTAGCTTCGGATGCCCCGATTGTGAGTTCTCCGGCAAGTGTGTCCGAGAAAAGCTGGCGTCCGGTGTCCTGCATGACGAGCGCGCACACTGACCGGCGCTGCCGACGATTGGTCGCCCGCCCGTCCAGGGTGATCGTCCCGGATCCGGGAGCAGCCAGCCCACACAAAACGCGCACGAGGGTCGTCTTCCCCACCCCGTTCACGCCCGCGATGCACGTGATACGGCCGACCGGAAAGTCCGCTTTGAAGCCGTCAAACACGGGAGTGTTCCCGTAGGAGAAGCTCAGGTCCCGGCAGGATAGGCCCACGCTCCCACGGGCCGAGGCCTCGTCCCGGCAGTCCCGCGAGCTCACCCAGGCCTGCGGCGGTCCGGGGTCCACGAGGGTACGCAGACCGAGCGACTGGCGTTCGCGCTCGCCCATCGCGTAGAACTCCTCGCCGGTCCACCGACGCGTGAGCGCCCCGTCCTCCATGAGGAGGACCTGGTCGGCGAGCCCCCGCAGGAAGTGGAGGCGGTGCTCGACGACGATGATCGTCATCCCCTGCTCTTTGAGGACCGCCAGGGCGCGGCGCACGTCCGCGATGGCGTCGGGGTCCAGGTTCGATGTCGGTTCGTCGGCGAGGAGGACCGGAGCACCGGACGCGAGCGCGCAGGCGAGTGCAACTTTTTGGAGCTGCCCACCCGACAGCGTTGAGAGTTTCCTGTCCATCAGGTGCGAGATGCCCATGAGTTCGGCGGCGCGCGTACTGGCCTCGATGAGGGCCTCGCGGTCGCGGCCGTAGTTCTCCCCGCAGAAGGCCAGCTCCTCGGCGACGGTGTCGCAGAAGAACTGTGTACGCGGGTTCTGGAAGACCGACGAGCACAGGTGACCGACCTCGGTCAGTGGGACCTCGGCGAGGTCACGCCCGTCGATCCGCACCGTTCCTTCGAGCTCCCCCGGGCTCATCTGCGGGACGAGTCCAGTGAGCGCCCGCATGAGCGTCGACTTGCCGCAGCCGGAGGCCCCGCACACGAGGGTGAGGGTGCCCGGGCGGACAGACAGATCAACCCCGCGCAGGGCCTCCACGCGCTCCCCCGTCAGCTCACTAACGTAGGAGAAGGACAGGGATTCAACATCTATCACGGAAGGACTCCCAGGTATGCACAGGTCTCGATGGCGATGACTCCGGCGACGCACGTCAGGGCGTACACGTCCCATGCGGTTGCCCGCAGCCGCGTCAGCGAGGTGGGACGCGTGGACCCACCCAGGCCGCGAATGACGCTCGATGCGGCCAGGTCGTCGGCCACGCGCGCGATAGAGGACAGCAGCGGGACGAGGAATCGCTCGGCGATCACGAGGGGGTGACGGACAACTCCGCGCACCCCGAGGTCGACGCCGCGCATCTCCATCGCCTCGCGGATGGCGACCGCCTCGGCTCCCACTGTCGGAAGCACACGGAAGGCAACGACGAGGGCATCGACGAAGACGCGCGGCAGGTGAACAGCCCGCAGCGCCGCCTTCATCTGTCCAATCCCGGTCGTGCGGTACACGTAGAGGGCGAGGCCGAAGCCCGCGGAGAACCGCGCAAACCAGAATGCGATCGCGCTGCACGTGCCGATCACGAGAACGAGGCTACGCGGCGAACCCACGCCCTGAAGCCATGCGACCAGGAACGGCGATCCGAGACTGGATGCATCGCACACGAGGCACCACGTGGCCACACGCACAGCCGTCCCGCCGCCGACCTCCCACGCAAGGGCCGCGAGAACGAGCAGCTGCACCGCCAGCAGGGTGGACGTGGGACTCGCGCGCATGACGAGCGCATTGAGGACGAGGAGCGCCAGCAGTTTCGTCCGTGGATCCAGCCTGCTCGTCGCCTCGCCTGGGACGGCCTCGGCGAGCGAAATCTCAGGCAACGCCGGCCTTCGCGAAGTGCTTGCGCAGCAGGAAGCGACCGATGAGCCCACCGATGCACGCGATGATCATCGCGACGACGACCCAACCGCCGACAACGGCGGGGCTAAAGAGCGCACGCATGCCCTCCGCGTAGTCCTGGCCCATCTGAGCCGCAACATCCGCGTAGTAGGGGTCCGGCGCGAAGAAAATCGGGGCGAGCGGACCGATCATCCACAGCGAGAACAGCATGTATGCGGCGATGTTTCGAGGGGCACTCACGTAGCCGCCACCACGTGCGATGAGGTCACCCAGGAAGCCGAGAATCAGAGCAACCGGCACGGTCACCCACGAGTGCCCGGTGACGACCATCAGGAAGGCGACGACACCAGCCATGATCGTCAGTGTGCCAAACATGCGCGAGCGCACCATCATCAGCATGACGACGGGCCCATTGAGGAGGAGGCCAACAATCCAGCCGACGAACATGAACGCCGGTCCGAAGAAGCCCAGCATTCCGGAGCACCACATCAGGACGAAGTAGACGGCGGTGAAAGCACCAATCGTGACGGCCGAGCGCGCCTTTGTGACACCCGAACCCGCAACCTGAGACATTTTCATAACCCTTCACGAATATAGGTTTATAGAAGCGAATTAAGGGTACCCTACTTTATCCATATAGAACGTGACCTACGTCCCTAACAGAGGTCACATGCCACCCAGACGAGCACCGGCAGACCTTGAGACAAAAGGCGGGTCCCCGCGCAGCAATGCTGCGCGGGGACCCGGATTGCTTCGTCAGCGAGCTGAGCTCACTTCTCCAGCAGGTCCTTGACCTTGGTGACATCCAGCGGGATGCCGGGGCCCATCGTCGTGGCGACGGAACCCTTGATCAGGTAACGGCCCTTCGCGGAGGTCGGCTTGAGACGCAGAACCTCGTCCAGGACGGTCGCGTAGTTCTCGGTCAGCTGCTCGGCGGCGAAAGACGCCTTACCGACGATGAACGCCAGGTTGCCGTGCTTGTCGACGCGGAACTCGATACGACCACCCTTGATCTCCTTGACAGCCTTCGCGACATCCATGGTCACGGTGCCCGTCTTGGGGTTCGGCATGAGGCCACGGGGGCCGAGGACGCGACCGAGGCGACCAACCTTGCCCATCAGGTCGGGGGTAGCAACGGCGACATCGAAGTCGGTGTAGCCCTTGGCAACCTTCTCGATGAGCTCGTCGCCGCCGACCTCGTCGGCGCCTGCGTCAATCGCTTCCTGAGCGCGCGGACCAACGGCGAAGACCAAGACCCGGGCGGTCTTGCCGGTGCCGTGCGGCAGGGAAACGGTGCCACGGACCATCTGGTCCGCCTGGCGGGGATCGACACCGAGTCGGAAGACGACCTCAACGGTCGAATCGAACTTGGTGACGGCGGTCTCCTTGGCCAGCTTCATGGCCTCGAAGGGGGTGTACAGCACGTCCGCGTGGACCTTCTCGGCCGCTGCGCGGTAGCTCTTGGAGCGCTTGGTCATTCTGCTTCTTCTCCTTGCAGTCGTGGGTGTCGGGCAGCGCCTGCCCTACCACGGGGGGTTGGTTGAGGTCAGCCCTCGACGGTGATGCCCATGGAACGGGCGGTGCCGGCGATGATCTTGGCCGCGGCCTCGATGTCGTTGGCGTTGAGGTCAGCCATCTTGGACTGGCCGATCTCGCGAGCCTGATCCATCGTGATCGAACCAACCTTGACGGTGTTGGGGGTGCCGGAACCCTTCTGGATACCAGCAGCCTTCTTGATGAGCTCAGCGGCGGGCGGCGTCTTGAGGACGAACGTGAAGGAACGATCCTCGTAGACGGTGATCTCAACGGGGATGATGTTTCCACGCTGCGACTCGGTGGCCGCGTTGTAAGCCTTGGTGAACTCGACGATGTTCACGCCGTGCTGGCCCAGAGCGGGGCCGACGGGCGGTGCGGGGGTTGCGGCGCCGGCTGCGATCTGAAGCTTGATCAGGCCGGTGACCTTCTTCTTCGGTGCCATGAATGCGGGTCTTTCTTCTGAAGTTCTGACCGACGGGTGCCGGTCAGGCGGAACGTCGGGCACTGCTCACTGGGTTTCAGCGGGCATAGTGCGCCCTACGCACACAAAAGTGAATCATAACGCGATTCCGGGCTTGATCCCAAGTCCGGGTGCGTGATGTCACTGCTCGAGCTTCTCCACCTGGTCGAAGCCGAGCTCGAGCGGCGTCTCGCGCTCGAAGATGGTGACGAGGACCTTGAGCTTCTGGGTCTCGGGCATGATCTCGGAGATCGTGGCCGACATGGTCTCGAAAGGTCCGTCGGTGACGGTGACGATCTCGCCGACCTCGAACTGGGTCTGGACGACCTGGACGGGTGCGGGCTGATCCTTGGCGGCCTCGGCGGCTTCCTCGAGGACGTTGGGCGTCAGGAGCATGACGACCTCGTCGATCGAGAGCGGCACGGGGTTGTGCTGGTCACCCACGAAGCCGGTGACGGCGGGGGTTTCCTTAACGACACGGTACGAGGCCTCGTTGAAGTCCATGCAGACGATCGCGTAGCCGGGGATGCGCACGTGGCGCACGCGCTTCTTGGCGTTTCCGCGGTACTCCATGACGTACTCGTCCGGGACCTCGACGGCGAAGATGTAGTCTTCCATGTTCTGCGTGGTGATGCGCTGCTCGAGGTTCGCCTTCACCTTGCGCTCGTGGCCGGAGTAGGTGTGGATGACGTACCAGTCGCCGGGAGACGTGTAGAGCTTGCGGCGCAGCTTGGCGATCGCTTCCTCTTCAACCGAGGCCGGTGCTTCTTCCTCGGACGCGGCGTCCTCGGTGGCGACCTCCTCGGTCACCTCCTCGACAGTGTCCTGAGCCGGAGCCTCGACGGTCTCCTGCTCGACGGCTTCCTGGGCGGCCTCGAGGACCTGGTCCTCGGTGTACTGTTCGTCGCTCACGACGTTTCCCTCCTGCAGATGGGGCCGGACCGTAGAAGAAACCCGCCTGCAGTATCCTGCGGGCGGGTTCGTCGGTCTCAGCCGAAGATCAATGCACTTAGCTTACCGAATCCGAAGTCGAGTAGGCCAGCGAAAAGCATGATTGCGGCGACAAACACAACGACGACGACGAAGTATGTCCAGGTTTCGGATCCCGTCGGATAGGTCACCTTCTTCATTTCGTCGATGACCTGCTTGAAGAAGAGCCAGATACCACCAAAAAAGCCGGGACGCTTGTTCTGTTCCTTGTCGGCGTCACCACGCTTGCGGGTGGCAGCGCTCTTAGTGCGATCTCGGCGCGAGGATTCAGCGTCCGAGGCAACACGATCGGCCATGGGAATCCTCCTACGAAAATGATCAGCCTAATCCGCAGGGCAGGCGGGACTCGAACCCACAACCGCCGGTTTTGGAGACCGGTGCGCTACCAATTGCGCCACTGCCCTACGCAGGAAAACCTGCCTGACGAACATTAGTGGATAAGGCGGCGCTTTGTCCAACCGAGACACGCGTCGGCGGGTCACATGCCGCGTAATACCAGCCCCGACCTCGTAAATGAGAGGTAGCCCACGCGCGCATTCCGTGCGCTCCCCGCCACACGCGCGCGCGACGTGGGACCATGGAGGGGTGACCAATACTCCTCGCACCCGTGTCTCTGATCGTTTTAACGCCATCACCCCATCCGCGACTCTGGCCGTGGATGCGAAGGCCAAGGCCCTCAAGGCCGCCGGCCGCCCGGTGATCGGCTTCGGCGCCGGCGAACCCGATTTCGCCACGCCCGACTACATCGTCGAGGCCGCCGTCAAGGCCGCTCGCAACCCCGCGATGCACCGCTACACGCCCGCCGCCGGCCTGCCCGCGCTGCGCGAAGCCATCGCCGCCAAGACGCTGCGCGACTCCGGCTACGAGGTCTCCCCCGCCGACATCGTCGTCACCAACGGCGGCAAGCAGGCCGTCTTCCAGGCTTTCGGCGCACTGCTGGGCCCCGGCGACGAAGCCATCCTGCCGACCCCCTACTGGACCACCTACCCCGAGGTCGTCAAGCTCGCCGGCGCGACCCCCGTCGAGGTCTTCGCGGGCGCCGACCAGGACTACAAGGTGACCGTCGAGCAGCTTGAGGCCGCCCGTACCGACCGCACGAAGGTGCTCCTCATGTGCTCGCCGTCCAACCCGACGGGCAGCGTCTACACGCCCGAGGAGCTGACCGCGATCGGCCAGTGGGCCCTCGAGCACGGCATCTGGGTTATCTCGGATGAGATCTACGAGCACCTCCTGTACGAGGACGCGCAGAGCGCGCACATCGTCAAGCTGGTGCCCGAACTGGCCAACCAGGCCGTCATCCTCAACGGCGTCGCCAAGACCTACGCGATGACTGGCTGGCGAGTGGGCTGGATGATCGGCCCCTCCGACGTCATCAAGGCCGCCCTGTCCTTCCAGTCGCACCTGACCTCCAACGTCAACAACATCGCTCAGGAGGCCGCGCGCGCCGCCGTGTCCGGCTCCCTGGACGCGGTGAACGAGATGCGCGTCGCCTTCGACCGTCGCCGCCGCACGATCGTTGACATGCTGCGCCAGATCGACGGCTTCGACGTTCCCACGCCCAAGGGCGCGTTCTACGTCTACCCCTCCGTCGAGCGCCTGCTGGGTCGCGAGATCCGCGGCCGCGTCGCCAACACGTCAGGCGAACTCGCCGACCTGATCCTCGACGAGGTCGAGGTCGCGGCGGTTCCCGGTGAGGCATTCGGACGCTCCGGCTTCCTGCGCTTCTCCTACGCCCTGTCCGACGACGACCTCGTCGAGGGCATCACCCGCGTGCAGGAGCTCTTCGCCTGATGCACGTCTCGTTCGAACGAACAGCGCAGGAGGCCCCCCTCGGGACTGTCCTCCTCGCCCACGGGTACGCGGAGCACTGCGGGCGCTACGCCCACCTACGCTGTGCGCTCACCCGCGCGGGTTACGACGTCGCCTACTACGACCACGCGGGCCACGGGACCTCCGACGGTCCCCGCGCCCGCGTGGACGTGGGCGCTCTGATCCGCGACTTCGGTGATGCGCGCCGGGCGGCCCTCGCCCACGCGCGCACGCCGGAGCTGTTCCTGTTCGGACACTCCATGGGCGGCATCATCGCTGCCGCCTCCACGATCCTCGACCCGACGCGGCTGCGCGGCACCGTCCTGTCCGCGCCCGCCCTGCGTCCCCTCCCCCACATCTCCACCTCCCAGGCGCGCAGGCTTCTGCCGATCGCGCGGCTGCGCCCCGGCCTCGTCGTGGCGAAGGGCGCCTCCGACATGGAGGTCTCTCCCCTGTCGCGCGACCCGCAGGTCCAGCGCGACTTCGACGCGGATCCGCTCACCTACAAGGGCGGCGTGCCGATCCTGACGGGCGCCACCATGATCATTCAGGGCGACGAGGTCATCGCGCGCGCCGGCCGCCTGGCCTCGCCGACGCTCGTCATGCACGGGTCGCACGACCTGATGGCGGACCTGCGCGGTTCGCGCGAGCTCGTGCGCGGGGCACGCACGGCGCACCCGGACGCCGACATCCACCTGCGCATCATTGATGGCGCCTACCACGAGCTCCTCAACGAGCCCGAGGGCCCCGGCCTGATCCGCGACATCATCATCTGGCTCGGGGAGCACTAGGCCGTGGAAGTGCCCGCTGTCCCTAACCTGACGGCTCCGCGCCCCACCCCTGCGGGCAGGCGCGACCTCACGACCCTCCCCAAGGCCCACCTGCACCTGCACTTCACGGGCGCGATGCGGCCCACCACGATGGTGGACATGGCGCGCACGCAGGGCGTGCGCCTGCCCCCACACCTGCTGCACATTGACGCGGCCTCCATGCCGGCCGACGGGCGCGGGTGGTTCCGTTTCCAGCGCGCCTACGATTCCGCGCGTCACCTCGTGCGTTCCGAGGCCGCGATGCGCCGCCTGATCCGCGAGGCCGCCGAGGACGACGCCGCCGAGGGCTCGGTGCGCATGGAGATCCAGGCCGATCCCACGTCCTACGCGCCCTACGTCGGCGGCATCACCCCGGCACTCGAGATCATTATCGATGAGGCCCGAGCGGCCTCGCGCGATACCGGCGTCGATATCGGGGTGATCGTCGCGGCGTCGCGCATGAAGCACCCGCTGGACGCGCGCACCCTCGCACGCCTGGCCGCCTCGTTTGCCGGGGATGGCCCGGGCGACGTCGTGGCTTTCGGCCTGTCGAACGACGAGCGCGTGGGCTCCACCGCTTCGTTTGCCCCCGCGTTCCGCATCGCGCGCCGCGCAGGACTCGTGGGTGTCCCGCACGGCGGCGAGCTCCTGGGCCCGTCCTCCGTGCGCGAGGTTGTGTCCACTTTGGCGCCCGCCCGCCTCGGGCACGGGGTGCGCACCAGCGAGGACCCGGACCTGCTGGAGGCCGTCATCGACGCGGGCATCGCCCTGGAAGTGTGCCCGACGTCGAACGTGCACCTGGGCGTGTACACGGACTTTTCGCAGGTGCCGCTGCCGATTCTATTGTCTGCCGGGGCTACCGTTGCGCTGGCTGCCGACGACCCGCTGCTGTTCCGTTCGCGTCTGGTCGCCCAGTACGAGGTCGCGCGCGACGTGTTCGGCCTATCTGACCAGGCCCTAGCTGACTTGGCGCGCTCCTCGGTCGACGCGTCGCTGGCCTCACCCTCGCGCAAGGCGGCCTGGAAGGCCGACATCGACGCGTGGCTCGCGGCGGAGCCTGCGGCGTAGTGTTTGTGCGGGGTGCGCCCACAGCGGCAACTCAGAAAGCAGCGAACACAGTCGGTAGCTGACAGTACCCACATGAACGCCACTACCCGTCCGATGAGCTTGAAAGCCCAACCGGCGATGATCGGGAACGCTACCAGGCGATGCTGACCGTGACCGGCTCGGGCACCAGGGGCACCCCGAACGCATCGAAGACGCGCTCGCGCGCGGCGGGTCCCCGGCCTCGCACCTGGGCCTACACACGACGACCGCTTCACCAATAGTGCACGCGTGCACTATCATGGAGGCATGAGCCGGTTTCATCGTGACGACGCGCCGTCCCTCGTGCGCGCTGCACGTCAGGACGCATCCCTCACGCAGGCCGAGCTGGCGGGGATGACCGGGATGAGCCAATCGACCCTCGCGCAGATCGAGTCCGGCAGGCGCGCGGTGTCCGCTGACCTGCTCGAACGCATCCTCCGTGCCGCCGACTACCGCCCCTCCGTACCGCTCGCCCGCTACGCGTCCTCGATCAGCGGCTACGCCCAGGAACGAGGCCTCGGCGCCCTCCGCGTCTTCGGCTCGGTCGCCCGGGGCACGGACGGATTCGAGTCAGACATTGACCTGATCGGCACGCCCACCCGCGAGCTATCACTGTTCGAGTTGGCGGACATCGCCTCGTTCACGAGCGAACTCACCGGCTTCCCGACGGAGGTTCACGCGGATACACACGTGCCCGAGGCGCTGCGAACTGCCGTTGACGAGGCCGTGGCACTATGAGTGACCCTGCTCCCTTCACCCCTCGGCCGCGAGTGGCACGCAGACACGCGCCCAGTTTCGACGCTGAGAACTTCCTGCACGAACTCGACGTCATCGCCCATCGCGTCGAACGGGTTGCCGCTGTCCCCGTTGAGGCCTTCAGCGCCGATTGCCCGGAGTATGACTCCGCTTGCATGGTGATCATACGGTTGGCCGCGTTCCTGGAACGCGAAGAGTACGCACCCTACATGGATGGCCTGACTTCCTCTGAGAAGCGCGCCCTGCGCACGACCCGCAACATCGCGGCGCACTCGGGGTACCAGAGCATGGACGACCAGCTCCTGTGGACGGCCGTCACCCGCAACGTGCCCGACATGATCGAGCGCCTGCGCGCCGCAGCCTCACGCGGATAGGTTACGAGCACGCGGATAGGTTATGAAGATATGGATAGGTTATTAACCTATCCGGATGCGCATAACCTATCCGCATCGCGACAACCTATCCGCGTCACGGATCCGCGAGCGCAGGCTGCATCACAGTTCTCCCACAATCTCGCATGCAATTCCCCCACATGTCTTTCAAACATTGAAACCAGAACGTTGATATCCTGCGGTTTTCAGGACATGCGTCACAACACGCTCCGGGGAATTGCATGCGAAATGTGGGGAGCTCCCTCTACGGGATCTCCGGAAAGATGCCAACAACGGGCTGGGCGCACAACGGCCAGGCGCACCCGCTACCAGGCGATGCCGACCGTGACCGGCTCGGGCACCAGGGTCACGCCGAACGCATCGAAGACGCGCTCGCGCACGGCGCGGGCCAGAGCCTCGACGTCGGCACCCGTCGCGCCGCCGCGGTTCGTCAGGGCCAGCACGTGCTTGGTGGACAGGGACGCGCGCGGCGGGTCCCCGGCCTCGGGCAGGTAGAAGCCCTTGCCACAGCCCGCGTGGTCGATGAGCCAGGCGGCGCTCGTCTTGACGAGGCCCTCCCCCGCGCTAAAGCGAGGCGCGCCCTCGGGCAGGAAGGCGGCCGCAGCCTCGGGCAGGATCGGGTTGGTAAAGAAGGAACCGGCGCTCCACGTGTCGTGATCCTCGGGATCGAGGACCATGCCCTTGCCGCGGCGCAGCTCCAGGACGGTCGAGCGGACCATGGACGCGTCGGCGCGCGCCCCGACCTCGACGCCGAGCCGGCGGGCCAGCTCGGCGTACATGACGGGGGCGCTCAGGGGTGAGCACTCGAGGCGGAAGTCCACGGAGAGCACCACCCAGCGGCCGGTCGGACCCCAGGGGCGGTCGCCCAGGCCGGGCTCGCCAACGCTGCGCTTGATCACCGAGGAGCGGTAGGCGAAGCCGAGGTCGGAGGGCAGCAGGCGCACGACGATGCCCGTCAGGCGGTCGTAGGCCTCGACGCTCTCGATGGTCTCGGAGACCTCGTGGCCGTAGGCACCCACGTTCTGCACGGGGGACGCGCCAACCGTGCCGGGGATGCCGGAGAGTGCCTCGACGCCAGAGAGCCCCTCTGCCAGCGTCCACGAGACGAAAGCGTCCCAGACCGTGCCCGCACCGGCACGCACGACAACCGAACCCGCAGGGTCCTCGTGGATGATGGAGGCGATCTCACCGAAGGGTTGCACGTCGACGACCGTGCCCTCGAAGGGGGCGTCGGAGGCCAGCAGATTCGACCCACCGCCGACAACGAGGAGCGGCCCTCCGGCGGCGTCGGCTGCGGCGACGGCGTCCACCAGGGCGTCGGTCGTAGAAACGCGCACGTAGGTGGCGATGGGGCCGCCCACGCGCAGGGTCGTCAGATCAGCAAGGGTTGTCATGCCCCTAAGCCTAGTCGCCGAAGGCGAGGTCCGTGCGCTTCGTCCCGCGACGGTCGGGCACCTGCCCGGCGAGGACGATCGCGAGGAGGACCGGCAGGGCAACGAAGGCCAGCGCTCGGTGGTAGCCGATATGGTCGGCAATGAGGCCGAGGAGCGGCGGGCCGATGAGGGCCGCGCCGTAGTTGACGGTCGAGAGCACCGACACGCGCGCGGGCGTCATCACGGGGTCGACGGACAGCGCCGAAATGCCCAGGGGGAAGCCGAGGGCCGATCCGATGCCCCACAGAGCAATGCCCGCGACCGCGAACAGGTGGTGCGGCGCGAATGCCACGAGCAGCAGTCCCACGACCGCGCCGGTGAAGGTAATGCGCAGCAGCTTCGGCGAGCCTAGGCGGGCCTCGAGACGCGGGGACGCGAAGCGCACGATCGTCATCATCAGTAGGAAGAACGCGAAGGCAGCGGAGGCCGCCGCCGTCGAATAGCCGTAGCCGTCAACCATCGACAGGTTGAGCCAGTCGTTCGCCGCGCCCTCCATGAGGCCCGCGCTCATGACCATGAGGGCGATGAGCACGGTCTGCTTTTCGCGCCAGGCGACGCGGGTCAGGCCCTTCGCCTTGTTCGACTGGGCCTCTCCCCCATCACCCTTGTCCTGAGCGGGCGCGAGGGCTGCGACCTCCTCCTTCGTCAGGTAGAAGCCCACGGCGGTGCCGCAGGCGAGAAGCTCGAGGGCAGCCAGGCCGAAGAGGTGGGCTCCGAGGGGCATCCCCATCTGGGCGGCGAGCGCACCGAGGAGCGCTCCACCGAGCATGCCAACCGCGTACATCGCCTGGATGACGGGCACGACGGTGCGCCGCACGGCCGCCTGCACGAGGCCGGCCTCGATGTTCATGGTCGCGCCCCACAGGCCGTTGCCAGCCGCGATCAGCACGAGGCCGGCGGTGGCCAGCGGGATCGACACGTTGAGCGCGCCAAAGCCCGCGCAGACGATACCGAGAGCCCAGATGAGCACGCCGATGCGACCCGAGGCCCGCGCGCCGATTGTGGTCACGATCGGCCCAGAGGTCGGCAGGGTCAACAGAGAGCCGAGGGAGGCGATGAGCAGCATCGTGCCGATCGTCGCCGGAGTCAGCCCGAGGTCGTCGCGCACATCGGGCAGGCGCGAAAGCCACGCGGAGGTACCGAAACCGAGACACACGTAGACGATGCCGGTAGCGCGAAGGGCGGCGTGAGCGCGAGAGTACGGGACAGACATGCTGGGTAATATACGCGCATTCCCGGGAGAAAAACGCAGTGCGCGGGCGGGTGTTGGTCACCCGCCCGCGCACTGTCACAACAGCGACAGGATCAGCCCTCGACGGCCGCCTTGAACCACGTCGTGATCGACGTGGGGTGCGTGATGGCGGTACCGACGATGACAGCGAAGGCACCCGCCTCAATGGCGGCGGCGGCCTGCTCGGGCGTGTGAACGCGGCCCTCGCAGATCACGGGGACGTCCGGGAACGCGGCAACGACCTCGCGCAGCAGCTCCAGGTCGGGGCCGTCGGTCTTGACGCGGTCACCCGTGTAGCCGGCCAGGGTCGTGGACACGATGTCCACACCCGCGTCGACGGCGCGCTGGGCGTCCTCGAAGGAGCCGCAGTCAGCCATGACGAGGGTGCCGTCCTCGCGCAGAGCCTTGACGGTCTCGGCGAAGCTCAGGCCGTCCAGACGCGGGCGGCCCGTTGCGTCCAGGGCAACGATGTCGGAGCCGGCCATGACGCAGGCGCGGGCGTGGCGCAGCGAGGGGGTGATGTACACACCCTCGTGGCCTTCCTTCCACAGGCCGATGACGGGCACATCGACGCGGCCCTTGATCGCGGAAATGTCGGACAGGCCCTGGCAGCGGATGGCGGCGGCGCCACCGATCTCAGCGGCGCGGGCGATCTGCGCCATCGTCTCGGGGTGGCGCATGGGCTCGCCCGGGTACGCCTGGACGGAGACGATGAGCTTGCCCTTCAGGTTTGCGATAAGCGGATGCATGGTGAACTCCTATGCGTGCAGGAAGAAGGAAACGGCTCCGAGCAGCGGCGCATCGCCGCCGAGGGAACCAACGAGGATGGGGGTGTCGGTGACGGGCGTCATCGCGGAGGCCGCGAAGCCTTCGCGCAGGGCGTCCCACCAGATGTCCCCGGAGCGGGTCATGGACCCGGAGAGGATGACGACGGCCGGGTCCACGCAGTTGACCAACGAGGCCGTGGCCTCGCCGAGCGCGTACGCGGAGCGGGAGAAGCAGGCGGCGGCCAGAGCGTTGCCGGATTCGGCGAGCTCTTGCAGGGCGCGCCCACCGTCCACCTCGGGGTCGGACTCGCCGCGCAGCGAGTCATACCAGGCCGTGATGCCCGATCCCGAACAGAAAGACTCGATGTGGCCCTTGCGGCCGCACGAGCAGGTCATGTCGGGGGCGAAGTGGTGGTGAATATGGCCGACGTGTCCGGCGATGCCGCGCGACCCGAAGGAGACCTGGCGGTCTTCCACAAGGGCGCCGCCGATGCCGGTGCCGACCGCGATCGATAGGACGCAGCGGTAGGGCTGGCCGGCGCCGAGCGTGGCCTCGCCCAGGCCGTGCGCGTGCACGTCGTTGAGGACGCGCACCTTCAGGCCGGTTGCTTCCTGAAGCAGAGCGCCCAGGGGTGTGCCTCCCCAGCCGGGCATCGTGCCCGTCGCGGAGACGATGTCGCCGGTTGAGGGGTCGACGACGCCGGCGCTGGCGACCGCGACACCGCTCACCTGCGGGTGAGAGGCGACCAGGGACGAGGCAAGGTCGCAGATGCGAGCCGCCACGTCCGCTCCGCCGCGCATCGCGTCGGTGGGGATCGATCCGCGCTCGGTGACCTCGTAGGTGTCACCGGCCTCGACGATGCCCCACCCGACCTTGGTGCCACCGATGTCGAGGGCAAGGAGCGTAGTCATGAGGATCCTTACGAAAAGTCAGGGGTATAAGAAAATCGACGAGGCCGGGGCGCGCACCCGAAGGCGCGCAATATGCGGAAAGGAACTGCCCCGGCCTCGTCGACGTATCAGGAGAGCAGGTCGACCGCGCGCAGCACGGACGCGACATGCTCCATGTTGTCGCCCTCGATGGCGGCAACCGGGCGCGGCATCTCAGGCGAATCGAAGACGCCGAGCAGGTGCAGGGCGGCCTTGAAGGCGCCGACGCCCGCACCGAAGCCCTGCACGCCCTTCACCTGGACGATGCGCATGAGCTCCGCCAGGCGGTCCTGTTCGGTGCGCACTGCCTCCCAGTCGCGGCGCTCGTAGGCCTGCCACTGGCGCACGTAGCCCTCGGGGTCCACGTTGGCCAGGCCGGGCACGGAGCCGTCCGCGCCGGACATGTAGGCACCGTCGACGACGACCTCGTGGCCGGTGAGCAGCTGCATCGGGTGACCGGCAGCCTCGTTCGCCAGGCACAGCCAGCGGAACGCGACGTCGTCGCCGGAGGAGTCCTTGACGCCGTCGATGACGCCATCGCGGCCCAGGCGCATGAGCAGGTCGGGCGACAGCTTCGTGTGCACGCACACGGGGATGTCGTAGGCCCACAGCTCGAGGCTGGTGTTCTCCTTGAGGAGGCGGAAGTGGCGCTCGACCTCGGTCTCGCCGCCGAGGGCGTAGAACGGGGCGGTCGCGACGACACCGGTGGCGCCGCCGATCTCTTCCACGGCCTTGATGTTCTCGATGACGCGCTCGGTCTCGGTGTCGATGACGCCGACCAGGAGCGGGATGCGGCCATCGACGATGCGCACGGCTTCGCGCTGGATCTGTGCGCGGCGCTCGGCGGTCGAGAAGGCAACCTCACCGGTGGAGCCAGACACGAACAGGCCGTCGAGGCCTGCCTCGATCAGGCGGTTGATGTGACGCTCGAGGGAGGGGACGTCGAGTTCACCGTTCTTGAGGGGAATGGCCAGGGGCGGGACAACGCCACGGATCTTCGAAGACATAATGAATTACTTCTCTCCTTCGAGGTTGGGGTGCAGGAGCGAGGGCGCGGCGCCCAGGAGCTTGCGGGTGTAGGGGTCCTTCGGGTCGGCGAGCAGCTGCGCGGCCGGCCCTTCTTCGACGACCTTGCCGCCGTTCATCACGGCGATTCGGTCAGAGACGTATCGCACGGTCTGGATGTCGTGCGAGATGAAAACCATCGCCAGGCCCAGGTCCCTCTTGAGATCCGTGAGCAGGTTCAGGATCTGAGCGCGCACCGACACGTCGAGCGCGGAGGTGGGCTCGTCGGCGATGATCGCGTCGGGGCCGATGGACAGGGCGCGGGCGATGGCCACACGCTGACGCTGGCCGCCCGAGAGCTGTCCGGGGAGCGCGTCGAGGGCGCTCGACGGCAGACCGACGAGCGAGATCAGTTCGCGCACACGCTTAGCTCGCGAGGCCTCGTCCCCAATGTGGTGCACGCGCAGCGGGTCAGCGAGCTGATCGGCGACGTGCATGCGGGGGTTGAGGGCCGTCGCGGGGTCCTGGAAGACCACGGAGACGACGCGTCCGATCTCCCGGCGGGCGGCGGCACTGCGCTTCGTGACCTCCTTACCATTGAAGAACACCTTGCCCTTCGACGGCATCTGCAGGCCGCACATGACGTTCGCGGTCGTGGACTTGCCACAGCCAGACTCGCCGACGATGCCGAGCGTCTGTCCGCGCTCGATGCGCATGTTGACGCCACGCACCGCGTGGACCTTGTTGGGCTTGAACAGGGAGCCGGTACGCGAGGTGAAGGTCACCTCGACGTCCTTCAGTTCGATGATCGGGGTGTTGTCGCTCATCGCGTTTCCTCCTGACCGTTCGTTTCCTGCGCGGAGGCATTGGCCTCGTCGCGGGGCGGGAGAGCCGCGTACACGTGCTCGGGACCGACCTCGGTGAGGACCGGGCGGATGTCCAGTCCGTAATCGGGGTGCGAGGACCGGGGGGCGAAACGATCGCCCTTCGGGAAGTCGCGAGGCGAGGGCACGGTGCCGGGAACCTGGTGGAGTCGGCCGGAACCGGACTCGATCGAGAGGACGGCGCCCAGCAGGCCGCGCGTGTACTCGTGGGTCGGGTGCGTGAGCAGTTCCTTCGTGGGGGCCTGCTCGATGACCTGGCCGGCGTACATGACGGTGATGTGGTGTGCCACCTCGGCGACGAGCGCCAGGTCGTGGGACACGAAGATCATGGCGAAGCCGAGCTTCTCACGCAGCTCGTTGAGCAGAGAGATGACCTGCTTCTGGACGGTGACGTCCAGGGCGGTGGTCGGCTCGTCCGCGATGATCAGCTTCGGGTCGCGGGTCAGGGCCATGGCAATGAGAACGCGCTGGCGCTGGCCGCCCGAGAGCTCGTGCGGGTAGGACTCGAGGGTGCGCTTGGGATCCAGGCCCACGAGCTCGAGGAGTTCCTCGGCGCTGCGGGTGCCGCCGCGGCTGGTCAGCTGCTTCATCTGAGCCTTGATCAGCATGGCGGGGTTCAGGGACGACAGGGCGTCCTGGTAGATCATGGCCATCTCGTGACCGAGCAGCGCGCGACGCTCCTCGGCGGACTTGGACAGCAGGTTCTCACCCTCGTAGAGGATCTCGCCCGAGATCTCAGCCTTGGGATCGATGAGGCCCATGATGGTCAGGGCCGTGATCGACTTACCGCAGCCGGACTCGCCCACGAGGCCCATGGTCTCGCCGGGGCGGACCTTGAAGGACACGTGGTCGACGACGTTGACGTCGCCATGACGATCGAATTTGATGCACAGGTCCTTGACCTCAAGCAGCGGGGTCTTCTCCAGGTGCGCCTCAAAGCGGTCGGTGCGCTTCTCCTCGACGGTTTCGAGGTCGTCGAGGCGAGCCTGCAGGGATGCGGCCTGCTCGGCGTAGGCGCGGCGCGGGTCAAGCAGGAGCTTGTCGGCCTCACGGTCGGAGTCCTTATCGACCTGGGCGACAGCCGCCGACGCGGGTGCCGCCACCATGGCGTCGGTGATGCCCTCAGACAAAATGTTGAGGCACAGGACCGTGATCATGATGAACAAGCCGGGGAAGAACGCGGTCCACCACTTGCCCAGCAGAACCGACAGGTTCGACGAGGCCTCGGACAGGACGTTGCCCCACGTGGCCACGGTGGTCGCCTGGAGGCCCGAACCGATGAAGGTCAGGGAGGCCTCGAGGATGATCGCGTCGGCGACGAGGACGGTCGCGAACACGAGCACCGGGGCGGCCGTGTTACGCATGACGTGCTTGGTGAGGATCCAGGGAGCGCGGGCACCGGAGACGATCACCGCACGGACGTAGTCCTCGCCGTAGGCGGCCATGACGTTCGCGCGAACGATACGCGACAGCTGCGGGATGTACACGAAGGCGATCGAGCAGATGATCACGACGACCAGGCCGAAAGTGTTGCCGGACTTGGACAGCGTACGACCGAAAACCAGGACGGAGACGGCCGCCATGGCGATACCGGGGACCGCCATCACGATATCCATAACGCGCATGATCGCTTCAGAGAAGGACTTGCGCACCACGGCTGCAATCGAACCGATGATCGCACCGAAGAAGAGCGCGATGAGGGTCGAGCACAGGCCGATCAGCAGGGAGAAACGGCCGCCGTACAAGACGCGAGCGAGAATGTCGCGGCCAACGTGATCAGTTCCGAACAGGTGCTCGCCGGACGGGGCGCTCCACTTGTCGAAAATCTGATCGGGACCGTAGGGAGAAATGAATGGCGACAGGACCGAGGCGAGGACAACGAGGGCAAGGATGCCCATTGCGATCTTCGATCCGGTGGACATCGCACCGATGCGCGAGAAACGCGCGCCCTTCGCGGTGACCTTGCCGAGCTTTTCTTTCTGATTCATGCCTCACACCGACCTAATACGCGGATTGATGAGCAGGTAGAGCATGTCAACGATGATGTTGACGACGATGAACGCGATCGCGACGACGAGCGCGCCACCCTGCACCAGGGTCACCCAGTTCTCCTGGATGCCCTTGAGCAGAACCGCCTTACCCATTCCATCGATGGAGAAAATAATTTCGATGACGACCGCGCCACCCATCAGGTAGCCGATGCGCAGGCCGAGGACGGTGACGGGCGTGATGAGCGCGTTACGCAGCACGTTGCGGGCCACGACGATGCGCTTGGGGATACCGGCACCCACAGCGGTGCGGACGTAGTCGCGGTCCAGTTCCTCAACCATTGAGGTACGCACGACTCGGGTCATCTGACCGATGACGGGAACCGCCAGTGCGATAGCCGGAAGGAGCATCCGCAGGAACCAACCGCTCGGGTCTTCGCTGAATGCGGGCAGCGGACCCGAGACCGGGAGCTTCTGGACAAATCCCAGGACTAGCAGCGCTGCCAGCCAGAAGGACGGGGTGCCGATGCCGACCACCGAGAACACGCGGATGACCTGGTCGGGCCAACGGTCGCGGTAGAGGGCGGCGAGAACGCCGAGCGGGAAGGAGATAATGACGGCGAAGAACAGGCCGAGGAAGGTGAGCTGCAGGGTGATCGGAAGAGCCTGAGCGACCAGATCGGTCACGTGGTTGGACGTTCCAACGCCATAGGTACCAAGGTCACCGTGGAGCATGTTCCACAGGTAGTGACCGTACTGAACGAAGAAGGGGTCGTTGAGACCGTGCTGGACACGGTACTCTTCGAGAGCTTCGGGGGTCGCGGTCTCGCCCAGAGCCGAGTAGGCCGGGTCAATCGGAGACAGCGACATGATGAAGAAGACGAGGAAGGATACGCCGACCACCATGATCGGCAGTGCCACCAAACGTCGTCCGATGAGTCGCAGAAGGTTATTCACTTCTAGACCTCCATTTCAACGGATTTTGGCAATAGAAAGGGAGGGGTGGCGCCCGACTGTGGCGTCTGCCTCAGGGCGGGCGTCCCACCCCTCCTTTCTGTGATGTCCCGAGGGGACTTACTTAGCACTCACACCCAGCAGCTGCAGGCCGGTGGAGGAGATCGCCTGGAATCCTTCCACCTTGGCAGGGTTGGAGCCAGTGATCATGTTGCGGAACACGAGCGGGAAGATCACGGTCTTCTCAGCGAGCAGATCCTGAGCCTCGCCCCACTTGGCCTTAGCGGCGTCACCGTCGAGCTGAACGGCCTCGTCCATGATGGACTGCAGCTTGTTGAAGGACTCGGGGTCCGAGGTCTGCCAGCCGTCACGCTTCTTGGTCCAGACATTGTCGCCGTTCCACCAGGAGATGATGATGCCGGGGTCGGTGCCGAAGACCGAGGGGTCGCCGGGGGCCAGGACGATGTCGTAGGTGGGGTTGTCAACGTCGGTGACGTTGGCGTAGAGGTCAGACGACGCCATCTGCGTGTGGTTGACCTTCAGGCCCAGGGCCTCCAGATCGGACTTGATCTGGGGAACCAGGGAGAGAACCCACGGGTGGTCCGTTGTCACCAGGTTGACCTCGAGGCCGGAGACGCCAGCGTCGCTCAGGAGCTTGGAGGCGGCGTCCTTGTCGTAGGACAGGTCGGTCGAGGGCTTCTTGTAGGCGGGGTTCGCCTCGGGCAGGAAGGAGGTCGCCTCAACGGCCTGGCCTTCGAGCGAGGAGTTGATCAGCTTCTGCTTGTCGATGGCCTTGAGGATCGCGCGGCGAACCTCAGGCTTGTCGAAGGGAGCCTTCTGGGTGTTGAACATCAGGAAGGGGTTGCCGTAGCCGGGCTTGGACTCGACGTTCCAGCCGGCGCCCTTGAGCTGATCCTGCGCGGAGGCGGGAACGGCTTCCATGACGTCGACAGTGCCACCGATGGCAGCGGCGAGACGGGCGGAGTCATCCTTGAGGGACTGCCACTTGAGGGTGGCGACCTTCGCGGGCTCGTTGCCGGTGTAGTTCTCGTTGGGAACAGCGGTGACCTCAGTCGCCGTGATGTTCTCGTACTTGTAGGGGCCCGTGCCGATCGGCTTGGCCTTGAGCGAGTCTTCGTCCATCGAGGCGGGGACAACGCGGACGTTGACGAAGCGCTCCTTCAGGTTGGAGAAGGGGTGCTTGAGCTTGATCGAGATGGTGTTGTCGTCCTTGGCTTCGACGGAGTCGACGAAGGTGAAGAACTGACGGTAGATCGACTTTTCGGAGGTGGCGCGCTCGTAGGAGGCCACGAAGTCGGCGGCGGTCACGGGGGTACCGTCGGAGAACTTCGCGCCGTCGCGCAGCTTGACCTCGTATTCGGTGTCGGAGATCTTCTCCGGGTCACCGGCGGCCAGTGCGGGGCTGACGGAGTAGTCGGCCATGTTGAAACGGTACAGGCCTTCGAGGACCTGCCAGTTCGCACCCATGCCGAGCGCCGAGGTAGTGATCGGGCCGTAGTCGGTGGTCTCGTAGGCGACACCGGCGGTGATCGTACCCTTCGGCCCGTCGGAGCCCTTGGAGCCACCGTCGGTCGAGGTGGTGGTGGAGGATCCGCCGCCGCACGCGGTCAGGATCATGGCGGCAGCTGCGGTCAGTGCAGCGCCGGTCGCGAAGTGTTTGCGCATTCGCATGTTCTCGCTCCTCATCTTCGAGAATTGGGACGTGCGGTTCTTTTGTTCCGCTCGCTATACTGATTCTATGTTGTCAGACAAATTAGTGCAAGCGATATCACCCCAATCGCCACCAACAACCGATCAGAACCGACGCGTATCAGCACCGATTGACTCAAGATCCTCGGTAACGATGGATGCGATCAAGTCCTATATTTTGCGACATGGATTACATCCTGGCGACCGCCTCCCCACCGAATCGACACTGTGCGCCGACCTCGGCGTTTCGCGTTCGTCCGTGCGCGAAGCGCTCCGACGCCTCCAAGCGCTGGACATCGTGACAGTTCGCCAGGGTTCAGGGTCCTACGTCGGCGAGATGTCGATGCAGCCTCTCGTCGAGACCCTCGTCCTGCGGGCCGCACTGGATGAGATCAACGGAGCTCAATCCCTGCACGCGATCATCGACACGCGCCGAGCACTCGACCTCGGGATCGCCGTACCCCTCACGCGCGCAATGAAGGGCACGACGAACCCACACCTGTGGGAGCTCGTCGAAGCGATGACTCAGTACGCGCACTCCGGTTCGACATACCTGGACCAGGACATCGCCTTCCACTCCGGCCTGCTGGCCTACGTGGACAACGAGCTCATGCACCAGCTGGTGGCCGCCATGTGGCTGGTCCACCAGAGCGTCACCCCTTCGCTGGCCGCAGCGTCGCGCCAGGAAATGGAAGTCACCGCCGAGGCCCACGCGGCCATCCTGCGGGCGTGCGAAGCAGGCGACCTGGTGGCGTACACCGCGGCCGTCGAGGCACACTACGCCCCGCTCCTGTCGATCATCGAAGGTCGCTAGAGCGCACAGAAAAATCCCGGAGCGTCGTGGGGGCACGCGCACCGGGATTTTCTGTATCCCCTCACAGGGACACCGCAGCCTCCCAGAGGCCTCGGTCACGCTCGAAGACCACCACGGCCTCGTCCCCGACGACGGCCACGTCGCTGTATCCGAAGGCGCCATCACCCAAGGAGGAAACCACCTCGGCGCGCACCTCACCCTCCCACGGCGGGGCCAGGCGCAGGATCTCGCCACCCGCACGAGCATCGCGCCGCCCGGGGTGCACGAACAGATCCCCGATTATGCGCGCGTTGCAGCCGGGATCATCCAGCTCCCACACGCACGCGCCCTCCCAGGTGCACCCATCACCCCACGCGAGGGAGCGGGCACCAGAACCCCTGCCCTCAAAACCCTGGATGCGACAGTTCGCGACGAGGCGGCCGTCCCACACGCCGAGCGTCGTCTCGTCGAGGAGCACTCCCGCCTCGCCGACGAGAGGCTGCGCAGCGCCAACCAGCTGCCCTCCGCGCGCGTACACGACGCGCACGTGCGTCTCAACTCCCGTCCGCACGACGTAGGGCAGCGCGACCGCTCCATCCACCGCCACGGTACCGCCCGATGTCGCAAACAATGCATCAGCCCCCGTGAACGCGTAGAGCTCATCCGTCATATCCACATAGGACAGGTCCTCGGGGCCACTCCCCCAGGCCCACCAGGCGCGCAGGCGCTCACCGTCCGCACGAGAATCCATGTAGCCCACGCGCCCATCCGTCGACGCGAACGCCAGATGCATGAGGCCACCGCCATCGACGCCGACGCACGCATCCGAAGAAACGGACGGACCGCCAGCGGGGAGCGGAAGCGGCTCGCTCCACTGCCCGTCGCCCGCACGCTCCATCCAGCAGATGCGATTCGGGTTGGGCAGGTCCGACGCCATCGTCAGCCCATTAAAATCAGACCCCTTGCCCGAGGCCGGGGCGGGACGCTCGTCAAAGAACAGCGTCACACGCCCGTCCTTGAGCGTCACAAGGCCGGGGATGCGCGCCTCGCCCGCGCCCTTCGGGGCGACGAGGCAGCGCGGAGCCGGAGTTTCAGCCATGGGCCCAGGATAACATAGGTGTTCCAGCACACATACAAAGAACCCCGGGGAACCAGGTTCCTCGGGGCTTTGAGACGGAAGCCGTCAGCGGGTCTCGCGGTGCGCCGTCGACTTGTGGCAGCGCGGGCAGTACTTTGCCAGCTCGAGACGATCCGGCGTGTTACGACGGTTCTTCTTGGTGATGTAGTTGCGCTCCTTGC
>ERZ773022.208-NODE-208-length-53727-cov-6.442149_pt1 | contig 53727 bp, 50 predicted proteins | sample MGYA00580839_ERZ773022 | MGnify/ENA primary metagenome ERZ773022 (study PRJEB29015, sample SAMEA2738020) | human oral metagenome | biome: human oral; feature: human-associated habitat; material: dental | place: China | collected 2044 ...
CTTTGCTCGGGTAGATGAAGAAGCCGTCGCCCATCATCTTGCTCGCAAACGCCTCGTCGGGTGCCTCCGTGATCGGATGCACTGTGCCCGTAACGGGGCTGCAAAGGGTGTGCTGCTCACCTGCGGGGGCCGCTGCCGCTGTTTCTGCAGCGGCGGGATGTTTCTCGACGGGAGCTGCGGCAGGGGCATCGTCCTCCGGCTCGACCTCGGGTGCTGTCTCAAGATAGGTCTCAAGGTTCGACTTGATGACGGCGACCTGCGGCCCGTAGATGACCTGCACGCCCGTGCCCTTTACGATCACGCCGACCGCGCCCGTCGCCTTGAGCAGTTTTTCGTTTACAAGAGAGGAATCTGCGACCGAGCAGCGCAGACGCGTTGCGCAGCAGTCGACGGAGGTGATGTTGCGCTTGCTGCCGAGACCGCGTGCAATCGCCGCACTCTTTGCGTCAAAGCCCGCATCGCCCGATGCGGCGCCCGCGCCCTCGCGCGCCTTGTAGTCCGCCTTTGTATAGAGCTTCGTCTCCTCGTCGTCGTCCTCGCGGCCCGGCGTCTTGAAGTTGAAGTGCGTAATCATCCAGCGGAAGATGAAGTAGTAGAGGAAGAAGTAGATGACGCCGACGGGGATGACGTACATCCAGCTCGTCTTTGCCTCACCCTGCAGAATACCGAAGATGAAGAAGTCGAGGAGACCGCCCGAGAACGTGAGTCCGACGGCGATGTCCAACATATGTGCAATCATGTATGCTGCGCCCGCAAGTGCGACCTGCACGGCGAAGAGCGCGGGGGCGACGAAGAGGAAGGAGAACTCGATCGGCTCCGTGATACCCGTGAGCATACAGGTGAGTGCCGCCGAGAGGAGGAGTCCGCCTGCGACCTTCTTCTTTTCGGGACGTGCGCAGTGATACATCGCGAGCGCCGCGCCCGGCAGACCGAAGATCATGAAAATGAACTCGCCCGAGAAGTAGCGCGTCGCATCCGCGCTGAAATGCGCGACATTCGGCGAGGCAAGCTGTGCGAAGAAGATGTTCTGACCGCCCTGGATGAGCTGGCCGTCGATCATCATCGAGCCGCCGACGCCCGTCTGCCAGAACGGCAGATAGAAAACGTGGTGCAGACCGAAGGGGATGAGCGCACGCTTGATGATGCCGAAGATCAGCGTGCCGATGTAGCCCGTGCCCGTCACGAGGCCGCCGAGCGCGAAGATGCCCTGCTGGGCGAGCGGCCAGACGAAGTACATGGCGATGCCGACGAAGAGGAAGACGATCGTCGAGATGATGGGCACGAAGCGTGAGCCGCCGAAGAACGACAGCGCGTTCGGCAGCACGATCTTGTGGTACTTGTTGTGCAGCCAAGCGACGCCGATGCCGACGATGATGCCGCCGAAGACGCCCATCTGAAACGACAGGATGCCGCAGCTCGGCGCAATCGTGCCTTCGAGCACCGAGGGTGCGATCGTGCCGTCCGCGAGGATCTGCCCGCCGATCTTCAGCATGGCGTTGCACGCCGTGTGCATGACGAAGAAGGCGATCATGGCAGAAAGCGCCCGACTTCCTTCTCCGCCTTCGCCATGCCGATGGCGACGCCGACGGCGAAGATGATCGGCAGGTTGCCGAAGATCGTGCTGCCCGCGCTCGCCATGATGGAGAGAAGCGCGTGAAGCGGCGTTCCTGCACCGAGCACGGCGGTAAGCCCGTACGTCTCGATGGTCGTGGCGTTCGTGAACGACGCGCCGAGACCCAAGAGTATGCCGGCAATCGGCAGGATGGCAACGGGCAGCATGAAGCTGCGCCCAACGCGCTGGAGTACACCGAAAATTTCGTCTTTCATGACAACGAAAACCTCCTTTCCGGGGAATTGCTGGATTCATCCATACCTCCCCGAGCGAAGAAATATTACATTTCGATTATACCGCAAAGGGAAGAAGATTGTAAAGGCGCAGGGCGATAAATGAGAATATTGTCAACGATTTCTCTCTTTGTATAAATTCCGATAAATTTAATAGGAAAACTGTTGACTTTTTGTCTTTTATTTACTATAATGAGAATCAATAAAAGTTACTGCCTATCATATAAAGGAGATGACGATCATGCGTGAAGCAGGACATACCTTTTTGGCGAGAATGGGAAAGACGAAGCTGCGCCCGGGCGGCATCGACGCGACGAACTGGCTCTTGGATAAGGCGAAGATTCAGCCGTCGTCCAAAGTTCTTGAAGTTGCGTGCAACATGGGGACGACGATGATCCTCGTCGCCGAGCGGTACGGCTGCGAAGTCGTCGGCATAGACCTCGATGAGGCGGCGCTCGAAAAAGCGCGTGAAAATATCAAGAAAAAGAAGCTCGAAGACAAGCTCTCCGTCGTCAGCGGCAGCGCTTTCGCGCTTCCCTTCGAGGATGCGAGCTTCGATGTCGTCATCAACGAGGCGATGCTTACGATGCTCATCGGTGAGGACAAGGAGCGCGCACTCAAGGAGTATTCGCGCGTCCTGAAGCCCGGCGGCGTCCTTCTGACGCACGACGTCGTCTTCCGCGAGGAAGACCCGAAGGTGCAGCACGAGCTTATGGCCGGGCTTTCCAAGGCGATCAACGTCCACGTCGAGCCGCTGACGCTTGCGGGATGGAAGGAAACGATCGAGAAGCATGCTTTCCGTACGGAGCAGAAGTATGGCGATATGACGCTCCTCGACCCGCCCGGCATCCTGCACGATGAGGGCGCGAAGGGCGCGTTGAAGATCATGACGAACGCCATGAAGAAGGAGAACCGCGACATGTTCACGACGATGTTCGACTTCTTCCACGACCACGCCGCCCAGCTCGGCTATGTGGCAAACTTCAGCACGCGGGTATAGTCGGCGCGCGATCATACAGCTAAAAAGCGGGGCTGCTGCACGAAATGGACGTGCAGCAGCCCCGTTTTTTGTTTGCAGGACGCGCTGAATCAATAATTCTTCTTGAGCTGTTCAAAATACGCCTGCGGATGGGCGCAGACGGGACAGACCTGCGGCGCCTGCGGCGATTCGCAGACGTAGCCGCAGTTGCGGCACTGCCAGATGATCTTCTCGTCCTTCTTGAAGACCTTCTCATCCTTGACGTTCGCGAGCAAAATGCGATAGCGCTCCTCGTGCTCCTTCTCGATCTTTGCGACGGCCTCGAAGAGATTTGCGATCTTCGTGAATCCCTCTTCCCTTGCGACCTTGGCAAACTCGGGATACATCGATGTCCATTCCTCGTGCTCGCCGTCAGCGGCCGCCTCAAGGTTCTCCGCCGTCGTGCCGATGCCCGCGACGAGCTTGAACCAGATCTTCGCATGCTCCTTCTCGTTGCCCGATGTCTCGGCGAAAAGAGCCGAAATCTGCTCGAAGCCGTCCTTCTTCGCACGCGATGCATAGTAGCCATACTTCGTATAGGCCTGCGACTCACCGGCAAATGCCGCCCAAAGATTCTTTTCGGTCTGTGAACCCTTCAATTCCATGGCAATTCCTCCTCATAGAATAGTTTGTAGATGTAGATTTTCCTGTATCATAACACCGGCGACGAATACCGTCAATCCCTATTTGTTTAATATGAATGATTCTCGTTTTCTTCTTATATCCGTCTGCCTCCTTTGCCGGGTCGGAGGCACTTTTGTGCACGAAAAAAGCTGCCGCACATGATTTAAGTGCAACAGCCCCTTTTTCTTTGCCTGTCACCACGCTCTGCAAGCGCTGCATTATCTTGTGGCGCAAATCTTCTTCCTATGCTATAATATTAAACCATAGTATATCAATATGAATAGTATATTGGAGGAAGAATCATGAAAGACCATTCGCTTGAAGTGCACGGCTGCCATACCTACGATGCGACGGGGGCGATCAGTCCGTCGATCTGCCTGTCGGCGACGTTCCGTCATCCGCGTTTCGGCGAGAGTACGGGCTACGACTACGGACGCGTGGCGAATCCGACGCGCGAATCTCTCGAAAAGACGGTGGCGCTCCTAGAGCGCGGCGGGCGCTCTTGGGCGCTTTCCTCGGGCATGGCGGCGGTGCAGCTCGTTTTCTCTCTTCTTTCGGCGGGCGATCACGTCCTGATGAGCGAAGACCTCTACGGCGGCACGGTGCGCCTCGCCGAAGAAGTCTTTGCAAGCTATGGCGTCACCTTCGAATACGTCGACGTGCGCGACCTCGCGCTCGTCGGCAAGCGTATGCGTCCCGAGACGAAGCTCGTCTTCATTGAAACGCCGTCGAACCCGATGATGCAGATCTCGGACATCGCGGCGCTCTCTGCGCTCGCGCACGAAAACGGCGCCCTGCTCGCCGTTGACAATACCTTCCTCTCACCGCATTTCCAGAAGCCCTTGACGCTCGGCGCGGACATCGTGCTGCACAGCGGCACGAAATATCTGTGCGGACACAACGACGTCATCGCAGGCTTCCTCGTGCTCAAAGATGCGACGAGCGCGCAGGCAAAGCGCATCGAACTGCTCGCCAAATCGGCAGGGCCGAACCTCTCGGCGCTCGACTCGTGGCTCATGCTGCGCAGCATCAAGACGCTCGGCGTGCGCGTCGAGCGGCAGGCAGAGAACGCGCTCACCATCGCCCGGTGGCTCGGCACGCTGCCAGAAGTCACCGAAGTGCTCTACCCGGGACTCGCTGGCCATCCGGGCTACGCGCTGCAGCAGAAGCAGGCGAGCGGCGCGGGCGGCATGATCTCCTTCAAGGTGCGCTCCGCCGAACTCGCGAAGGCGGCTCTCGGCAAGCTGCATCTCATCGCCTTCGCTGAAAGCCTCGGCGGCGTCGAGACGCTTCTGACGTATCCGATCGCCCAGACGCACGCTGAAATGCCCGCCGCGCTCCTAAAGCGCACGGGACTCGACGACAAACTCCTGCGCCTCTCCGTCGGCATCGAGGACGTCGAAGACCTCAAGGCCGATCTGCAGCAGGCCTTGCAGGGATAAGAGGGCGGCAGGGCAAAGACGAAAGAAATAAAGGCTAAACTTTCATCTTTTGCTGCAAAGATTATAAATATACTTTAAATATCTGTCGTCAAAGATGAAAGTTTGTGCTATAATCACCTTGAAAGAAGGTGATCTTGATGCCTTTGATCAGTCAGGAGGCAATATGCAAAGTCCTCACAGCGTACAATCCATGGTGGAAAACGGGAATGATTGCGCGAGGCATGTCGAAAAGTTACAGACGCTTTGCCTTTTATGATGCGATGCGGCGTTTGTCGGAGACGACCCTGCGGCGCACTGTCGTCTTGACGGGAGCGCGGCGAGTCGGCAAGACGACGATACAATATCAAATGATTGAGGCGCTTCTCGCACAGGGCGTCGCACCGCAGAAAATCGTCTTCATCTCGCTCGATCATCCCATGCTGAAACTCAGCGCGTTTCAGGCGATTTTGGACTGCTACCATGAGATGATCTATGCGGGACACGATGTCTACTATTTCTTTGATGAGATCCAGTACGCTTCGGATTGGGACAGGTGGCTCAAGACGCTCTATGACATGCAGCCGGATTCGCACATCGTCGCCACGGGATCGGCAAGTCCCGCCATCGTGCGCGGCAGCGAGGAAAGCGGCACGGGGCGCTGGTCCATCATCTCCGTTCCGACGCTCTCCTTCTATGAATATTGCGCTCTTCTGCAGGTTCCTCTGCCGGATCTTGATCCCGATTTGAAGCTGTCGACCTTGTTTTCCTTGGAGCAGCAGGAGCGACAGATGTTTCTCTTGTTGCTCGCGGATGTGCACAAGCACTTCATCCGTTATCTGCGAGTCGGAGGATTTCCTGAGCTTGCGCTTGCAGATAACGATATGCTGGCGCAGCAGATTCTGCGCGAAGATGTCGTCGACAAGGTCTTGAAGCGCGATCTGCCCGCACTCTACAATATACGCAACGCCACTGAATTGGAACGGATCTTTCTCTATCTATGCAACGTATCCTCCGAGATTGTTTCCGTAGAGGCGATTGCCAAGGAATTGAACGGAGTTTCGCGCCCCACGGTCGAAAACTACATTCGCTATCTTGAAAGCGGCAACCTCATCTATCAGAGTTGGCCTGTCGAGATGGCAGGGAAAAAAATCTTAAAGGCGCAGCCCAAGATCTATATTGCCGATGCCGCCATACGGAATGCCGTTCTCATGGACGACGCCATTCTGACTGATCCCGTGCAGATGGGAAAGATCGTAGAAACCACCGTCTACAAGCATACAGCGGCCTTCTATTACCAAAAGGCGACATCGGTCGGCTATTTCCGCGGCGGCCGAAAAAATAAGGAAATCGACATCGTCGTCGAGCGTCCGCGCCTCGCCAACATTCTTGTCGAGGTCAAGTACCGCGAAAATGCCTCCATTTCGGACGATGACGCCATCAGCGAATTGGCGGCAGAGGCCGCGGCCTCCTTCGTCCTCACGAAAAACCTTACGGACTGCGGCATACAGAAGGTGAAATCCGGTGCTTCCTTGCTGCGCATCCCTGCCTTCGCCTTCCTCTACCTCCTCGGTCACGAGGAATGCATGGCTGCAGCCACATACCCAAAGCATACGAAAGGAGACTTCTTTCATGAACCATTTCGACTTTGATGAGATCATCGAGCGCCGTCATACGAACAGCCTCAAATACGACTTCGCCAGAGAGCGCGGCTATCCCGAGGACGTTCTGCCGTTCTGGGTCGCCGACATGGACTTTCGTGCGCCGCAGGCGGTGTGTGATGCCATTCGCCGACGCGCCGAGCACGGCATCTTCGGCTATTCGCGTCCGAAGGAGGACTACTATAGGGCGCTCGAACAATGGTTCAGCACGCGCCACGGCTGGAATCATGGCAAGGAATCCCTCGTCATGACACCGGGCGTCGTATTCGCGCTCTCCATGGCGGTGCGTGCATTTACCGCGCCGAATGATACCATTCTCATAACCGAACCCGTCTACTATCCGTTTTTCAGCGTCGTCGAGGGCAATGGGCGCAAGCTCGTCACGAGCACGCTGCTCTTCGAGGACGGCGCATACCGTATGGACTTCGACGACATCGAGCAGAAGATTCGCGAGCACAAGGTGAAGCTTCTGATTCTCTGCAGCCCGCACAACCCCGTCGGGCGCGTCTGGCGGCGCGAAGAGTTGGAGCGTCTTGCCGCGATCTGCCTCGCGCACGACGTTCTCGTCGTCGCCGACGAGATTCACGCCGACTTCGTGCGTCCCGGCCACAAGCACACGCCTTTTGCCTCGCTCTCGCCCGAGACTGCGGCGCGGACGATCACCTGCACCGCGCCGAGCAAGACGTTCAACCTCGCAGGGCTGCAGCTTTCGAACATCTTCATCACGGAAAAAAGCCTGCGCCATACCTTCCGCAAGGAAGTCTACAGCACAGGCTATGACGAACCGAACATCTTCGGCCTTCTTGCCGCGCAGGCGGCATACAGCGAGGGCGGCGCGTGGCTCGATGCGCTTCTCGCCTACCTTGAGCAGAATATCGCGCACACGAAGCGCTTCCTCGCCGAACATCTGCCCAAGGTGCAGCTCGTCGAGCCCGAGGGCACCTACCTCTTATGGCTCAATTTTCGCGCCTACGGCCTCGAAGCGAAAGCGCTCGACCGAAAGATCATCGACGAGGCACGCCTCTGGCTCGACGACGGCGCGATCTTCGGCAAGAGCGGCGCAGGCTTCCAGCGCATCAACATCGCCTGCCCGCAGGCGACGCTCACGAAGGGTCTTGAGGCTCTGGCACGCGCGTTTGAGTGAGGCATCCTAGAGAAACTGCGCCATATAGACCGGCAGGCAAAGGACATCATGCTCTCGCTGCAAATCTTTCGTATAGATTAGATATTTCTCGTCGATATGCTGTGAATATCGCTCGGAAAAGGCATCGAGAGAAGCATGGCGTTTGTAGCCGGAAGATTTGACATCCAATGGGCAGATCTTGTTCTTTCGCGGCACAAGGAAATCAATCTCGTACAGATTGGTCTTCTTCTCATTGGGAAATGTATGGTAATAGAGTTGTCTGCCGTTGGCAGCGAGCGTCTGGGCAACGATGTTTTCATAGAGATAGCCGAGATTTGCCGGCAGACGATCGCTCAAAAGCTTCTGATATATGATATTGTCGGTAAATTCTTGATCACGAAAAGCGAGGGTCGTAAAGAGTCCCGTGTCGGACAAGTAGAGTTTGAATCGCCCGGGGTCTTTCGATAAGGACAGGCCGGCGCTCGGCTCGTTCACATGATATGCTGCCAAAACAGCGCGGGAATCTACAAGTTCGGCAATTAGGCGCGCTCCGCCCTGCGTTCGATTCCGTCCGAGAGCGCCCGCCATCGAATAGCGTGAGGCGCGTCTGTGCAGCTGCGTAGGAATGTCCGCAAACAATCGCGATAAGCGTCCCGTACCGTCGATCTTATGAAAATCGGCTTCATAAAGCTCCACGATTGCACGCTTGATCCGATCGACATCGACAAAATTTTTGGCTGAAAGGTATGCCGTCACCGCCTGCGGCATACCGCCGATCAGCATGTAGAGGCGGAAAGTTCGCATGAGCTTGCGGTGGGCAGCGCTTCCCACCGCTCTTTTTTTCTCGTACATCTGATGCAGCAGGGGCACCGTCGCTTCATCGTCAAATGCCCAGAGGAATTCCTCGAAATCCATCGGATACATATAGAGGCGATATTCTTCGCTCGGAATCAAGATGTCCTTGACATTCTTGCGAATGGAAATGAGCGATCCCGTTTCGATATAGTCATACCTGTGATCGTGTACCAATGCCTTGATGGCTTGGCGTGCCCGGGGACAAAGCTGCACTTCATCAAAGATGATGACAGATTCTCGTGGAAAGAGCTGTACGCTGCTCTGCAGCTGCAGTTGCAGAAAAATATAGTCCAAATCAGAAACATCGTTGAACAGGTCATGCGTCTCTCTCGAACAGCGGGAAAAATCCAGTCGGATATAGCTTCTGTATTCACGCCGCGCGAATTCTTCTACGATCGTAGATTTTCCTACGCGCCTTTGTCCCTCGATCAGCAGGGCGGAAGAGCCGCGCTGCTCATTTTTCCATCGTGCCAGTTTGGAATAGATCTTTCGTCGAAACATTTGTCGGTCTCCTGATGTCTACATTCAATTCTCTGCTTTGCAGAGATCGCGTGGCGTCCTTGAAGGAATCCAAGCAAATCCATTCTAGCACAATTTCAGCATCTAGCCAAATGTTTTCGACAGAAAACCCGTCATTTAGCTAAATCTTTTTGGATAAAATCCAAGCAAATAGCCAAATCTTTTTATGTAAAAACCCGCCGTACAGCCAATTTTTTCGCCGATGTATACGAGTGCATCTCGTGAAATATTGCTCGGCGTCACCACTGCCGCCTGTGCAGCCGATCGATTCCTGCACGCAGCAGGATCAAGAAGGAGAAGATTTCGAGCCGCCCGAGGATCATCAAGAAGCCCGCGAAGACCTTGACCCAGCCGGGCAGGAGCAGGAAGTCCTTGCCGCCGTAGAGGAGCGTCACGACGGTGCCCGTGCCCGACAGGCAGCCGACGGCGAAGCCCATGGCGGGCAGGGTGTCGATGTGAGCGAGCGCGAGGCCGAGCGTCGCGAGGATCAATACGACGACGTAGAGGAAGAAGAAGCTCAAGATCCTGCCGTAGAGTTTGTGCGGCACGGATTTGCCGTCGATCTTGACGTTGACGATCATGCGCGGGTGAATCGTGCGCAGGACTTCCGCCTTTGCCATCTTGATGAGCACGAGCAGGCGCATCACCTTGAAGCCGCCGCCGACCGCGCCGACCGAAGAGCCGAGCGTGGCGAGAAGCAGCAGCACGGCATGAGGAAAGGTCGGCCAGGAGGCGAGCGGCGCGGCGGCAAAGCCCGTCGTCGTCGCGAACGAGATGGCGTGGAAGAAGCCCATGCGAAGGCTGTGCTCGACATCGTAGACGCCGACGACGGCGAGGTAGCAGGCGAGCGCCGCGCCGCCCGCGCATACGACGAGGAGGAAGAAGCGCAGTTCCGCATCGGCAAAGAGCGTGCGCACGTCGCGCCGCGCCGCCGCCCGCTGCCACAGGAGGAAGTTCACGCCCGCGAGCAGCATCGCGGCCTCCGCCGCGAGTTCCGTCGTGATGCCGCTTCCCTTCAGCACGAGGCCGCGCGGGTCGAGTCCCGTCGTCGATATGGAAGTCAAGGCGAGCACGGCGCTCGACAGGAAACTCTCGCCTGCGAGCAGGAAGAGCCCGAGCGCGAGGAGCGTCAGGCAGGCGTAGAGGAGCGCCATCTTTTGCGCGGCCGCATTCATGCGGCGCAGGAGAGGGCTGAAGTTCGTGCCCTGCTGCACTGAGAGCGTCAGACCGAAGCAGCCGCCGACCTGCGGCATGATCGTGACGAGGAGGCACAGGAAGTACATGCCGCCGATCCAGCCCTGGAAGATCTGCCAGAAGCCGAGGGAGCTTTCGAGTCCCGTCGGCGTGAAGAGGAGCGCCGTCGTCGTAAACGCCGCGACGCTCGCGAAGAAGGAGTCGGCGGCGGAAAGCTCGCCCGTGAGGAAAAAGGGCAGCGCCCCCAGAAGCGAATTCAAAAGCCATGCGGCGAAGAGGAAGACGGCTCCGTCCGTGACGCCGATCGTGTGACGATGCCCTTTGGAGAGATGCGAGAAGACGCGCCAGAGGACGAAGGAGAGCGCCGCGGGCACGCCGAAGGCGAGCGGGTGTTCGTCCGCCCAGAAGATCGCGAGGCCGAAGGCGAGAAAGAGAGCCGCGCCCTCTAAAAACGCCATGCGCCCGAGCAGGAAAGAAACGATGCGCGCGTCCATATCAATCCTTGCCCTTGAAATACTTCATGACCTTCTGCGCGAATCCCGTCCGGATGAAGAGAATGGTTCGGTCGCCGGGCAGAAGAACCGAAGCGCCGTTTGGTATCACGGCTTCGTCGCCGCGCACATAGGCGCAGACGAGGCACTCGCGCGGCAGATGCGCCTTCATCAGAGGAATCCCTGCGACAGGTGCGCCTTCCTGCACGATGACCTCGACCGCCTCCGCCTTCGCGCCCTCAAGGAGTGATACCGAAACGACGCCGCCGCGCCGCGCGAAAGCGAGGACTTCCGAGGCGGACAAGAGGCGCGTCGGCAGGACGATGTCGACGCCGACCTTTTCCATGAGATCGACGTATTCGCCGCGCGCGACGCGCACGACCGTCTTTTTCGCGCCCAAATGCTTGGCGAGGAGCGCGAGCATGAGGTTCAGCTTGTCGTCCTCCGTCAGGCAGACGACGGCGTCGGCGTCGGCGACGCCCTCTTCCGTCAAAAGATCGATGTCCGTGCCGTCGCCGCAGATGGCAAGGCCGTTTTCGAGTGCCTCCGCCGCCAGCCGGCTGCGCTCACGATTGGTATCAATGATCTTCACGGCGACGTCCGCATCGTCGAGCATCTTGGCAAGGAAGCGCCCCGTGCGCCCCGCGCCGATGATCATGACGTGTTCAAGCTTCCTCGCGTCGCGGTGTACGAAGGTCTCGCTGAACTTCTCAATCTCCTTCGGATCGCCGATGAAATACGCGTTGTCGTGCGGCAGCAGGCAGTCGTCGCCGTGCGGGATGATCATGCGGTGGTCGCGGAAGATCATGCCCGCGAGGATCGCCTTGGGCATTTCGAGATCCTTCAGCGGGATGTTTGCCAAGGGCGAGTGGCGCGTCACCTTCGTCTCGAAGAGGCGCACCTTGCCGCTTGCGAAGTCCTCAACGTCGAGCGCGGCGGGCGTCATGAGGATGCGATAGACCTCGCGCGCCGTGATCAGTTCGGGATTCAGCATGAGGTCGATGTCGAAGTTCTCCTTCAGGTATTCCTTCGCTTCCGAAAGGAACTGCATGTCGCGGATGCGTGCGACCGTGTGCGTGATGCCGTGCTTCTTCGCGAGGATGCACGCGACCATGTTGACCTCGTCGCCCGCCGTCACGGCGATGAGGATGTCCGCTGAGCGGATGTCGGGATCGTTCATCGTGATGGGGCTGGCGCCGTTCGCCGTGACCGTCAGCACGTCGAGCGTGTTCTTTGCCGCTTCGAGCCGCGTCTCGTCCTGATCGACGAGTACGACGTCGAACTCCTCGTTCGCGAGCAGCTCGGCGATGCTGTAGCCGAGCTTTCCCGCACCGACTATGACAATGCGCAAGGAAACTCCTCCTCTTGAGATGTATGCACAAAAAAGCCAAGGGAGCCGCCGCCGTGCGAATCTGCACGGGCTTCCCTTGGCTTTTTGCACCCTTTGCCTTATTTTAACGCATTCGGCGCGGCGGTGCAAATCATTTCAGTGTGATGAGCTCGTAGTCGCGCGTACCGAGCCCGATCTTCTCGCCGTGCACGAGCGTTTCTTCCCAACAGACGTTGGGATTCGAGTCGAGGAAGTGGTCGTGATGGTGATGCCAATCGGGCTTGGCGAGGTGGTCGCCGAGCTTGCTGTTGCGGATCGGCTGCGCCTTCAGCGCCATGTCGACGCACGCCTGGTCGAGCGCGATGGGATCGAACGAGGCGAACATGCCGATGTCGGGCAGGATCGGCGCGTCATTTTCGCCGTGACAGTCGCAGTTCGGCGAGATGTCACGCGCGATGCTGATGTGGAAGCACGGGCGGTCCTGACAGACGGCCTGCGCGTACTCCGCCATGCGGCGGTCGAGGATGTCGGCGGCGTCCCAGACCTCGTTGTAGAGCGCGTTGAACGTGCACGAGCCGATGCAGCGACCGCAGCCCTTGCAAAGCTCCTTGTCAACGACCGCCTTGTTCTCAACGTAGGAAATCGCATCCGAGCCGCATTCCTTCGCGCAGCGACGACAGCCGCGGCAAAGCTCCTCGTGCACGCCGACCTTGCCCGACGAATGCTGCTCCATCTTGCCCGCGCGGCTGCCGCAGCCCATGCCGATGTTCTTGATCGCGCCGCCGAAGCCCGTCTGCTCGTGCCCCTTGAAGTGCGTGAGGCTGATGAAGACGTCGGCGTCCATGACGGCGCGGCCGATCTTCGCCGTCTTCAACACGCGGGCGTTCTTGATCGGCACTTCCAGCTCGTCCGTGCCGCGCAGACCGTCGCCGATGATGATCTGACAGCCCGTCGTCGTCGGGTTGAAGCCGTTGATGTTCGCGCAGTCGAGATGCTCGGGCGCATGGCGGCGGCTGCCCGGATAGAGCGTGTTGCAGTCCGTCAGGAAAGGAATGCCCTTTTCCTCCTTCACGAGGTCGGCGACGGCTTTCGCGTACTGCGGGCGCAGGAACGCGAGGTTGCCGAGTTCGCCGAAGTGCATCTTGATGGCGACGAAGCGGCCCTCAAGCTCGATCGTCTTGAGGCCTGCCGCAAGACACAGACGCTGCAGCTTCTTCGTCAGGCTCGTGCCGACGTCCGTGCGGAAATCGGTGAAATAAACTTTTGCTTTCTCTGCCATGGTATTGCTCCTTTTTCTCTTGCAGACACGTTCTTTCTTACGGAACGAATTCTCCTAAATCTATTGTAGCATACGAGTACATGAAAAGTATATGAAATCTCCTATTCTCATCTTTTTCGCCTTGACCTTGAGAACGTTCCTCCGTAGAATAGTACTATGAACGTTATGGAGAGAAATGGAAACATCGGCGCGACGTAGGTCGCTGAGAAGAGTCCTGTTTCGGGACTGTGAGCCTATGGAATCACAAGGGAGGAATTCACTTTGAAAACAAGACGAACGATGCAAGGTCTGATTGGCGCTCTTCTCGCGCTCTTTCTTATGACGGGCTGCGGCCTGCAGGCGGAGGAATCGGGCAAGTCGGCGGAAGCCAAGGCGGAGCAGGCGATGGATGCAGAGGGCGTGGACGGGACGGCGCCGCCTTTCAAGGCGACATCATTCGACGGCTCGGAGGTCGCGATCAACGCCGCCATGGACAAGAAGCTCTACGTCATCAACTTCTGGGCGACATGGTGCCCGCCGTGCCGCGCCGAGATGCCTGAACTGAACGAGTTCGCCAAGAAGCATGAAGGCGAGGTCACGTTCTACGCCGTCAACCTGCAGGAGCCGAAGGATACGGTCGACAAGTTCCTCAAGGACAACGGCTACACGATGCCCGTGCTCCTCGACCTCAAGGGAGAGGCGGCGGACACCTATAAGGTTCGCGCCATTCCGACGACCTACGTCATCGACCGGGACGGCAAGATCCTGCTGAAGAAGATCGGCGGAACGACGGCGTCGGAGCTGGAAACGGCGCTCACGCGCGCGGCGAAGTAGGAGGTTTTCCCTTGGAAGCAATCTCCTTCGGCGCGGCGTTTCTCGCCGGCGTCATCTCCTTCGTCTCGCCGTGCGTGTTGCCGATGCTGCCGACCTTCGTGCTGATCCTCGCGGGCTCAAGCGGTGCGGCGGCTTCAAGCGGCGCGGCAGGCGCTTCGGTGCCGCCCGCTGCGGCAGGACGTGCGCTCTTTCGTAACGTCGCGGCCTTCCTCGCAGGCTTCGCCGTCGTCTTTCTCGCGCTCGGCGCGACGGCGACGGTGCTCGGGCAGTTTCTCACAGGTCATCTCGCGCTTTTGGAAAAGGCGGGGGCCGTCGTGCTCGCGCTCCTCGGGCTGTTCCTCTCGGGACTCATCAGCCCGCGCTTCCTCTACCGCGAGTGGCGGCCGTTCCTGCATCGCCCATCGGAGGGTGTCGTCGGCTCTTTCCTTCTGGGCATGTCGTTTACCGTCGGCTGGACGCCGTGCACGGGGCCGATCCTCGCGGCGATTTTCATCTATGCGGGAAGCCGCGCGACCGTCGTCGAGGGGCTTTGGCTGCTCGGTTTCTACGTGCTCGGCTTCGCCCTGCCGTTCTTCGTGCTCGCGCTCCTCTGGCAGCGACTCGAAAAGCGCGTGCGCACGCTCTACCGCTTCCTGCCTGCCGTGCAGAAGGTCGCGGGCGTCTCGCTCGTCGTGCTCGGCGTCATGATGTGGTTCGGCTGGACGATGCGCTTCATGGGCTGGCTCTCCGGCCTCGTGCCGTTCTCTTTCTAGTTTCTGGGAGGAATCTCCATGCGCATGTATGATCTCATCACGAAGAAGAAGCGCGGCGAGCCGCTTGCTGCAAGCGAGATCCGCGCCATGGTCGAGGGATTCACGAAGGGCGAGATTCCCGACTATCAGATGGCGGCGATGCTCATGGCGATCTGCTTTCGCTCCATGACGGAAGAGGAGATGCGCGCGCTTACGCTCGCCATGGCGGCCTCGGGCGACGAGGTCGACCTCTCGGCCTTTGGCAGCTCCACGGTCGACAAGCACTCGACGGGCGGCGTCGGCGACAAGACGACGCTCATCGCCTGCCCCATCGTCGCGGCGGCGGGCGGGCGCATCGCCAAGATGAGCGGGCGCGGTCTCGGCCACACGGGCGGCACCGTCGACAAGCTCGAATCCATTCCGGGCTTTCAGACGACGCTCTCGCGCGAAGACTTTTTCGCCGTCATAGAAAAGACGGGGCTTTCCCTCATCGGGCAGTCGGGCGAGCTTGCACCCGCCGACAAGAAGCTCTATGCGCTGCGCGACGTCACGGCGACGGTCGACTCCATTCCGCTCATCGCCGCCTCCATCATGAGCAAGAAGCTCGCGGCGGGCAGCGCGGCGATCGTGCTCGATGTCAAGACGGGCAGCGGCGCCTTCATGAAGACGCTCGACGACGCGCTCGCCCTCGCGCGTGCCATGGTCGCCATCGGCGAGGGTGCGGGAAGAAAGACCTCCGCCGTCATCACCGACATGGACGTGCCCTTGGGATCTGCCGTCGGCAACGCGCTCGAAGTCGCCGAAGCCATGGAAGTGCTCAAGGGCAGAGGCCCCGCCGACCTCAGGGAGGTCAGCCTCGCGCTCGCCGCCGACATGCTGCGCCTCATCGGGCGCGGCGACTTCGCCGAGTGCCAAAGGCTTGCAGAGAAGGCCATCGAGGACGGCAGCGCCTTTCGCACCTTCGCTGCCATGGTCGAGGCGCAGGGCGGCGACGCCTCCTGCCTCGCCGATCCAAGAAAACTGCCGCAGGCGGCGTTTCACTTGGAAATCCTCGCCGATAGGGCGGGCTATATCACGCACATGGACGCCGAAACGATCGGCCAGGCCGCCTGTATGCTTGGCGCGGGGCGCGAGACGAAAGAAAGCGTCATCGACCATGCGGCAGGCATCCGCATCTTGAAAAAGACGGGCGAAGCCATCGAAGCAGGAGAGGCGCTCGCCGTGCTCTGCACGAACGATGAAAGCCGGCTCGCATCTGCAGCCGCTTGCTATACCCGCGCCCTTGAGATCGCAGCCGAGCCGCCTGAAAAACGCCCGCGCATCTTCGCGCGCGTCACGAAGGAAAGCTTCGGCCACGCCGAAAGGGCGCATGAGGAAGAGGCAAAAGACATCATGAGCGACGCGCTCCTCGCTGAGATCCGCGCCGCCATGGCAAGACGTGAAGGGAAGGAGGGCGGCGCAGATGGACGATGAATCCCTCATCGAGCTGGCCAAGAAAGCGCGCGCCCATGCCTATGTGCCGTATTCGGGCTTTGCCGTCGGCGCGGCGGCGCTCGCGCCCGACGGGCGCGTCTTCTTGGGCTGCAATATCGAAAACGCCTCCTACGGCCTGACGAACTGTGCCGAGCGCACCGCCATCTTCAGCGCCGTCGCTGCGGGCGTCCAACGCTTTGCGGCACTCGCCGTCGTCGCAGACGGCGAGCTGCCGTGCTCACCGTGCGGCGCCTGCCGCCAGGTCATCGCCGAATTTGCCGTCGAGCGCATCATTCTCGCCAACCTCGCGGGAAAGCGCCGCGTCGTGACCAAAGAAGAGCTGCTGCCATTCGCCTTTATTCTCAAAGTTCACCCTTGAAGAAAAATCCCTGCCGCCCGATTGACGGCAGGGATTTCTGCATGATGCGGCAGTTTTGCCGCACGACCCGTGCAAAGACGATCGGCGCGAAGCGCAGGAGGGCGGAAGGACGCCGGCGCATCAATCCGCGCTTTTCTGCGCTGTGATTTCAGCGAAATGTGCGAGCAGCCAGACGACGAGATCATCTTCCGCCCGGCAGCCCGTGAAGTCAGCGGCCTGCTTGATACTCTCATGCGCGTTGCCCGAGGCGATGCCGATGTCGGCAAGCTCGATCATCTCCCGGTCGTTCAAGTAGTCGCCAAGAGCGATGATGCGCCTTCCTCGGCAGATGGGAAGCCCTCGAATCTCTTCGATCATGGCGCCCTTCGATACGCCTTGGGCGACAAACTCATAATAATTGGCCTCGGAGTAGAAATGATGGCTGAGACTCGCTGTGCCGAAGTTCTTCGCAAGACGCTCCACACGGTGCAGCGCGGGCGGCGCATCGCAGACGAGGAGTTTGAGCCACGGCGTCCGCTGCATGTCGGAAACGTCGGCAAGAGCTGCATGCCGGCAGCGATAGAACTCCCGGACGAGCCGCGGATCGTCGTTCTCTTCGGGGCTGACGATGCAGCAGGCTTCTTCCGTATAGACCTCGACGCACGCCTGCGGAAACATCTTCAGGCACTCGGCGGCGAAGCGCGGCCAGATATTGGGCGAGTCTTCTGCGCCCTGCAAATTTCTTTGCGCGAGAACCTTCCGCGCCTGCCAGTCGTAGAGCATGGAGCCGTTGAAGAAGATGCTCGGCGCCGTGATCGGCAGTCCGCGGACATAGCCGCCCGCCGCCTCGGGCGTGCGCCCCGTCGCAATGCCAAAAAGGCCGCCGCCCGCGACAAAAGCGCGAATCGCCTCCGCATTCGCCGCAGAAATCGCCTTCCCATGCGGCACGATCGTACCGTCAAGGTCGCTGATCAACATGTACTTTTCGTATGATTTTGCCATGAGCTGTTTCCTCCTCGACCCTGCCCCTTTTCGTCGGTATCCATAGGAAAATCCCTCCCGCTGTAGCTCCTATTCTACAACGAGAGGGATCTTTATTCAATATTCATAGAAGAATCCTGCCATCGTCACTCCACTAGAAAATAAGAGCGATCATAGAAAGCCCACTTTTCTCGAATGCCATTTGCGCACCAAGGGAGTTCACCCCTTGCCCGCCGGCCTCTTCATGCCGCGAAGCACCATCTTAGCCCAAAAGAAGAAAGCAGGCGAATCTCCATAAGCATAGAGATGATCGGTAAAAATCAAGAAAAGCTCCTCCATCGTATGCGGCCGATAACTATACGGGCTCAAGGTCTCTGTATATGTCTCCATCTTTTTCGTACCATAGGCGGAAAAATCTCGATCTCCGCCAACGCCGCATCCACATGATCGGGTTCAATCTCGCGCGCCTTCCGGATCCACTTCAGACGCTCCCTCCGACTCTTCGTCTCCTGCGCACGATCCAAAAACACATCCGCCGATTCCTCCTCCGCCATCGAGGCGAGAAGCGGCAAGCCTTCATTCACCAGCTTCACATACTCCTGCAGCAACGCATCCATCTCGTCATCCGTCGGCTGCTCATGTCCCTACTGTATCAAAAACCGCTGAACCCCCTCGTAGAACCTCTCGCTATTGCTCTTCGCCACCGTCATCGCCTCCGTTTCTTCCTATAGGCAAACTTCAGTCGTGCGAGCAGCGTTCGCACGACTGAAATTCGTACTTTTTCTTTTCTCCGCCATTTCTTGCAACAGATCCTATTCCCCTTCCACCAAGGCGCCGTCCATATACTTTTCAATATGAATCCCTGCGATTGCATAGAGTGCGCTGTCGTCGAGCACATAGTCTTCCCAGCACTTCGGAATGTCCACGCCTTCTTTCTTCCGCGCTACAACGCTCCGATGCACTTTTGCACTCGATGCACTGCCGCTCTTATTGTCGTGCTCGATCCAGTAGAACAGGCTCAAATCCATGCTGCCCTCGGGGCGTGCAGACGATGCGTCATTTTCAAAGATCGTACGAAGCGCCTCCTTAACCTTCTTTGCATCCTCCTCGCTGAAGCCGGTGCTCTCCGCCAGCTGCACGTTGATGCTGCCCTGGAACTTGTAGACGCCGAAATCCACGCGGTACTTCATGCCCATCGTATCCGAGCCCTTCTTGTCGCCCGGCTCATTGTTGACGCTCTTCGTGATCTGCACTCCCGTGACGGCAACGGGATCGAGGCTGACCGCCGTATGAATGCTCACGGGACCGCGCACGCCGACAGAAACAGCATCGATACCTTTCTTTTTGTCTTCCTTGAATGCCAAGACCTGACCGAATGTCCGCACATCGATCCATTCTTTGCATGCCGCTTCTCTAAACGACTGTGTACGCCCTGCTTCTTTCGCCTTCATTTCCATGATCTTCTTCGTCGCAGGATTCCCCTCGACACGCGTACGGATGCAGTCAAACTCATCATCGGTGCGGTCATCGGACTGCACGAGAATCTTCTCGCCCGTATCCTGCAGACGGTTGCGAATCTTGCGCTTGAGGCATACGTCAGAGATTTCGCCGTAGCTGTCATAATCCGTGCGCGGCTGGTTTCCATTCAGCGGATCGCCGTTCGGATTGGCGCGCTTGACCGTGATCCAACCGATAAAATCAATTTTCTTTTCCAGTGCAGTCATTATGCCTTCCCCTCCTCTGCCTTGCCGTTCTCTTCCCTCTCCTTTTTCTTCTGCCGGTTCTCTTCTATTTCCTTCTCTATGACGTAGCGCTGGCACGATAATCCCAGAAGGAATTCTACGCCCAGCGGAGCGTCCGAGCAAAAATCTTCATCGGCAAAGGTATGGAGAATCTCGTCGATCAGACGCCGCTCTTTTCCCCCGTACTTTTCCCTCTTTTGCTGGTATGGCAGAAGCTTCATCTGCAGATCCTGCCATGTCGACGACGGGCGCGCGGCAAAGCGGTTCATGTAGCGCATCGCATTCGTCGTGCGGCTGCCCCTTTCCTCCTCCTTGAACGTCGCGCGTTCCATCTGATCCGCTGCAGCGAGCAGCCTGCCGAACAGATACGAGCGCTCCTTCTTTTCCTTGTCCAATGCCACGGTGTATTCCTCCCTTCGCTGATTGAGGCGCTTGCAGATAATGGAGCAGGCGGGTTCCAAAAGCAGATGCTCCCACTCCGGCAAAGGATCGCATACCGCCCTCCTTATGACGCGTTGAAAGGCCATGCGTTCCATATCGATGGGCAGCGGCACGCCCTGCACGATAGAAAAGAAGATGCGGTGCATCTCCATGGCAAGCTGCGAGTTGCTGATCTTCTCCCCACGATAAGCTGCGATGAGCTTCTTCGGACTTGGAACTCCACAGTAGGCAGGGTACCAGCTCTTTCCCTTCCTGGCATCCTTCGCCGTTTTATCGCAGTCGCGCTGCCGCCAGCGTCCAATCGTATGCCACTTTTCAATTCGCTCCAGGAAATCCTCGCCCGCCATTTCATCGTAGTAGCAGATGGCCAGCCGTCCCTTGCTCGCCGCATCGAGCACCATGACGTTGACCTGGCTCCTCTTCTCGCGCCGAAAATCGAAGCGATAGCCTTTCAGCGCCATCTCGAAAGATTCCGCCCATGCCTGCATGGTCATTGGCAAGGACGAATCTGTCTGCCTACGCCTGCGAACGAACTTCTCTGTACTGTCGAAAGCAGACGGCAGTGCATACCTGCCCCATGCAAGGAATACGCGACTTCCCACGGAATATCCTTGCTCGCGAATAAGCCAGCCCAAGGTATTCAGCGCCTTTTGCGAAGTCTCATATCCGAGTGAAATACATTCCTTCGCTTCCTCGAAACGACCACGAAAGGTGAGACCATTCTTATCATTCGAAGATATCAGCTTCGTTGTATCTCCCGGCCTGCGAATCCCGCGTCCATGCTGATCCGTCACAAAGAGCTGTTTGCCCGTCGCGTAGCAAAGCCCTTTCTCCATGTGGGAAAGACACTCCTGAAAAAACTGCTGATATTTCTTCTGCAATCCCCTATCCTTCCAAAGTTCGGGGCAAGGATCGCTGTCCAAATCAACGCGAAAGCGCACCACGGACTCTAGCGGACTCTTGCCACCCGCCTTGAATATAGGCGGTTTTTCCTTCTGCTTGTCCGTCCACTTCTCCATGATGCATCCTTGATCATCCTCATGCAAAATCCTTCTAGCGACTAGCTCGCCGATCACGTCGTGCTTTGTGATATAGCGGTATACGGCACGCACCTTGGGATCTGAATAAGGAGACTCCACCCAAGCGCGGAGCAGTGCTTCATATTGCGCGTGCCGCTCTCGCGCCTGCGCCTGGTTCTCCTTCGACACGAAATTCTCGTAATCCCGCGCGATATAGAAAATCTTGTCGTGCAGTGCATGAGGGGGTGCTGTCGTGCTTGTACCCGAAGCAGAATCCGGTGTGCAGGGAAGCAGCGTCTGCTGCTGTTCTTTGGGAAGAACCTCGACGTTAGTCAACTCGCCTTCCCCGTTCAAGGCTATCTCGATCTGAGCATGTCCTAGAATATGCCCCACGGGCGGCAAAACGCTCTTCATGCCGTCAAGGCCGAATCTCCCGGCAAGATGCGCGTTCTCATCATACGTCTGCACCAGCTGCTCCAGCCAACTCATGCTCCCCCTCCTTCCCATTCCGCCGCCTCGTCCTCGATCAGGCGAATATCCTCCAAGGTGAAGTGCTTGCCCTGCGCCTCGCGAATCCTGCGCACGAGCGTGCATTCCTCAGGGCGCGTGAAGCGGATGACACCGCCCTTCATCTCAGGCTGCCAGAACCTGACCCGCAGCGCATCTTCTCCCGTTTCATCGGGATAGTCGAAGCCGTGCAGCATCGTGCCGAGCGGCATCTCCCCTGCGCCGTCATAGTAGCCTGCGCCCTCTCCGTACTTTACCGGCTCCACATAGCCCTGGCACTCGCGCGTGCCGAGAAAGATATCGCGCCGCCCGCCGCGCTCCACCATGCGCTTCGCCATATTATGATGCTTGTTCTCGTTTCGATCCTTGGCGAGATCCGACCGATGCAGATTGAACTCGAAATGCGCGCGAACCTGATAGCAGACATCGCTTAAATATTTGTAAAAAGCGAGATCATTCTTGCCCTTGCCGTAGTTCAAGGGACGAACACCGCGCGCCTGCGTGACAATCCGGTTCATCACGCGCACCTCGTCGATGATCCAAAAAATGGTAGGCTTCCAGTATATGCTTTCCGTGATCCCCTTCAGCGCCTGATACGTCGGCACGGCATACGAGGAGCGTTCCCCGCCGATCTTTGTGATCGGATCGGTGAAGAGCGCCATCCTGCCGTAAACCTGGAACTCGATCGCATTTCGCATCATATCACCCCTTCAGATCATGTAGTATGTGGTTTCCTGCTCCAACTGCACGCCGAAATCTTCCCGGTAATACGGTTCGTGCAAGACAAACACGCCGCTCTCCGTCTGCCGCACCGCCCCTTGGGCTTCGAGCGTCTCCATCTCATAGCGAAAGAGGTTCACCATATACTGCTGAGCCCGCCTCGCAGCCTGATAAAAGAGCTTCTTGTCCACCGCCTTTTTATCAAAAGCTGCCATCAGATCCTTCCCCTCCGCATAGGGCACGAGCACGCTCTCCGTATACGAATCGATGACCTCAAATGCCTGCCCTGCATCACGAAACGCCTGCATGAACCAAAAACCAGGCTCGCCTCTCTCCTCTCGAACCTGCTGGCCTGCGCCATTCGCGCTCAGGAGGTCGAATAGGGTATAGCGCTTGTCGAGCGGATAGCGCAGTTCCCGTGGCATGCGTCCCTGATAGAATTTAAGAAAATACTCCTTCATGACCTCCGGAGACAGGATGGCATCCGCCTCGTTCTTATTCAGCAAAATCCGAGCGATTTTCTTGCCCTCGCGTATATCTTCCAAATGCAGAAGGCCTTCATCGGCAAATTCCACAATGCGCACGAGCCCTTGCGTGCCGTCTCCGTGGCGATTGCAGCGCCCCGCCGCCTGTGCGATCGACGAGCAGCCTGCCAGCGCACGATAAACCACGGGAAACGACACATCGACTCCCGCCTCGATGAGCTGCGTGCTGATGCAAATGAGCCGCTTTTCCGGCTCCTCTCTGTGCCGTGCAAGCTCCGCACGCACCTCATCCAAGACCCTCTTTCTATGCGCCGGGCACATCTTCGTACTCAGATGAACCACCTGCGTTTCATGCTCTGCGGACGAAGCCTCACGAAGCACAGCCTGATAAAGCTCCCGCGCCTGTTTCGTGAGGTTCACGATGGCGAGCACATCGCCGCGCTCTTCAGCACTCTCTAGGATCTCGGCGGCAATCTCATCGACAGAAGATCCCCCATCGCGGCAGCAGTTCTCGATATGGACGCGCCGAAATCCCTCGAACACTGCCGCCGCATTCGTCGTCAGTTCCGCTTTGCCGCCAAGCGCTAGCGGGCACTCCATCCGCTCCAACGGCGGATGCGTAGCCGTGCATAAGACGGCGGTGACGCGACAAAATTCTTGCAGAAAATTCATCGCCGCATTAAAGAGATGCGTGCAGCGCACGGGCAGCGTCTGGATCTCGTCAAAGATGAGGATGCTATCCTCCAGCGCATGCAGCCGCCGCATAGAACTGCCGTCACCTGCAAAAAGCGCATTGAGGAACTGCACCTGCGTCGTGAAAATCACCGGCACATCCCAGCGCTCCATCAAAAGACGCCGCCAATCCGTGCTCTCGCTGTCTTCCCCTGCAATATCTTCCGGCAGCACATTGGAATGATGCTCCAATATGGCTTCATCGCGTCCAAATATATCGCGAATCTCCTTGGCATTCTGCTCAATGATCGAAGTATAGGGAATCACGAAGATAATTCTTTTCTTTCCATACAGCTGTGCATGGCGCAGTGCGAACCGCATGCCGGCAAGCGTCTTGCCGCCGCCCGTCGGCACGGAAAGTTTGTAGATTCCCGGAGTGTTTGGCGCTGCCCTCAGACAATCGTCGCTGATCTTCTGGCGAAGCCCGGCAATCTTCTTCGCCGTCTCCTTCTGTGGCATAGGAAAACTCTTGAGTTTCTTTTCTAAATTTACAGAAAATTCATCCCACAGCATCTCCGTATGCCACTCTTGCGTCAATCGTACATCCAGCTCAAACTCGGCACTGTCCAGGCGATCGGCATCGACCAACATGCTGAACAGAAACTTGTGCACCATGCCCCACGCAAAGTGATAATTCTCCGTCTCCTCCGATGCGCAGGACTCAATTCTCGCATCGAGCGCAGAAAACTCGCCGACCACCTCCGCAAAAAGACGATCGAGTGCCTCTTCTCCGATGACCTCGCGGTAATAATAGGCGAGATCAACGCGCTCCAGCAAATCATCTTTCTCCACGCGCCGCAGGAAATCGGCGCAGCCTTTCTTGTCGACATAATTCATCAGTCCCGAATGATGCGAAAAAATCACAAGCGCCGCCATATCCGCCGCAAGCTGCTCCTCTTCCGAGTGCGCACCATACCGCCGCCGCAGCAGCTGCCCGCCTGCCGAGGCATGGTCGACTGTGCCTCGACGGCTATGGTCGTCCGGATTCTGGCGGCAGTAAGCAAGATAATCTGCAAACTCCCGCGTGCACTTACCGAGATCGTGCAGCAGACCGATCAGGTGCGCTGTTGCCGAAAGCCCAATTCCTGCGGCAAACTCCGCCATAAGATCTCCCACGCGCCGAAGATGCTCGGGTACCGTCTGCTCCGCCGAACCGGCGCGCCGGATATGCGCTAGATATGCTTCCATCACCGCTCCTCCATACCTGCATCTACTTCATTAAAAATACATATTTTCCTTTTTCGACATCCATAGGAATATCTCCTTTTATATAACTCAAATTTCGCAGATGAATAATCTGCTGTAGCCCTTAAAATATCCATCTTCTTGACAAATAAAATAGCATGAGCGACATCCACCTGGTATAACTTTAAGTATCACCAAAAATCATCCAATGGAAGCTCATGCTATGATCAGTATAACATAAAACAATCAAGAAGGAAGGGGTGTGTCAAGAGTTTTGTGTAAATCATTTTTCAGTATGTCGTATCATAGTGTTCTATGAATTTCGCTATACGCTCATCCATCAACAGTTGGCTACGAACGAGCGCCCAGTTTGGTATCCAGCGCCCCGCCCATTTTTGGTAAAGCTCCTGCACCCGTAAGTACAGCAGCTTGAACACAGCATGCCATGTTAGAAAAGCCCTCCTAGTAGATGCTCGAACCGAGCTTGAAATAAATCAACAAACTTGGCTTTTACACAAACTATTATACATTCCCTACGATCAAGATGCCACTACCGATTTGATTGCTGGACATTTGAAATGTATATATACTCACGTACAGGAAACACATGAAACGATTCTGTTGCCCGCATATACAAGGGATGACGCGGATGTCCTTTTCTCGTCAAATTCCCATAGTGTTCCCATAAAGCCGACTCACCTATTACACCATAAATTTGTCGTAATGATTCATATAAAAACGGTGTACCAGAACGTTCAATCATATTTCCCCATGCACACCAGATTGATTCAATCAAGAAAAATTGCCAAACCTCCCGAATTACTTTCAAATTATCTTCTCGTAAGAATTCATCCTCTATCAATGCATCTGGATTCGCAGCTCGTTGCGGATAAAGATTCATCATAATCCATCCATCAACTTTCTTGACATCTCTTACAATTCGTCGCACATTTCGTATAGTAGGATCATCATCTCCTGGTTTAGCACTACTAGGATTCACCCCAAAAATAAGAATATTTCTCTTTCCTGGCTGTCCCAACACATAGCGCTCGCAATCATCGCCCAGATAAACCCAACCTGATGGAATTTCCTCTCTTTCCACCTGATAATCTTGCAGTTCCTTCAATACAGACGCATCAACTTTCAATAAAATATCCTCCCTAATATAATCTTAGATTCACTTCGAATATCTCTCGTCTTTGTGATTCTCTTTAGTTTCATTCAAAAGAACTTGGTCAAAGCCCAGCCCACAAGAGCAGTACCAGCAGCTACAGCCAGTCCACCAATAACCTTTATATAAAATTCTAATTTCTCTAATCGCGTTGCATTAGAAGCCAATGTAGCGCTCTGCCCCTTAATCTGCTCCATCATCTGAGCAGGAATCCTTGTATATAGCATCGGTTCAGATTTCGCTTCTACCTCATCTATATATTGGAAAAATATCATAAATACAGGATCTTCATGCCGCAATATTATATCTTTAGGCCCTGCATTAAATACAGAGAATATTATCTTCCCTTGATAATTCGGATCCACATGGAATCCAGAGACATTGATCAAACCTTTTTGCTTATAATCGAATCGTATACTGATAAACGCCATTACTTTATTATCCAGCCTTAAAGTTTCCTTGGTAAGAAGTAAAGCAAATTCACCAGGTTTTATCGTTACACAATCCTTTTCAATCAAATTAATCGGTTCATCATCCGTAGAAATATAAACTTCATCTCCCAAGCGTAATTTATATTTCCATGATTTCCAATTGTATTCAGCGAAATCCCTAGGAAGAAACCATCTTCGAGCCTCCTCCATATCAGTTACGATTCCAGTCCTGCTATCCTGTGACAAACGAATCACATCCAATTCAATTTATATAAATAAAGGAAGAGTAACAGCACTCCAAGAAAATAATTAATCCAACACCAGTATCTCAAATCTCTTATATCTCGACTCTTTCCATAATATACATTGTCAGATTTATCTCTTAATCTACATTTTAACCACATGCCAAATCCACCAAAAAACCAAAACACTATACCCCAACGAATCAAGGAATATTCTCGCGAGAATATTAACGATAGGGTTTCTAGCACCACGCTACACCATCCCTCTAATAAACCTTGTGCAATCTCATACAATCTGGATCAAAGCCTTCTGTCAAACTTCCATTCACTTGCAATCGCTGCCCATGACATCCCCCGCGACAAAGCCGAGCGAATTCACAATCTGTACAGCTATCCTTTTGTGACAACATATTCCGGATGTCATTCAAAAGTCGGTCATTTTCCCACACATCTTCAAGCGTATGCTTATAAATAGTCGGGCGTGTTCCTCGCAAAAACTTAAATGCCTCACAGGGAAAAATTTCACCTTTCGCTGAAATCAGTAATTTGTTCTGGGCAGCAGAGCAGTGAGTCCCTGCCAGACTTATACAATTAAAAGGCGCACCCATGCGGATTTCGATATGCGGGTATTGCGTCCTCAGAACAGTGACCCGCTCGTATAACTGCTGTTTCTGTTCGTAAGATAACATCAGTCCTTCGGAGCATCGTCCTTGTGGAACAAGACGCAACAAACTGACTTTCTTGATACCCTTAGCAACCGCATACCGAATAACCCCATCAAGATCATCCACATTCAAACGCATCGGCACAAAATGGAGTTCAACTGGAATTCTCGCTTCGCACACCTTATCTATAGATTTGCGTGTAATTTCAAAACTCCCTGGAATTCCGCTGACGTTCTCATGAACGCGGACAGACCCCCCTTGCAAACTAAAAATCACTCGTTTTACAGAGGAAGATACAAACGCTCGTATCATAGCATCCGGTATTGGCTCAAGTTTCTTTTCTAAAGATACATATACGCCGCAGGTATATATATTGGAGTTCACTCGCTTCTCTTGCAAAAATTTCAAAAAAGGAATGACATCTGAGTGCAAGAGCGGCTCCCCTCCCGACAAGGTAAAACTCTTAAGTCCTAAAGGAATTGCCTGCTCAACGAGAGCGCATAACGAGGAAAAAGGAATATTGTCAGCAATATTCGGACCAGCGCAAGACGAACAATGAACACACCCCTGCGCACATAAATTAGTAATCTCCACAAAGAGATCTTTTATCATAAATGATTTCATTGTCCTCCCCCTTCCTCCATATTAGATGGTTATTGTCAGAATAGGCATCGCCTCTGCCTCTTAGTAAACCATCTATTCTATTTAGTAAATCACCTCTTCTACAATCTAACTCCATTTTCCTGCATAGACCGTACCACTCCGTCACCCTCCCCACACAATCTTATCCTCCGCATCAATATCCTCACCCGTCTGGATCTCCATCACCTTCAGCAGTGTCTCCGCGCGTATCGTATGGAAAGCCCCCCTCGGAATACGCACCGTCTGCCCCTCAGCAACAGCGAACTCATTGCCGTCGAGCTTCACCCAGCCTCGCCCCTCGATCACTGTCCACGTTTCATCGCGGCGCTCGTGCAAATGATAGGTGAGCGCTCGCCCCGGACTCAGTGTAATCTTGATGGTCAAACTTTCCGTCTCCGCATCGACAATCTGAAACTCGCCCCATGACTTTTCCGTATACATCACCGGCGTATGAAGTCGCTCTGCATAGGGCTTCATTGCGCTGGATCGCTCCTTGTCCGAAACGAGGATGCCTTCCGGACTTGCAGCCACTACGACATCCTTTAGTCCCATACAAAGGATAGGTATCGGCAATGTATTCACGACATGAGCATTCCTGCAAGTCTCATCCATCGTGACGCGACCAATCGTATGCTCTGGCATCACCTCAGCAAGCGTGTTCCATGTGCCTATGTCAAGCCAAGTGCCACTGTAGCGCTGAACTGTAATATTTTTCTCTTTCTCGACCACAGCATAATCAAAGCTGATCTTGGAAAGCTCTTCATAGCGGTTGAAAAGATCCTCGTAATCCGTATAATCCAGCAACTCACGAGCCTTATCAAGCGCATAGCCAAGCTTGAACGCGAAGACGCCGCTGTTCCACAAAGCGCCCTGCTCGATGTATTCTGCAGCCTTCTCCTTATCCGGCTTCTCTTTGAACGACTGCACCATGCTCTGCGGCTCTTGCGAAACAGGCATGATATAGCCATACTTCTCGCTCGGATACGTCGGCTCGATTCCCATCAAGACAAGATTCGCAGAACCTTCTCTCTCAGCTTCCTGAAGCAACTGCACAACGGCGTGAAAATATCCCTCATCGACATAAGGATCGGCAGGGCAGATTGCCACAGCTTCATCGAGAGGAATACCGCGCACTTCATGCAGATAGGCGGAAACCAACGCTATCGCAGGAAACGTATCACGCCGGCACGGCTCTACCGAAATGTTCACACCAGAACCAAGCTGACGGCGAATCAACGAGACTTGCTCGCGACCTGTCGCAACAGTGATGGGCGTATCCGGCGCAGCGCACTGCACTTGGCGGCAAACACGCTGAATCATCGACTCAAGCGTCCCATCCTCGCGTCTCAAGATGCGGAGAAATTGCTTGGAATAAAGATCATTGGAAAGCGGCCACAAGCGTTTGCCTGCTCCGCCGGAAAGTAAGACAATCTGCATATCTGCCCTCGCTTTCGTATGCTGAAATACGGGAAACCTTCACAGAGGCTTCCCGTATTCCTCATTTTATTTATCCCTTATCCTGCAAAAACTCTTTAATTGTCGCCACAATCTTATCCAGCTGCTCCCTGTTCAATCCATGATGACAGCCCACATAAAGACCATAATGATCCAACCACTGAGCAACAGGGTACTCTCCCTCGATATTACCAAACAACTTTTTATAAACCGGCTGATTCAGCAACGGAAGCATCGGACGAGTCTCAATATTGTTCTTCTCCAAGAAATGCGTAAACTCATCGCGCGTGAAAGGAGCGTCTTTCTTTATGACAATCGGATACATCATAAACGAGTGATCGACATAGTCTGGATATTCAGGAAGCTGCAGATACTTCTCTGTTCCCTGTAAGCCCTCGCTGAGATAATGCGCGTTCTCCTTGCGCGTGTTCATGATATGATCGCGATTTTCCAGCTGACCAAGCCCCAACGCGCCTTCCAGTTCCCCAATGCGATAGCTGTATCCCATACGAACCATCATGAAGCGTTTATCCATCTCCGTCTGCATGCGCAATTTGCAGACCTGCCTGGGATCAGACGCCAAGCAAGTTTCACAAGTGCAGGCACGTCCATGTGCGATAAGCGAGCGAGAAATCTCCGTCAACGTAAGATTATTCGTCGTGATGACGCCGCCGATTCCCGTCGTGATCGTATGCGCAACATACGTACTGAATGCTGCCATATCGCCGAAACTGCCGATTTTTTTCCCCTTGTAGGTCGCAAAATGTGCTTCTGCACAGTCTTCCAAAATACGCAAACCATGCTTTTCCGCCACAGCCATGATTGCATCCATCTCACACGGCTGTCCGAATGTATGCACCGGAATCGCTGCGACCGTTCGATCCGTGATGCGTTCTTCCATTTTGGAAGCATCCATGTTATAAGAAATCGAATCCACATCCACAAATACAGGCTTCAAACCCGCGTGAATACAAGCATTCGATGTCGCAATGAAGGTAATCGCCGGAACGAGAACTTCGCTGTCGTCTTCCCAGCCATAGACTTCTTTCATTGCCTCCAAGCAAACATGCAAGGCGGACGTTCCACTATTACAGGCAACACCATACTTTTGGTCATGAAGTCGTGCGAATTCTTTCTCGAACTTGTGAACCATCTTTCCTTGCGAAAGCCGCCCAGAATCTAAAGCCTCATTCACATAACGCTTCTCAGCATCGCTGACATACGCATATCCTACACCAATCTTTTCCATGTGTTTACTCCTCCTAAAATTACTACGCAGAAATATATCCTTGCTCGATAAGAAGGTCATATCCCATCTCTAAATCTTGAGCAGAAAATTTCTTTCCCTTTATCACCTTCACCTGTTTGATCACATCTTCTCTTCGAGCCTCTCCATGCAACAGAGTGGTTGCTACATAATCTATGGTTGTCAAAGCTTCAAGTTCCATCGGCGTCTTATGATAAAAAGCCCTGCGCACTTCATCGACGAGAGCATCATCCTCTTTCGATAAATGTCTACTCTCCTGTTTTTTCATAATAATACGATGCGTCTTTTCTGAAGTATTAATCTCTAAACAATCCTCATTTTCAAGAATATGAATGGCATGATCAAGCCTGGAGCTGTATGGTCCAAAAAAATGAATGGAATATCTCAAATCTAATTGAACCCCCTTGCGTTCAATCAGATACATGAGCTTTTGTAGTTTCTTTTTCCCAGTCTTCCCGTCTTTACAAATATCAGCGATAAGAATCATGTACTTTTCAAGCCTATTCATTACGATCATCCCCCTCTGTTTGAATCATACCAGTCGCTCACGATTTTCTTCGCTTGCCGAGCAACTTTAGGATGTGCATATAATCGTTTAATTCCTATTTTAGTTGCCAATGCGCGAATAATATAGGATTCTTCTGACACAGAAACTCTCTTTTTCATTCTCTTATTGAACGAAATAATCGCTTTCTCATCTTCTATTTCACATCGGACGGGAATTTTATGAGGCAACTTATCTGCCGATTCATCTTCTATAAAAAATTTTTCTTCGAATTTTTTATAGAGGCGTTTCTTTAAATTATCATATGTACGCAATTGTTCTCCTTCAGCATGTGCTGGAGTTTCTAGAACACAAGAATAAACATGCCGCCCAACAATACTCCGACAATTCGTATCATCAACTCGATTACGACACTCTTGAAGAACTCGCCCATCATCCCAATACAGATATGATGCGACATCTTCTGGATACTTTCCATTCGGCAAAATAGTCTTCAATGCTTCTCCTAGAACGATATCGAAATAGCGGCGTGTACGATGAAAATACACTTCCGTAAACATAAAATACCTTGCCAACACAAACTCTTCAAATACCTTAAGACCACCATAATCTATTGCTAATCTTGGAAATCCTTCCTTTCCATCAATCGTTAAAGAAGATAGTAGTCTTTCAAGGTCAAACTTCCCATAATTCACACCACAATATAAAGAATCCCTTAAAAGGTAATCCATCTTGTCGCAATCCAACTCACCATCCATAAAGCTTTTAAGGAACGTAAACTCGGATTTCTCCCCAGGATCTCTTCCTCGATAAATATCACAAATCAATTCCGGCGTTATATCATACTTTCCATCTTTTGTTTTGAATTTATTTCCAATTGCATGGATATACTCTGCAATCTCTGTTTCTTTGATAATCTTCTCAGTGAAATCTTCATGTTCAATCCCGTCAGGGAAGACCGATTCTGACGCGTGTGAAAATGGTGCATGCCCAAGATCATGCGTCAAAGCAATAAGACGAAGAATCTGTTCATACCATTCTATTTTCTTGCGTGAAAAACGATACTCCGCTGCTCCATTTTCAACCGCCATGTGAAATGCTCTCGTCACCAAAAACATTACACCCAGCGAATGACCGAAGCGCGTATGCTCTGCACCATGAAACACAAGATTCGTCATGGCGAGCTGCTTGATATGGCGGAGTCGCTGAAACGGAGCAGAGTCAATAATCTTCTTCTCTAATGGCCTCACTTCAATAAAGCCATGAACAGGATCACGATACCGCTCCATATATTACACCTCTTATATTAGAGAACCTATTTATCTGCACAGTTGCTTAGGAAATACCGATACGACCTCTCGATTCCCTCCCGCAAGCCTACCTTATGTTGCCAGCCAAGCTCATGAATACGCGTAGAATCAACCAGACGACGCGGAGAGCCGTCCGGCTTCTCCGTATCATAGATCAGTTCTCCCTCAAAACCGACAACGGATGCAATCTCCTCTGCTAATTCCTTCATGGAAACTTCTTCGCCGCTGCCTATATTGATATGCCCTTCTTCATCATAATGATCCATAAGAAAGACACAGGCATCTGCAAGATCATCCACATAGAGGAACTCACGTTTCGGTCTTCCTGTCCCCCAAAGAGTAACGGAATCCGCCCCCTCTATCTTGGCAGTATGAAACTTACGAATCATCGCAGGGATGACATGTGAACCCTGCAAATCAAAGTTGTCATTTTCCCCATAAATATTTGTAGGCATACAACTGATAAACGGATCATCGTACTGACGATGGAAAAACTTCACCAACTCCAGCGCCGAAATCTTTCCAATAGCATAGCCTTCATTCGTAGGCTCAGGCTTGCCATCCAACAAGGCATCCTCATGAATAGGCTGCTCAGCAAATTTCGGATAAATGCAAGAACTACCCAAAGCCAAAAGCTTTTTGACGCCAACTTGATGCGACGCATGGATGATATTCGCATTAATCATCAGATTTACATACAAAAAATCCGCTGGAAACATACTGTTTGCTTGTATTCCACCAACCTTCGCCGCAGCGATAAATACATAGTCAGGACGCTCCTGCTCAAAAAAACTCATGGTTGCTTTCTGATCTGTCAAATCAAGCTCACGATGCGTTCTCAGCAGTAGATTATGGTATCCATTCTTTCTTAAATGACGCACGATGGCAGAGCCAACCATGCCCGTATGCCCTGCTACGTAAATCTTATCCGAGATTTTCATGCTCTCCTCCCAAGAATCTTCTGGTATACTTTAGGGAATTCAATAAGGTCTCTCGTCTAAAGAGATTGAATTCCACGAATAACAGCACACGCTCCATCCTTAATAGAAAACCGACATTCCCACCCCAAATCCTCTAGAGCACTGGGATCCATTTTCTGGTTTGTCGCAACATTCCCAGTCGAGCAAAAATCTGAATTACTTGCAGGTAATACTTCAAATATTCCTGCTGAAGAAAGTTCCTTATGCATATATTGAAGCAACATCTCTACGGGATAGGCATCTCGTATACATATATTATACGCAGTCCCCGAAATTCCTTTCAACAACAGAATAAGCATTGCAGAAACAACGTCACCCGCATAAGTATATTGTACAGTATCCTCTTCATGCACAATAGATACATTTTCTCCTTGCAACATACGATTCAGTATCTTAGGAATAAATCGCGTATCATGCGAAAGCAAATAAGTTGGTGCATATGTATAGGGAATACGAGCTATCATGACCCTGACATCATATTCCCGTGCATAAGCACAGCAAATTTGCTCACCCAATCGTTTCGATTCCACATAGGATGATCGCTCATCCAAGGGATTCACAATGCCATAATCTTGTTCTGTCAAAAGCGTCTTTCCCAAAATACGCACATCGCCGTATACCGCAGTAGAACTCATATATAGTACGCTGACTTTTTTCTTTTTTGCGTATTCCATGACGGCTTTCGTACCAATAACATTCGGCATGATAGTTTCCACCGGCTGTTTTACAAAAGCAGTTCCATTGGCGGGACTAGCACCATGAATCAAAAAATCCGCATCAACTCGTTCAGGAATCTCCTGCTCCAGATCAAAGACTTCAAAATCAATACAATCTTCATGAAACAAATCAAAAAACTTATCTTTTAGACGCTCTATTGATCGTCCATGACAAATGATATGAATATTCAAGTCATATAAATAATTCAGTCCCAACAAAAATCGCACTGCATAAGACAATACCAATCCTGTCGAACCAAGAAGCAAAATCCGTTTCCCTGCCAATTCACGGGGAACGGGCATCCTCCCTGAATAGATTTTCTTAATATCCACTGCAATAGAATCCAAAATATCCTCCCCGTATTGATATCAATACATTTTTAGTTCTCGAAAAGCCTTCTGGATGTCCTCTTCCTTCTTAGGAACAAAACCATGCATCAAAGGCTTATCATAAAGATACTCCAACCCTTTCCCCTTGATGGTATCAGCAATAACGCAAAGCGGCTTTGATCTTCGGGGAGAGCGACTCTCTTTCAGCACAGGAACAAGTTCCTCATAAGTATGTCCGTCTATTTCTCGCACATCCCAATTACAAGCACGCCACTTCTCAAGAAACGGTTCCAATCGTAACATATGTTCAGTAAAATCTGAGCAACCGAGCGCATTACGATCCACAATAACAACAAGATTACTCAGCCCCTGATGACCCGCAAACATAGCTGCTTCCCAAATAGAGCCCTCGCAACACTCCGCATCGCCAACGAGGCAATATGTATGCCAATCCGCTCGATTCAAACGTGCGCCTAGTGCTAATCCTGCTGCAATTCCCAATCCGTGCCCGAGAGAACCGCCATAAAAATCGTAACCAGGCAGAAACAGACTCCGAATATACTCGTAGTCGCCTCCAATGCGAATCATATCATCGGTCTGCTCAGGGGACAGATAGCCAATTTCTTCGAATATAGGAAAAAGCATTCCTGCCCCATGCCCCTTGCTCAGAACAAAGCGATCTCTGCCTTCCCAGTCTGGAGTATCTGCCCGGTAACGCAAAATTTCTTTGTACAAAGTTACCAAAATTTCCGTTGCTGAAAAAGCGGTCGTCACATGACCGAACCCCAGACGCGTAAAAATTTCCAAAAACCGTTTGCGCATTTGATAGGACAATGCATACAACGATTCAAATTCGCGTGCTTCAGTCATTATCCATCATCTCCTCAAAGGTCTTTTGCAGTCGCTTTCCAAGCGATTTTATATCATATCCCATTTCATCATAAATCGCACTGCGGTTCATAATGCGCCCTTCCCAATGCTTCGGCTCAACACCCAGAGTGCGAATCGGTTTGACGATCCCATATGCAGAAAGAGTCTCCATAATCAGGGAGCCCATCCCAGCGCAAGGCGTCTGATCCTCAAGCGTCACTATACATGAAAACGACTTCAATCGTTCTGCCAGCAAATCCGTATCCAGAGGGAACGCATAGCAATCAAAGAGGCTAGGAGATTCGCCCTGAATTTTAATCGTGTTGATGCTATTTTTCAGCATAGAAGAAAAATTCCCAGTCGTAATGACGGCAAATCGTTCTGATGTTTGTATCTCAAAAAATCCCTTTTGGAAATCCACCTCAATCTCTTGATAATGCTCTTCCATTAGAAACTTATCAAATCGAACATACGTCGGCTGAGAAGAAGTCACCAAGTCACGCGCCGCCGCTTTAGCAATGGCGGTATCGGACGGATTTACCATCTTGATGGAAGGAATCATGCGAACCATTGCAAAATCTTCGAGCGGCATATGCGTATATCCACATTCTGACGCACATGTCCCTGCATTCAATGCCGCAACTGTAACAGGAATCCTGAGATCGCCCAAGAAGTTGCGCAGCTGATCATATGCGCGTGTCACAGGAAACGGATTCAACCCGAAAGCAATCACATGCTTCCCACTTAACGCAAGACCGGACGCAACCGCGAGAAGGTTCTGCTCTGCAATGCCAACATTGACAAAGCGATGCGGAAATCTACGCCGGAATTCATCCAAACTCGGCGCACCTAAATCCGCAGATACAATGACAATATCTTCTCCTTTCTCCGTCATCTGATAGACTTCAGAAAAGAATGCATCTCGTACATTCGGCAATCTCATCCCCCTCCTTTCAGGCATGTATTTTTTCCAGATCCGCTGCAACCATCATCTTGACCAGTTCGGCAAATCCGACCTTGCGTCTCCATCCCAACTCATGCTCCGCCTTGGTAGAATCCCCCCAGAGGAGTTCGACTTCTGCAGGGCGATAGAATTGCTCTGACACATCGACAAGGAGCTTCCCTGTCTTGGCATCATAGCCCTTCTCATTACTCCCCTCGCCTTCCCAGCGGATCGGAACGCCCGTCTCAGCGAAAGCCTTCTCAACAAACTCACGCACTGTATGTGTCTCATTCGTTGCAAGTACGTAGTCCTCGGGCTGATCCTGCTGGAGTATGCGCCACATGCCCTCCACATAATCTCCCGCAAATCCCCAGTCGCGCTTTGCCTCAAGATTTCCTAGCGTCAGCTTCTCCTGCAATCCCTTGGCAATTCGAGCAACTGCAAGCGTTATTTTACGCGTCACAAAAGTCTCACCGCGCCGCGGCGATTCATGGTTGAACAAAATTCCGTTGCAAGCAAACATCCCATAGGATTCTCGATAGTTCTTCGTAATCCAAAACGAATAGAGCTTCGCCGCCCCATAAGGACTCTTCGGATAAAACGGCGTCGCCTCACTCTGAGGAGCCGTCTCAGGCAACCCTCCAAAAAGTTCTGAAGTTGACGCCTGATAAAAGCGAATCGGCAAACCACTCTGCCGCACTGCCTCCAAAAGACGAATCGTTCCTACGCCCGTCGCCTCCGCTGTATACTCTGGCACCTCAAAGGATACAGCTACATGCGACTGTGCAGCCAGATTATAGACTTCATCCGGCTGAATCTCCCGAATCAGTGCATGTGCATTGCTAGAGTCCGTCAAATCGCCATAATGCAGGGAAACACGCTTGTCAAATGCCGAATCATTCAAGATATGGTCGATTCTCTCCGTATTCTGACTGCTCTGCCTACGAATGATTCCGTGAACCTCATACCCTTTTTCCAGCAACAGTTCCGTAAGATAGGAACCGTCCTGCCCTGTGATTCCTGTAATCAATGCTTTCTTCATTGAAATTTCCTCCCTATAACTTATCAACTTATCTACAAAAGCACATTTCCTTCACTACCATAATTAAGAGGGCATAAGCTTTCCAGACTCTTCAGCGAGCTTCATTTCTCATATAGACTACGATAAGCCCTTAACAGCTTCTCCATCGAGAATTCTTGTCTATATAAACTAATAGATGCATATTTCTGTCTATCCCTTAATTCCTCATCCAAAATCATTTTCTCTAAAAAGAATGCAGCTTCTTCAAATGACCGAAACAAGAATCCGTTTCCTCTTACGCAATCGCAATTTCCTACGCAATCCGACAATAATAGCGGCATCCCTAAAGACATTGCTTCCAATACAGATATAGGCAATCCCTCCCAGCGAGAAGTCGATATATATATATCTGCCGAAGCCATAATTTCCGCCACTTGAGTCTGGCTCACCCATCCTGTTGCGGAAAGATTTTCTGTACAAAAGTCATCTTCGCGCTCGCCCCCCCCAATCCACAAGAACTCGACATTCTTCCATCCTGCAAAGTGTTTTGCAATAGCTTGAAACATCTCTGGATTCTTTTGATATGTCATTCTTCCCGATGCGATAATAAGAAGCTTATCGTTTATTCGTACTGACGAAGAACGCTTCGACAACGGAGGGCAACTATTATTTATGAAACCAGCTTTTTCTATGCCAATCTTTTTGAATGCCTTGCATTCCGATTCAGAACAACAAATGACTCTGCCCGACAACGCATCGGCGAAACGCTCCAGCATGATATAAAAAAACTTTTTTTGTCTCGATATGTCCTCACGTAAAAAGGAGGCACCATGAGGCGTATATAAAACTTTATCCCCCACACCTAGGAGAGATGCTGCAATACGCCCTAAGAATCCTGCCTTACTGGAATGAAGATGTATTTTTTGAACCGAGTGGATTCCCTTTAAAATCTGTACCAATCGCACGAGAGCCTTAAAGTCCTCAATCGGGCTTATCTCTCGTTGTGCATAAATCCAAGGAATAAATTGCACATCCCGAGGAAAGAGTGTCTCAAAATCACTTGGAAATTCCTTTCTCTGAACTCCATAAATAACGATATGTTGATAATCTGTGAGTCCATTTATAACATGACGCAAGAACGAGAATACGCCGCCGCCAAAGGATTCCACAACATGAACAATAACGGTTTTACTATTGTTTTGATTTTCTCGATCCACACATTCCACCCTCCTCAGTACATTCACGAGCGCCAAGATATGCCAGATTGAATTATACTCGCATCTCCTCCCCCTATAACGCACGCGGATTCCTCAAAAGATTTTGTGATCAAAGTACCTGCAGCCACAACCGAATCATCCGCAATGCTTGCCCCCTTTAAAATTATACAACGGCATCCAATCCAGACATGATTTCCGATATAAATAGGCTTATGATTTTTATGTTCTACACCATGTGCGGCAATATAATGACCATCCGTATCCATGATCAAAGTCTGCCACGAGATTAAAACATCTTCACCGAAATGAAGTGAATCCATACATACAAATTGCGATTCTGCCGTACAGTGAAAGCCCTTACCAAATACAATACGGCCTTTCTCTCCACAAGCAATTTTAGAGCCATGACCTATGAATGCCCACCCCCCCCAGACAACTGTACCTTTATTTTCCCATATAGTTCGTGATACTTTATCATCGAAAATACCTATATTTCCAAATCCGATGCGGATCATTCCTATGCGAACATACGGAGCATTCAATTCCACATGTCCTTTGAGACAGCGAAGTCTTACATGAGGACTAAGTAAAACAGGCAGCTTGATCGCAACTCGAAAAGGAAAATAATGAAAACAAAATCGAATGGACTTAGGTAGTCCCAAGAAAATGTCCCATAGCATCGATATTTTCATTACGTATCACTCCTCAGATACTGAACATTTTTCTTTTTTAACAAAAGTATTATACTTTCCATGAGCGAATTTCATAAGCTGCATATAAAGACATCATAGCTGCAAAAAGAAAAATAGATAAGTCCATGGCCATTCCCATCCCCGCAGCCGTCCCTATCCTTCCCATCAAATACCAGCCTGAACATACGACAAACAAAGCGATAAATACAGCGCAATACATCTGTATACGAATCCTGCCTATCCCATTCAAAAAATAATTCAAACTCGACAGCCAATAAAGGACGACGACATAAATCGCCAGAGACTCTGGAACGAAGAAGGGAAGATCGATATCCGTATGCAGCCAAAGTCGTATAATCAGATTTAGATTAACGTAAATAATGGCAACGATTGCTGTGACGGGAATCGTACACAGAAGAATCTTTTTTAATATATTTCTAATCCATAGATAATCGTGTTTTACATAGGCATCTGTATAGGCTGACCAAAGTGGAGTCAATGCCACGGATGCCCCTAAAGTTATAATGCTAAAAATCTTAAAAACGATATCATAAGCGCGAACATGTTCAGGACCCAAACATTGTGTAATCAAAATATTGGAAAACGAATATATAAAGATAGCAGAAATTTGCAGGATGAAAAACTGCAATCCTAACGTCGTGATATCCTTCAGCTTCGTCGAATCATACCATTGCCACCGAGGAAGCAAATTTTTATGCGAGAAAAAAAAATATCCTAGAAAAAATGTTCTCGATGTAATCGCAGCAAAACCAAAAATAAATACCCACCAAATAATTCCATGAAATGATGTTGTCGTAAGGTAGTAGGCGCCACTTACCATAAGGACACTTTGTACGATTGCAACCATTCCTGGAACAGCCGCTTTCTGATAGGCATAATAGAGTTGGTCTACAATGGACAGAACAAACGTAGCGATAATAAATATCCCAGAAAAAAGGACGGAAATGGTCAGGGTGTGCTCATCGATTTTAACTGTATTAAACACGTCCTGCATATGCAAAAAGGATACAACACCGAGAAGAATAATCCCCAGAACCATCCCAATAAAGCAAATGGAAAACAATCCCGTTGTCAGATATGTCCGTACCAGATTCGTATCCTCTTTGCTCACGGCTTCAGTCAATCGATTCTTGAGACCGAGACCTATCCCGAAATCCAAAAAACTGATCCAGTTCATAAAGGTGAACAACGTGACCCATACCCCATACTCTACTTCGTTCAAATAGTGCACCATAAGCGGATAGAGCAGAAAAGACAAACCAACCCCGAGACATTTCAACAGAACAGACCATAATATATTCTTCTTGAGAATATCAGATCGCGTGTCCCCCACTTGTCAAGCCTCATTTCTCAATTTTTCACAAACACTGCCATACAACGTCAATTGTCCGTCTTCTGTCCTTATTTCATACGTATTTCTCCATGGAAGATAGAAAAACGCGGTGTCTTCCAGATTACGAGACAAAACTTCCGCACAATCCGCTGGCATGTTCGCAACAGGGAAAAAATCTAATATTCCCTGATGTTCAAAGGGAATCTCTTCCAGTTTTTCTTTTAAATCAGACTCTCGTTGGAATATAAGCTCCATAAGATAATCTGTAAGAAAATAATGTATTACATTTTTCTCTTCACGCCAATATTTGTATAAACTATTTCTTGTTAGACAAACTAGTTTTTCCCCTTTTCGGGAAACTCCTATGATAGGTATTGACCAGCGACCCCTTGTGATAATACGACGATTTGCAGGATCTTTTTTTAATCGTATCGTAAAAAAATCACGTGCCATAATCTCGCGATAATTTATGGGACGCGTCACCATAATGGAAGCATCCAGCCATAGTCCACCATTTTCTGCCAATAATGAGAATCTCAGCACATCTGAAAAAAAGGTAAGCGTCATTTCTTTTCGCTCCATTTTTTTCACAATATATTGAGGAATCGTGACATATTTTTGGTAATTCCCATTATCCACTGGAACTATTCTGCAATTTCGAAGATACTTCTGCAGACTTTGAAAATTCATCGCCACATTCTTCGGAGGATTATCCCACCCTTGTGCCCAATACACCCACACCACAGGTTCCGTAGATGTATCATTCCCCACGGAGTCATAAGACGAAACGGCGTAATTGTGCTTTAACAAATATCGTTTTACACAATAATCGCGAACTCTGTAGGCGGATTGCATCAACCATGACGTCTCTGGAAGGATACGCGTGAACGTATACTGCACAAGCAATGTAATCTCTAGCAAAAACGAGAAGTGATAGCATTTATACCAGATCCATTGAATTTTCTTCAGCATGATTACCTACACCTCTTGCTCTTAAAAAAATATCGTTTCAGCATTCGTAAATGTAACAAAATATACTTTTTCAAAAAAGATAATTTATACGTTTTCCCGAAATTCAGTCGGACAATCTCATAGTCATCCTTAGCAGTCTGTATCGCCGTTCGTATCCCTTGAATGCCTCCGTCTCCGCCTCCAGATAAACCTCCCATTCGCATATTTGTAAGCACATCAGAAATAAACTTAAACTTCTTGTTCGCAATATATGCTCTACAAGTCAAGTCATAATCCGCAGAAACCCTATATTTCGGATTGAATCCACCAATTTCATCATATACGCTTTTTCTGACAAAGGTTGCCGGCTCATTAAGTGGCATTTCATACACAATACGCTCCAAGGGTTGATTATATACAACACGAATTTCTTCTTTCTTATATGTCACCAAGCGCATTGCCCCACAAACAAAATCCATAGAGGGATTCTCTGTAAAACAAGCCTTTACAAGCTGGACGGTCGTTGGTTCATAATAATCATCACTATTCAAAAGCCCCACCACGTCTCCAGATGCCATACGAATTCCCTTATTCAACGCGTCATATAACCCATTGTCTGGCTCTGACAACAATCTCATTGGGAGTCGATCTTCATATTCTTTGATAATTTCGAGCGTGCGATCTTTCGAGGCTCCATCAACGACAATGTATTCGAAATCGTGATCGGTCTGACACACTAACGATTCCAGTGTATCTCTTATTGTCGCATCGCTATTATAACACACAGTTAAGATTGTCAATTTCATACAGTACTCTCCTTTATGATGCGAAATCAAAACGTCAGTGAATGATAGCCATACGTCTGTCCAAAATAGTACATAAACGCAACACCTACTATGACACACATCAAAGCATATCTCGTAGTTATCCTCTTTCCCGCCTTGCGAAGATTCTCTATATCCTGTAAAAATAAAATAGGAATGAACAACACTGCTGGATTAAATAAACGCAGCATGATTTGATAATTCATCAAACTAGAAATAGAAAGCAAAATCATGAACCAAATAAAATTTCGAAAGAGGCGCGTCGAGCTTCGCCATTCAGGAGTGGCATATCGGCAAACATCCAGAAGCAAATAAACAAGATAGAAAACTTGTAAAAAGAACCATACATATATTGCAGCTGTTGGCTCTGAAAAATTAGATACATCCAAATAGAGCTCTAACTTACTTTGCATATCCTGAAAGAATATATCCGCAAAACTAATTAAAATAGAAAATATAATGTCAATATTGCTAAAGAGTACTCCTGCCAAAACCATGAAAAATAGAAATACGAAAAACATCTTTCTTCTCGTCACAGATCTCATCAGTAGATATATAATCGATCCAGGATGGAAAAGTGGAAGAAAAAGATACAGAAGTTTCGCCTTGATAGAATGACGATGCACATCTAAATAAAACAGTCCCACGAAAATAGCAGTAGCTATTGGATAGCGAATATTTCCAATAACGACACTATAGTTTGTGATTGCAACAAGAAGAAACCCGGCTGCTGCGATTGCTTTTTCATCAGCATTTTCTGCCCGACCAATCCGATAAAGTATCGTAAAGGAAATCCCATAAAACAACAAGGCCGAAACGGCTGCTATCAAAGAGTTCTCCGGGAACAACGCGAAGGAACTCACATACAATCTAGATAGAGGCGCTGCCATATAAGCAACGTAACCATCCCCATATAAGCGAAACATATCAATATCATTGAAAATACGGAATAAATCCGTATAGATTCCATACTCATAATAGGCTCGCAACGGGTCATACCCATAAGCCAACAAGGATAATACAAAAGCAAAGGAAGATAAATAGTATTTGGCGGGAATATTAAAAAAGAGTATCGCACCATATACGATGAAAATTATCAATAACGCCTCGTACATCTTGCTCCCCTTCTCCATGATTATAAGCGACAGATTTCATCAATCAACTTCTCATATTCCTTTGCCATTCCACTGGCATCGAACTGCTCTGAACGCAGGCTCCCCGCTTTGGCATAGTATTTCTGCAGCTTCTGATCAGATAGCATCTCATGCAAAGCGGCCAATAAGGACTGCTCTTCTAAAGTCAAGTCTTTTGACAGTGTGCTTTCATCTTCGGAAAATGGTTTGCATAATACCCCATATTTCCCTTGATATCGGCCATCGCTCTCCAACAGATGTGCCTGCTCACCTTCATCCAACAACAATTCTCTAGGTCCTGACATACAATCTACCGATACAACAGGACAGCCCAGCATGATAGCTTCTACCAAAACATTAGGAAATCCTTCGTAAAGTGAAGATAAGGCAAACACCGTCGCTTTTTGCACATATTGATATGGATTCTCTTTTACTCCAAGCAACTTGACATATTTCTGTAAACCATAGTCATTAATCAATTGCTCCAAATAGCTGCCATAATCTCCCGTCCCCAAAAGAATCAATTTTATACGCGGAAAGCGCTTTATCAATTCTGGCATGATACGAATCAGATGCCATTGTCCTTTTTGTTTGGACAAAGCTCCAACGTTAATAATAACAGGATCGTCGAATAAGGATTTCTCTTCATCTGGCAAAGGAATGCCGGCCTTTTCTCTTATCATAGTACCGTCCACGCCATTATAAATCACACGAATTTTATTCGGCAAAATATGATATGTACGAATCAAATCTTCCCCAATAATGCGAGATACCGGAACTACTGCAGCAGAATGATTGTATGTCATACGAATGAGAAAATCATATGTCATATTCACACACGTCTTGACAAAACCTCCCCCTACATGATTCTCTATGGATTTCACATTATGCTCTGTCGCAATAACTTTTGCGGTTGAATGAATCAATATACTAATGATATTTGCCGTCATGCCAAAACCAATGAGAACATCATATTTTTCTTTTTTACATAACCAATACAGTTTCCATATACGCTTAAGGAAAACAATCCCTTTTTCCAGATAGTTTTTTCCTTCCTTTACTAAAGGAACAACCCTTCCCTGCACCTTAAAATTAACAGGTTTATCTTTTAGTAAGATAATCGTTTGTTCAAACTTGTCCTGTGGCAAAAAGGAGGATAGATTCTCCAATACACGAGGCATTCCGCCTGTATATAAATCAGGAATGATAAATGCGATCTTTTTCAAATTCACACCCTCTTTACATACACATTTTTCAAAACTGTCTTGCCAATCTTAAATATTCTTCTCGATATTCATTTAATGCATTATCCCAAGAAAACTTTTTTACAATAGACGATAAATAAGCTAAATTCTCATCAGAGTATGATGGCAACACATAACTTTCAATATTTTTTTTGTCGTATAAATATTTGTCATGAACAAAGATTTCCGGGAAACTCCCTCCGTTTGGAAGAACCGGTATACACCCGCACGATGCAGCCTCCAGTGCAGCCAAGCCAAATCCCTCAACCTCACATCCGGAAATGAAATAGGTCGCACAGGAATACCATTCGCACATTTCAGAAAAAGGTACCGTCTTTAGAAATAGAATATCATTCTGAAGCCCTTTGCTCTGCGAAAATCTCACCGTTTCTTCCCACAATTCTCCATCTCCAATGAAAATCAAATACGCTTTCGACAAGCTTTTTCTTATATGTGAAAACATCTCTATAACTGTTCTTGGATCTTTATAAGGAATCATTCGTCCAACGGATATAAATATCTCCCGATTCAACAGTCCATAGCGCTCTCTTATCTTTGTATTTTGCACACGATGCATACTTTCCAAAGAAATCCCATTATAAATTACCTTGGAAGAAATTCCATAGTACCTTTTTAGTTCGTCTTGCGTAAATTCCGTAATTGCATAGACACCTACCGCTCTCTTCACAACAATCTTCATCAGCCTTTCGCCGAGCCAAGCAAGGAACGACTTGAAAATCCCTTCGCCCTTCTCCAATGCAGGATGTGGGCAACCATGAATCGTATAGATATACTTTGCTCGAAAGAAACTTGCACAATATGCCGCAATTCCCAAATTCGCACCATTCGCATGAATCAAATCATACTTCCCCGCTGCAAATGTGAAAAAGCTCTTTAGAAGAAAATATATAGCACGAATTGCAACAAGGAGATTATTTCCTTCCGACCAACGAGGTTTTGACAATAATCGCCAGTCAATCTCATCATCCTGAGCAAAAAACATCTCATACGCTTGATTAATATTGGATAAATGTGGATCGAAGGCCACCAGAATTTTTTTCATATCGTGTTCTCCTCTCTCCACCTTGAATTATTTCTAACGAGTGGTACAAATTTTTCTTCCAACTTGTTTTACCATCATGGAAAACACAAAAAACAACCCCTTGTTTCTTTTCATTCTGGCGTATTTGATATATCGTTTTTTAACAGCCCAACAAATCCTCTCATAAACCAGCCGACATTTCCGCGCTTTTTGAAAACCATATAATTTCATGAACCATATATTGCTTCGCGGCACAACCGTAACAATATCGTAAATCTGTTCTTCTGCCACAAGACTCGCCTTCAAGGAAACTACAGAATCATCTTTCAACATCAGTATATTCCCACGTATTTCGGCATTACCTTGAAGAACCTCCCACTGAACCTCATGACTGTCTGCACAAATATATACGCCTAACTCTATTTCTTTTTCAGACATTTTGCGATTATAGGCATAGACAAAATTATCATAAAACAGTATTTTGATATACGGCGAAAGAAATCTCTGGGAAAATTGTTCGGAAAACACCTCCAACTCAGCCAATCCGCTCCCATACGAGGCTTCCAGCAGTTTCACCTTGCAATAATCAGACTGAATAGTCTTAGGTAAAACGAACATCAGGCCTTTTCCTCTTTCCGGCAACGGCCCCGCGATATATTCACTTCCATCCGAAAAGGATATCGCTATCTTCTTTATTGGATTTCCCTCGATATTGCCCCAAAAGCGAAGTGCCTTGATGGGAATTTCTTTTTCCCATCGCATCGTCAAAGTTTTCTCTTTATCTGCTTCCTCTGGAATCCACAGGTAATCCTCAAACTTCTCTCCATAGGAATCGATATCTATCAGGTTATTCAATCTAAAATCATTGATATAGGCCGAATTCCCCGAAGTCGCATATACTCTTGCATGATAGGATACACTATCTGTCCTGCGACTAAAAAAAACTTCATCACTATTGATGATTCGCCCTGCTTTCAGTTTCATACGCTGCGAATCATGACAAAGCATGGCTTCAAAAATGCTTGTCCTTTCATAGCAACTAAAAAAACTCACTCTATTTTCTTGTGGAATCGGGATGCGGATTCTCTCGTCCCAGACGTAATAAGACGCATCTACTAAAGATTCGTTTCCTGTCGTTTTAGGAGGACACATCGTTTCTTTAAGATTACTCGAATCATAATCATCAACCGCATTATAAGCCGTAGAATAAGCAAACCGTTTCAATAACACAGGCCGTTTTTTTTGAGGAAAACGACGAAATATATCGCATAACACTTCATCCAACAGTAAGGACAACGCCCTATGATCCGCATGTATATCCAAGTCAACACACACAACAAGGTCAGGCACTATGTCCAAAAGGAGTGTACTGACATCACGGAACATGTCCCTGTGCAAATATTTGCTGTGACAGCCAAAACGGGCATATCCATAGTCCGTAAAACCTGCTCCACCATACGCTTCGCACTTCCCTTGATCCGTCAAAATAGGCTGGCTTTCATTCCGATACACATGGCCACATGAGGCATAATTCAACGTATCTGGATACCCCAGAAAAAAAATATTCTTTCTCGGCACGCCCAATACATCCAATGATCTTGCAGCCTCATCCATACGCATATCTGCAGACATCTCATAATCCCCATTCGTCAAGAATGCCACATAAACTGCGGCTTTCATCTGATTTAATAAAGGGATAAGATTTCCTGCTACATTAATTTCATCATCTTCATGCGGCACAAGTATCAATGCCTTTTTTACCGACAAATCTGTATGATACAGGGAATTATCGGATATAGTTTCCTGACCCACGATAATCCCCTTTCTTAATTATTCCATCATCGAACTATGAATCTGAAGATCCACCTTGGCAGTATTGCCAATAACAAAACTGCAGACTTTATTTTAAATCCATAATATGGGGTTTGGATAAACGAAAACATATTCTTTCGTAAGAGTTTTCGATATGATGCAATCTCCCTACTGTAACTCGATCCATTATCACGGTATATGGACACCAAACAAGAGGCCATTTCCTTTAGATAGCGTATCTGCACAATATATCTTAAACTTTCATCATCCAGATTCTGTAAAATTCTATAAAAAACCTTTACACCCGTTATTCTTTTTTCTGGGGCAATTACATGCGTAGCACTGTCCTTTCGATGACAATAATGGTATCCCATCGCCGGAAAATATGCCACTCTTTTAACATGTGTCAACACTCGCCAACAAAAATCAAGATCTTCTGCCATCGAAATTGTTACATCGAAATGAATATCAGTCAAAACTGCTCTTCTGAAGATCTTACTTGCGACACCCCAGCCAACCAACTCTCGTTTCATCAGGCAATGTTTCGCCTCAATGCCCGACATGACGAAAGCTTTTGAAGGCACAAAAGGAGATCGTTGGATCTCTCCATCCATCTCGATTTTCGTACCTAAAAAAACAACATCCGTCTGCGTATGCAATATATATTGCATACCTTCTAAAAGATAATTCGCTTCAATCCAATCGTCACTATCAATAAATGTCACATAGTCACCACTCGCCAATGCAAGACCCATATTGCGAGCAGAACTCACCCCGCCGTTTTCTTTATGTACCACACGCACTCTAGCATCCTTGCTGCCATAGTTATTGCAGCAAGCCGCAATAGAGTTAATAGAGCCATCATCCACTAAAAGCAATTCTATGTTCACATAATGTTGAGACAAGATGCTTTCAAGGCATTTCTTCAATGATTTCTCTGGTACATTATAAACTGGCACGATGACGCTAAGGAGAGGCTGCAGCTTAAAGTCCATGTTCTTTCGCGCCTCTTATTGCTTTTTTTGTATATATAAGAATAACAGCAAGCATTGAAAAGAAGTAATAGAAAAACCCATAGAATACCATGACATCCAAAGCATTTGCAATGGTACAGACAAAAATAGCAGGCGGTAGAATTCCCCCTATTCCCAATTCATTCTCCAATCGAACTCGTATATCGGATACGCGCGAATTATCTTCACGAACATCATATTCCGTCTTTAAGACGCCCGCATCTTCCAGTTCACGCTCTGTAGCTTTATACTTATGATAAATAAGCCGCATCAGTGTATCCGAAGATGACCCTATCGCTCCCATCACAATAATCCATACACTTCCAGCGGGGACAAAGAGCCCGCCATTTTCATAAACCGCTATCCCCATAGCCGTAATCAAAAAACCGACAAAAATGTAACTGCTCATGCTGTCTGCATATGTGCCGAATGGCTGCTTTTTTACACTTCGTGCCAAGTTGCCATCTGTGCAATCCATAATCAACCAAACGCTAACAAAAATTGCTGCAGCAAGATGCGCTTGCTGGGAAGGATATGCGAACAACAAGCAAGAAAGTACAGCGATGAAAACAGAACAATAAGAAACCGTATTCGCGCTGATTCCCAAATTTGCAGCCATGCTCGCAGTAAAAAAAGATACTGGCCGATAAAACACCTTGCTTAGAACAGGATCTTTCCGACGTTTCCATTCAGGTAAACTATCTCGAAAATATTTAGCATTATAACGCATAATTTACACCTTTTGATTCAATTCTTGCTTGATTTTCGTCGTGCTAATTTCTGGAGTACGCGGCAAATACAGCACCTCACATCCTTCATTCTTCAAAAAATCGAACTTCCCCGTCCAATCATCACCAATTACAAATGTGTTAATATGATATTCATGCACATCTGTCACTTTTTGTTCCCACTTCTCTTCCGGTATGACTAAATCCACATAACGAATCGCTTCTAAAAGCATTTTTCGCTTTTCATAAGAAAAATAGCATTTCTTCTGTTTCTCGTTCCAATTAAACTTATCTGTTGACAAAGCAACGATCAAATAGTCACCACAAGCCTTGGCACGCTGCAACAGGCTAATATGACCATAATGCAATAAATCAAACGTTCCATAAGTTATAACTCTTTTCATAATCCTACCCGCCTTCCATTATTGTAAGACCTAAAACTTCAATACGCACCTTTCCCCGTAAAAACGGTTTTCACCGTCTTGAACAAATACACCAAATCGATCCAAACAGACCAATTCCGCACATACCAAGTATCCATAGCAACGCGCTCTTCATACGTCGTATCGCTGCGCCCGTTCACCTGCCACATGCCTGTAATGCCCGGCGGTACCATATAATACTCACGGATATAGTCCCCATAGCGCTCGATTTCTTTTGTGACAATAGGACGAGGGCCAACGAGGCTCATATCTCCCATTAGGACATTCCACAGTTGCGGCAGTTCGTCGAGACTCGTCTTGCGCAAAAATGCGCCGAGCTTTGTGACGCGCGGATCGTTTGTAAGTTTGAAAGATTCTTCCCATTCTTTTCTGGCTTCTGGATTTTCCGCAAGGTACTCTTCCAAACGTTTCTGCGCATCGGGCACCATGGATTGAAACTTGTAGCAAGGGAAAATCTTGCCGCCCTTCCCCACACGGCGGTGTGCGAAGATGATACGACCTTTGTTGTCAATTCCCACAATTATAGCCAGCAACAGCAAAATCGGCGAAATCAGTAGACCACCGCTGATCGTGGCTGCTAAATCAAAAAGCCTCTTTGCCCAACGGTTTCTCCGACGCGCGAGATTGTTTCGGATATGGAGCATGAACACCTTCTCGGTAAAGAATGGCTCTACGCCCACATTGCCGAGCGGAAGCATCATGAGATCCGGTACGAAAGAGATATCACGGACGAATGGCTGAATCTGTGCAATCAACTGCTCCAAACGAGATGAATCCATGCCAGGCGCCGTAATGATCACAGTCTTGATTCCTGACGCGCGGATGATTTCCGGTGCATCTGCCACTGTCCCCATGAGTAAAAATTTCTGTGGCAATTTTTCTGAAATCGGATCGTCGTCAAGAATACCTACAACCTCATAACGATATCCTAAATCGCCCTCAAAAAAATCCAACGCTCGCTCCGCCGTCTTGCCTGCACCGATGAGAATGATAGGTTTTCGTAAAAAGCTTGTCCGCTTCAGGAACTTCATGACAATATAGCGCGAAGCATAGACATTGAAAAGTACAAGACAACCAAACAGAACGAGATAAAGCCTTGAGGCTAAAAGGCTCGCCTGCAAGAAATAAAGAACGATGATACAGGTAATGAGCGCATAGAGGACAGCATAGAAAATATGTCGCACCGTCTCAAGGATTGGCTGCATCTTCGTATACGTCTGCGCCATGCCGAGAAACGCGATAAACAGCAAAGGTATCCAGAAGAATACATAGGCATTTGCAATATGATAAGAATCCCCTACAAAGAGACCGTAGAGATCATGCAGGCCAAAAGCAACCTTCTCCGCAAGCAAAATGGCGATATAGTCAAAAATCACAAAAAGAAGAGGGGCGCAGATTCGTCGAATGGTTGCCGGCAATCGATATCGCATATTCGTCGAACTCCCCTCTTCATTTCTATCAGCAGACTTTTCCATGCATGCCTCTGCTAAAAACTATGCTGCCCGTCTGTACGCAAGCAACCCATATCCTATAGACAGAAGCACACCGACCACAAAGCCAATTGCCATAATCAATTTCTTTCGCGGAGCAACGGGCTTGTTCTCATCGGGCAAATTCGCCGGATCGACAATCTGGATGTCCATGCTGTCCATCGCCTCTTGAATCTTGCTCTGCTCGCTCTGCTTGACGAGGTTCAGATAAACCTCGCTCTTGATTTTCGCATCACGGTCAAGACGTGCATACTCCAATACATCATCGGGAAGCTGGCCGATTTCGCCTTCTTTTTTGTCACGCTGCTCCTTGAGCTTCTTTTCTCCTGCTTCAGCAACAGCCAAGTGTACGGCAGCCAGAGCCTGATTTTTCAAGAGCTCCGAATGTGCCGGATTCAGCGTCGTTGCATTTGAATCAACGCTTGCTACAACCTCGGCATTGAGACTTTCCTGCAGTTGACGAAGCTCATTTTTCGCCTTCTGTACACTCGGATGCTTGTCTGTATAACTCTGTTCCAAGCCTATGATCTCAACTTGCTTGGCGACGATCTGATCGCGAATCTTCTGCACGATGCCGTTGTCCGAAACACGATACGCCTTGCTCTTCATCTTCTGCTCGGCAAGTTTCGCCTCAGCCGTATCCAGCTCGGCCTTTGCCGACTTTTGCTGAACCTCTACTTCACTGATTGCTTTGTCAAAAGCAGCCAGCTGTCCGATTGCCGACTTAACCTGATCATCGGGGCTGTAGATCTTATGCTCTTTGCTGAAGTTCGCTAGCCTTTTTTCCGATTCCTCCGACTCCTGCTTGCTTTCCGCAATGCGTTTGTCGAGGAATTTCACGAGCAGGGACTGCGTTTCTTGGTTCATATCCGTCTGCATGAGGAGGAAATTGTCAACGACCGTCTGCGAAATCATCTGCGCTTCTTCCGGCGTCCTGCCGCGAGCAATAACTTGAATCAGATTCGTTCCCTTAGTATTTTGTATATCAAGGTATTTTTTTGCAAATGACCTCGCATCTGGCTTCTTTCCATCCTCAAACTCCATACTGTCAATAATCGGCTCAAGCACCGTACGAGTCTTCATCAGCTCGATGTAATTCATCGTAGCCGACGACACGGAACTGCCTCCCCCCAAAGCCGCCAAAGCTGCGGCAGCACCGGAAACATCAACCTTCCCTGCATTGCGTGTCTGCACCAGCGTGGTAGACTCGTACTCTTTCGGCAAGACGAAGGCAATCGTCAGTGCCACGATTGTGCACGCAAGGATGAGCGTCACCACCGTCTTCCAGCGTGCACCCATAATTTGAAAAAGTTTCGAGAGGTCGATCGTGCCCTCGTTCTGTTCCATCACAACTTCTCTCCTATCCACGCAATCATTTCGTCAGCGATCTATACAGCGCCCAAACGTTGACATAAGGCAGAACATCCTCCGTGAACTTGATGCCGTTCGATGCGGGCACATAGACGATGTCGCCGTCCTCTAGGACGACATTCTGCGTGAGGTCGTGCTTCTTCGTGTAATCCTTCATGTTGAGTGTGCGGTAGTACATCATATCATCACGAACGCGGATGACCTGGATGCGCGTGCTGCGCCCGCGATCCGTCCAGCCGCCGGCACTCGCGAGGGCGGCATAGGCATTCATGCTGTCGATATCCATCTCTTGAATCCCCGGCTTTGCCACGTCACCCATAACGTAGACCTTGCGTGATCCATACTTCGTAACGAGAAGTGACATATCGGGGATGCGCAAATACTCGCCAAGCGATTCCATGAGCACTGCCTTCGCCTCGTCCAAGGTCATGCCTTCCATCTTAATGCTGCCGACGTAGGGAAGCTGGACGTAGCCGTCGATGCCGATCGTGATGTTGTTGACGCCGATGCCATCAGGAAAACCAATGGCGAGGATATTGATTGTATCGCCCTTGAAGAGGCGATAGCTCGGCGTCACTTCCGTACGGTGCAGGGAGGCGATTTCAAACTCCTCCGGCGCTTCGACGTAGTTTTGCGCCGAGATCTGCTTCTTTGCCGCTTTTTCCCGCGCCTCTCTGTGCACAGGCGGCTGCCCTGAAGAGGTTCTCACTGCGACGGGCGCGGCCAGAGCCGCTTCCGCTGCAGCATCTTGCGCCGATGGCGAGGCGAACGCAGCGCTGCTGCTGAGCGCGAGCACCGCAGCCACGGCAAGCAGGTTGCGTTTTTTCATAAACCGACACTCCTTCATTATGATTGCATGTATTTCATTTAGAATACCATACCTCAGGTATACTGTCAAAAACTATTTGTTCCTTACGAAGGAAGTTCGGCGGTCATGAAAAACGCTCTTCCTCCGTCGAAACAACTTCACTTTTCCATGCACGCGCGGCAGATCTTACTCGCGCCAATCGGCTGAAACGGAGCGCCGCAGGATTCGCAGCGCGGCAGCGGGATGCGCCAGCGCTTGGCGGCGGGGGAGGCGGCGAGGCGCAGGGCGCTCTTCGGGCAGCGTGCGGTGCAGAGTCCGCAGGCGGTGCAGAGCTGCGGCGTGAAGGAGAGCATGAAGTTCTCGCCCTCGACACATGCCTGCAGCGCCCCATGCGGACACAGGCGTGCACAGAAGCCACAGGCATTGCAGCCGCTGTAGAGCGCGAGGTCGGCATGCACGGCGGCGGGCTGAGCGCCATGAGCAAATGCCCATGCGGGAGCGGAGAACGCAGTG
>ERZ773022.209-NODE-209-length-53488-cov-11.738532_pt1 | contig 53488 bp, 63 predicted proteins | sample MGYA00580839_ERZ773022 | MGnify/ENA primary metagenome ERZ773022 (study PRJEB29015, sample SAMEA2738020) | human oral metagenome | biome: human oral; feature: human-associated habitat; material: dental | place: China | collected 2044 ...
CTCGTGAAGTATGACGATTCTGACAGCCTCTTTTTTCTGGTCATTAAATGAATAATGTGGTCGTAGGAGTATAAAGTTGCTACTACTGATTTTATGTCCAGCAGGGCCACTTACTTCTGGGCGTGGCGGTAACAGAAATACAGTACTATCCTGTACAGCTTGCCTATCCAACCCCAGAAAAACAGCTATTTTTTGCAACTGTGGATACAGATCATCATATGAAAAATCATTTATAGCATTACGCCACATACCAAGGTTTTCATGACAATCTTGCCAAATACTATCAAATCTATCCATAAGAGGAGCAGAAATATAAGCAATTAAACGGAGGTTTTCATTATCAAATTTTTTACTATATAACTTTCGCAAAATATCATAAGGATTAGAGTCTGACTGTATAATAGCGCGCACTTGCGACAGAATAGGCTCGTCGGCGGGTTGAATGACATGGTGGTAATACGTGAACAGTGGACGCTCAAACGCATATGACTTATCCCATTTAGACACCGTCTGTAGCCAGTAAAAGAACGCTACATTTTTATTAAGGGTTGCCACTATATTCATTTACTTAATTTTATCAACTATTCTATCAATTAACCAGTTCATAAAGATAAAATAACACCTATAAAGTATTATAATAATAAAAAATCAGCAGGCAGAATAAGTTTATTTAAATTTAACAAAGATAGTGTTGGTAGTATTAAGTCATAATTAATAAAAAATCGCCACGTTCTATAGTGGCGATTTACGCTGTTACGCGCCCACCCGGGGCACGGTTGTTGATTTATGTTTGTTTTTGCAACAGGGCGGCCCCATTGCGTACCAGCTTATACTTAATTATGCACTAATTAAGTATAAAACACAAGCGCTATAAATTATCAAAATGGTTTAAATTTTACACACTTATGAATAACCTCAATCGCCAGTAATATTAATAATGAGAAATAATTTATAATTTTAACTTTCTCTATATGTTCATATAGTGAATTTTATTACTATCTCAACAATTACAAGTCATTGCTATCAGTAAACCATTCACCGAATTTCTGCCAATGCTGAAAATGACAAGGGTTAATCTCCGCGCCGTCATGACGGAGCGCAAATTCTTCAGCAATCGTTAACCCGCCGCTATCCTCCATTGATACAACCTGATTCATTGATGTTCCTTCGCCGCGCGGCTCGTTTATAAATACGCCAGTTTGATCAGATATAAACAACTTTAGTTGCTCGCCATCAAAATACGCCACGACGTCATGCAATATAATTCTCCGATCATTTTTATCTTTCATCAAAGCCAAAAAATCTTCAGCCGTAAACCAATTAGCGACATCTTTCATATAACCGCCCGGAAAGCCGCCAGGTGCTGGAATTTCCCAGCTGCTATCGTTAACGACAACCGGCTGGCCTGCTTTTTCATACACCGACTTAACTTTTGCTTCGGTAATTTTCAACGGATCATGATGCTGGATTTCATCAATATCAATTTGTAGCGGCTCAACAAAAATACCATAATCTTTCAGAACCGACCTGGCTTCTTCAAGTTTACGCGGATTGCCAGTAATAAATGCTATTTTCTTTGCCATGTTGCTATTGTAGTATATCAGTATTTTTAGGCTTGGTGGATTGAGCGTGCTCTATTTCTTCGTGATACTTCTCTGGCTGAGCACGGAAGACTTCCACCCATTTGCTGTCATCTTTTAGATCGTTATATTCAATATAATGTCGTTTGTCAAAGCCTCCTTTATCCTGCTTTTTACGCGCCATTTCTTCTTGAACTTGCTCTGTAGAAAAGCCAAAATCTTGGCGTAGCGCGTCAACCACTTCTTGCAAATCAGCCAGTTCTTTGAGCGATTCATTACGCTGATCATCGTCCAGCGGTATTTCGTCCGCTTCCTCATGAATCTTACGGAGCAGTTCGCGACGAAATTCTTGCTTGTTTAGTTCGCGGTACTCCGTATGTAAAACTTCTTCGTCATCCAGACACTTTTTCACGACTTTGTCGCGAACTAATTTTTGTAAATAAAAACGTACCATAACATTCTCCTTTTTATACCTGATCTATCTCGCGTATCAGCCGCCGAAGAATCATCACCATATAAAGCCCATATCCAGCCGTTGCCAGCGCGCCGCCAATACCACTCACAGCATACACCATCTGCCACGAAGCATTCGTTGTCAAGGCGATATAGAACGCCGCAAGTGCCGCGACAATCGCCAAAGGCGCTAGGTAATAATCAATCGTGCGATGAAAAATCTTCGCTTGCGGTACGAAATGCATACCAATAATCAACGTCAGCGCCGGCATGATATACCGCTGCAAGCTAAACACGGCCAATAATATAATGACAATCCACAGCGGAATATACGTCAACGCGCTGAGTATCTGCATTTGCTTGCCAATCCTGTTTACTTCTGACGTTGGCTCTGATTGCGGTAATTGTGCCACTGCACGCACAGCACTCACGCCATGAAAAATCAGCCAGCCCGCATACATAACAAGTAGCGCAAAAACAGCCCAACCGATCAAGCCCCACGCCAACCCGAACCATACGGCATAGATCAGCATGAAGACGGCCATCAGAATAGGGAACGGGGCGCTGCTTTTTGCCGCGATAATTGCTTCGTCTCTTTTTGCTGATCCTTGGACTGTCATATATTTCTCCTATTTTCCTGCTATGATTGCTAAAAATTCTTGCTCATTAATAATTTTCGTGCCGTATTGTTCGGCTTTTTTCAGTTTACTAGCGCCGACTTTACCGCCTGCCACCAAATAGGTTGTATCTTTTGCGACAGCAGTTTGGAATGTGCCGCCCAGCTCGCGAATATTATCGGCAGCAGCGTCGCGCCCCATAGATTGCAGTGTACCGGTGATCACGAAACTTTGCCCGACCAAGCGGCCAGATTTTTTATTGAACTGCGGCGCAACACCCAAATCAGCGAACTTTTGCAGTAGCTTCATATTATCTTCGTCAGCAAACCATGCCACGACAGATTCGGCAACAATTTCACCGACACCATCGACTTTCCGCAGTTCATCAATCGTCGCTAGCGCCAACCGCTCAATACTCTCAAAGTGGTTCGCCAAATCGATCGCCGTCTGCGCGCCAATATGGCGAATTCCCAGTCCATACAAGAATCGTTCTAAGTTTGGATGTTTTTTATCAGCAATGGCAGTGATGAGTTTTTGAGCAGAGATCTCGGCAAAACGTTCCAGTGCCAGCAATTGTTTCTTTTCCAGTAAATAAATATCCGCTAGGTCGCGAACCAAGCCAGCATCGACCAGCGCCTCGACATTTTTCTCGCCTAACGTGTCGATATCCAGCGCGCCTTTGGAGGCAAAATGCGCCAATGCCCGCTTCAAAATCAGCGGACCAGTCAAGCCTTTGACGCGGTAAACCGCCTCACCTTCTGGACGCACAAATTCCAATTCTGGATATTGGCGCTTCAATTCTGCTGGATAATCAATCAGCTGAGAATTATCCGGGCGCAATTCTTTCAGGACACTTTGCACCTGCGGGATGATATCGCCCGCTTTGAAAATCACCACCGTATCGCCGCGGCGTACATCCAACCGGGCAATTTCGTCAGCATTATGCAGACTGGCGTGCTGGACTGTCGTACCTGCCACCACCACCGGATCAAATACCGCCACTGGCGTAGCCGCGCCTGTCCTGCCAATGGAAATGACGATGTCGCGGATGATGGTCGTGGCTTCTTCGGCGGCGTATTTATAGGCAACCGCGCCGCGCGGATTTTTGCCGACCATACCCAGGCTGTTATATAGCGCTCGGTCGTTAATCTTTATTACCAATCCATCAGTATTAAACGGCAAATCATGGCGCTTTTCGTCCCAATCATTCACGAAGTTCATTATATCAGCCAGATTAGTAAAAACACTTGCCTGCCGATTGCAAGTAATTCCTAACGCAGTCAGTGTATCGTAAGCAAAACTGTTAGTCGGGATTTCGGAATCGTCATCACGCAGCACATCATAACCGCGAAAATGCAGCGGGCGCGCCGCCACCAGCGCCGGGTCAAGTTGGCGAATCGTACCTGCTGCTAGGTTGCGCGGATTAGCAAATTCCGGCTGCCCCAATGCTTTTTGCTTTTCATTAAGTTCCTCAAAATCACGCTTCAGCATGACAATCTCGCCGCGAATTTCCGTCCGCCCGCGCAAAAATTGCTCAAAACCCGGCGCTTCGTGCAGCCGCAACGGCACATTTTTGATAGTTCGCACATTGTTCGTTACATCCTCGCCGACAAAGCTATCGCCGCGAGTAACAGCCTGAGCCAGCACGCCGTTAGCATAAATCAGCGCGCACGCCAGCCCATCCATCTTAATATCAGTGAAAAATTCGTGGCGCTGTCCAGGCATTAGCTTGTCTGTTCGCTTGATCCACGCTTCAATCTCACTCTTATCAAACACATCATTCAAACTGACCATTCGCCGCTGGTGGCGCACCTTTTGAAAGCCGTCGAGCAGCTTATTGCCAACCCGCTGAGTCGGACTATCAATTGTAATTAATTCAGGATTAGATGATTCTATTTTTTTTAGCTCATCCATTAGGCTATCATATATAGCATCACTAACACTCGGTTTATCATTTACATAATATTCATAGCTATATTTATTTAATAAGTCCCGAAGCTCTCTAACACGATATTGATTTCTATTACGACGGTGCAGTTCCATCATCAACTACCTTTCGGTATAGTAGGTAAATATATACGCAGACCCAAACTATAGTAATAATTGACATGATTAGCATAAATATAGGCACTGTTGGCATCCAACTAATTTGACTAAATATAGATTTTATCCAACCATCAAATAAAATCACGGGTATCATTATTACTATCCACCAAGATACAATAACTAAAAACATCCAAATTATGCGGTACATAAGTCTAAGTCTTCGACCAATTACCAAGTCACCAGCAATAGCAATAGCTCTAAGCGGGTACATACCTGGTAATGTAACTACAACTAATGCAAGAAATGTACTAACCATCCAATATAGTGAAAGAACTATAATTAATACTAATGCAACTGAAGTCAACATGGAAAACGCCCCACCTTCAATTAATCCACTTTGCCAAGCAGCCCCAGCCACGAGAGCAGCTAAAGCACCTGGAACCATTTGAATTAATAATATTAATAGAGTTAACATTGTAGGCAATATAGGAGAGCCAGCATTATATAGCCCATCACGTAATATAACTCGCTTACCAGCCACAATCTTGCGTAAAAGCCACACCGTAGTCAACCATATATATAAACCTAATAAACTTGCTATAATAATCTGACCGCTATCCATTTTTGGAGTTAGTCCGCTAGTTACAGAAGTAAGCAAGATAACACCAGCCTTACTAATTCCCCCAAAGGTACCACCAAATACAGATTCTGGAGCAGTTTCGTCTAGAGTATTATATAACTGATCATAAATATCCTGGCGGCCCATTAGCCCAAATATCACTACCAATGCTATAAATACCAGAATTAAACGCAAAAATAGCCATTTTTTGGTCCAAATAAGTCGTGAAGCTTCAATAGTAAAAGCAAAATAACCAGGCATTTCTAGTTGACGCTTATAATCACGACGGCGAGTTAAAATAAATGAGCGATGTGGGCGTCGTTTAATAAAACTATTGCGTCTTTGTAGAACATTAGTAATTTTTAACTTCAAAAGTCCAAAAAATCTACTAACTATATTTCTTTCAGAGTTAGATGCTATATTTTTAACAATTTTATCTGATTTCTTTCTACTCAGATTATTAGTGGTCTTTTGAACTATTTTCCTAGATTTTGACATAATCAAAATTTGTCTGCATTCTTTCGAAGTCTAGCAATTCGATCCTCTAGTGGTGGATGGGTGCTAAACATATTACTTAGAAAACCAGATTTAAGCGGGTTATTAAAGAATAAATGAGCTGTAGCTGTATTTTGATTACGCATAGGTTGAGTATGATCTCGCAATTTCTCAAGTGCACTAGCTAGGCCTTCTGGATGCCTAGTTGTCATTGCGCCAGTAGCATCAGCTAGATACTCACGCTGACGGCTTACAGCCATTTGCACTAAAAAAGCTGCAAATGGAGCTAGTATCACTAATACAATACCTATAATTAAAACTACTGGATGAACATTACGATCACGATCGTTACTAAAAAACATCATCCGCAATGCTAAATCAGATAAAGCACCAATAGCACTAACTAATCCAAATGCAATCATAGATACACGAATATCATAATTCTTAATATGAGCCATTTCGTGAGCTAAAACACCTTCAAGTTCTTGGTCGTTCATAATATCCAATAATCCAGTAGTTGCCGCTACTAGAGCATGTTGTGGATCACGACCAGTCGCGAAAGCGTTAGGAGCTGGGTCATCAATAATATAAACCTTCGGCATAGGCAAACCTTCAGTTATAGCTAGATTTTCAACAATTCTATACATACGAGGATTGTCAGACTTCTCGATTTCTTGCGCACCTGTTGATATTACAGCTAATTTTGATGCTAAGAAATATTGAATCAAAGCATAAAATAATGCACCACCAACAATCCAAGGTGTAATTGATGAATTTCCATATATAGAACTTAGTAAATAACCTATTCCACCTATTATGCCAACGAACACCGTCATTATAATGACGGTGTTACGTTTATTGGCTGCTATAGCGTTATACATAATGCAGCGACCCTTAGTTAGAACTGTACATCTACAGGCTTTTCAATAGATTCACGATCTTCAACTTCAAAGAATTCGCGCTCTTTAAAACCTAACATATTCGCAAAAATATTATTTGGGAATAACTTAATTTTGGTATTTAGATCGCGCACACCGCCATTATAAAAACGGCGAGAAGCCTGAATCTTATCCTCTGTATCAACAAGCTCGGCCTGAAGCTCACTAAAATTCTGATTGGCTTTCAAATCCGGGTAACTCTCAGCTACTGCAAACAGACTCTTTAAAGCTCCTTCAAGCTGGTTTTCAGCCTCAGCGGTTTCTTTAACACCCTTAGCATCCATAATTGCACTACGAGCCTTTGTGACTTCTTCAAATACGCCCTTTTCGTGAGCAGCATAACCCTTTACAGTATTTACAAGATTTGGAATCAAATCTGCTCGACGCTTAAGCTGAACTGTTATGTCACTCCAAGCTTCATCTACACGAATTTTGAGAGTAACCAATCCGTTGTAAGTCATCCACACAAACAAACCAACTACAACTACTATACCTAAAATTATATACAATACTGTCATCTAAATCCCTTCCATATCAATTTATATATTAATATTATATATGCTTTTTAAATAAAAGGCTACATTTTATTCCATATTAGAACTATTTATAGACAATCATAATTATAGTACAATATCCAATATGCGAGTATCGTATAGTGGCTATTATATATGCTTCCCAAGCATGAGACGAGGGTTCGATTCCCTCTACTCGCACCAATTCAGCTATATTCCCAGGTAAAATTAATTATCCCCACAATTATATTGTGGGGAATGTTGATTGTAGACTATTTGCCAGGAGGAATGTCTGAATATTTATCAAAAAAGTCTAGCCAGACCTTATTCTCGTCCCTCTTAATATCTTGACTGAAAAACTTACTATAAATTAGTAAAACAATTCCAACAATCAACAGCACAACGAGAATAGCATTATAAATAAATCCGAAACCCTCCAAATATAGCACAGCATTGACAATTTCAATATAAGCCATAACACACATAGTGATAAAAATCGTAACCGCAATTCGAGATTGAATGGCAGATGCGTCTTTATCAATCTTATAATCATCGATTATTTTAGAGGCTTCATTATTTATTTGAGATTCCATAAAGACACCTTCTTAAAGTACCTAGATCCGATCTTAGTGCATACGATATATGCACATTAATAGTCTATTTCAACTTTCTATATTATATACGTTTTATAGATTGTGTCAATGATATGGGTTTCTACTGTATATTCAAGCTATTGACTTATTTAAAATGGATTTGCTATACTACGTAAGTAATTTAAGTTATTTATGCGGGTTTAGCTCAGTTGTTAGAGCGCTTCCTTGCCATGGAAGAGGCCAGGAGTTAGAGTCTCCTAACCCGCACCATGAAAGACTTTTCAAACTCTGAAAGGTCTTTTTTGTTTGTAGCTAATCTGTAAAGTACGCTGATTTCAGGAGTGTAAACATTTTCGTTTTCATCAACCCAGAATCCAGCAGGAATTAGCAATTGTTTACACTGTAGCAACTTATCTTTTGGTAAATGTAAAAAATGTCGCCACATTTGCTCAACCCTCTCCAAGGCAAACTCCATAAATCGAGCCCTGCCTTGTTCATTTATATCTTCCAGCGAATCAATCCTATTCTCTAGTTCAGCAAGTTTATTCTTGTGTGTCGATACTTTTTTCATGGTATCGTCTTTTATAGAGGCATTCTAGGTGTAGTGGTAGCTCTGACTAATTCATCGACATGACTCTCTAGAGCCTGTATATCTCTGTATTGATTCTCATAAAATAAAGAGGGCACCATGCAGATGCTCTATGTCTCTAGCCATACTTAAGCGATAAACCTCAAAACGTTTCACGTAATGTTCTTTTCAGAACTCTATCGTGCGAAAAATTACATTGCTTAAGTACAGTAAACCTATGTCATTTTTATTATAGCGTATAGCCGCTATAATAATACTATGGCGACAAAGCAAGCACACTTCGTTCCGCAAACCTACTTGAGAGGATTTCTTTTTGATGAAAAGAAGGAGAGGACCTATGCGTACAATTCACGGTCCAAAATGATTACGTCAACCAGAATAGATAAAATATGCTCACAGAGTTATTTGTACCGAGTGAAGGACAAGGACGGCAACGACTCAGATGAAATTGAAGAAATGCTAGCAAAGGATATTGAGCCAAAATATCAGGGTTGGCTAAATACAGTAAGGCTAGGTGAATGGATTGATAATGCAACGATAGCGGATATTTCGATATTTATTGCCCTTCAGCATTTACGAGTACCGCGTACTATGGATTTTTTTGAAGAGACGGGAATAAAATTCCTAAAGGACGTTCTAAAAGATGAGTTGTCTAAACTGCTCGATTACAATGCCCGAAAAGCTATGATGGATGAGTTCAAAAAGGATGATCCTGCACGTTTTGAGAAACTATTAAAAGAAAATCCCGATTTTACCGGTGAGTTGTCCAAGCAAGATATTCAAGATATGATTGATGAAAATAATATGAAGCTTACGATAGATATTGGGAAAAACAATGTGATTAGGGGGATATTTGAACAGGTACTACCAATAGCTGAAAAATTTATCAGGCGAGGTTGGTACATCATGTTTGCACCAGACAGTTATGAGTTTATTACAAGCGATATGCCAGCTTTTGTCGCTAAGCGTATGCCTAATGGAGTAATTCATTTCTCTTTTGGCGGCTTTGGTCGACTAGATTCAGAAATTGTTTTTCCAATGGCCAAAGATGTCTGTATTATGATTAGTGGTCCAGAATACTTTCAAAAGGCAGGTGTAGTAACGCCTGAAACAGTAGATATAATTAATAGGATGGTGTCTAGTCGACCAAACATACAGTATCTTATATCGGCTCAGCGGTCTCTGGTAGAGAGGTATTCCCGTTATCTGACTTCTCCTCCACAGACGCAAGAATAGAGCTCGACATAATCTGCTCAATATAAGCTGTTATCTCCCTAACGTTGCTTGATTTATATAGCGTAGATATAAATCGCTGTTCTATTTCATTTTTATCAATGGATTGCCGAATACCTTCAGGGTAAGACTCGTAGATTTCATTAATCTTTTGCTTAATAATAGTAGTTTTCGCTGCTTGGTCGAGCGGTGCGTACTTTATAAACGCCGAGAACCGTGAACTGAGTGGCTCCCCAAGATGCTGCCGTATTTCTTGCGGCGAGGAGTAATTTGAAGTACAGACAATAAGGGTATTTGACATATCGACGCTGTAGTTCTTATCAACAAAGAGCCCCTCATCAAATAGTTGATAAAATGCACTATGGAAAGCGCTCCCAGTTTTGTCGAATTCATCAAAGATAACCACATTAGATTGTCGCTCAAGTAGATCTGCGGCGAATGATCTGCTGTTAACACTTGAGCCATAGAGATACTCTGCTAGAGAACCTGTTTGAAGCATTGAAAATTGTATACGACTAGCTTCGCCACCAAGAGCCTTGGCGATTATCTTTGCAGATTCAGTCTTTCCCACACCCGTTGGTCCATAAAGCATAACAACTACAGGCTTCATTTTACTTTTCATTAAGGGAACTAGACAACGCGGAAGGAATTGAACGGCCTCATCTTGTCCAACTATAATACTCTCCAGACTGCTAGACACCTCCTTTATTAAGTCGAGACTGATGGACTTATATGAGTGGCTACACTCGGTAACCGACTCAGGGCCAAATAGCAATTTGGCCTGCTTCACGAGCAGCTCTGGAGGATTGGCGACATAAACTTTTTGTAGGTTTGTTTCCAGAACATTTCTCCATAGAGAGTTCGTAAAGTTATCCCTCACACCAAAGAACTCCTCGGGCCAAACTATAAGAGTATCTTCTTCAAAATTGAGAAATTCCTTGTTAGGCAATAGTCGTGCAGTATCAAGCTTTGAGGCAAACTGTAGTAATGTTATATGCGGGACGACGGGTTGAAGGCCGTAAGCCTCGCCAAGTTTATTACTTGGACCATAGAAAAAATTGACCTCCATAGCTCCTCTAGTTTGCCGCATCGTTGAATACACCAGCTAAGATAATATCATAGACGTTCAATTTATCGTCGCCACCTGGAGCGACCTCCTTGCTTTCAAGGATGCGATTAAGTTCATCTTGTGTGTCGATAGGATTTAGGTCTAAGCCTAGAGAGCGAAGTGTTGAAGTATTTGTTGTGCCCACTTTCACTCCATAGTATTGAAGGTCCATATTAATGATATCCGCAAGACGATAGTTATTTCGGAATGATGTACCGTTGAAACGAAGAATTGCATTTGCTTTGCCATCCCTTACAGCATTACATTCGAGATATCCTTGCAAGTTCTTCAGTACGGAACCGAGCTTTGATATTTCCATACCCATTCCTTGCCGGTCCATAGGAACATTACCACTTGCAGCGTCTGTAATCGCCGTATAGATTGTTAGACGAGTTTCTTCCGTTAGTTGGATATCGTAGCCCGATAGATGTTCGACACCTTTACTTTGTTCGGCTTTTTCGATGAAGTCAGTGAGTATTGTGTTTGAGACAGTACTTCGAACAATTTTTTGCGCTTCTGCAGAAGCGTGAATATCAGACTCAAGCCGAAACATTGAAAGTAGTTTTGGCGTTTTTGCCGAGGCCTCTGTGGTTGTGCCTACCTCACCTTTATTTTCATTCTCAATTTCCCGTATGTAGCGACCCTTGTCTTGTATTTCAACAAAATCAAGGGCGGTTTGTTCATCAAAATATACTATTTTTGTCAGTCTGCTTTTCGTCATATTTTCCTCCGCACTTACTTATTCTAATTATACTTTATCTGTATTATCGTGTCACGCTTGTGTACAATAAGAGGTATTATGACAATAGACTCACCATACTTATTTGACAACCTGGAACCTATCGACCAACTTCACGCCAAGCCCGTAGAGTTAATACAAAAAACATTCCATCAGAACAGTGGAATAGTCTCGATTATACCTATACCAGCTGGGTGTATTTTTCGTGTATTCACTCCGTGAGCACACGAAAAAAGTGATATAATAAAAGTTGATATTTAATAAACTTGGAGCATTATCGTCATGACCCAGCAGTTCACTCAAAAATATACCATCGTTCAGTTCTTTGACGATATTGGCGAGGGGTACGAATATTCATCCGACAGCTGGCCGCTCCACTCTACAATCGTGGATACGTTCGCCATTGATTGGTCTGTCGATGAGATGGTCAGTCGGCTAAAAGATGTCCTCAAGAATCACGCTACCGCTGACTCAGTGACTGAAGACGACAGGTTCTTCGGTGATCAAGGACAGGTTCAGGTAGTATTACTCAACCGGTCAAATAGCTTGGTTGAACTTCATCAAGATATCCTGACTGCACTTGAAGAAGGTGGGCTAAAGCTCAATGATCCACAATTTGCTCGTGACGGGTTTCTTCCGCATACAACTGTCCAAAAGCACGCGCGACTCGATAAGGGTGACAAGGTACGATTTACTGCGCTTAGTATTGTTGATATGTTTCCAGACAAAGATCCATACAAGCGAAAAGTGCTTAAAACCATTGCAATCGGTAGCTAGTTTACAGATTCTGCTGACTTCTCGAAGTGAGTATCCTTGCTGTTGATACATGAGCCAATTGTATTGACTTCTCCATGGACAGGCCTTCGAATAATTTCATCGCAACCTCTACACTAAACATATCGCCAGCTCCGACAGGATTATTGATTCAATAAATCTACGCTCTTCACTGAGCCATTTCCTGGAGGGCTTATGCCCCAACTGATTAATAGTATCGTGGATTTTCTTTAGGTATGTATAATTAATATCTATGCTGTGTTGTGTGGCAATAAAATGCACAATCATAATCCTTTTCCTGTAGACATGATTAGTTTATAATAACCATATAAATATGATACTATGTCGAGATATTAATGGTAAAGCCCATGTCGTCGCCAAGACAAGCTTAATCAAGAGAACATCCGCCTATGGAGTCATAAGGAGTAAAAAAGGAATCCTGCTCGTCAGAGACATAACCTCCTCCGATAAGAAATGGGATCTGCCGGGTGGAGGTATTGAGCCCAAAGAACGATTACTCGATGGCTTAAAGCGTGAGATAAAAGAAGAAACAGGATTGGATGTCATAGGTAGACCCACAAAAATATGCAAATTCACCGAGTACTTCTACGATATCGATTCCGGGCAAGGATGAGAGTCAACGCGTCATTTCTATGAAGTTTCACACAAAGGCAATCCTATAATGGACGGAAACTACGAAGATATTGTTGACGCTCGGTATTTTAAGTTTCCTTTACCCGAGGAACGTGTATCGGCCGTTGCCGTTATGGTTACAAAAATGCAGAATAATACCTCTCAGTGACTGGGGTTTCATATCCACGTATATAAGTTTTGGCTAGACCTAAAGCTTTGCTCTTCTCTTAAGAAAACATCTGGCTTTGGCTTCGCCAAAGTCTAAAAAAGCCGCCCGACAGGGCGACTGTTTTAGTTCTATTGGTAGCAATATACGCCGAAGCTCGAACCTATTTCAAGCGTAAAAGCTGAGTCGTGCAGGCTCAGCCCCAACGCCTACAGACACACGCCCGCTCGCCCCACCAGAAAAACCCTTTGAGCTATCTTTTTGAAATTTCCCCCGCCGATCTTTTATTTTTAGTTGAAAAGGGTGTTTTCTGGGCGTGGACGTGTCGCTTTAGCGACTGGTCGTAGTGTACTACATCTAGCGTAGTTTTTAACAAAACCTCACCTGCAAATTAAGCTTCAAGAACAGTTCACCACCGTCTTCATATAAATATCCAAAATCATGCCGAGAAGTGCTCGGCGTATCGAGCTTGGTATTGTTGAATAAATAATCTCTAAAATCATCATCGTTGTACAGGTGATAGCAAAGCAACATGCCGTCATTGCGCACGATTATATAACCACCATATGCCGAAAGTCGAGTATTCCACTCGCGGCTTGGCACCATGCCAAGCGCAACTGCGCGCAAAAATGATTTCAACTTGTAGCCAATTTCCGCCACACCCAAACCGTACAATCTTTTCGCTCCGCTTAACGCGCATAGTTGTGTCATCGTCACACCCTTTCCTGAATAATAATCAACTAGCATACTTGCAAGAATGTCGGGCATGATACTATCAATCACACGCATATTGCGAGTAAATACAGCACTCTCGACATGCGAAAATTCCAAAACACCGCCAGCCTCGACAATTGCGTGTAGCTTATCGCGCATTTTTCGCGAGCCACCTATACTGTTGATTTCATCAAACATACCGTTAAAATTATGTACTTTATAAATAAAGTTTGTTCGCTTACTTGCATTAAGCAGTGTCGACGCTCCGCCAACCTGCGACTTTATAGAGAAGCCGACTGGCTCACTTTGAGCGATTAGCTCGTCCTTTATAATCGCCTCGATGTCTGATTTCATACTAGAGTTTGCTTTGATTTTTTCTAGGTGGTAATCATTCATTAATGCGACAGCTTCGGGCAATTCAAAAGTGCTAGTATTAGCTGATTTTATCGCTTCAAAGACTCTTTGGGCTTTTTCTGGTAATAAACGCGTACTTACGGCGTCAACCAACTGTCCATTTTTCGTCAAAATACGCACAACGCCATCTTGCTCGAGATCGTATATATAAGGCCTGTTATCGACATCTTCACGGAATATTTTTAGAAAAGTATATTCGTTATCTGTCGGCTGTAGGTTCATGTCTGCTGCTTTGATTTTGTTTTCACTAAAAAGCTTGAAAAGTACATATAGCTCAGACCATTCGCCTTTGTTTGCTGTCAGGGTGTACGCGTTCACTATTTTAACCTCTTTATTATTTCATTAGCAGTAGCTTGTATAGCTGGCACGGCAACTGAGTTGCCAAGCTGTTTCATGGCCTGTGTTTCAGACACAGGAAACTCAAAATCATCAGGGAAACCTTGCATGCGCAAGCCTTCTTTTGGCGACAGTCGGCGCACTTCGCCGTCAACTAAATATGTATCCCAGTTACGTCGGTCACTAATACCAGACCCGCGGCCACCAACTCGCAAAGTGTAGCCAATCGTTTTATTGACCCTGCCATCAAATACATCGTCCATTGTCATAGTGAGCTTGACTGGCTCTGGAAAATTAAACTTTATACTCTTGTCTTTGAAGCCGACCATGAATAGTCGCGGTCGGTGTTGTGGTACGCCGTAGTCGGAGGCTTTGATTACTTTGTAATAGAAACTGTAGCCCAAATCTTCGGTCAATATTCGCTGAATTGTCGCAAATGTTAGTCCACCATCATGAGTCAGTAGTCCTCGGACATTTTCAAGAAAAAATGCTTTTGGTTGCTTCTCCTTGATAATATTTGCAACTTCAAAAAAGAGTGTACCGCGAGTTTCGTTAAATCCTTTTTTAAGTCCCGCTTGAGAAAACGGCTGACACGGAAATCCACCTGTAATAATGTCAAAATCTGGGATACTTTTTGGCAACACTTTCGTAATGTCACCAGCGAATGTTTTGTCAATCGCTTCGGGCGCAAATAGCTCTGGCTGGATTTTTTCAAAGTTCTTTTGATAGGTCTCCCGCGCCGCCTTGTCCCATTCACTCACAAAAACACATTTTGCCCCAAGACTATGAAATGCAAGATGAAAGCCGCCAATGCCAGCGAATAAATCTATGAAAGTTATCGTCTTTTTTGTCATACTATTCTGCGATATAATTTGTCCGCAAATGGTCACAACAAAAAAGAAGCAACCACGAACGGTTGCTTACACCTTTAACGCCTGCTTGCACAGGTTTTGTCCGTGGTTGCTTTTTTATGTGCAAGTCCACAAACAAAAGAATGTGTTTTCAGACGTTAAAAGTTTTTAAGGTGTAAACTCTTTTATTATATCGCATCATGAGACGAAGCGGAACACATTATAAGACAAAAAGTGGTATAATGTTGTAAAGTCCATAGTCGCAGAAGGATCTGTGTGCCTGGGGGTATTGATGTATATAAATAAAATAAAGATTGTCAATTTCAAATCATTTGAGGGTGAATTTGAACTGAAGCTCAATAAAGACTTGAATATAATCGTTGGCGATAACGAAGCGGGCAAATCTACCATACTTGAAGCTATCAATCTAGTGTTGAGTGGTTTAGTGGGAGGTAAATATATCAAAAATGAACTTTCTCAATATTTCTTTAATAACAATGTAGTAAGTAGATATCTGACTGAAATTGCTGATAATGGCACAGCTGAGCTGCCGTATATTCTGATAGAAGCGTATTTAGAAGGTAGCGACCTAGCGCGATTGGAGGGTGACGACAACACTGACGATACAAAGGCTAAGGGCGTTTACTTACGAATTGCATTTGATGATAGATATCAATCTGAATACGAAGAACTTATAAAGAAAGGTACGATTAGTACCTTACCGCTGGAATATTATGATATATACTGGGGATCATTTGCGCGAGAGGCCACAACAGGCAGAACTATACCAGTAAAGACTGCTTTTATTGATTCAAGTAGTGCACGCTTTTACAATGGGTCGGACATATATATCTCAAGGATTGTGAAAGAGTTTCTTGAAACCGAGGATATTGTTGCTGTATCGCAAGCACACCGCAAAATGAAAGATGTATTTAGTGAGGACGCTTCGATTCTTAATATCAATACAAAGATTAAAACAGCAAGTAAAATCTCCGATAAAGAAGTAAAGCTATCAGTTGATTTGTCTACTAAAAATGCTTGGGAGGGTAGCCTATTAACTTATCTTGATGACGTTCCTTTTCACTATATCGGCAAGGGTGAGCAAAGTATCGTTAAAACAAAGCTTGCTCTAAGTCACAAAAAATCAAAAGAAGCATGCGTAATTCTAGTAGAAGAACCAGAAAATCACCTGTCTTATACGAAACTCAATCAACTACTTGGCGATATCATAAACCATAAGGAAAATAAGCAAGTCATCGTTACGACACACAGTAGTTTTGTAGCAAACAAGCTGGGCTTGGAGAGTCTTGTTATTCTCAACGACCATAAGACAGTTCGCTTAAATGCTTTATCAGATGATACGCAGACTTTCTTTGCAAAATTGGCTGGTTATGACACTTTACGCCTGATACTCTGCAAAAAAGCCATACTAGTAGAGGGCGACTCGGACGAGCTTATTGTTCAGAGAGCGTACATGGACTCCCATGACAGTAGGCTACCGATACAAGATTCGGTAGATGTCATATCGGTTGGCACATCTTTTCTGCGCTTTCTCGAAATAGCTGAAAAAATCAATCAACCAGTTGTAGTCATTACAGATAATGACGGCGATGTAGCTGCCATAAAGAAAAAGTACGAAAACTATCTCGACAACAGCAAAAAAGATTTTATAGATATTAGTTATGACGATGAGGTAGATAGCGGAGCGCTTGAAATAAATGGCAAAAAGTTCAACTACAATACCCTTGAGCCAAAGTTGGTAAAAGCGAATTCCTTAGATGCATTTAACAAAATACTCGGTACTGACTATAAGAATCTGGACGACCTGCATAAGCATATGCGAGAGAACAAGACAGACTGCGCGCTAAAGGTCTACACTTCGGCTGAAAAAATTGTATTTCCTAGGTATATTGCCGATGCAGTCAAATGATGCCGAGACAATCGATGATAAGTTGGTTATTGCAGGTGCTGGCTCTGGCAAGACTACCTACATTATTACCAGCTCAACCAGAGAAAATACTCGCAAAATTCTTGTAACAACATTTACGAGAGCAAACGAAGCAGAAGTTCGTAGTAAATTTGTAAAACATGCTGGATATATTCCGTCACACATTACAGTGCAAACATGGTTTGCGTTTCTACTGCAACATGGCGCTCGACCATTTCAAGGTAGTAGATATAAGGGAACTATCACTGGCTTATCACTGTCAAGTGGCGCGTCAGCTCCCTATACGAAAGAGTCGGATACAGTCAAGCATTATCTGACACCCGACCACAAGGTGTACTCCGACAAAGTAGCCAAGCTTGCGATAAAATGCAACGAATTAAGTAACAACGCTGTAATTGATAGATTGACGCAAATATACGACCACATCTATATTGATGAGGTGCAGGACATGGCTGGTTATGACCTTGAATTTATTAAATTACTTATAGCTTCTAAAATTGAAGTTACTTTGGTTGGCGACCCACGACAAGGTACATACTCGACAAGTAACTCTGCAAAAAACAAGAAATATAAAAAATCTAAAGTTGTGAATTTCTTTGAACAGATACCGTCTGGCATTACTATTGACGATTCTACGCTCAATACAAATTTTCGGTGTGAACCGACAATTTGCAACCTTTCAAACACACTGTTCCCTAATTTTAAGGCTGTTACTGCCACTACTGCTCAGATATCAGTACCACACAGAGGTATTTTTGTTATTAAGACATCAGATATTGATGATTATCTAAAAGAATATTCACCCATGCAGCTAAGAGAGCGTGTAACTACTAAAGGTGTCCGCACCGAATACCCAGTTTATAATTTCGGTGCCTCAAAAGGGTTAGAGTTTGATAGGGTGCTGATCTACCCGACCAAGGCAATCACGGATTGGCTCAAGCATCAGAAGCACGAGAATCTGCAACCAACTAGCAAATCTAAACTGTATGTTGCAATAACTCGTGCGAGACTTAGCGTTGCATTTATTCATGATGATATCTACGACGATAAGATATTCCAGTCTTGGCGGTAAAGTAGTTTTAGTTTGAGAGCGCGGAGCCTGTACAGCTCAGTTTTTACACTTGAAATGGGTTCGAGCTTTGGCGTATATTACCACCAATAGAACTAAAACGGTCGCCCATTTGGGCGACGAAATATCAGCAATTTTGTATTGGTGCGGGTTAGGAGACTCTAACTCCTGGCCTCTTCCATGGCAAGGAAGCGCTCTAACAACTGAAGTATACCCGCATGTAAACAATACATGCTCTTGTAAATAGATGCTTGTTTTCTAAGCCTATCTACGTTTACGATGTAATGTTCTATCTTTCGATCATGAGCCTAGTATAGCAAACAAAGCTGCTTATGTCAATAAGCAGCAGAGGTTTTATGTAATTACCCCTTATATTTCGCCGTGGGCGCGGTCGTAAATGGCTCGTAATTGCGGATTTGTGTAGTGCGTGTAGACCTTGGTTGTATTTAGATCGGCGTGTCCCATGAGGTCACCAATGTAGCGTAAATCTACGCGCCTATTCAACATCTTGGTAGCAAAGCTGTGGCGTAGTGCGTGAGGTCTAATGCCAACAAATTGTCCGCCAGAACGCGCACATGCTGCCTCAAATGCATTACGGACATTGCCCGGTGTCATTCTCTTTTCGGTTTGGTATGAAATGAATAATGCTGGATTATTGTCGGTGCGAATTTTTAAGTAGTCTGCGATACATTTTTCAGTCTGAGAATCAATGAAACATATCCGTGAGTCTCGGCTTTTACCAACGATAGTGAACTGGCGGTTTTTGATTGAATTACGATTTAGAGAACACACCTCACTAACGCGTATACCTGATGAGAAGATCAGTCTGCCAATGGCAACATTACGCAGCCTATTAGCATTACAGTAGCCGCGCCGCTTCATGGCTAAGATGGAAATAAACTCTTCAACTTCATCTTCGGTTGGAATATCTAGGGCGCGTTTTTCACGCTTAGGTATCTTAATGTCTTCGGTATCGAATAATAGTTGGCGACCCTTGCGCTGGCAGTATTTGAAAAAACACTTGAGGCAAACTATATAGCCTCTGGCAGTATCTGGCTTCTGGTATGAGTAGAGCATCTCACGCCATTTTCTGGTATCTTCTAGAGATACGGAATCGATAGGTTTGTTTCCTAAGAAATTGATCAGTAGTCTGCAAAAGCACTGGTAACGCTCTATGGTTTTACTACTCCTGTCACATAATATGACTTCGTCTCGCAAAAAGTCATCAAAACAACTAGAAATGTTCACAATTAAAACTCCACTGGTCTCTTTATAAAGATCGTTATAATGAAAGATTACTAAAATAGTTCTTTATAGAGCTGTTTATTGGCTAAAATATATGAAAATCACGCTAAATACCCACCTTTCTTAAAAAATAATACAAGAATTGATGGCAATTTAGCGTTGCTGACAGCTCGTTGCTTGAAAATATAAGCATTTCATGGCATAAAAACAGGGAGTAGACAGCAAGAAACACACGGTCGTCGCCGTGTCCAGAAAGATGATCAGAAAAAACTACAACAGTAAATTACTGGCTACTGATTTACGCTGTTTTTTAAGCTCAGCCAGCTTTAATAAGCCATCTGGATTGATTCGCTTCATCTGTTTCTCTAGCTTTTCGTCGTGCACTTTCTTGGCATATTCTGCCACTCTACGTGCAACATATTTAGCTAACATCTTAAGAGAATCAAACGTATTAGCGCATGACCACACCTTAGCAAACCAGCGATCTGGGTGTTCCTTGCGCTGCGCTTGAACTATACTCTCTTCGAACTCTTTCGGATAGCGTATCTGCCTATTCCTAAATAGGGGCAAGTACGCGTCGTCTTTTATTAAATCTGATGCCGCGCCAAGTCGCTTGCGCAAGGTCTTGACACGTTTTTCAGAATCCTTATTACCGTCCACTAATTACCCTCGCAGAAAGTTACGTTTTATAATTGGGACATTAGAAAATCCCGCACCAGATGACTGGCAACGGGATTCTCAGCTAAGGCTTTAGGACTTCAGAATATCACAATGTGTAATTGTTTGTCAAGCTCTAATTGTAAAGGAAAAGAAAACCGCCCTTGAGGCGGTTCTTTGTTAGGCTGCTGTCCCAGGCAAACGTTTTACAATGTTCATGCTTTTTTGTATAATATAACTCAGCAAGAGGTCCTGTAGCAGTATATCCTGCGCGAGGACTGTTTTAATGCCAAAAAAAGCTGATAAAGCTAAAAGCAAGCCGGCATCTCCCAAGACACCACCAAAGAAGAAAACGCCGAGAAAACCTGGGCGTCCTTCAAGGTATACCAATAAGCTAGCTGATAAGATTTGTAAAATGATTGCCGAGGGTCAGTCGGTCCGTTCTATTTGCGCAAAAAAAGACATGATCTCAATGCAGACATTCTTCCGATGGCTGCGAGAAAACGAGAAGTTTCGTGAGCAGTACGCGCGCGCGTGCGAGGAGCGGTCGTATATGCATGCTGAAGAGATTATAGAGATTGCTGATGACGCTACCAATGACTACATGGAGCAGCATGATGAATCTGATGAACTGACAGGCTATAAACTGAACGGCGAAAATATACAGCGATCGCGTTTGAGAATTGATACGCGCAAGTGGTTGATGGCTAAGCTAAATCCGAAAGTTTACGGCGACAAGCTAGACATGACGACAAACGGTAATGATATAGGAGTGACGCTGAGTGCGAGCCAAGCCGAGCAGCTGCTTAACGCAAGAGCAAACAGTCGGGATTCTTAGAGAAATTGCCGAAAATGGTTCTTTCGCTGAGTACTGTATTGCTATTGATCCAAAATACCAGTTGGAGTGGTTTCACGCTGAGATTGCAAAGGAGTTGGAGCGCGGCTACCAGCGGCTGATGGCGGGCGAAGATGTACGCCTGATGATATTTATGCCGCCGCGGCACGGCAAGAGCGACACCGCCACCCAGAAGTTCCCGTCATGGGTATTAGGCAAAAGCCCAAGCATACCAATCGTTGTATCGTCATATTCTGCTGAGTTGGCTACCGATTTTGGTCAAAAAACCAGAGACATCATGCAGTCTGATACATACAGCGCGATGTTTTCAACGCGTTTGCGTGCAGATGCTCGCGCCAAAGGCCGCTGGATTACTAAAGAAGGTGGCGGCTACACTGCGGTTGGTGTTGGCGGTGCATTGACAGGTCGTGGATTCAAAATTGGTATCATCGACGATCCATTCAAAAACCGAGAAGAAGCAGACAGCCCAGTAATTCGTGAAGCACGCGATGGTTGGTATAAGTCGACATTCTCAACGCGTGAGGAGGGTAACTCGATGATTGTGTTTATCTTGACGCGTTGGCACGACGACGACCTCGCTGGTCGAGTTCTCAAAGCGTCACGGGAGGCAAAGGCTAGAGGTGAAGCATATGATGACTGGAAGATAATCGAATACAAAGCTATCGCCACTGAAGACGACGAACATCGCAAGTTAGGTGAAGCTCTATGGCCGCAGAAGTTTTCGCTCGAGAAGCTGCTGAAGAAACGCGCCGAGATGGGTAGCTATGAATTCTCAGCACTATACCAGCAAAACCCAATTGACGAAGAGAACCGCAAGTTCAAACAGGCATGGTATAAATACCGCGAATTCAGCAAGGTGCTACAACTTGATACCTACAACGTTATGACTATAGACCCATGCGGCACAGACGACGTCAAACAGGGCACTGACTACATCGGCATCACCCTCAACTTTATTGACCGCGAAGGCAAATGGAACGTGATATCTTATCGCACGAAGCTATCCGCAACCGACCTAATCGACCTGATGTTTACTAACTGGAAGCGTTACAATCTACACAAGATTGGTATCGAGGATAACCAGTTCACTCAAGCCCTGAAGTCTGTCTGGGAAGATGGGATGTTACGTCGTGGTGTCTACATAGATGTCGAGCTACTGAAGCACGGCGGACACAGCAAGGCATTACGAATCGAAGCTCTAGTCCCACGATACGAACGTGGCGGCATTTACCATATTAAGCACGGTGACACGAATTTCTGTAAAGACCTAGAAGACGAACTCAGTATGTTTCCTAAAGCCACTAACGATGATGCAAGCGATTCATTAGCATATCAAGTACAGCTGGCTCAACGCCCAGAGGACGACGTCGGCAGCGGTGAAGCGTATAATCAATCGCTTGCGGATAGAGACGTAACAGCAACATGGAGTTAAGGAGGGAGTTATGAAAACAATCAAGCCAGCAAATCATCAGGTCTTTGCAAAGAGAATCGAAGCATCAGAGCAGACAGCTAGTGGTATATTCGTACCTAAGAATGCGGTAGACAACCTATCTCAGGCGGAAGTTATCAATGTCGGTGCTTTAGTTAAAGATTTTAATCAGCATGATCAGATTATTTATCGAGAGTATGCAGCTACAGAGACGAAGCTTAATGATAATGAATATCTGTTGATATCAGATGAAGATATTCTAGGCAAAATAATCGAGGTGGAGGATTAGTATGAAAAAGTTTGTACCAGAGTTTGGCAAAGTCAAAGAGAAAAAACAGCTTAACGATAACACGACGGTTGAAGTTGAGAAAAACTATCAGAACAGTAGCGTTATCGGCACAAAATTGCATTACGAAGAGCGTTTTCGCGTTGGGTCTATGGCGGAGGCGCGGGATAAGGTCGATGAATTAGCGATGCGGATTGAGAAAGACGAGGGACTAGTTAATCCGTCAATCCGCTATGACGGCCGAGCAAAAATGTTATACAAAGGCTCATTCGATGTTGTCTTTGAATATACGAGAATCAGAGCATAACAAGGGACATTTCCCCAATAAACATAATTGTGATATAATACGAGCGTAAACCACTGAAAACAACCAGAGTTTACTGCAAATAACAGTAATCTTTGGAGTAATCAGTGGCTTTTTCTTTTCTAACAGAGGAAAACATCTTTGAACTATACGGTACTGCTAAAGAGCAGACCGAACTGCTGACCGAGCCGTTTTCGGAGTTTTCTCGTATTGCCCGAAATAAGCCGCACCCGAAAATCCCGAAGGCATTTCCGAAGACTACCGACGGCACAGCATCTTCAATCATTATTAAATCGCCGCGACGCACGATTCAGCAGTTACCAACCGGCGTCGTTAGTACTGTCGATGAGAACAGTCCATGGCCGATCATCGCCGAGTTTGCCTACCTGGAGAAAATCCTGCCTAATGCCAATACTGAATATGACTTGATTCACAAAAGCTGGATGACAGTGGAGGGCGGCGAGACGTTTGGTGCGCAGGGTGTGTACACGCCAATGCTATATAACGACGATGAGCTACTGCCAGACTATCTAGTCGTATCGTGGCGGGACATCTTCCTCCAGCCGGGTAAGAAATCTGCTAGCGATTGCAGCTATGTATTCATGCGTTCATGGTGGCAAGAGGCTGACGTCGAGCAGCTTATTGACGCTGAAAAAGAACGCCGCCGCAAAGCTAAGGAAGAGAATGCAGAATATGAGCCGTCGTGGGACTTGAAGGCTTTGGAGGAAATCAAGGATGCCATCATCAGCAAAGATGACAAAGCACAGAATGAAGCCGAACAGGAGCGGTCGCTTGACCCATCAGGCATTGAAATCGTCACTGGTTTTCAAGTTGGTGTCGGTGTAACGTTCTACACCTTCAATCCTGCTACTGAAAAGATTGTGCGACGCAAGCAAAACAAAGACCCGCGCGGTAAGATACCTATCTCTTGGTATTTTTATGACGCTGATGGTGCAAACCCGCTTGGACGCAGCGTACTGGAACTTATTGGTCCTCTGCAGAACCTGATTGACGGTGATATGCAGGCATATCAGTACAACCGCGCCGCAGCATTGCAGCCAACCGTTAATGTGTTTGGCAACGTCAATGAACGGCGGCTCAACTTTGGCGCTAATGCTGTCAATAAGATTCAAGATCAGAACGCGCGCATCGAGGTGATGAATGTCGATACAACTGCCTTGCGTGAATACCCGAACCTGTACGGTTTGCAGAAGTCACAGATGCTGAACCTGGTCAACAGCCCAGATACCTCAATCAGCGCAGAAGTTGGCAACCCTGGCTTTGGTAAGACACCGCAAGCACTCAAGACTCAACAGGCACAGCTATCGATTGATGATAACGCCCTCCGCAAAGGCTTTGAAGCATTCTTTGAGGAGTGGAGCGAGACGGCTATCAACCTGTATTTTGCTGAGCGTAACGGTATCGAGCAGATGCAGCTGGATGATGAAACGGCCGAGAAATTGCGAACACTGGAGCGCGACGGTCATGAGCTGGACGGCGTAGTGCTTGACGATAAAAACATGGCGACTATCGATTTTTCTAAAGCGCAGGGTGTACTGAAGTTTAAGATTGACGCCTCAACCACCAAAGTCAACAGCGAAGCGGCACAGCTTGATGCGCTGAAAACCTTGATTCAGACACTGGATTCTAGCCAATCGCTTAACCAAGTCGTGCCAATCAAGAAGAAGCTGGCAGCGTGGAACGCAATTGTCGCCAACTCTGGTATCGACGGACTGGATGAACTGAAGGTTACTGAGGAAGAGATGGAAGAAATGCAGCAGATGCAAGCACAGGCGGCGCAGGCGATGAATCAGGCTGAGGGCGAGACGCCAGGAGCTGAGATAGAACAGCCTACTGAGACAGTAACAAGCGAGACCTCGCCAGTAGAAATGTCAACTGAGCCACAGGAAGCCGCTGAACAGAGCCTAATTGATGAATTGCGCCAAATTGGTACGCCAGAGAACCTAATCGCTGAAGTACCGAGCATGGTTGAAAAAGGCTTTACCGAGGAAGAGATAATCGCCTCAATCATGGGCGTTATCCAGAAAGAGGAGGATGAATAATGGAAGACAATCTATACCCACGCAGTACTGAGTACTTTGTGCCGAATGCTGATATGGACGAACAGCGCGAAAAAGCCAAGAAAGAGGAAAATGCTGCTGTAGCTAAGGAGTTGAATAAGTTGCAGCAAATTGTAGACCGATGGAACGAGCGGATCGATTATTACAAATCGCTTGATGCTATCCCGAATGAAGCCGTTATCGACAAAGAGCAACTATCAATTTACATGCTGGCGCACAAGGAAGTTGTACGGATTTTACGACAAGAAAGGAGCGAGTTGGAAAACATTATCAAATCTGTTTAGGGAGGTACGCTGCTTTGGTTGGCTAAATCCTCGCTAGTAGCTGACCAAAGGAGCGCATCTCACGCAGCCCAGGTTCGTCACCTGTAATCGACGTCAAAACAATGTAACGAGAAGGAGGGTGCTATGCCGCAAGCAGAAGCGGAAAGCCAAGAAGTCGTAAATACCGAGGTAGAGCAGGAGTCTACCCAAGCTGAGTCGACGGCAGCTGAAACGAAAAACTCTGAGGCTTCGAGCGAGCCAGACACCAAAGCAGTTATTTCAGATAGCGGCGAGGTGGTACGTGTCAAAGTCGATAAATCCAAGGAGGAAGACAAAGAGGACGAATCCGAGGACGAGTCAGACGACGACCCGAAGCCGAAGCGGGGCAAGGAAGCCCGCCAAGAGCAACTAGAACGCGATTTAGACGAAGAAAATCGAGCTATCCGCGAGTTGGTTGCCAGGCGGAATGAAGCAAGAGCTTACCGCCAGCAATTGGAGCAAGAGCAGGCGCAGCAGTATCAGGAAACACCGCCTGAAATGCAAGACCAGCCTTTGCCGACACTAGAGCAGATTATGCAGACGGAGAACCCGGAAACGGGAGACTTCTTCACTGAATTTGAAGCTAAGGCGGTGTTGCAAAACCTACAACTACAGCAGCAGTTGGTAGACATACAGCAAGCTCAAGAGCAAGCGGCTTACGAAGCCCAAGTCAGTGCATCAATTAGCGGCATGTCGTCAGATGCTGAGCGGGCGCTCAAGGATTTTCCAGAGTTCGACCCAGAATCTGATGAATATGATCCAGAACTTGACGCTGATGTAGATGAATTCCTACGAGGAATGCTCATTTACGACAACGCTGGCAATATTGTTGGTTCGCGAGAGAGTATATATCAACTGTATCAAGCTTTTCATAAAAGCAGAGGGCGCACTAATAAGAAAAAAGTTATTAGCGGCGGCGCAGATGTTCTGGGCTCAGGCAAAGTGTCGAAGACATTCGACAAGATGAGCCAAAAAGAACGCCGCGCCAAGCTCATACGCGAAGGAAAGCTAGAAAGTTAAGGTAACTTATGGCATTAGTCACAACCATCAACATGGACAAAGAGTTATCCAAGTTTTTGGACTCTGAGTTCTTGGAGCGCAGTGAAGCATTGCTGATTCACGGCGAGGGTGCGAAGAAATCGCACCTGAAACAAAACCACGGTAAAACGTACACGTTTACCAAGCGAGATCCAAAGCAAGTAGCTACTACAGCGCTTACTGAAGGTGAAAACCCGCCAGAGTCTGGTAAGTCAAGCGGACAGGTCACTGCTGAGTTGAAAACGTATGGTGACTGGGAGAAAATCAGCTCGCTGTTCAAAGAGACCTCAATCGACAAGGGGCAGCAAGAAACCATCGAGGTATTGGCGCAACAAGCCGCAGAGACTATCGACGCGCTTATTCGCAACTCCTTGCACGCTGGTGCAACCACTATGTTTGCTAACGGCAAGGCGGCGCTGTCTAATCTGACCAACGATGACGTCTTGACGCTAAAAGAGGTTAAAAAGGCAAAGCGCGATCTGAAAAAGCGCAACGCTAAGACCTATGGCGATGGCTACTACATCGGCAAAATTGGTCCAGATACTGCCTACAACTTGATGAATGACGGTGCATGGATCGAGGCGCAGAAGTATACTGCCCGCAAAGAGCTGTACAAGGGTGAAATCGGTACAATCGCCGGCGTCCGCTTCCTGGAATGCTCAAGCAACCAGAAAACCGAGCAGGCTGGTTCAGTAACTGTGTACTCAAACTTCATCCACGGTCAGCAAGCGTTCGGTACAATCGCCTTGGAGGGTATTAATGAGACGAAGCTCATCATTAAAAACCCAGACAAGCACGATACCAGCAACGCCTTGAACATGTTCTCGACCGCTGGTTGGAAAGCTGAAGCATTTGCGTCGGCAGTACTTGATCCAAAATGGATCATCAACATTAAGACAGGTGCTAAGGACTAGTAGCTGGTAACCGGGGCGGCTCACACCGCCCCACCAAAGAAAGGAAATAACATGGCAGAGAAAACTCCACCGAAACCAGAGCCGGCTAAAGCGGAAGCTCCAAACGACATGGAAGCTCAAATCGCTGCGGCAAAGAAAGAGGCTGAAGCCAGCGCCGCTGACATCATTGCGCAGGCTAAAGCAGAAGCCGAGAAAATCATCGCTGATGCTAAGGAAGCCAGCGAGGGCGACGTCGTCGTAGCACAGAGAGTTACGAAACAGCAGCTCATTAAATCGTACGACAGCGGTATGAGCCACTTGGAAATAGCCAAGAAATTCTATGGCAGCGCATCTGAGGAGCATGTCGCGTCTGTAGCAAAGGTTATTAACCCGCATTTTGAAATCACTGACGGTGACATCCACGAGGACGCACCAGAGGAATAAGCAGATGGACGGAACACGAGAGGGTGAATTGAAACGATTGCATGAGGTGTTTAATAACCCTCTCAAGTCCCGTCATGAGCGCAGACTAGCCCACGACACATTCAACAAGATATTACGCCAAGTAAAAGATAAACATCTCACCGAATTACGTCGTAGGCTAATCCGAGCCCATAATGCCGAGGATGTCGATGCCGCCGAAAAAATAACTGATGAGATAGATGAATATTCGCGGCGGATGGGGTATAACGCCACGCATTAATTTGTTATAATGAAAACACTATGGCGATGACTAAACTCTCAGAGAACAAGAAAAAAGGTACGCGTACTGTAGAAATTAGTAACGGCGACCTAAAAGCCCTTAATGAAATTGTTGAGAAGTGGGGATTCAAAGATGTTGAGAGTGCTCTAAGGTTTGGGGTAGCAGTTATGACCCTATCAGAAGACTCAAAACTCTATTATGACAATAAGGGCGAGAAAGTGATGGTGCGTCCAACAGAATTGTTGAAAGCCGAGAAAATTAATGCAGCGGAGTAATGATTTTGATGCAGCTGAACTAGTGGCTGTCTCTAATAAACATGACCAAGCACTTAGCTATTTATATGATAGAGTAGGCACTGATGAAGCATTTGCTCAATCGTTTACTGATGCTGCTGCAAAGAGCAAGCCAATGGACAAGGCACTGTCTGAGGTTGTGCAGCAGATAATCCAGCAAGACCCTGAAGTGCAGAAGATTATTAAAAAATGTGTCCAAGAAGTTGACCGCAAATGGTGGAATGGCGCAGTAAAAGTATTACTTGGCACTATAGGAGGTGTAATCATCACTATCGTTACACAATTCATACTATACAAGCTGGGTATGCCTGGTAAATAACAATCCAAAACTCCACGATGATGAAAACCATTTTTCCCACGTGTCGAAAATGGTTTTTTTGTTTGGCTTATGCTATAATAGCCTTACAATTAAGCACGAAGTGTGACTCCAAAAAACGAGAGCGCGTTGTCATCCAAAAAAACGGAAGCGTGCGTCGCAGCGTTGTATAAGCAGTAATCCGAGGTGATCGCTAAAGAAATGCGAAACCGCCCAAGTCAGTACGGAGCGAAGGAATAGGCCCCCTGAGTGACCAGACAACAGACGAGAACTCTTATCCAATTTAATAGTAGTTTCACAATTTGGAGTGTTATTGAGAGATTTGGGGTTTTGGTGTATGCTAAAGGTACTTTAGTAACAAAAAGGAGCCTCACAATGGGAAGTAAACCACAAGTCGTTAAAGGCGTCATTGGCGCCGCTGTTGGCGTTGCCGCGTTAGCCGGTATTGCCGGAGCAATGGGCAATAGTCAGCAGCATCACAATACAGCACCAGTCGTACAACCTGTAACCTATTCAGACTGTCGGACGGAAGAAATACCGTTCGAAACACAGTATGAAGGAAGTACAGGTCAATACGGCTATACTGAAGCAGTAAAGCAGCAAGGTGTTGTTGGCAGTAAAAAGATTTGCAAACCAAGTAAATCAGGATATGAGGATAAGGTAGAGGTATTAGCTCAACCAACAACTCATATCGTTGTCCGCACGCCAAAGCCAGCACCGCAACCAGTACAACAGCAATCACACTACCGTGTCGGAGCAATCTGTCGGGATGGTTGGCAATCCAGCGCTACTGGCAGAGGAGCATGTTCACATCATGGCGGAGTAAGCGAGTGGCTGTATGAATGATCACTTAAAGGACGCATTGTCTACTATACTAATACTTGCAGTTATGGGAGGAATAGTGGCACTTGGACTCTATGTCCATAGCCACTACCATGGCAATGCTGATAGTAAAAAGACAACTAGTAGTAAAACTAGTAAACCTAAAGCTAACAATAATAGCAGAAGGTCTTACGATTACGACGATACGGATACAGACGAACAGGAAGAGGATGACGAAGTATATTATGACAACTGTTCTGAAGCACGCGAGAATGGTGCAGAGTCAATAGAAGAGGGCGAGCCTGGCTATCGAGAAGAGCTTGACCGAGATGGTGACGGTGTAGCATGCGAACCATGGCATGGTAGATAAATACCTACCGCGCTACACAAAAATGCTGCACTACAACCTTATCATCACCTACACCAATACCGGTGTAGGTGTACTTGGGGTCGAGCATGGCAGCTTTGTGGGCGGGGGAAGTAAGCCAGCTATATATAGACCGCTCCGTAGTGGTCCCTTTATCGTTCCAGGTTAGGTTTTCACTTGCATTTACGCAAACACTTGCCTGGAGTTGCCTCATTTCATACGTGAGCGGTTGGTTAGTGTCTGGCATGTAATGGCTGCGGTAATTCCTGGCAACCATGTCGTCGGCTTTCATTTGAGCGGTCTTAGATAAGTTTGGGTGCAGCTTTAACGGTGCGGCGCCGACTTTGGCGCGTTCAATGTTTACGGCTTTTAGGATTGATTGTTCTGTTGGTGCACTTAGTAGTTCATCGTTAGATAATTCATTAGGGTCTTGAGGCGAGACTGATTCTATGACAGGAGTTACCTTTGTTATCTCTGCATTACGTTGGGCAACAAATAAATAAGCAGCAACTGCGCCAATGGCTACGGCGATGCTAGCAAAAATGGCAAGAATAAATTCAGTCTTTTTCACGCCGACAGTATAACTGAAATCATCAGATTTGTCAATAACACTCCAAGTTACAAAAAAGGAGTGTTTTTCTTATGAACAACAATTATAAATGGTGGTACGGACAAGACGGTAACGTTTGGGTAAGCGAAAGAGGAAAACCGACCACGAACTATGGTAAACCGACTGGCTCTGAAAGGTATGGCGGAACTATCGTTCAGCTAAACTCTGGTAACGGTAGGCCGTCTGGCTGGGCGCTTGACGGCAGAAATCAAATATCCGACCCAGCGCTGCAAAATAACCCTGATCCTCGCCAAAACCTCAACCTCGGCTACTACGGCGGCGGTGGCGGCAACACCGGAGGTAACCGTGCCAGCGCTGCTCAATTAGCAGAATATGACCAAGGTATTGGTCAGCTTGAGCATGGACTGGGTAGAGTAGATAACCAGCTAAATGCACGCCTGGGTAATATTCGCGACCAGTACGATACCAAGCAAAACGAACTCCGCAGCTCATGGAACCGCGCAGAGGGTCAATACAACGACCAGACGCGCCAAAACCAGCAGCAACGCCGTACCAACATCAATAACATTAACGACCGCTCAGCCGTAGGACTACGCGGGTTACTTCGTTCACTCGGTAGTATGGGTGCTGTTGGTTCAGACATGCAATTAGCAGGACGCGCGGTACAGAACCAAGCCAATCAGCAGCGCGCCGGCGCTGGTCAAACATATGCTCAGAACCAACGGCAAATTGACAGCACATGGGGTCAATTTAAGAATGACTATGAAGATGAGAAAAAGAAATCCTTGGAGTGGAAGGTCAACGAAGACCGGGCGGCTCAGCAGCAAGCTGGAACTACTCGCCAAAACTTATTAACTCAGTTAGCGCAGCTACGTAGCCAGAAAGCTGCTGCACAGGGTGCAAATGGTGCCGACGCTGCTCGTGCCGACTTAAATCGGGCAAACGCTCTGTCAAGCGAAATCGACAACCTAGGTCGCCAGCAGCGTATCTATACTGGCAATAAAGTCCAATACAACGCAAAAGACCTTGATGCCTATAAAGTAGGAGGCGATACGTCAGTCGGTATATCCAATCCGACATCGCCAAGCAGCGACCCAACACTCAACATCTACAACACTCGCCTCAATCAAGAGGAAGAGCGTAAACGTCAAAACCAATACCTGTAAGTAAGCGAGGAGGGGATTAGAGAATGGACTTTTTCCAGAGGTTAGGTAACTTTTTTACCGGCAAAGGCTGGGTTAATGATGATGAGAAGCGGCGCAGAGAGCAGCAAGTTCAGCCGCAACCTCAGCAATCACAGCCGCAGCAGGTACAGCAACCACAGCTGAATGGCCAGCCGCGGATGAATATGCCGTGGGCGAACAACAGCGGCGGGCTAAACCAGTCATCCCAGCCAAAAGTCAACCTTAATCCCCTCCAACAAGCTAACCAGGTAAACCAGCAATTAAACTTAAACAGTCAGAATAACCAGCAAAAACCACTAGTAACCACTAACGATGCCCCAAAGATGCTTACACCCGAGGGGCAGCAAGAATGGGCAAACAAGCAGAATAAGCAGATCCAGATACAAAACGCGGTTAACCAGCCAATCCAGCAGCAACGCCCGCAGCCAGTGCAACAACAACCGCAACCGCAGACACCTAAGCCAGTCCCAGTACAACCTCAGCAGCCAAGACCACAGACAATAACCAGCCCGAACGTTATTAACCAGCAAAACGATATGCGTCGCATGGGCATTGATCCAAACCCTGTTCATACTGCCATTCAGCACGCCAATGACGAGCTGAACCAATACAGAACAGCCCAATCCAACCGCCAAGATATCATCGACAATAAAATGCGCGCACGCGGCGTCAGCGAACCAGAGATTGCCAAGAGCCGCCAAACACGTATCCAGCTGGAAAACCAAGCGCGAGCCTCTGCCGACGAAGCACGCCGGTCGCAGAATATGGCGAATATGCTCAAGCCGATAGCCACTGTAGCTCAACCGATAGATAATGCAAGGCGCGCTGTCGTTAAGGGTATGGATAATGTCAATAAATGGATTGATTCATCTGACGACAAAGAGGGATTCCAGATAAACAGTCCAGGCGATTATTTGCGATTTGGCGCTAAGTTGATACCTGGAATGGTCCAGGGTACGTTTGAGGCGCCAGAAAAACTTGGTGCAGCCGTGAGCGGTCAGCGCATGACGGAAGACGGAAGAGTAGAAAACATCAATGGCATGCAGCGTATAGGTAGCGCAGCTGATGGCGCTATTGATATATTTGGCGTGCCATTTGGTGCTTCAGGTCAACTGATTAAATCTGCTTTCAAACAGGGCGGCAAGCAAGTTGCTAAAGAGGCAGCAGATCAAGTTGCTCGCAAGCGAATACTAAGCGCTGTAAAGAATATTGTTGGCGACGCCGCTAAAGAGGGCGCTGAAGAAACAGTACAATCTTTGGCTGGTGATTTGGCAGACGACGGTAAGATGAACACCGACCCAATGCAACATCTACAAGCTGGTGCTTTTGGTGCACTGGGCGGCGCCATGATGGGTACTAGCGGCAAGGCGATTAGCGCATTACGAAACCGATCAACAAATACACAAACTAACCAATCGGCGGATGTGCCGAATATCACCACTACCGCAGTACAGGGAACAGCGCAGGCGGTACGTCCAAGTCAGCAACAAACTCCTGGCAAGCTCGAACAGGAAGCCCTAGCACAGCGCCAAGCACGCCAGAGCGAGCAGCAGCAAACACAACAAGCTCAACCGCAGGTTCAAAACCAGAACACTAATCAGAATGCCGGCTATTCAGACTTTTATCGCCGCCCAGCAGAAAACACCTCATTACGCCAAGCAGCAGAGGTCAACGCGGTCAATACACGAACCAACCAGACACACCCAATCCAGCAGGTCAACGCCAATCAGACAGTACAGGCTACCATGCCAAACGCCAGCCCTGCCCTCAAGCAGGCTGTCAGCCAAAACATATCCGACATCCAGCACGGCGATACCAACGCCATTGCTACTCGCCAGCAAACCACTGGTAAGCTGGAAAACTACCTCGTCGAACAAGCCACCCAGAACGTACAGAATACGGTGGCGCAGGATGTGCGGTATAAGCTTAATAACACACAGCAGTCAGCGATAGATTACCGACTAAGCCAAGACTATGTCGCACCTGGCGACCCTAAGGCGAAAGAGATTGCCGAGTACTTAAGAAAAGATATAGAGCAGCGTAGACTGGAAGCCGCACAGGCACGAGCGGAAGGAAAGGAAAACTTTGCTCGGCAAATAGAGGGTATGATACTTAACCAAGAGCAGACCTTAAAAGAGTTTGAACAGAAGTCACTGGGCGCTCCAAGACCTGCATTTCGCGGCGAGGAGATTGACCTTGATGGTTATCGAGCGTTCAATGAAAGACCAACGGATACAGATATTGAGACTGACCAGCTGATAGACATAGCGTCAGAAAAAATTGCGGATGATTTGAATGAAGCATTGAAACTTGCAGGACTTAACGACGATATAAGAGTTGAGCATAGTACATCGCGCTCATCTGAGGCTAATTACATTACGTTTTATGATGACGCAAACGATAACGACTTTACGGTACGGATAGCCAATCACTATAAAGCATACTCGAGTGGAAGTGGAGACTTAAATATTACGCTATCTGATCCAGAGATTAGGACATTTGCTGACGTAGCTGATCGTGTACATGAAGCCTTTAAGTCCTTTGTCGATACTGCTGTCAATTCAGATACAAAGTATAAGTTAAGCCCAGAGCAGGAGGAATACTTTAAGGACTCTAAAATCCGAGACGAAAACGGCAATCTTAAGACTTTGTACCACGGAACAAGCACAGACTTTAACCAGTTTGCTCCTGATAGGATACAACAGGGTAATTTAGGAAGAGGATTTTACTTTACAGACAATAAAGATATAGCAGATAGTTATGCCGACAGAAGGACTCACGAAAGAGGTGGTGGACGCAAAGTCGTAGAAGCTTTTTTGAACGTTAAGAAGCCCTTTGATCTAAACTATCAGCCTAGAGAGGTTGCCTTGGATTATTTGACTCATTATTTTTCAAATAACGGGCGGACTAACGAAATGGCGTTAAGGAATGCTGAGGAGTTCTTAAATAATAGTTTAGCTAGCGGTGATATTGTAGGTGATAATTACAATATTGTGTTTGACACTAGTGAGCCAGAATTTCAGACTTGGGCAAGAGATAATGGCTATGATGGATTAATAATCCCAGGCAGAGATAAGGCAAGTGGGGTAAGCGGCGATGCTGTCGTCGTCTTCAGGCCAGAGCAAATTAAATATATAGATAACCTCAATCCAACAGACAGCCCAGATATGCGGTATAGGATAGACACTGAAGCGCAAAAGACCAGCGATACTAAGCAAGACCTAATCAACCGATCACGTGAGGTTATGGGTGATAGTGCAGTGTTATTTGCCGATTTAGGCACGTTTAATGGTAGAGATATCGATGGATTCTATCGTGATGTTGAAGGAGTAGTTTATATAGCAGAGGGCAAGCCAAGCCTCAATACGCTCAATCACGAATTAGTGCACCGCGTGATGGCTAATGTAGACGATAGAGCCAGGAACAGCGCCATAGATTATATTGTCAAAACCAATGGTGCAGAAAATCTCGTAACCGAATACCGGCGCAAGGGTTATGATATAAAGCTAGACGAGCAAGGCATTAAGATAGCTGCGGAAGAGAAACTAGCCGATGGCTTTATGGAATATGCTAGGGCGCGTGCGAAAGGCATAGATATAAACATACTCGGTAGAAGGCTACACATTCCAGGTGAGATAATTGCCTATTTTGAGCGTGTGTGGCAATCTATCCGTTCATTTGCCGGCAAGGCTGATCTAGCTAAGCAATTGTACGACCAAATGGAGACGGGGAAATTTAGAGGCGTAGCATCACAAACTAGAGGTAGCGTTGAGGACAGTCTTGCATATAAAATTAACCCAGAAAGTGCTAAAGATGCAATTGCTCGCTTCAACTCGGTAAAGAACGGTTGGCGGCGCAAGACTATTATGTCTCGTATAACACCAGAGTTGGCACAGATGTATTCTGAGGCAACTGGCTTCAACGTCAGTAGTAACGCTAAATTGGTACTTACCGATAACGCGGTCAGGCACATGAAAAATAGCGGACATTTAGACGGTAAAGGGCGCTATGGCATAGAAGATGCTAACCCAATAACAGACGCCGACATTGCAGATATTCCTTTAGTGTTTACAGAACCAGACAACATCAAGGTAAAAGGACAAAAAGGGTACAGAGGTGAAAAGATAGAGCTATCTAAGCAGCTGGATAATATGCACATCTTGGCAGTAGAGCTAGAGCAAAAGCCCAACGGAGACTTTTATATAGTATCGTACTACAACAAAAGCAGAAGCCCACGGCAAGCGCAGGCTTCTGGCTCCCAGGGGCTGGATGCAGACTTCAGTGAAGTCCCGACCAGTTCACGTCCGAAACGGCCCGGAGAGGCTAATGAAGACAGTGTAGCAAACAACACCCAAAATGTCAACACCGACCCTCGTTACAAACTAGACCAATCGCAAAATCAGTCTAAGCCAAGCGCCATTGATAACCTCAACAACGCTATGGATAAATACAGAGCCGATAAACAGCGCCGCCAACAGCCACTTCAGGAAACCATCAATAACATCCAAGATAATCCTAAGCCAAAGATGACTAAGGAGTTGCGTCAAGCTATCGATAACTTCATCTTTGAAAACATTGATGAAAACCTATTCCTAGAAAATACTGCCACAGATATACAGGGAAGTAATGGTTCAGAGTGGAGCATACCGCGCATACATGTCGATGATTTGCGTCATTATTTAGGCGATTTAACAGAAGACCTGCCGTCTGCATACAAACGCCGTACTGGCAAGCGGGATATCGATACTGTTGCCCAGGAGATGGGATATGACGATATCGATTCATTCATCGATGAAGTAACCCGGGTGGCAGAAGCCCGACGAGCAGAAAGAGAGCGTAAAGAACAGCTGGCCGAATGGCGCAGAGACCCGGATGTTATCGAGGAGGCTCAGAAAATAGTTAACGCCAGACATGCCGAGGAAGCCAAAAAACAGGCGGAAGCAAAACGGAAGGCAGAGGAAGTAAAGGCACATAACGAACAGCTAAAGAAACAGCAGGCGTTAGACGAGGTGTTAGTCCGAGGACTGGATGAAGGTCCGCGTCATAAGATAGCAGATATCGTACATAATGCTAGCCTAGCAGTCGGTATTGATGAGAAAACGGTCGCGAAGCGGTTTGCAAAAATAGCCGAACAGAAGGGCTATGATATCACCGGCGAGCGGGCATTCCTGACAGTCGATCCGCATGCTGGCAGTATGTTAGACGAAAATGGTCGTTTACGTCCAATTGACGAAATAGCGCCAAACATCAAAGAGAAGATTAAGCTGCCAGGTGCAGAGCATGCGGTGCCAGCACCTACAACTACTTCTAACACAGTTGCGCATAATACGCGTCAGATGATCTATAAAGACGAAAACGGTGCGTACCATTCATTCTATGAATATCGAAACATACACGGGAAATGGCAGAGGACTGGGCAGGAAGCAGTGAGAGTGACGTCCCCGCTGCAAAACAAATTCATCGATAAAATTAGATCGGATAAGACCGTCAATGAGGAAGCGAAGCGAGCATACGAAGACGGACTAGCTATCCAATATATTTGGCGCGAAAACTCTAAGGGAATAAACGCTGAATTGGTGAGTACGTTTGACGGCTATATGAAGACTGGCAACAAGAAAGAGTACCGTCCAAGCGATAAGCTGGTAACATTTAACCCGAATAAGCACCACATTGAATCCGGACGAGTGGTCGATTCAGCAACTGGGCAAATTCTGGGTAACTACATCGAAATGACACCTGAAGGCAACGTGACAATATACGCTGGCAAAAAGAAGATGAACCTGAATATGCGCGATATCGATTTTAGCCAGCTGAAAGAAATGAAGTCTGGCGCTGGGCAGACGTGGACGACCGAGGGTGTCATCGACCGCGTAACTGGCGCATTACGTCGCAGTAACAGTCTGAACTACTTTAAGAGCGGCGTCAACAAGACGAAAGAGGCATTGATGAGTATCATGTCTGAACTGCCGCGCCAAGCTAACGCTGCCGCAGTTAAAGAGGGTAATGCCATTGGTGAGCGAATAAAAAATTACCGCAAAAACCTGATTAAGCAAGCCAAGAAACATGGTCCTCTAAAACGACAGATGCTGCAAGACGCGGTCTTCGTGATTGAGCCTGCCCGAGTGCCGCGCGGCGAGAAAGTGCCGTCCTATAAAGAACGACTACATGCGTTTGAGGAGGTATACGGTAAACCTGCCGCTGAAGCTCTTGATCAATACAATGGATTCCTGCGCGCGGTATACAAAAACCTGCTCATCCGACAAAACGAGATTCGAGTGGCACTGGGCAAAGATCCAATCATGGAGCGGAAGGACTACATTACGCATCTGGGTGAATTACAGTCTAGCAAGGGAGCAATCGCCTCAATGTACAATGGTGCTAAAAACTTAATGTCGGCTGGCGACTTGCCAACCGCATCGCGCAAGTCATTGCCAGCTAAATTAGCGGGGCGCACAGGACTGTTTAAGCCGAATCAGAAGTTTAATCAGTTTGCTATGCAGCGTGTCGGCGACGTAAAACCTATCGACCCATTCACGCCATTAATGGAGTATAGTAAAATTGCTCTTCATAATATACACATGACCGATGCTATCACTATGAACCGGTCCTTGGAGGTGGCGGTACGGGCCGCTAGCGAGGCGAGGCAAGAATTTGCTGGTAAAGGTACGAATGGTATACAGAAGCTGGCTGACAGAATAGACGAGTTGTATAAATCAATTAAGGCTGGCGAGATTAACCAGGAAGAGCTAATCCAGGCGAGAAATAAGCTGTATGGACTATCGCGGGCAATCGGCCGCGAAATTGACGGGGTTAAAGAGCTGCATAAGGCTATTAAGAAAATAGATAAGCTAGGCGCACAGGGCTTAACTAAAAACGACGTCAGCAACCTGAAAGAAGCAACTAACAAAATGGCAGATAGTTTGGATAAGATGTTGCAAGACGTGGAGTTTATGCAGCAGATGACCGACAGTGCTAATGGATTAACGCAGTTTGTTGGATTCGTTCAGGAGCATGCTAACAGGTTGGCTGGCAAGACCGATCCATTCCAGAGAACTGTTACCGACACAGAGCCAAGCCTGGCGCGCAAGTTTACCGATACAGTAGCCCGCGGGCTAATGAAGCAGGCAGCCCTGTCAAAGATTGTCGGTAACGTAAACTCAGCAATCGCGCAGACAGCATCGATGCCAACCCTGCTGGCAACAACCGACGCAAAATCGTTACTCCAAGCATTTAAGCGCAAAAACCGCGAGGCGATATTGCAAAAATCAAATGCATTAGCACTCAGGTATGCCGAAGACAACTTGTCTGACGATACCAAGTTTGAAAAAACCATGAAAGTCGCTGGCATTCCGATGGAGTTTATTGAGAAAAACGTCATTGAGTATACTTTCATGGCTAAATATAACCAGGCTATCAACAATGGACTTAGCGACGCAGACGCCGTAAGATACGCAGAGCGCTTTATTAATGATACGGTAACCCTGCGCGACCAGATAAGTACTCCACGCGCCTACAACCGGCTATGGATGGCGTCGTTCTTACAGTTTAGCCGCGAAGTATCGCAGCAAAACCGTTACGTTTGGAACCAGATGACTGGCAAACAAAAAGTGGCATTCTTTGTCAACGTGGCCATCATGTACAATGTCCTGGAAGCGGTGACAGGCAATAAGCCAGGAGCTGATCCGATGGGCGCATTGCTAGAGATAATTGCTGATTGGATGGATAATGATGAGGATGACGACGATAAAGATGCGTCAGTGCAGGCTAAACTGGGGCGAACCCTACAAAAGGTATCCAGCGAAGCTATCAGCGCCACTCCGATCGTATCAGGTATTGTTAACTCTGCTACTACAAGGGAAGACCGCCAGAAACTGTTTGGTAAGGAAAGCTCTTTGGGTCGATACGACGGTACGCTACCTATTGCCAGTCTGCTCCGCACGACAGCCAGCATTAAAGGCAACTTGGATGAAGCCGGCGCAGCAAGCGAAGAGGGCGACGATGATAAAGCAGACGCAAAGACAAAAGCTGCCATGTACAGGGCGCTGAGCGAGTTGCCAGCAGGAAATCAGCTGAAGAAAACTATACAGGGCTTGACTGCTGCTCATTCTGGCGAAGCAAAAGACGGCAATGGCGAGGTGAAGGCTGAATTTGAAAAAGATAATCCATTTTATCTAACTCAGGGGGCGCTGTTTGGCAAAAATGCAATTCTGCCGGTACAAATAGAAAATGGCGACAGCTCGTGGCTGAAGGCGCTGAAACTTGGCGGTATAACAGCAAACGCCTCTGATGGTATTCAGATAAACATGCCAGGCAGTAATAACCAGAATAACCAGCAAGTTAAGCAGCAAACAGCCGATGGACAGCTAAACTTGGAGGGGCTAAATAAAAAGGATGCACTGTCGATAAAGAAAAAACTGAAAAAGGGCGATTACCAGTTCAAAGACGGATTACTCGTCAGTAAAAGCGGTGAAGTAGAGCGATCTGTCTATAAAAAACTTGCCGAAAGCCAAGGCGAAAGCGATGAAGCCTATTCTAATTGGATGAAAGCCTACAATATCGACGATGTCTCAACTCTCAAAAAAGAGTTCAAATCATCTAATGATATCCTCAACAAACTGGAAAATGGCGAGAAGAAAGACGACAAAGCAAAGAGCGCCGTAGATATCCTCATGGGCAAACATAAAGACCTGCCAGATTGGGCAAAGGAGCGCTACTATAAAGAATCTGGTTACAGTAAAGAGCAAATCGAGTATGGTGCAATGACAACGCACAAGGAGGTTAGCTTGATGGATAATTACTGGCGCCAGAAGGCACAAGAATCATCCCACGAGGAGCTGATGCAAGCGCTCACTAACGGAAGGCGCAAGAGTATTGTCGGCCAGATGTTTGCCAAGAATGGTATTGTCAATAAGCTACGAGCTGAGGGGTATATCACTAAGCAGGAAGCAAAAGCCCTCAATGCTGCTGAGTTTGATGTTGATGGTAACAGAATCACCAAAGAGGGTTCTGGCGGCGGCGGAAGCGGACGAGGCGGTTCTGGACGCGGCAGGGGCAGGAGCGGTGTGTCAACGGCGTCGCCATTGATATCAGCGGCGGTTAAAAGTATCAACAGCCTGTCTTCGGCGGCGCCAAGAGCAAATAAGACGTCGGGTAGCGGTAGGAGCATTGACCAGATAGGTAAAAACTTAATCAGTAGGATGAACACTCAAAAACAGGTAAATGCTGCTCTGAAGCAATGGAACGGTGGAAATAGCAGTAAAAAACCACGAGTCCGTACTACGAAAGCACGAGTATAACTATCAAGTTTATGCTATAATAGTATGTAAGAAAACAGCGTGACCTGAAAAAACACGGAGCGTCTGGCAATAATAAGCCGGCTTCGTGTTTTTAATTTAGGAAAACGCTATGAACACTAGACAACTCGTATCAGCCGTCATACTGAAGGCTACTGGTAAAATACGAAACCTACCAGACACCGATAAGAAATATCAAAAGATAGTAGGTATTGCTAATATGTATATTCCTGTATGGCAAAGCGAGCCGAATGTTGATTGGCAATCTTTATATGACCCTAATTACAATATCGGAATACTATCGACGGATCAGGAATATGAAATTGACTTTACTAAGGTTGCCAAGATAAGCAACATATACGGCGACACTATAAAGGTCAAAAAAGACAATCAGATTAAAGAATACACTACGGTGCCACCAGAGCAAGTAGGAATGTATAAGGGACAAGACTGTTGCACAATCGCTGGTAATAAATTGGTGTTTATCGACCCCATTAGAAATGACGATCCAATACTGGGCGGGGAGATTGAAATACCCGTCTACTTAAAAGCGTCATTGCTCACTGGAGCTGGCAGTACTATCCCAGTAGACAATCCAATGTGGCTAGTAACAATGTGCGCAGCTGAGTATGCCCGTAACGACATTCTTCTACAAAATCAATACGGCAACCTCATTGAAGAGGCAAATCAGCTGATGCAGAAGATGATTGAAAACAATGGTGCTCAAGCAAGCTATCGACCGCTACACACGATACCAGGAGTGTCTGATATATGCTGAAGCCAACCCAAAACACGAAATCACCAAAGATACAGCGTTTGGTAGTTCAAGATTGGGAAAACGGCGTAGTAACAGCCTTTGATGACGGACGTTCGCCGCTAAGAGGTTTGCGATCATCTGAAAATATGATTCTGGATCAGGATTCGGTTATTACATCCAGGTGTGGTACAGCGAAATACGGTCCGCAGCCATTGGGTAAAGTATTGGGCGAGTTAGCAGAGTTTCGTAGTACGACTAATAAAGGCTCAATAAATTGGCTAGCTTGCCTCCAGCGGATCAACGATAAGACAAAATTATGCATTGCCAAAGGTGAAGATGCTGCCTGGCGAGTAATTGACGGCAAAGAGTATCATGAATCTGCCCGCGGGCATTTCAAGCAGATAAGAGGCAATCTGCTGATTATGAATGGCGAAGATACGCTAAGCTACCTAGATATTTCTGCTATGAAAATTGTAGCGTTTCAGAAGATAGCCGACCCAACAGTGCCAATACTGGATAAGAATACAGGGTTAACCGGTACTGGGTTCAAGGTATTTTATGCAGTTACTTTCAATTCTACAGTGGGTGAGACAGCAGGCTCGCCATTACTCTCTACAACAATATCTACAGACCGAGACATGTGGAATAGTGAGAAACAGAGTTTATCTATTAAACGCCCAGACAGCACAGAAGCGAAGTCATGGAACATTTATTGTGGTATCGGTGTGGACGGCGGAGGCGACCCAACGTTGTACCGTCTGGCGGCCGCTCTACCTATGGATCAGACAGCGTTTATCGATAATGGCTCGCGCAGTCTTGACGTATCTATACCGCTGCCGAAAGACAACAACACTGCCGGTCCAAAAGCCACGCGCGGTGATGTGATCAATGGGCGTATTTGGCTGACTGGAGACAGAGACAACCCATTTTACGTTTGGCGCGGCGGCGATTATGGACACGAGCTGGACTTCTCGCCAGGATACGGCGGCGGGTACACGCCGGTTGGTAGTGGCACAAAAGAAGTGCCAATTGCAGTAAGACCATATCGCGACGGTAAGGGCGATCCAAAAGTTACCGTTCTGTCTAGTGGTACGAACGGTGCTGGTAAGCGATTCTATGTCGCACCAACGAATATATCATATGGCGATGAAAGTATCACCGTGTGGCAGGTACAAGAGGATACTGGTGCAGACGGTACAGACAGCCCTGATGCCGCAGTAATCTATAACAATGACTTACTCTATCCAAGCCGTGATGGATTCAAAACAACAGGTACGCTGCCGCAATTACAAAACGTATTATCCACCAAGAGAATAACTAACACTATTCAAGACGCAATTAGTACGCTGAATACCAAAGCTATTGAGAAAGCTGTTGGATTAGCATTTGAGGGGCGTGTATACTGGGCATTACCAGTCGCAGCTAACTATAATAATCAAATTTGGGTTTATGACGCTGAGCGCAAGGGCGCGTGGATGAAGCCGTGGAATATCCGCGCTGACTGGATGACGCTGTATAACGATAATTCTGGTATAACTCATTTTCTCATTGTTCAAGAAGATAAGATTGTTGAGATATCAAAGAGTGTAAAAACAATGGATGATGGAAAAGTGTTTAATACTAGTGGTCAAAGCGGGCAGCTGCGATTTGAGGAAACTGGTCGTGATTGGGGTCGAGTGTTAAAAGCTATATTTACACTTCTCCGGCCACAAGGAAGAATAACACTAAATGCCACTATAAAAAATGAAGATGGTGAGCTACAGAATTTTTCTGAAACACGACATTTTAGTGCATCGTCAAGCCGTACTGGCTGGAGTGAACCAGGAGTGCATTGGAGTACGCCGGGTGTGCCGTGGAGCGGAGTAAAGAAAACCCCGAATGTGTTTAACTCATCCAGCGAGGACGTAGAGATAGAAGTAGATGAAGATGCTCAGTGGGTACAGTATGGGTGGTCGTCATCCGAGCCAGGAGTGAGCTATGCGATATCAAGAGTGGTGTTTGAATATGTAAATATTGGTGCGAAAGACTTAAATTAAAGGAGGAAATTATGGCAAGCATAGAAGATAGAATTACACGAACGATGGACGGAACTACATATCCAAATGTGGCGCGCGTAGTAAGCCCGCGCGCGGCAGGATCCGACACATTGATGACTGACGGCTTAAGCGGCTGGAGCACAGAAACGGCAATAAACTTTATAACCTATCGAACCGATTCTGCTGGCAACGTAATCGAGGGTACTGTCCGCGATTGGATAGGAGTAGCCAACAAGGTAAATAGCAGTATCATAAACCTGAAGTTATTAGCAGGTCCTGAGGATGATGGTAGCAATGTTGGTGATATCGTTCAGCCATGCGCCTCTGCTTCGTGGGCTGATCGTCTGGCGCAAGCCCTACTAGAATTCCTTGATACAGACGGAAAATTAAAAGAGGGTATAGTTGAGCCTAAAAACATAAAGGATAAAGCTATCACTCCAGACAAGATTGATTTTGCGTCGCTACCGATGTTTTCGGCAACGACATCTAAATGGATAGCCTTAGAAAAAACTAGCGACAACAATCCTAAATGGAATAAAGTAAGGTATGATACAGTAGATTATAATATAGGCAATATGTATGACCCTAACTCATTCACAGCAACAATACCTAAGAATGGTATTTATCATATTGACGCACGTGTAGGCATAGCCTCGACTGGCTTGTTTTCTAATTATACTGCTTTTATGGGTATTTTTAAGAATGATAAGTTAATCAAAGAATCTACCCGCACTAGAGGTACTGATAACGACCGACACTTGCCACGACCAAGTTTGTCTGTCGACTTGCTCTTAAAAAAGAATGATGTTATTGATATACGTGCCTTTTGTAGCGACGAACGCGACTATGGTGGCGATTCCACTGTCAGTGAGTTTAGTATGAGATTCATAGGTTTAGTTTAATTTATAACTACACGATATATACCTGTTTTAGGAATCTTAGTCGTAAAGGTACTTGAGTCAAACATATTAGCAGTATCGTACGCTACAGTATTGTATTCTACTGTAGCGCCTCCGCTTTTGTCTAAACGCTTCCAGCCTGAGGCTGATGCGGAAAACATCGGTAGCGACGCAAAATCAATCTTGTCTGTCTATCGTATAAGTGGTAAAATATAACCATAAGTTAAACAAAGTGTGATCTCAAAAAACGGAAGCACGCGTAATCATGAAAGGCTTCCGTTTTTTATATGCAAAAATCAGACATCGAGCAGACCGAGCGTTTAGCCCGCCTAGAGACATTTAACGAAAAGGTGGTCGAGCCATCTTTGGCGCAAATCTTAAATAAGCTAGAAGGGCTAGTCAATAGGTTTGAATTTCATGAGCGTAACGAGTATGTGGATAATAAGATTTCAGAACTTGAGACTGCTATAAAAAACATCAATGACCGCAACAAAAAACTCGATGGCAATATATTTATTAAATCAATTATTGCCGGAGAAAAGAGACTTGTAGGACTTATCATCAAATACACCGGGCTAATTGTTCTTATTGGTACAGTAGTGTTCTTCATACTCACCCAATTCATCAATTCCATTCAGCTAAACAAACCAGAGATGCGTGAAGTCATTAAAGAAGTAAAGGAGGTAACAAAATGATCGAAAAAGCACTCGCGTGGTTCTATGCACGAAAGGGGAAAGTCGGCTACTCAATGGCTAACCGCAACGGTCCAAATAGCTACGACTGTTCAAGCTCGGTATACTACGCGCTAAAAGAAGCAGGCATCTTGCCATCAAGCTATTGGATTGGTAATACTGACACACTATTCGATGCGCTAGAAAAGAATGGCTGGGTACGAGTCCCAACGGACGCTAATGGCGACGCACAGTGTCAACGTGGCGATATATTCATTTGGGGGATCCGCGGCAACTCAGGCGGTGCTCTTGGACACACGGGAATGTTCACCGACCCAGATAATGTCATCAACTGTCGTTATCAAGCGGGCATTGTAATAGACAACCATGACTGGCTATGGAGCGCGTCAGGGCGACCACCATATACCTTCTATCGATACGTAGGCAAACCTGCTCCAGCCGTAAAACGCCGCGTTGCACTCCCCGAGGTATATTATGCAGATGAAGTGGCGATAGTATTTAACATCCGTCAGATCCGTTGCAACCGCCTCGCACACACCTTTGACTGGGAAGATAATGGTATCCCTGTTTCTGTAGCAGTAAAGACAGACAAGGATGGCTATTTATTAGACGGTGAGATAAATACAGGTGACTATTTCCGAATTGTTGGTGGTACAGACGTGCTGGGCGAAGAGGTTGAAGATGGGTATAAATATTTGCAATTAAGAATGGCAAATGATGGAATTTGGGTACTAGCAGAACGAGTACGCGAACTGTCCAGTAGTGATGCAGGTACTCCACGGCCGCAACCACGTCCTCAGCTACAACCAGCCCCAAAGATACCAGAGATACAGCAGACACCTCAGCCCAAAGAAAAGCCGCAGGAGCAACCACTGGCACCGCAACTTACTAATGAGGATGTTCTACGGTCTATCGGAAAATTAAGTCAAGATATCGCTAAGAATAAAAGTTTGTTAGAAAAGATTATCGAATTTTTAACCAATTTGTTCAAGGGTTTCAAGTCATGAATCTACAGAAAATAACCGTGACCAAATCAAGCTTATACTTCCGCGAGTGCAAGGCTTGCGGGTGCGTGACATTGCACGTCGGCAAAACCACGCCGCAAATGCCAGCAGGCTCGACATATAATGACTGCTTGCAGTGCCTGGTGGATTCGCACAGCGTGCCAGGTTTGAGCCGCTGGCACGACCCGAAAACAGGCGCGCCGCTCAAGGAGCCACGCGGCAAGACGCCGCCGAAAGTATGAATATTAAAACATAGGAGGAAATATGGAAAAGATTAAATTATTATTCAGTCCAGAAACTAAAAATGGACGAGCCATGAGGACACTTTTACAGGGATTTTTAGGAACGATGATAGCGTTTACTGGTTTATACGGCGTTCCGCAGTTTACCGAGTTCATGAGAAGCCTAGACGCACTGACAGGGTCTCTCATATTCTCAAGCGGTTCGGCAGCAATAGCTGCGGGAATCAGCCGTTTAATGCCTGTTATTAGCGCGATCATAGAGCTTATTAAGGATAAGAGACAATAAAACGTTTGCCTGGGACAGCAGCCTAACAAAGAACCGCCTCAAGGGCGGTTTTCTTTTAGTTCCTTTTTCACAATGTCCTCAAACGTAGTCCGCGCCTTAAAATACAGCTCATATTTCGCTTCCTCTGGTGCATCGGATAGATCAATCAGCAAATCCATGCCGCACAGTTCGCCAATTTTTGGTGTAGAGTTTTTGTTTTTGGAGCTGCTTAATTTAGCAATCACAGCGTTATCTAGTTTGCTTGCTAAATCTAAAGTTTCAGTGATTCGGGTAACCTCTTCTGGAGTAGGGAGGTCTGTTATAGCTTTCTTCATTTCAATTTCCTTTCTTAATAGTTTATCGGCTTCTGGATCGTACACTACGCTCGCAGAGTCTAAATCGTTAGCAAGATCATACATTCCAAAAAAGCGAGCATCACGATTTCGAAGAGAATTTATAGAGCACAATCTTTTACGTGCTGTCTTATAAATATCTTCTACACGTCCACTGCAGTAGTGACTATAGCCAAAGTGATCGTTGTATTTTATCCACTTATGACATTTATCACACTGGATAGATGGTTTTAGCTCACTTTTCGTCATTTCTCTTATTCAACTCCCTTCACAAAAAACAGCCACCGCGTCATTCCAGATTTATCACCGAAAGCTGGTTTTTGAGGTAATATTTTTAGTAATTCAGTGGTTTTCATGAACATTACCAATAACTTCAATTTTTTTACGTAATTCAACATTGCCTAGTACTGGGTAACGCGGCGAATTGTATCGTGGCTCAAGACCAAATCCACTGCGAATCCACTCCACTCGGTAAATCTCGCCATCTCCCTCGACTTTTACGACGTCACCCTCATAAATCTCTGTACCGTTTTTATCTTTTAGTCCTGTATATTGTTCAATAACATGCCGCTTGTTGTCTGGGTCTGGTAATAGTCGCGTATACCACAAGTCAGCGTCATTGTTATCGTATCTCTCAAATATAAATATATTGCCCAGATTGTCTATAGCTATGTCTTCTTCGTTAAGGTAGTCCTTTTCTAGGTTGTCCCAGGCGCGGAATTTTAACTCTCGCATACGTCAACTCCTAACTGTGCTACGCCAATTCGCTCTAATGCCATCTCACTTGCCATGACGAAAATATAAGCAGTGCCGACAGATTTTGCGTCTGGGATTGGCACGCCGATCACATATCTTGTGTCGTTGTCGAGTTCTTTAACTTCGTTCACAATTCCCAGAGAACCACGCCATTTATGGTTTTCATTGAATTGTACGACGTCGTTGAGTTTTAACTTTATCACAACACGTCCTCCGCCTCGATAACCTTCACATCACCAACAGTGTCTGCCTCTGATACATCTCGAACATCGTAACCCCAAATCTCGTCAAAATCGACATTTACGAGGTTTTGTTCGTCTTGCACGCATCGCTTGGCGACTTGTTTTGCTTGCTCAAGATTGTCGGCTTTAATAAAAATTCTTCCCATGATAGTTTGTTCAATCTCTGCTTCGTAAATCATTGACATCTCCCTCTATCCAACATTGATTTTTTTTAATATCTTGGTAGCTTCATCTACGAACTGGCTATAAATGGCCGCCTCTCTGGCTTTAATCATTCGCTGCAGCTTAAAGTATGGATCGTCAGGATCGAGCTTTGAATTGAGCCAGTCTTCAAACATATCACCATTGAAATAGCCATCTTCCGTTGACCACGGGAATGCTAGCTTAGGCACTTCTTTTGGTGCTCTTGAATTTTTGTTACTTCCCATTTGTATATCTTCTCTCGCTCCAGGTTTTAGGATATTTTGGCATTCCTGAATCTCCTACACAAAAATCTGCGCTACGACCACCATTTCGGTAAACATAGTCCTTGCCAAAATGCTTTTGACAAATCTCATCCCTAGATAATGTGGGATTATTTTCTTCCATTTTGTCGATGAAGAATATAAAATACGCTAGGATTATTAACCCTATGATTATCAGAACGGAATCTTCCTTGTATATATTCTTTAATATCATATTCTATATCAATCCCTTTTCTGCCATATTAGTGGTTTAGTTGATATTAGCTGAATTCTCCATCGATAAATATAGAATCCTCAATCAGCATTTCGCCACAACCAACACAGTCGTCTTTTCGTGCAAAACGATCACACTTAGCGACTGCCTGCCAAAATTCGTCGGATGCGATTTCGCAACCATCTTCGCTATAGACTTTTTTGCGCTGCTCTAAAAATTGTCTCAGGCTTTCAATAGTCTTGTAATATTTACCGCCATTATAAGCAAACCTGAAACGGTGACCTAGGCTATACTTGCCAATATGAATCATTTTCTGGCAAGCGTGCTTATTGCCGCAAGCTGCACACTTGCGCATTTTAGGTATCTTGACGTAGTAATTCATTCCCATTTTTTTGCCTCCTTTCGTCTTTCAAAAAAGTGTTGTATTCTTTCAACCGCATAACTGGATGGCTATATAAGGTGATGATTTGCACATCACATGGTCTCCATGCACGACGGAATCGAACCGTGACCTTAGTGCCGTAAGCGTCTACCTATTCCGCCACTTATATAGCCAGTCGACAACACCAGGTGTATAGCATTAACATGTTTTGTTAATTTGGTTGATGTTGCCAGTTGATAGCACCAGATTGAGCCGATTTCCACCTGCACTCAATTCTATAGGCAAATGAAAAGCCTAGACACTAATGCTACCAGTTGAACAGACAATACACGTTGCATAGCTCCCTAGAATGCCGAGCAACGTTTCACCTCAACGGAACTACGAAAGGTGGCAGCCCCAGTGCATATCATCTGTCCAGTTGAGTAGACGATATGTGGAGGTCGTCTACCCAGTTATGCGGTTGAATTGTTAATGTTCCCCCAGTTTTTCGACATATGGTAGGTCATTGGCAAACGACGTTTACCCTTTCAAATATGCAAACACCAGAACTGCCGCAATTAGGATGTTATAAATAATCTGAAGTATGTAGCCACTACCGTCCAGCGGCTTTCGCGGTTTATCTACCAGAATCCAACCAAATAAAACTGTAATCGCCGTTATCACTAAGTGGATTATTGTAATTGTTGCTCCAAAAGTTTCCATGTTATTCTTGCCACCAAAATCCTTTCTGCTCAGCCTCAGTCTCAGACTGTTTGTCGTCTTCCAAACTACCAGCTGGCTTATTATTTATCTTGACCGCAATATCTACGCTCCGAACGCCGTGCTCCAGCAACCATTTCTTGGCGCGCTTAGCGTCGGCTTCGGTAGCGTAGGTTTTCGCGTGCGGCTTGTTTTTGTCGTCGCTCCAGCGAACCGTGAATGCGCAATTCATCAGAGACATTACGTTGCCTCCAGTTTCTTCCGTTTGCGGCGCTGTTTTTTGCGAAGTGCTCTTTTAGTCATCTAATGTTTCAATCCCAAAGTAAATCCGCCAATCTCGTTCATTTTCTTTAATGGATTTTTTAGCATCTTCTAATGATTCATAGGTAATAGGATTACCTATGATAACACCTAATAATTTAGTGACATATAGTCTTTTGTGGCTGCAATCGTATCCTACAGTGTATACAGGTTTGCCATTCTTGAAGTCTGGCTCAAATGTCGATGTTCGGCGTAGTCTGACTTCGGCTAGTTTGCGGCCTCTAGCTTTTTCGCATTCTCCTGAGGTGCGATAGGCGTTACCAAACTCAAGTAGCTTACGGTCGGATGGATCATCCACATCAAAATATGCAAAATTAGTATCGCCGTTCTCATCAAGAAACCAATATTTTTTACCGTCCTTAGGCTTCCAGTGAATACTATCTGTCGGTTCTTGGATTTCCTCGAACCATTCTGTGAGGATATTTGGAAATTTCTTGAGCGTCTGTCGGGCGTAAGCTGTAATGCCGACATCGCCACCATCATGGATCAAATCACCATATTGAGATATATAGAATAAATCTCCAGCTTTGAATGTCGGTAAATCTTTAAGTAGTTTATAGCGTTTCATCTTCCTTAAAAAGCTCCTCTAGATCCTCGTCTTCTAAAATATTTCTCAAAATATCTTTCGCTAGTTCCTTTGTGCTGTCTTTAAATCTAGCTGATGTGTCATCAAGAGCTTTTAAAATAGCTAAAACTAACTCTGGATTGTCAGAATTCATACCAATTTTGGTTTCACCACAGTATTTCCTGCCCTTTTTAAATATTTTGATATTTACTTCAGCTACTGGTTCTTTCATAACTTACTTCTCCTTATATTCCTCCACAGAAAGAGTGATTATCTTATAACCTTTTTCTTCAAGCTGTTTTTGGATACCTTTCCAGACTTCTGTCATCATGTTCTCTTTTACGGTGTCTGAATCAATATACCGTGATATTTCTCTATCCTTACAATCAACCGTCACGATTAGCTTCATTCTACCTCCTAGGGTGGACTCTGGCTGCTGCTAGATTTTAAAATTGTACCAATTTCTAAAGATTAAGAATCTTAAGCATCTCTAGCCATTTAACCGCTCACTTTACAATCTTCCATGCTATAGAATAGGAAAAGCTGGCATAGAATAGGGCACCAGATTATTAATTGTTAGTATTGTCGCGAAGAGCGTCGGTCCACTCTGCGATAACTTCCATGTCCGCTTCCAAGTCATTTATCCATTGGTCGACATCTGGAATGTCATCTCTGTTGATCATGAGAATGTTTATTGTAGAACCCATGACGTCATACAGATTTTCTAAAGCAAGTGCTGCTCTTTCTCTGTGTGATGGTATCATGCGCCTCCTTTCTTGTATCTTCGTTTGTTACGTTTTTGGAACACTACCTCGTATGTGTAATCAGGATGAGCAGGCAACCAAACATTCTCTAGTATCTTCCGCCGCCACTTGTAGTCGTCGGTTTCCACTCCCTTAGCTTCTCGTAAAGTAAATGAGCCATCTAAGTTGTGGATTCTGAAGTCTACTTTATGCCGGTAGGGGAATGCTTTATTACCGTTTTCATCGTATACCCAACCTTCAATTCGATATTGTGTGTCGTAGTCTTTTATTTGGCCAAGTTTTTTCTCAACCTCTAGGTCTGCGGCCACTTGCGCTTCAAACTTTGAATCGTATATCTTACCGTTCATTTCAGTACGCTTAGCGCCGTACTTGTTAGTTTTTCCAATCCTGCCAATCTCTACGCCGCAATTACGACAGGATAGTCTTCCGCGGGAAAGCATAAGGTGTTTTGACTGGCAATCAGGGCAAGACGCGGTAGATCGTATATCGTTTATATTGAACCTCTTATGTGTTGCTCTTATGTACACGTGTCTTATCCTTTCTTTGCTTGCGCCGCTTCATACGAGCGCGCCAGTTACGAATACGCCTTGTTATATAATCCTCGCTTTCTAGCCGTTCATATTTCAGCTCAAAATTATCTAACAGGCTTGTTTTATTATTCATCGTAAAAACTCCTTATACATACCGTTTCGGTAGTTAGTCCAGGCTGTATATCCTTGACTTTGCCAAACTCGATATGCAACTTTTACAACAGTCGCTGTATCGTTTCTGTTTTCGTCAGGACGAAAATGTACGCAGCCAACCTGCAAAACACCGTAACTGCCGATACACACTCTGTGATTTTCGGTATTGGTTAGGTTGTGATTCAGTGGGTTGCAGCCTCTATTTTCAGCCCTGGCGATAGCCATCATCAAGTTAGTGTTCCAACCTGGATATTTAACCAGCTCTTGTCGAACCAATTCGCAGCCCGCTGCTACGACTGGTTTTGGCTGTAGCGCGGTTGGTTCGACTTTGTAGGCTGGTTTTGCAGCAATTTGTTTATCCTCGGAAACAGCTGCAAGCTTCCGAGTTACTTTTTTAACTGGGAAACTGCTTGCTTAATCTTGCCGTCAATTTCTGCTGATTTACTCGTTTGGTATTGTATGCCGGCGTAAAATGCGACGCCTGCCGTGATGAGAATGATCAGCAAAATTGACTTAGCTTTCTCAAACGCTTGTTTCCAGTTCATATTTTTATTTTTCATGTTTTTCTCCTTTTTATTACGCTAAGTACCGCGCTAGTGAGTACGTGATCGTATATCCTAAAGATTACTACTTTAGCAAAAGAGACCCCTGTACTAACACGCACTCACCTGTACAGCACTTAGCTTGATGTTAAACAATCACTTTGTTTTTATCAGATTGCTCGTCGCTGCATTTACTCACTATTTCAGCCGGCTCTATCCGTGTCAAACAAGAACGATTGTTTTTGTTATTTACTGTATAAAACCAAATTATTAATGTTCCCAACATTCATCAGGTGTTTTGCTAGCCCTGCGGAATAGCTAAAGCCTTAGCTGTCCCGGTTGGAATAACAAAAGAGAGGCATGCCTTGCGGTGCATGCCTCTCTTTTACGAAAAATAACCCGCAAGGCGAGCTTAAAAACAAACAAAAAAGACGCCTAAACGTCTATTTAACAAAAGTCACGAATTGTTTACGGTACCAAATTCATTGGTGCGGGTTAGGAGACTCTAACTCCTGGCCTCTTCCATGGCAAGGAAGCGCTC